>Ga0335081_10016959_pt1 | contig 11798 bp, 4 predicted proteins | sample Lox_Sample_35_FD_206713 | JGI IMG/M metagenome (GOLD analysis project Ga0335081, IMG submission 206713) | Soil microbial communities from Loxahatchee National Wildlife Refuge, Florida, United States - Lox_Sample_3.5 | ecosystem: Environmental > Terrestrial > Soil > Wetlands | place: USA: Florida... | reverse complement strand
GTAGCACGCAAATTTCTCCACGGCGTGATCGGTGTCGTACACCGAGGTCGACGGGGAACTCCGAGCTGAACAAAAAGCCTCCCCAGGTTTCCCTGGGGAGGTAGTGGGGTGTGGGGTGCGATAGGTGGTTAGAACTCGATTCTCGCGCCGATCTGGATCGTGCGCGGGTTGTAAACTCCGGTTGCTCTGCTAAAGGTCGGATTTGTCGAAGCTCCAGCGACTAGCGCCAGGTCCGTGCTCACCGTGTTTAGGTTAACTCGGTTGAACAAGTTGAAGAACTCGCCACGGATTTGCAGCCTCGCGCCTTCGTGCGTGAACCATGGAATCTGGAAATATTTCATGGTGCTGAAATCCACGTTGGCGTATCCGGGTCCGCGGAAGATGTTGCGCCCGGAGTTGCCTTCCCATATCCCGTTGGTGCAGTCCAAGCGGTTGTTGGCGTTGACGGCGCAGGGCAAGCTAAATCCCGTCGGATCCAGACAGCCGTTGAGGAACTGCGAACGATCGCAGTTCTTTCCCTTGGCGGCTGCTGTTACGTTCGGCAAATCACAAGTCACTCCGCCATCCGGAGAGTGATTGCAATCCTGCACCGTATAGGGATAGCCGCCCTGGAAGGATGCGGACCCAGTCAATTGCCAGCCGCCGAGCACGCCACGAGTGATGCCGTTCGCATCGGCTAAGCGGGGCAATTCCCAAACGCCGTGCAGCGTGAGAGCCTGCGGCACGTCGAAGGCAGCAGGCCCCTTTTGCAAGCTTGGATCGTAGGGGTAGTACACCGTTCCAAATGAGCTGTCATGCCCCGGCGTAGGAGCATCCACATTGCTGATCGTCCTTCCAAATGTGTAAGCCGCCTGGAAAGTCGAGCCCTTGCTGAAACGATGCAGGACCGAGAAGGTCCCGCCGTTGTGGTAGGACCACCCAGCGTTGTTGGTCAGGTTGATGGCAACGAAAAAGGGATTCGGCTGGAATCCGATACGGGATCCGCTGACCGGATCAAAGCAACCAAAGCACCGGTTCATATCGGTGTTGACGTAGAGGTGTACGTCGTGGGAACCAGTGTAGTTCCCCTCGAACACCCAGCTTGGAGTGAGAGCGTACTGAACGCCCAGGAATCGTCCAATGTTGTACGAATTCCTCAGGTCTGGAATCGTGCCCCCGATCGAAGAGGAATTGTCCAAGGCGCCACCTCGCGCATTTACCCCGATCGGCAGACCGGTAGGGATGGTGCAGTTGAACGGGTTGGTAGCAAGGGCGCAGAGCCCGTAAGCAGGTTGCGGTCCGGCCGCCCCCAGGGTGGCGCTTGTTCCCGCCTCGAACGGCGGGTTCCCGCGCGTCGGATCGCTCCACACCTTGTTGGGCCAGCGGTTGAAGAAGACACCCATTCCGCCGCGAATGCTGAGCTTGCCTTGCTTGGTCGGATCCCAGGCAAAACCCAGCCGGGGCGCAAAATAGCCGATCCGGTGAGTCTTAAACAGGTTGGGAACAACCTGCACCGACGCACCCTGGACTTGTTGCAGGAGTGACGATCCTGAGCCCAGGATAATATTCGTCATGCGGTCATTGACCTCGTTCGGATTGGAGGAAAAATCCCAGCGTATCCCTGCATTGATCGACAGGTTGCTCTTGACCTTGTAGTCATCCTGGAGAAAGAAACCATACGTGGTTGAGCGGTACCCAACGTCCTGAAACGCAGGACCACCTGTTCTCAAGTCAAAGTTAATGTTGCCTTCTGAAGCGGGTTGATCGTTGGCAAAATCAAATATGGAGTTGATCTTGCCAGTAGCTGAGTTGTTACTGAATTGGTAGCTGGGACGCAGCTGCGGCCCGTTGAACAGGTCGTTCTCCTGGTCACGAAAAACTTCCAACCCAGCTTTGAATCCGTGTTTGCCGTGGGTAAAGGAGAGGACGTCGCGCCAGTGAAAGTCATTCTGGATGAACTCGGCTGGCGCGAAACCGTTACCGAATCCCGCTGCAATGGAGTCGATTCCAATCGGAGGCACCTGGCATTGGTTGCAGGTCCCCAGACCGGAGATACGCGTGAGACCAAACGCCGCGTCATTCACCATCGTCGGCGAGAAAGTGTGCGTCCAGTCCAGGTTTGCGTAATTGGTAATTCCTGCAAACGAGTTCGGATTGGCGAATGCCGGCCGCACATTCGCGGTGATCGTGTTCGGAGTCTTGCGGAAGAAGTTTCCATTGACTCGGTCTTTGGAATCGCGGAAGTAGCGGTCAATCCGCACGTTCCACTGTAGCCCATTGTTTTTTGGAGCAAAGCTGTCGGTCGTCGTTTCCACAAGGTTGAGGTTGCAAGGCATCCCTGCGACGGGCGGGCCCAGCGTGGCGCACAAGGGTGCTCCCGTGGTTGGATCTTTGTAGAGATCGTTGACCGTCAGCACGCTCCCCGGCACCACGGCCTGTATGGACGCCGGATACTTCGTCAGCAACTGTGTCGACAGGTTGTTGGGAAAATTCGCCTTCATGAAGTTCACGAAGTCTGGATGCTCTACCGACTGCTGAATCGTCGTGGCCTGCGCCGAAATCAGCTGGTCCCAGCTGAAGAAGAAGAACATCTTGTCTTTCTGAATCGGCCCGCCGATGGATCCTCCAAACTCGTTTCTGCGCGACACGGGGAAATATCGACCGGTAAGAGGGTCCTTCGTGTTCTGAAACTCGTTGCGCGCTGTGAGGTCGTTGTTGGTGTGGTATTCAAACAGTGATCCGTGCAGCTGGTTCGTGCCCGACTTCGTCACCGCCTGAATGACTAATCCGCCGCTATGCCCGTACTCTGCCGAGTAGTCGTTCACCGAAACGTGAAACTCTGCAATTGAGTCGGGATTCGGCGTGAGGTTGTAAACGCCAGGATCAGGATTGCTGGTAGCGAAAGTGTTGTCCAGGTAGAAAGCGTTGGCGTCGCCTCGCTGGCCATTGGCATTGGTATTGCCGCCGTTGACCAGGCTGAAAACGCTGTTATCGAAAGCGCCCCCGGACGCTTGCCCGACCCCCGTGACTCCGGGCGTGAGCGAAACCAAGTTGAAGACATTTCTTCCCGTCATCGGCAGCTCACTGATTTCCTTCGACGAGATATCTGCCCCGATCTTGGACTCCGCCAGTTGAATGGCCGCTGTTTCCGCCGTCACCGTGACGGTTTCCTGCGTCTGCCCGACCTTCAGTACCAGGGGCACGGTGCGGATTTCTTCGGCTTGTAACGTAATGTTTTCCTGGTTCAGCGTCTGAAACCCGGCCTTGCTCGCCGTCAGCTTGTACTTACCCGGACCAAGGCTGGGGAAGCGAAACGATCCTGAACTGTTGCTCTGGGCAGTCTGGCTCACGCCGGTCTCGGTGTTGGCGAGCACGACCTGGGCCTCGGGCACGACCGCCCCGCTGGCATCGCTGACCGTACCCTCGATGGAACTGCGGAACTGCGCGAAAAGTGGCGTGGAGAGCAGGGCCACGGAAACGGCGAGCAAACATAAACCCTTCGAGATGCAGAACCTCATTTGTTCCCCTCCGCAGAAATCTAGGGTTCAGACGCCTTGCGAGTGCTTCGTATGCTGGCTGAGATTTTGAGAAACTTCATCTGGCACCCCGGCCAGATTCCCCTGCCGCCGTCCGAAGTCGAGGTTGCGACACGGACAGTGGCCGTACAGCAAACGTTTACTGGAAGGAGGTCATATCATGGCGTTTTGCAGGGTGTCAAGACTATTTTCGATTTTTGGCCGAAAAGCTGCCCGGGACGATTCGAAAACCGCATGCTGAACATTCTGCCCTTGTATTCAGGCCTCAAAAGCTCCATTTGTTGGTAGGCGGGTTTCAGAAAATCATATCTTTTCCTGCCCGGGTAGGACTGTGCCAGTCTGGATGTTGTATCCGATAACGTTTACACGAAGCCGAAGAAAAAGGTGTGCACCGGCACACCGCCCTTGTACCATGCAGTCACATTATTCATGACTTCCTCCGCCCAACATTCTGTGGCTATCGCTCTTCTTGCTGTGCTCGTAAGCTGGCTTCCACTCGCGCAGCAACGGCCTTCGGCGCGGAAGAGCTCGACGTCTGCAAGACCATCTTCGACGGCATCCATAAAGATCCCTGGAGTCCGGTTCGAAGACATTGCCGAAGCCGCGGGTCTCACGGTCAAGACCGAAGACGGTGGCGAAAAGGCCAAGAAATACATACTGGAAACCACCGGGAGCGGCGCGGCTTTTTTCGATTTCGACAACGACGGCTGGCCCGACATCTTTCTGGTCAACGGTAGCCGACTCGAAGGTTTCGCCAAGGGACAAGATCCCACCAGTCACCTGTACCGCAACAATCACGACGGAACGTTTTCCGATGTCACGAACCGCTCGGGCGCCGGGCTCGCAGGATGGGGCCAGGGCGTCTGCGCCGGCGACTACGATAACGATGGCTGGGTCGATCTGTTCGTTACGTTTTGGGGCCACGATGTGCTGCTGCGCAACAACGGAGATGGCACCTTCACGGATGTGACCAGGAAGGCTGGGTTGTGGCACGACGACGTGCGCTGGTCCACGGGCTGCGCCTTTCTCGACTACGATCGGGACGGCCGCCTCGATCTGTTCGTGGCCCATTATGTCGACCTGGATCTGCAGCACACACCGGAGCCCGGGAGCAGCGATCTGTGCCAGTGGAAGGGGATTCCGGTCATGTGCGGGCCGCGCGGGCTCAAGGGAACGGTCAGCGCGCTTTATCGCAACAATGGCGACGGCACCTTCACAGATGTCAGCGAAAAGTCCGGTGTCGCCAAGACTCCACCCTACTACTGTTTTACGGCGCTCACAGGAGACTTCGACAACGATGGGTGGCCCGATATCTTCGTGGCCTGCGACTCCACGCCCAGCCTGTACTTTCACAACAACCGCAATGGAACGTTCACGGAGAGCGCGGCGGTTGCAGGCGTGGCCTACAACGAGGACGGGCACGAGCAGGCAGGCATGGGCGCCCACGCTGGCGACTATGATGGCGATGGCTGGCTTGACATCATCAAAACTAATTTCTCCGATGACACTCCCACGCTCTATCGCAACAATCATGACGGCACCTTTTCGGACGCAACCCTCGAAGCCGGCCTGGGCAAAACGACGCAGTTCCTGGGGTGGGGCACGCTGTTTGTGGATATCGACAACGACGGCTGGCCCGACCTGTTCATGGCCAACGGCCACGTCTATCCTGAGGTCGATAACAAGGGCCTGAACGTCGCTTTTCGGCAGCGCAAGGCCCTTTACCGGAACGAGCATAACGGACGTTTTCGCGACATTTCTCTCGAGTCTGGAGCGGGGATCACAACGCCTTTTAACAGTCACGGCGTGGCTGCGGCGGACTTCGACAACGACGGCTCAATCGAGATCCTGGTCAATAACAGCCACGATCGTCCCAGTCTCCTGAAGAACTACGGCGAGCATGGAAGCTGGATACTTCTGAGTCTGGTCGGCACGAAATCGAATCGGGATGCGATCGGGGCCAGGGTCACGGTTCACGCCGCCGGCCACCAGCAGACGCAGGAAGTCCGCAGCGGCGGAGGCTATATTTCGCAAAGCGATTTTCGTTTACACTTCGGCCTCGGTACGGCCGCCAAAGCGGACTCGATCGAGATTCGCTGGCCCAGCGGCCTGGTCGAGCGTCTGGAAAATGTAGCCGGGAACCGGGTGGTGAAGATCCGCGAGGGCGTGGGGATCGTGGAGAAGTGAGTGCGGGATCCCCGGACGAAGAGTTTGCGCCCTAGTCACCAGTAGGACCTGTCGCTACAATGGGCGGGAATCGAGACGATATCGTGAGAACGTTTACTTGTGCGATTTTCGAGCCTCTGAGTTCGGCACAGGCTGCGCCTTGTGACTGCAACTCAGTCGGAGGAGTGAAATGATGGCAAGATTCCGCAGCGCGGCTTACGCAGGACTAATCTTATGTATGACATTCGGGATGGCTTCCGGAAAGGCAGAGGCGAAATCAGGAATGGAGCACAAGAACTTCGGCAGAACGCAGGATGGCCAGTCCGCTGAACTATACGTCCTGACCAACAAGAATGGCATGCAAGCCGAAGTGACCAACTACGGCGCTACGCTTGTGGCGCTGCGTGTTCCAGACCGCGACGGCAAACTCGGAGACGTGATTTTAGGTTATGACAACGTCGCGGGCTACGAGGCCGGAGCGTCATACCTGGGCGCGACCGTGGGCCGCTACGCGAACCGGATCGCGCATGGGAAATTCAGCCTGAACGGCAACACCTACACGCTGCCCAAGAACGATGGCGAGAACACTCTGCACGGCGGCACCATGGGCTTCAACAAGCACTACTGGACGACCAAGGATGTGTCGAGCGACGCCGGACCCGCGCTGCAGCTTGCCTACTTGAGCAAGGACGGAGAAGAGGGCTTCCCCGGCAACCTGAATATCACCGTGACTTACTCGCTCGTCGTGGACCGCAACGAGCTGAGAATTGAATACCGCGCTACCACTGACAAAGACACCGTCATTAATGTCAGCAACCACGCCTACTACAACCTGGCCGGGCAGGGAAATGGAGACATTCTGAAGCACGAACTCAAGCTCTATGCATCGCGCTTCACGCCCGTGGACCAGACGTTGATTCCGACCGGTGAACTGCGAGACGTCAAAGGCACGCCCTTCGATTTCACCAAAGCCACCGCGATCGGCGCTCGAATTGATCAGGATGAGCAGCAACTGAAATACGGAAAAGGCTACGACCACAACTGGGTGCTCGATCAAAAGGCCAAGGGTTTGCCGGCTCCTGCCGCCGAGGCCTACGATCCGCAGTCGGGACGGGTGCTGGAGATCTCCACCACTGAACCGGGCGTTCAGTTCTACAGCGGCAATTTCCTGGATGGAACCATCCACGGCAAGGAAGGCAAGGTTTACGGCCATCGCTTCGCATTCTGTCTTGAAACCCAGCACTTTCCAGATTCACCCAATCATCCCGATTTTCCGACGACAGTGCTGAAGCCGGGACAACACTTTCACTCGAGCAGCACTTACCGCTTCTCGACCCGAAAATAGCGGCGTCGCAGGTGAAGCGGCGCAGCTTTGTATCGACGCCGATCTCTGACCGGAGCGCGAAAACGAGGCGCGACGCCCGAGGAGTCGCTTGAGAAAGAAAAATGTCCAGATCTCCTGTTTGGCATTGATTTTCCTCTTGGGTGGTCGAGCCGTCGCTCAGCAAACACCGCTGACCGTAAACTTCCAGGCGGCCTTCGATCAGGTCGACGGGCCATTCTCGCCGGTCTGGAATTTTTTCGGATACGACGAGCCCAACTACACCTACGCTCCCCATGGAAAAAAGTTGCTTGGCGAACTTGCGACGCTTAGCCCAGTGCCAGTCTACGTTCGCGTCCATAACCTGCTTACAACCGGCGATGGCACGGCATCGCTCAAGTGGGGATCGACCAACGCCTATACGGAAGATGCGGCGGGCAATCCGGTCTACAACTGGGAGATCGTGGATCGCATTTTCGATGCGTTCCACACAGCCGGCACCAAGCCGCTGGTAGAAATTGGCTTCATGCCGCAAGCACTCTCCACCCACCCCGAACCTTACCGTCACAATTTTCCCCAAGGCTCCATCTACACCGGGTGGGCTTATCCTCCCAAGGACTACGACAAGTGGTCGGAACTCGTCTTTCAGTTTGTGCGGCATCTGCGCACTCGCTACGGCGATGCCGAGGTGCGAACCTGGCTCTGGGAGGTCTGGAACGAGCCCGACATCGACTACTGGAAGGGGACGGGAGAGGAATTCTTCAAGCTTTATGACTTCACGGTCGACGCCGTCCTGCGCGCTCTTCCGGAGGCGCGTATTGGCGGCCCCGACAGCACCGGACCTGGAAGTCCGAAGTCGGCGGAATTCCTGCAGCATTTTCTCGAGCACTGCGCCCACGAGAAGAACGTCGTGAGCGGCAAGATCGGTTCGCGCCTGGACTTCATCAGCTTTCATCCCAAAGGCTTGCCTACATGGCAAGGCGACCACGTGCAGATGGGCATCGCGCATCAGCTTGCTGCTATCGAGAAGGGCTTTCAGATCGTGTCCTCGTTTCCGGAGTGGCGCAGCACTCCAATCATTCTCGGCGAGTCGGATCCCGAGGGTTGCGCTGCGTGCTCCGCCAAGGACAATCCCCAGAATAACTATCGCAACGGCGTGCTTTATGCGTCTTACACCGCCGAGGTCTTCAGCAACATTCTGGAGCTGGTCCACCGTGAGCGCGTCAATTTTCTGGGCGCCGTGACGTGGGCATTCGAGTTTGAGGGCCAGCCCTATTTCGCAGGGTTTCGCGAACTCGCTTCCAACGGTTTGGACAAGCCCGTGTTGAACACGTTCCGCATGTTCGGCCTGCTGGGTGGCGAGCGCGTAAAGGTGAGGAGTTCAGGCGCGTTGAAAAGTGATGATGTCGTCCGCTCAGGAGTGCTCCGAGAGTCGGATGTCAATGCCATCGCCACTCGCAAAGAGCACGAGTTTGACATTCTGATCTGGAACTATCACGATGACGATCTTGCTGCCGCTCCGACGCCCATTGACCTGACAGTGAGCGGTCTTCCCGCGCACGTCCAACAAGCGCTGCTAGAACATTTTCGCATCGACGCGACGCACAGCAACGCGTTCACCGCATGGCAGGCCATGGGGTCGCCTGAGGCGCCCTCTCCTCGCCAGTATGAACAGCTGCAGGATGCGGGACAGTTGCAGATGCTCAGCTCCCCAGCCTGGGTTCGCATCGAGCAGGGAAGAGTTCATTTGCGATTTTCGTTGCCCAGGCAAGGCCTGTCACTGATTCGCATTGGGTGGTGAGCGTTTCTCGCGCGTTCGAAACGGAAACAAGCCGTCCGAACCTCGCAGACCTCAAACCTCCACACAGCCGCAAAAAAGCCCTGCCAGGACGGCGGGGCCTTTTCGTAGTCGAGATTGCAGAGCGGTCAGAAGGTGATCTTGCCTGCCAACTGCCAGTTTCTTGGCAATTGTTGCTGCGTCGCTTTACCGAAAGTTCCATCAGCCAGGTTATTGTCCAGGTTCGCAAAGTTTACCCGGTTGAAAATGTTGAAAAACTCAAACCTCAACTGAAAGTTCACTCTCTCTGTGAGATGAGTATCTTTGTAGAAGTTCACGTCGGTCTCGGCAAAGTTCGGTCCGCGGAAGAGACTCGCCTTCTCGTTGCCTTGCGAACCGAAGGAAGGTTGCGTGAATTGGCCGTTGGAGAAAACCCCGTTCAAGAAGGCTGACTTCGACGTCGCCTGGCTGTAGCTTGCCACGTTCGGATAATCCAGCCCGACCCCGCCTACACCACCCGTGTCGCCGTCAGCGTTGTAGTCGCCGCTTCCCGGAGCGAAGCCGATCATCGTGTTTCCAGCGGACGGGCATTTCAACGCGGCGTTGGCGCAAATCGGTTGGAATGACGCAGTGGTCCAGACCATCTGCGGATATCCGCTTTGGTAGATGCTGGTGCCACTCACGCCCCATCCCCCGGTCGTTCGGCCGAGAAAGCCATGGCCACCATTCAATCCGGGAAGCTGGTAGTTCAGAGTGAGAGAGAAGCGGTTCGGAGCATCCCACGGAGAGGGCCCGTAGTACTGACTTGGACTCGCCTCGGCGGGATACGCTGATGCGTCATCCTTCGAACTGGAGTGTGTGTAAGAAGCGTCGATGAACCCGCGGCGTGTCATGCGCCCCTTGAATTCGAAGAAGACGCTCTCGTAGTTGCTGTAGCGATCGTTCGTTGTGTAAGCAATCGAACCGAAGCTGGGGTTAAGTCGAGTGGGCGCCAGGCTGTTGTTCTGGATCAAGTCGCCGGCGAAGGCATTGATGTCCTGCCCATAGCTCACAATGCCGGCCTGGTTGCCGCCGCCTACCATGTTGTAGCCGTGAGATCCGGCGTACCCGACACTGGCGGAATAGTTATTCCCCAGCTTGCGCTCCAAAGAGGCGGACCAGATGTTGGCTTTAGGCGATTTCAAATTCGGATTGATCGCGCCGATGCCGAAGTTCCCGCCGACAATCCCACCTTGCGAGTTGAGACAACCATTGGCACCCAAGGTCAGACATATCGGTGACCCAGCCAGTGCGGGATAGGTGAACCCGAACGGAGGTTTGCCGCCCGTGCCCAAAACAAACAGTGGAGGCGTCGCTGTTCCGGCGGTGAAGTTTGGCGTAATCGGTCCCGGCGGGCTACCTCGGAACTCTTCTTGCACGTTGGCTTGGGTCAACCAGTTGTTGAACACACCGAACCCGCCTCGCACCGCCCAGTCGCCTCTTCCGGTGGGATCCCACGCGATGCCGATGCGCGGGCTAAGAAGATTGTTCACCGAGCGATTGAGGGCGTTGGAAGTCGCTTTGGCGAAGCCATTCGCGACCTGCTGGTTGTAGGTCTGGCCCGGCCCCAGATAGAAGTTTCCGAAGACGGTCGTCGCGCTGCGCGAATACGGGTTTCCTGAATCGTCATAGCGGAATCCGAGGGTAACGGTCAGATTGCGTCTTGCTTTCCAGGTGTCTTCGACGAACAGGCCCCAGGTTCTCGACGCCGCATTCCACGACCACAGCACCGGTTTTCCGGTGATGGGGTCATACATGACGTGGTTCTCGCTGGTAGGTGCGTCTTGCGCGAGGGTAAGGAGGTTATTGAAGTTGAAAGTGGGCTGTGACCAAGGTCCCTGGAATGGCTCCACGTCGTCGCCAAACCAACCTTCATAGCCAAATTTCAGCGTGTGCGCGCCGCGAACGTGCGTCAAAACATCGCGCCAGTGATAGTTGTGCTGAATGAAGTCGCCTTGCGCGAACCCGACTCCGAAGGACTGGCCACCTTCCGTGCTAACTCCCTGCACCGCAATCGACGGAACCGAGTAGTCCTTCGCTCCGCTGCCGAGAACGCCCTCCACCCGGTTGGCGCCAAATATGGCTTCATTCACAGTGTTCGGAGAGATGGTATGCGACCAATTCACCTGAAAGGCGCGCTGCCAGTTGTTGTTCAAAGCCGAGAAAACTGGGATGGCGGACGCAGCGCCATACGTAAGCAGTGTGCGATAGAAGCTGCCGTAGATACGATCATTCTTGAAGGATTTGTCGATGCGGACGAAATACTGCGTCCCGTTGCGGATTTGGGGAGCGCTGAAGTTGCCCACGTCCACCACGGGCAACGCGCAGGGCAGGTTGTTGGTGGCGGCTGTCCCACAGCCCGTGATGGCTGACCCGGTCGATTGCACGGAGACGCCCGTCACGTTGGTAGGCAGGTAGGTCGAGAGCACCTTGGTTCCCACCGTGGTCGGAAAAGTTTTCTGAGCGAATGCGATGAACGCCGGATCCGCAAATTCAATCGATCCGTTCGAGGCCAGCGATGAGCGCAAGGGCTCTACTGCGAAGTAGAAGAAGAACTGCTTGTGGGGGATGATTGGACCCCCAATCGCGAACGACATATTGTTGCCGTGGAATGGCAAATATTTGGGCGAAGAAAAATGCGTCGTGGCAAACATGTTCTGGTAGTAAAAAAAATCCGCCGCGGAACCGTGGAATTGGTCAGTTCCCGATTTCGTCGTCATCACTTCCTGAACGCCGGTGGCCCGGCTGTACTCAGCGGAATAGGTATTGACCTGGACGCTGGTTTCCTGGATAGAGTCAGGATTGGGGGTCAGATTCAGCACGCCTTGCCGGATTCCGCTGGTCACGTCCAGGCCGTCGATCACGTACATATTCGACATCTGGCCTTGACCGTTGGCGCTGGCATCCACCTGCGTTTCCGTCGAATAGTTATCTACGCCGGAACCCGGAGTGCCTGCCTTGCCAGGTTGGCCTCCGCCCA
>Ga0335081_10016958_pt1 | contig 11800 bp, 14 predicted proteins | sample Lox_Sample_35_FD_206713 | JGI IMG/M metagenome (GOLD analysis project Ga0335081, IMG submission 206713) | Soil microbial communities from Loxahatchee National Wildlife Refuge, Florida, United States - Lox_Sample_3.5 | ecosystem: Environmental > Terrestrial > Soil > Wetlands | place: USA... | reverse complement strand
CATCATCTTCAGGCCCTCTCTCACCGTTTTATCTCCTTCTTGCCAGATGGTTTCTCCTTTGCTTTTAAACTGGGTTCCCTTCCCCATGAGATCTCCTTCCTCTAACCACCAGTCTCTTTTGCTGATCTTCCCCTCCATCATCTCCATTCCTGCTTTCATGATTTTGTCGCCCTCGTTTATCAGGGTCTTGCCATGGTCAATCATCATCCGGCCCTTTTCCATCCATACCTTCCCTCGTTCTGCCATCATCCCCTTGCTTGTTAACCCTTCTCCTGGCTGTGCATAGCCATAAGAAGAAACTAAAAATAATATAGACAAACTTAACAGAAATCTGTGTGACATCATAAACAACCTCCTCCTTTCCCCATATGATCGATATCGTATGGCAAAGTAATGCGTTCACGGGCCGATTTGTTTAATCCCCATCATGACGCATCTTTTGCCGTCTATCCTAATTTCGTCGCCATCGCAGACATAGCTCTTGAGGAGCTGAATTTTTGAAGACGCTTGGACAACGCAATTCTGAACATCAAAACGGACGATGGGCACCGATCCAGCATAAAGGATGACGGTATTAGCACCTTCCAAGGTAAAACTGCTAAAGTAACCAATATCCGTGCATTCCGCCGAACTCAGACTTGGAAGAAGAAAAAGAATACCAAAACACAAGACAGCGAATAGGCCCAAAAGCCAGAATGATTTTCTCATGTCACACCTCCATCTTTCTTTGCCCTTATTGCAAGGTTACGCGAAAGGTCATTGTGCTCTACCTGCCATGAGCGATCAAAGCCTTTGCCACATGAACGGCCGTGTTGCTGGGGATGGTGAAACCGATTCCCTCAAACCCGCCCGACTCCGTGGCAATGGCGGCATTGACACCGATCACCTCCCCATAGAGATTCAAAAGAGGTCCACCGCTGTTTCCCGGATTGATGGCTGCATCGGTCTGAAGAAAATCCTGATGGTCTTTCGGGTCAGTGATTCCGATCCGATGTTTAGCGCTGATAATCCCATGAGTGACCGTTTTCTCCAGTGCACGAGGCGCTCCGATCGCCACGACCCACTCTCCAACCTCCACTTTGTCGGAATCGCCAAAGGCGACGTGGGGAAGGCTTTCCTTGGCTTGAATCTGGACCACTGCCAGATCGGTCTTTGGATCTCCACCCACCAGTTTCGCCGGATATTTGCTTCCGTCGGCAAGAGTGACCTCCATCTTCGTCGCTCCTCCTGCCACGTGGTAATTGGTGAGGATGTGACCCGCTTGATCCATGATCATCCCTGACCCCAGGCCTATGATTTCCTGTTTAAACCTTCGGGGCATCTTTGGCACGCCGAAGAAGCGTCTAAAGAAGGGATTGTTTTCGAAGGAGAAGAAAGGGTTCTCCACCTCGCCACTTTCGGTCACCTCGATGTAAACCACGGCAGGGAGGGTCTGGTTTGCGACATGTGCAATAGCGGTGCTCAAGTCAGCAGGTCCCCCTGGTTTTTCTGATACCTCAATTGAGGACGATGTGAAGCTTAATGACTCGATCTTATGGGCGGCTTTATCGATCTCCTTCCGAATGGCGTCGATGTCTTTCCTGACCTCAGGGGCTGCCCAGTCCGTTGCTTTCTCCATTTTCTCACCAGCCCGTTTCGCTTTTTTGACAGCGGCTGCGCCTTCGGCTTCTATTTGATGACCTGCCCAGTTGAGAGCATTTTCGAGATGAACAGCCGCCAAGTTGAGATAGTGTCCAGCTTCTGCGATTCCCTTCTTAGTCCAGGACTCAGAAGCTTTCTCCTGGTAGTATCTTGCGAGGGCATGATGGGCTCGAGCAAAAACCTGATCCATTTCGTTGACAGAACGGATGGTGCTTTTCTGCACCTCCACTGCCAGCTTATTCAGCTCCTGCGCAGAGGCCGTAAGAGCTTGCTTCACTTCACCTGTCGCTCGATCGGCCTCCCGCTTCACTGAGGCTTCTCCTTTTCGGATATCAGCCGCGGCGTCTTTAAAGTCCTTTTTTAGGAAATCTTCGCGGGCCTTTTTGAAAAGTTGGTCCAGTTCACCCTGCTCACCAGGCCTCGTCGCCGGACTCTGTGCCTGGCTTACCGTGACCCAGGTCGTGGTGAGGAAAAGCACTACCACTAAGACAATCGGCCCCCTGAAAGTTTTATGGTTCATCCTTCGCCTCCCTTGGATTTTGGTTTTTCATTTTTTTCCAATAAGAACCTGTCTTGATAGACTCTTTTCAATTTGAAACCAAGCTTTATGCAAAGCCGCAGAGAGGGGACATTGTTTTTGAAGATTTCTGCATAAACCATTTCTGCCGCCCCATTCTCTTGAAGAAGACTAAGGAGAAGGGTAAGAGCTTTTTCCCCATATCCTTGGCTTCTATCCTCAGGATGGAATACGGCAAGTGACAGGCTTAAACTCCGGCCCAACTCCATATTATAGAGCCCGAGAAACCCAACGATCCTGCGTCCGCCATTCTCCTCGATCTCGATGAGATAAATCAGCTGGAAAGTACGCTTCATCCATCTGTGGAAAGAGAATAAGGAGTGGGGTTTATTTTTAGACCACGCCGTCGGAAAAATCTCGGGTGTCAACAGGGAATATAACGCGCGCAAATCTCTCAGTCGGCACACCCGAAGTGTGATCGAACCGCTTTCCATGCAGCGCTTGAAGTTGACGATTTTCACGCCAAATAAATCCAAGGATTTCCTCCCTGCCTATCGACCGATATGATGGTAGGTTTCGTCAGGGTAAAATTTGCGATACGAGCGCTCCTTCTTTCTGAAGAAAGGGAGGAGAAGAATCCCAGCCGCAAATCCGCCGACATGTGCCCACCATGCAACCCCTCCCTGGCTGCTGTGGGAAGAAAGGGAAAGGGTGCCGGATAGTAACTGAAGGAGAAACCAGTACCCCACATAGATGAAGGCCGACAGCTGGATAAAAAACGGCAGAAACAGGATCGGGATCAACGTTAAGATTCTGGCTTTGGGAAACATCACCATGTACGCACCCATGACTCCGGCGATGGCGCCGGATGCGCCGAATTCCGGGATCGTTGAGTGAATGTCAAGGGCGAAATAAGCGGCGCTCGCTGCAATTCCGGCAAGAAGATAGAATATCAGAAATCGTCCGTGCCCCAGGTGTTCCTCTACTCTGCTTCCGAAGAGATACAGGAACCACATATTCCCGATGATGTGTAACCAGCCGGCGTGCAAGAACATATTTGTAAAAAAAGAAAGATAATCATCAAAAGGCAGCCCGTGGATAAAGGCCCACTTTGGATAGGTATACTTTGCCGGGACAAGGCCGAAGAGATAAAAGACCCTCTGTAGGAGATTCTTAGGAATGGATATTTCAAAGACGAAGATCACCCCGTTTACGGCGATCAACAGCCATGTGACAAAGGGGAACCCAATTCGTGGAATGGTATCCTTGAGGGGGATCATGGCTGCAATAGTTCTTTCTATTGTCCTGGCTCAAGGGTTCTCTTGACGAATAAGGTGACATCGGCCTTCAGTTTCTTCAAAGAAGGCAAATGAGTATACATCTGATGCCCTGCATCATAGTAAGCGAGCGTGGTGTTATTCCTCAGACGTGGGTCAAGTCGTAAATGGCTCACCGTATACTTTGTTGCAAAGTAAGATGTGTCTAAATCATAATAACCGCTTGCGATAAAGACTCTTAAAAACTTGTTTTCACTCATCGCCTTCTGTAATATCTTCGCCACATTCACGTATCCCAGTCCTCCCGTAGCAGATCCCCAATTCCACAGCTCATTCACTTTCTCGGACAGAATCTCATAGTCCATTTCAGTCTCGTACTTTAATTCATTTCTCACGTAGTCATTCCAGGTAGCGACCAAGGGGCCGATGACAAGAAAGACGCTGGGGTCTTCCACAAACTCGTGGATCTTATAGCTCGCCGAAATTCTTGAGTCGAGGACGCCGATTCGGCGATTTTCGTTCCGTAGCAATTCCTTGACGAAATCGTCCCGGTCAATACGTAAATTCGAATTCTTGATGTAGGTTTTTGAAAGGCCGGTATAATAGGCTAATTTTTCAACTATTCTCTCGCGCTCTCCATCAGAAAGTCCATTCCCTTTGGTCAATGCCAAGGTATATTCGTTTAATGCAAATTTTTCGGCTTCTTCACGCGTTTTTGATAAATCCGACTGTAATGCAGGAGGAAGCTTTCGATGATACCAGGCAGCGACCGTGTAGGGAGGCAAAAATAAAATATAAGGCAGGTCATTACCAGGACCGAATACAATCGTTTGAAAATTCAGAACCTCTGAAATCAGGAGGATTCCATTTAGATTAATACCAAGTTTATTCTGGAGGTAGCCCGAAAGGCCAGCGGCTCTCGTAGTCCCGTAGCTTTCTCCAGCAATAAATTTTGGAGACAGCCATCGTTGATATCTTGTCAAGTAAATCCGGATAAATTCCCCTACCGACTGGATATCTCCTCTGACACCGTAAAATTCCTTCGATTCAATCCCTGGAGCAGGACGACTATAACCGGTACCCACAGGATCGATAAAAACAAGATCCGTAAAATCGAGCCATGTATATTCATTTGTCACCAGTTGATAGGGCGGTGGGAACTCTTTCTCATCTCCCAAAAGAGCCCGTTTAGGGCCAAGGGCTCCGAGATGCAGGAAAATGGACGATGCCCCTGGCCCTCCGTTGAAAGCAAATGTGATCGGACGTATGGACTTACTATCATCAGCATCCTTCACATAAGCAACGAAGAAAATGTTAGCTTTAGGCTTCCCGGTCTCATCTTTCAACTGGATAGAACCCGCGGTGGCGGTATAACTTAACCTTTTCCCGTTGATCTCTATCGAGTGATGGGTGACGGAGAGTTTCGGTTCAGGAAGGTTCTCTGAAGTCTTCTTTTCCCTCGCTTTTTCAGGGGCCTCTGATATCTTTCCCTGGGCGAGAAGCGGTCTTGTCGTGAATGGGCCGATCATCAGAAAGAGAAAAACGATAAGGGAACAGAGTATCGTTGAGGCATTTGAATGTTTCTTTTTCATTCCTGGATTCCTCGTCGCGTTACGGAAGCGCTTATCGCACCACCACCTGGACTGTTCCGGTATTTCCGGTCCGATGGTCCAGGGCGAGAACGGAGATCTTCTGCTTCGGTCGAAGGATGCTCACCAGGTCCACAAAACTCTCCATACTGTCGATGGACTGGTCATTGATGGCGAGGATCATGTCTCCAATCTCAAAACCAGCTTCCTTCAAAGGACCTTTCGGATCCTCCCAGACGATCACCACTCCCTGGTTGGGGTTGATGCCGTATTTGTTGACCTCTACCGAAGTGGGAGGTCTCACCTCCACTCCCAAACGATCCTTCACCGCGGCGGCGAGGATCTTTGTCGAAGCCTCCAGACTTCCAATCCTCACTGTCAACTCCTCCGTTTTGCCGCTGCGAAGCACCGTGATTTTTGCCTCGGTGCCGATGGGAGTCTCCGCCACGTCATTTCGCAATGCGCTGGAATCCGGGATCTCCTTGCCCCGGTAAGCAATGACCACATCATTTTTCCTTAAACCCGCCTTCTCTGCGGGTCCTCCTTTCGCCACATCGACGATCAAAGCTCCCCTGAGACTCTCTGTATGAACGTTCTTTGCCAGTTCAGGAGTGAGATCCCGAATGGTCACACCCAGCCAGCCTCGCTCCACCTTTCCGTGGGCAATGAGGGTCTTGGCAATATACTGAGCCATATTGCTTGGAATCGTGAAGCCGATTCCCTCAAAGCCGCCGGATTCTGTGGCAATGGCAGCATTGACCCCGATTACCTCGCCATAAAGGTTCAAGAGCGGGCCGCCACTATTGCCTGGATTAATGGCCGCATCGGTCTGAAGAAAATCCTGATAGCTTGTCGGGTCGGTTATTCCCCGGCGGTGTTTGGCGCTGATGATTCCCTGAGTGACGCTTTTCTCCAGAGCACGGGGAGCTCCGATCGCCACCACCCATTCACCCACCTCCGCTTTGTCCGAATCGCCAAAAGTGACATGGGGGAGGCGTTCCTTTGCTGAAATGTGTATCACCGCTAAGTCCGTCTTCGGATCCCCTCCCACAAGTGTCGCAGGATATTTACTTCCGTCGGCCAGAGTGACTTCCATTTTGGTGGCGCCTCCGGCCACATGGTAGTTGGTGAGGATATGGCCCTGCGGGTCGATGATCATTCCCGATCCCAGTCCCTTCATTTCTTGCTTGAACTTCCTGGGCATTTTTGGAACACCAAAGAACCGCCTGAAAAAGGGGTCGTTTTCAAAGGGCAGAAAGGGATTGGTCACCTCCCGGCTTTCGGTTACTTCGATGTAGACGACAGCAGGAAGGTTCTGTTTTGCCACCTGTATGATGGCGGTGCTCAGATCGATGGGTTTGGTCCTCTCCGCAGCCCGGAGAGAAACCGAATGGAGGTCAATGCAGATTGCCAGGAACAGAAAAAAGAAAAATAAAAAACCGTAACGTTTGAGGCTAAGCATAGTCATTCTCCTTTCGTTTTAATTAGAGACAACAATACAGAAGACATTATCCTACCAAAACTTAGAGAGATGAATGGGGTAATTCCCGTATTTTTTGTGTCGAAATGCCGTATTTTCCATCGGTTCCTTGAGAGTTGATGACCACCTTCCTTGCCAGATTGCCCGACCGTGATTATTTTATAATTAGTAAATTCGGAGGTGAATAAGAAATGGCCCAACGTAGAGCAGAAAAGCCGAAGAAGGTTAAGATTAGCCAAAAACAGCAGGAATTCTATGATAGACTCAGATCATCCAAGTGAAGCCAGTGATTTCTGGTACTCAAGTTTGTCTTGATAGATGAACACAGCGACCCAAGATGCCATCTACAAGAACGGATGTCTATGGCTTATCCAACAACTGTTTGACTTCCTTTTTTCCTTCTTCCAGCTCATCTTGCTGCTGAGGGTCTTCCTTTAAGAGAAGGGTTTGGAACTCTCCGACATGTGTTTTTTCCTCTCTTGCCACATCCAGGAGTAGTTTCCTGACGTTCCTGTTTCGGGTCATATCCGCCATCTGCTCGTAGAGATTGATGGCATCGAGCTCAGCAACGATGGCGGCTCTTAGTATCTCTTTGTCCAGGTCCTCTTTTCTCAATTTTCCAGTATCGATCGGGATTTTCGATAACATACTCACTTGCCTCCGAGAAAGATTAGATCTAACCTTGTCTTCTTGTGATCTGAGTGCCTTTCCTCCAAGGGCAGACCAGGATGACAACAGTCGTCTTCTAATACAATACCGTCACCGTGAGAATGAGGCAGGCGACGCCGTCTACCATGATCTGGTCCGAGTCACACACGTAACTGTTGATGAGGCGAATCGTCGATAATGGCGTAATTTCACAATAGGGTATCTCCACACGGGCAAGGGGTGTCTGCCCGTCGTAGAAAATGATGGTATACGAAGCCTCAAGGTACCAATTGGTGAACCTTCCAAGGTCTGCGCAGTCTGCCGAAACAAAAGCTGGAAAAAGTAAAATCGCAACGCTTAGCAGGACCCCTATTTTTCTCATTTTTAGTCCTCTCTATCTGGTCAACGAATCATGTGAAGGAGGTCATCGGCATAATTTCTGTCGAGATCTCTAAGAATCTTATACTCTTTTAGAGCATGGTTTCTATCCTTGGTTTCCAAATAAATCAACCCGAGAAAAAAATGGGCCAGAACAAAATCGGGTTGTATCTGGATGGCCTTTTTGTAGGCATCGAGAGCGTCCGGGTAGCGTTCCAGTTGGGCATTGCAATATCCAATCAGGAAATACGCATTCGCATCGCGAGGGTCTTTCTGAACCACCTTCTTAAAATAGGAAATGGCCTTTTCATAGTCTTCTCTCCAAAGGAAAGGAAGCCCCTTCGCATAAAGACTCTCGGCAGTTTCTTCCTTTCTCCACTCCCAATCAGCCAGGCTTATTTCTTCACGAGCTTTAAGCCTCATGACCCGCTCGCCGGGCACGACCATAGTGAAATTCTGTCCCTCAACCATCCAAGATGTGACGACCCCGATCACTTCTCCCTTCATATTGGCCACAGGGCTACCGTTGAAACGCGGAGAGATCGGCGCGGTCAGCCGAATGATTTTCCCAAATGAGGGAATTTCCTGAACCGCCGAGACCGTGCCGTAGGAAATCGATCTTTCAGAACCGACCGGACCGTCAATTACAGCGACCCGCTCCCCGAGAGCAGGAAGAGAAGGAGACAATGAAAGCGGATGCGCTGCCGTTGGGATCTCTACCCCTACCCTGATGAGATTTACCGCGCTGTCTTCAGCAAGAATCTTTCTCACGGGATATAACATTTCATCACTTGTTCTCACGTCTGCATGATCCGCTCCCGCAAGGACATTGCGACTGGTGATGACATCTCCATTTCTGCTGACAAAAAAGCCCCTTCCATGATTAGTGGTGTTTCCCGCCTGGTCGTAGGCAAAGACGCCAACGATCGATGGCTCAATCCGCTTGACAATGGATGATAAATTTTCTTGAGCGTGCGAAGGGATGGTCGGCAAAATGAAACATAGAAAAATGAACCAAAGCGTGAGCAAACGAATGAGGATCATCTCCTTGCCTCCCGAATATTAGGGATGCCCCAGATCTTTCTTCTTCGCCTCGAATTCCTCTTTATTGATCTCCCCTTTTGCATATCTCATCCTGAGAATCTCAAAGGCCGGATCTTCTGTTTTGGGCCCTCGACCTTTACGGACCGCTGAAATCACAAGCCACCGAATCAAAAAGATAATGGCCAGAATCACAGCAACCCAGAAGGCCGCTATGAGGAGAAGGAACAGCCATCCCATCGAGAATCCCCATCCCCACATCCAGGGACCCATGTTATGGGGAGAAAATGTGCCATTAAAAACAGCGATTGCCTCGCCCATTTCTCTCTCCTATCCCCTCCAGAAGAGATCCTTTCGAGCATGATCATCCCGCCCAAAGATGGAAGAACTCTCTCCGGTAAAGGAAAGGATTGCTACCACCAGTAAGGATAATGCCAATAATAAGGATAGGGATAGGGGTAGTAGTAGTAGTAGTAGTAGTAGTAGTAGTAGTAGTAATATTCTCCCCACAGGTAAATCTGCTTGCTCTGAAGAAGAGGGTAGGGATATTCCAAATCACCAAGGCGCATGATTTTCTTCCCCTGGATCTCACCCGCGACGGTGATTCTCCTTCCTCTTCTGAAGACATACGGGTCTATATACCCACCCACAAGGACAATGAATCTTCATTCGGAGCGTTTGAATGTGGGCTCTTCCGTCCAATCCAGAGGCCGCTGCAGGACGACGATAAGAGTTGTTCCATCTTTCTGATTGATGGTCTCAACGACCTCTCCACCCCAGATCACGATTTTACCTTTGTAGGCCTCTGGATTTTGAAAAACTTGCTGGAAGGTAAGCGTCTTATCTGCCTCGGATCTCAATTGCCTCGAAATAGGCAGGCATCCCTGAAAAAGAATGGCAAGGAGAACGCCAAGGACAAAGAATAACCCCCGCACCCGGAAAAAAGGTTTTTTCATCTTTCCTCCTCCTTTCAACCGGACATTCAAAATCCATTTGAACAAATAGGCTCTCGGAAGTGAATAAGGTGAACGTTGTATTTTATTGGCTGGAGGCCAGTATTTTAAAGATCCATGTCCCATCAGCCTGAAGTGCTGCTCGCTGTTGCAATCTACGATCAAGGGTAGCCCCTCTAAGAATGGCTCATCGAAGGAAGAGACTGTAAGTGAGCACACTTAGGACAAAGGCCGTGAAGAGAGTGTACTTCCAGTTGTGCTCCACGAAAGCAAAATAGAAGACGGAAGCCAGGACCCGCACGAAAGGGGTTAACATCAAAACGCCGATTCCCATGTTGAGGAAGAGACGGGGACGAAGGGCCCGAGAAGCCATCTGCCGAAGGGTGGATGAGATGAACTCGAAGAAGTTCACTCCAACAATGGAATGTTCGAATCGCAGATTGCCCACCCTTATCCAGCGCCAGAGGAGACCGATTGCGAGCAGTGCCACACTCAGCAGAACGCCTGTTAAAAGGATCGCCCCGACCAGGCTTTCCATATCGAAACGGCCCTTACGCTGCCCCTTCTCAAGAGGATCGGTTAGTTCCTGCACTTTCACCCTTTAGCCTCCCAAGATACCCCGGACGATCATCTCGAATCCCAAAACCAACAATACCCCCAAAAAGATATGGCGTACCGTCTGATTGGTCAAACGAACGAGCAGGCGTGTGCCCATGAAAGCGCCGAAGACAACGCCGAGAATGATCGGCGCGGCCTGTCCCGGATGGATCATTCCCGCCGCGAGATAGACACTCGTTCCGGCCAGGGCGGTCACACCGATGATCAAGTTACTGGTGGTAGTGGATACTTTCGGGGGGAGGCCCATCACCAAGTCATGAATCAGCACCTTCAGGGCGCCTGCCCCGATGCCCAGGAGGCCGGCGATCATCCCAGCGCCGAACATCAAGGGACCGCCGAGATAGGCACGCGCGCCGTGATACACGATCACTTGCCGGACAGACTTGTCATAATAACTGCCATCCAACTCGAGCCAGCGGGAGAAAACATCCTGGTGAGCGGCTGGTCGCCATTCTTCGTTTCTCTGCCGGAACAGGGCGATCCATGAGGACAAGAGGACGATACCAAAAAGAATGAAGAGAATTCTCCTTCCAGAGATGAGTGTGATGGTAGCTCCTGCCAGTGCCCCCACGATCGTGAACATCTCCAAGAACATGCCTACTTTAAGATTCGTAATGCGGTCCCTCACGTAGGCTGAAGCGGAGCCGCTCGATGTGGCGATGACGGAGACGATGCTCACGGCGATCGCTTGTTTAATATCCATCCCGAAAAAGGTGAGCACAGGAATCAAAATCACGCCGCCGCCCATCCCGCTCATGGCACCGACAAACCCAGCAATGACAGAGACCAAAAAAAGAACGTGAAATGACATTTCATCCCTTCCTACGGCTTATGAGCGGGTCCCTTGAATTTTGGGACGGGGAGATATTCAACCGAGGGCTGGTGCTTGATCGGTTGTGGATAAAGACTCATCAGCTGATAGAGCTCAGCAGGAATGCCCTTCGTGACATGGAGGCCGAGTTGGACGGCTTCCTCATAGGTGATCGGATAATCGTGGGTCCATCTGCCCTCGGTAAGAATCCGAGCCAGTTCTTCTGCCTTCTCGGGTGCGTATTTCACGTCGAGAAGGGATTTCACCTGAGCCCGGATCTGCTCGATGGCCTTTTTGCCAACATCTGCGAGGAGCCACGATTTATCATCGATGTCGGAAATCGGCTTGCTCTCAGCCAGCTTTACGAGAGATGCCGCAGGATATTCACCGAGCTGCGGGTCGACCGGACCGAGGACAGCATGTTCCTCCATGACAATCTCGTCCGCTGCGAGGGCAATCAAAGTCCCTCCCGACATGGCATAGTGGGGGACGAAGACCGTGATCTTACCTTGATGCATCCGTATGGCATGAGCAATTTGGTAAGCGGCAAGGACCAGCCCACCGGGGGTGTGGAGCACGAGATCGAGAGGCATATCCGGGTCTGTCATGTGAATCGCCCGAATGACTTCCTCGGAGTCGTCGATATCGATGTATCGGAATATGGGAAAACCTAAGAGGCTCATGGTTTCCTGTCTGTGTATGAGGACGATCACCCTGGACTCTCTCGCCTTTTCAAAGGTAGCGATCAACCTCTGCCTCATTGCCACGAGGAAGCGTTTCTTCAGGAGAGGCTGGAGTGCTGCGATGATGAAGAACAGCCAGAATATCGTAGAGATATCAATTTTCA
>Ga0335081_10016957_pt1 | contig 11800 bp, 8 predicted proteins | sample Lox_Sample_35_FD_206713 | JGI IMG/M metagenome (GOLD analysis project Ga0335081, IMG submission 206713) | Soil microbial communities from Loxahatchee National Wildlife Refuge, Florida, United States - Lox_Sample_3.5 | ecosystem: Environmental > Terrestrial > Soil > Wetlands | place: USA: Florida... | reverse complement strand
GAAGACCCACGCTGCGCCAATGCTGCCGTTGTCGTCCCAGCCGCCGATCAAAGCTGTGTTGCCGTCGGAGGAGAGCGCCACGCTTACGCCGAAGCGGCTCGGGCCGCTCTCTCCGCTGCCCGTGAGCTTTTTGCCCTGCTGGGTCCAGGTCGAGCCCGAGCGCGTGAACACCCACGCCGCGCCTTTGCCACCGTTGTCTTCCCAGCCGCCGATCAGCGCGGTGTTGCCGTCGGAGGACAGCGCCACGCTGGCGCCGAACTCCCCCTTGCCGCTCTCTTCGGCTCCGCCCGTGAGCTTCGGGCCCTGCTGGGTCCAGGTCGAGCCCGAGCGCGTGAACACCCACGCCGCGCCGGTCGCGTCTTCGCGACAACATGGCGGCGTGGACGTGGGATTGTCGTACTGGGCGCCAATCAGCGCGGTGTTCCCATCCGCGGACAGCGCGACCTTATAGGCCCCGAAGTAGCCTTCGCCGATCTCCCCGGCGACGACCGTGATCTTCGAGCCCAGCTGCACGAGCGGGTCGATCCGCAGCGGGTAGCGCGCGTCGGCGGTGTCGACACGAAGCATGATTCGCCCGGCGTGAAGTTCAACCCAGCTATCCAGCGTGCGCCCGCGGGCGTCCGTGGCGGACAAGCCGCTGTAGCGCAGCGAAGGCCCGCCTGGTCGGCTAAGGGTGATGCTCTGCCCACCGGAAGCCAGCGAGGCACGCACATTCCCGGACAGGGCGATCGAGAGCGTCAACGGCCCAGGCGGATGCCCAGCCGGTGCCCTCGGGATCGTGAAGCCCTGCTCCAAGCCCAGCGGCCCGTTCGCATACCACTCGCTCAAACCAGCGCGGGCATAGGTCACACGGTTGCCCTTCGCGCGCGGGACGACCTGACCGACCGGGGTTGGCGAACTGCCATAGCCCACGGCACGAACGCTCAACCCCACGTGCGTTGCCCCGGAGCTGACCGCTATCGCGGCGCGGCCAAAGCGCAGGCCGAGACGTTGCGCGGGGTTCGCCGCCGCAAAGCCGCCGTCGGAAGCGCGCACCCGGTAGGCCGCGCCGTCGGCACCCAACGCCGCGGAAACCGGCGCCTGCGCCGCCAACGGGAGGCTCAGAAGACCCTTCTGCGAGAAGCCATGAGAGTGCACGGCCGGTGACGTCGTAGAACGCTCACCAACCAGGCCCTCATAGAGCGCCGCCCCGGTCACGAGCGAGAGCAGCGCGGCGGCCGCCAGACCACGCCACATGACCACTGCTCTTGTCCGGGGTGCTATCGCATCGGTCACCGAGAGCTTCGGGACTGCTCGTAGAGCACTTGCTGGGCCGGACATCGCGCCCCCCTTTTGGTCGCATGTCTATCCGAGTCTCTAGACGAATAGCGCCGTCCTACGGCCAGCGCATCAGAAGGAGGCCGCACGCCCGCCATCGGCTAACTACGGCCGGGAGAAATACGTTGCTTTCGAAGCGCAACTCGGCTGGTGCGCGAACGCGGATGCCGGGTGAAAACTCCCGACCGAGATCTCCGCCGCCTCCTCCTCAATCGTCGGCCCGGCCGGTGGACCGCGGCAGAGGCCGAAAGCTCCTGCCGAGTACCGAGAGCGGAATCAGCCGGATCTACGCGGATCTCGCCCGCGTAGACGTCTTTGCGGGCCCGCCGACCGCGGCTACGCGGGGGCTCGTGCGCGACAACTGCGCGACAGTCTTCGCCCCGATCAGGCGGTCTTGAGCGGCGTTGAGCGGCAGATCGAGCGCCGCCGTTGAGCCGTGCAAGCGCCTATCGCAGACGCAGAACTACCCGCACAGCCGCCGAAAACGGCTCTGTAAAGCGGAAGGGCCGGGATTCGAACCCGGGAGACCGCTCACGCGGCCTAACGGTTTTCAAGACCGCCGCATTCAACCGCTCTGCCACCCTTCCACGGCAACGATCAGCTGGTCGGGCAGCCCGTACACGGAGCGCCCATGGCAACCCTGACCGCCTCGGTCCCATCCTAGTTCAGGCGACGGGGCCTCAGGCGACGGCCTTGCCTTCGAGGGATCCTTCCCGCCGCGGCCACGCTCTAGACTCAGGCGTCTAAGCCGGGAGAGGTGGCCGAGTGGCTGAAGGCACTCGCCTGCTAAGCGAGTATGGGGTTGAACACTCCATCGCGGGTTCGAATCCCGCCCTCTCCGTCAGCGTCCTGGCTGCATCAGAGGCATGCTTGCCCGCGGCATCGGGGCACCCGGCGTCCGGGCCCGTCCGCCGACGGCCGGGCGGCGTACCGCGATCAGGGTTGCTCGGGAGCCGCTACCGCGAAGATGATGTGCCGGCGGGCGAGGCTCAGGAAGGGGTGGAGCTCGACCGGACCGCCCTCCAGCGGTTCGACGGTCACGTCGGTGAGCGTGATGAAGTCGCGCTCGGAGGCGTTCAGGACGTCGGACACGCGGCTGCGATAGCCGTCCCGGGCGAGGGTCAGCAGGCCCTCGATGCGGTGGCGCTCGGTCTCCAGGCGCACACGCTCGCGCCGGTGGTTGATCCCCGGCAGGTCCTCCTCGGCGAACAGCTCCTCGCTGGCCACCCCACCATTATCGGCGCAACCCGCCGGGGCTTGCACCCTGCACGTGGCGGGGCAGCCGATCCGGCTAGCGGATCAGCAGGTAGCTCTTGCTCAGCACCGTCCGCCTTCCGGTGGGGCCCGCGGCGACGACCTTCACCGCGGCCCGCAGGCGCCGCCGGGCACCGAGCTCGCGGCGCAGGCCTCGCAGCGTATGGGGGCCGATGCGCAGGCGCACGCGCACCGCGTGGGCGGCGGAGAGGGCCCTGGCCGCCGATACCAGGGGCAGCGGGCGGTGGCGCGGGGCGCCCACCACGGCGCTCGCCAGGATCCGGCACGCGCGCTGGCAGCCGACGCTCAGCGCCAGCTCCCGGCGCGAGAGCACCCCCTTGGCGGCGGCCAGCTTCACCTTCACGACGGGGGCCACGTCGAGCGGCGGCGGCCACGAGCCCGCGGGAGCGCACCCAGGGGCGGCCGGGGAGAGGGGCACGAAGCTCTGGATGCGGTTGTTGTGGGTGTCGGCGACGTACACGGTCCCGCTGCACCCGACAGCGATCGCCGCCGGCTGGGCGAATTCGCCGGGGCCGACCCCGCGCGTGCCCCACTTCGCGAGGAACGTCCCGCCCGCGGAGAACACCTGGACGCGGTTGTTTTCACGGTCCGCGACGAACACCCGTCCGGACGCGTCGACCGCGACGCCGGTGGGGTCGCGGAAGTGGCCATTGGCCGTGCCCCGCCCGCCCCACATGGCCTGCACCGCTCCGGCCGCAGACAGTGCGACGATGCGGTCGTTGGCGGTATCGGCGACGAACACCTCGCCGCCCGGCCCGACCGCGACCGCCGCCGGGCGGTTGAACTGCCCCGGAGCGCTGCCGGCCGCGCCGTTGCCTTCGCCCGCGCCCCACCGGGCCGCCAGCCGGCCTTCGGGTCCGAACACGAGCACCCGGTTGTGGAGCGTGTCCGCCACGTAGAGGTCGCCGCTCGGGGGATCGACGGCAACAGAGCCAGCCGAGCTCAGCCCGACCCCCCCGACGTCGAGCGGCCCTCCGATTTCGCTGAGGAAGGTCCCGTCCCCCCACATCCGCAGCACGCGACCGTTGCCCCGATCGGCGACGTACACGGCTCCCCGGGGGTCGACCGCGACGCCCGCCGGGCCGCTGAAGAAGGGGGAATGTCCGCCGGCGGCATCCCACTGGGCGACGTAGGTGCCGGACGGTGAGAGCTGCTCGAGGCGGTTGTCAACCGTGTCCGACACGAACAGCGAGCCGGTGGGATCGACGGCGAGCCCTTCGGGGGCCACCAGCTGACCCGGCCCACGACCGGAGGTCCCGATCGTCCTCAGGAAGTTGCCTTCGGGGTCGAACACCTCGATGCGCCCGTTGGCGGTGTCGGTTACGTACGTGTCGCCGCCCGGATCGCTGGCGATCCCCCGTGGGAAGGCCAGCTGGCCGGGTTTGGAGCCGTGGCCGCCCCACGCGCCGAGGAACGCGAAGCTCGGGGAGAGCTTGACCACGCGGGCGTTGATGTTGTCGGCCACGAACACGTTTCCGGCTGCGTCGAGGGCCACGCCGTAGGGGAAGCTGAACTGTCCGGGTCCGCGGCCCGGTTCCCCCGTTTCACCCTCCCAGGCGCCTTCCGGGCTGAACCTCTGGATGCGGTGGTTGTCGTCGTCGGCCACCACCAGCTCGCCTTCGTTGGCCGCCAGCCCGCGCGGCTGGGCGAACTGGCCGGGACTGCTGCCGGGGCCGCCCCACTGCATCGCTTCGCCGCCTTCGAGGTTGAAGCGCTCGATCCTGTGGTTGAGGGTGTCGGCCACGAACACGTGGTTGCCGGCCACCGCGATCCCCCCGCCCGGGGGCTGGGTCGGGTTCTGGGAGGAGCCGAAATGGAATTCCCCGAGGCCGGTGCCGCGGCGGCCCCAGGCGGTGATGAACGCTCCACTGGGGGCGAACTTCTCGACCCGGTCGTGACTCGAGTCGACGACATAGACGTTCCCCGCCGCATCGGTGGCGAGAGCCCCGATCGGCCCGAACTGGCCGGGGCCGGCGCCGTAGGAGCCCCACTCGCCGAGAAACGCCCCGGTCACGCTGAACTTCTGCAGCACGTAGCTGAGCTGGTCGGCCACGTACAGGTCGCCCGCAGCGTCCACCGCCACCGCCTCGGGGAAGCGCAGCACTCCCTCGGCCCGCTGGCCGATCACGGCCATCGAGCCGTACGGGCAGGCGGCCTGGGCGGATCCGGGGCAGCCGGCCGCCGGCGCGGGGGCGGCCGCCGCCCACGGCAGGACGACCGCGCACAGGCCGGCGAGGAGGACGCCCCTGCCGAGCGCCCGCCAGGGGGAGCGGGATATACCCGGGTCCATCTGGGAGCGAGAACACACGCCCCACGCCCACGGAGCGGTGGATCAGCCGATCGGATCCCGATCGGCGCGGCGGGGGCTCGTCGCGGCCGGGACCCGCTCCGGGTGCCTCACCCGATCCGCTCGCGGGCGCGGGCCGGCAGCCCGGACCGGACGCCCTCGGCGGCGCGTACCCGGGAGGCTCCGGAGGGGCGGTTGAGCTCCTCCCGGACGATGTACAGGGGCCGGTGCTTGACCTCGTCGTAGATCCTGCCCACGTACTCGCCGATCAGGCCCAGGGCGATCAGCTGGATGCCTCCGAGCAGCAGGATCGCGATCGTGATCGACCCGAACCCGGGTAGATAGGAGCCGAGCAGGCGCAGCAGCACCACGACCGGGATCGCGATGAACGCGACCCCCGCCGAGAGCATCCCGGCGTAGGTGGCCAGCTGCAACGGCAGGTGCGAGAAGGAGGTGATCGCGTCCAGCGAGAAGCGCAACATCCGTCGCACCGTGTACTTGGTCTCGCCCGCGGCCCGCGCATCGCGTTCGTAGGACACCGCCGTCTGGTTGAAGCCGACCCACACCGTCATGCCGCGCAGGAAGCGCGAACGCTCGGTCATCGTCAGCAACGCGTCCAGGGCGAGGCGGTCCAGCAGCCGGAAGTCGCCGCTGTTGGGCTCGAGGTCGACCTGGGCGAGCTTGTCGAACAGCTTGTAGAACCACCTCGCGGTGGCAAGCTTGAAGGCCGTCTCGCCCTCCCGCTGTTGGCGGACCGCATACACCACGTCGGCCCCCTGGCTCCAGCGGGCGATCATGTCGGGGATCAGCTCCGGGGGATCCTGGAGGTCCGCGTCGATCATCGCCACGGCGTCGCCCGCCGCGTGCTCCAGCCCGGCCGTGAGGGCGGCCTGGTGGCCGAAGTTGCGGGACAGGTGGATGACCCGCACACGGGGGTCCACGCGGGCGATGTGGTCGAGGATCTCGCCGCTGGCGTCGGAGCTCCCGTCGTTGACCAGCACCAGCTCGTACTCGAAGTCCGCAACCGCCGCGCGGGTGCGGTTCACGAACTCCTCGACGAGCTCCTGCTCGTTGTAGATCGGTGCCACCACGCTGAGCAGCGTGGGGGTCCGCAGTGGTCGTTCGGACATCTCGGGCGCTGGTAGAGGTCTCGCGGTAAGACGGACCTTATGACGATTCTCGGTCAAGACCTTAAGCCGAGGCTCAATCTATCGTTCATCCTGTACCCGATGGCCTCCGGTCACACTCAGCAACGGACTGGCGGGCCGGTCGCGAGGTTCCGCGAGACCGGTTATCCGCTGATCGTCCAGTTCATGAAGTTCGCGCTGGTCGGCGTGTCCAACACGCTGCTCACGCTGCTCGTGTACACGTTCCTGCTGAAGGTCGTCGGCATGTGGTACCTGGCGGCTTCGGCGATCGGGTTCATCGTCGGGGCGACGAACGGGTTCCTGCTCAACCGCCGCTGGACCTTCCGCGAGCACGTGGGCGACGCCCTCACGCCGGTTCGCTGGGCGATCGTCCAGGGCTGCGGGCTGGCCGTCAACGAGGGCATGCTCTACGTGCTCGTCCACGACGCCCACGTGGAGAAGGTGCTGGCCCAGGTGGCCGCTACCGCGATCGTGACCGTCACGACGTTCCTCGCCAACCGCGCGTGGACCTTCCGCGTGCACCCCCCCGTCGCCGTGGTCGGCGGCTCATCCGCCGGTCCCGACACGTAGGACTCCCTCAGCGGAACACGGCCAGCAGCGAGAGGCCCGCCGGGATGCGCCCGCCGCGGGCGATCACCCGCGCCTCGATCGCGAGGGGGCGCTCCAGCAGCCAGTTGAAGGGCCGGGGGGGCACCCACAGGTCGAGGCTCGACTGGGTCGTCTTGCGGTTGAAGCGGTCGAGCACCCTCAGCAGGATCGCGACCGGCAGCAGCAGCGAGTTGAAGTAGGTGGTGCGCACCTGCCTCCAGCCGGCCCGTTCGGCCACCTGCTGGAGCGAGCCCCGGGTGTAGCGGCGGCGGTGGTGGTTGAGCTCGTCATGGCCGCTCCACAGCCACCCGTAGGCGGGAACCGTAACCAGCAGGGCCCCGCCCGGGGCCACCACGCGCCGCAGCTCCCGTAGCGCCTCGAGGTCGTCGTCGAGGTGCTCGATCACGTCGAGGCTGACCGCCAGGTCGAAGCTGTCGTCGGCGAAGGGCATCTCCAGGACCGACCCGGTCACGACCTCTCCGACGTTGCGATCACGCGCCAGCGCGGCGCTGGTCGGCGAGAGCTCCACGCCGGTCACCGACCCGTGGCGCTCGAGCTCGAGCATGTTGCGCCCGCTGCCGCAGCCGGCGTCCAGGATGCGGGCCCGCGGCGGCAGCTCGACGCCGCACAGGACGCACTCGATCACGGTCCTGCGCCCGCGGTACCACCAGTGGCGGTCCTCCGCCCTGTGGGTCTGCAGCTCGTAGTCGCGGTCCACCCGGGGATCCTTTCCTAGGACTCGCCCACCCGGCCTGCGGCGGCGCCTGCGCCTGGAGTCCTCGAAGGGCCCGGGCGGGGAGCCGGCCGGCGGGGGAGTCTCAGCCGCCCAGCGCCTCGCGGAGGAAGCTCAGCGTCCGCTCCCACGCCAGCTCGGCCGCCTCGCGGTTGTAGGTGCCGAGGCGGTTGTCGTCGTTGAAGAAGGCGTGGCCGGCATCCTCGTAGAACTGGAAGCTGACCCGCACGCCCGCGTTGCGAAGCTCCTCTTCCAGCGCCTTGGCTTCCTCCACCGAGACGAATTCGTCGCCGGTCCCGAAGTGGCCGAGCAGCGGACCGGTGATCTTGGAGAAGTCGGGCTTGCCGTGCGGCATCACGTAGTAGAACGTGACCGCCGCCCCGATGTTCGGGCAGCTGGCGGCCGCCCACACCGACAGGCCTCCCCCGAGGCAGAAGCCGACCGACCCGACCCCCGGGCCCTGCACGCCGGGCAACGAGGCGAGGTGCTCGGCGGCGCCGCACATGTCCTTCTCCGCGGTCTCCATCGACAGGGCCATCATCTTCTGCTGGGCTTCGTCGGGGCCCTCGGCCGTCTCGCCCCGATACAGGTCCGGCGCCAAGGCGAAGAAGCCGGCGGCGGCGAAGCGGTCGCACACCGAGCGGATGTGCGAGTCGAGTCCCCACCACTCCTGCAGCACGATCGTGGCCGGCCCCTGCCCGCCGGCCGGCGAGGCGAGGTAGCCGGGCGCGGTGCCGTGGCTCGTCGGGAACTCGATGTCTGGCATGTGGTGCTCCTTGTCGTTGGGGCGCTGACCGACGCCCTGGCGTGAGCCGACATCCTCTCACGGCGCCGAGCGGCGCGCGGTCGGGCCCGTCTCCAGCGGCGGCGCGGCGGGGGCGCGGCGGCGGCGCCGGCGGCGGGGGCGCGGCGGCGGCGGCGGCGCGGCGGCGGCGCGTGCTCGGTTCAGGCGGTGGGGAGCGTCACCGACAGGTCGCTGAGCTGGACCGTGAAGGGGATGTTGCTGGCGCGATAGTAGGGCGCGTCGCGGCCGAGGAGTTCGAGCTTGACGGTGTCGCCCGCCGCGAACGTGTAGCCGTTGCCATGCAGCTGGAAGCTGATCGGACCGTTCTGGTCTTCGGTGAGGCGGTAGACCCCGCGGCTGATCAGCCGCTCCTGGCCGCTGGACAGCACGTCCCAAAGCCTCGCGTCGATCTGGCCGTACGGACCGACGGCCGCCACGGTCGCCGAGACCGTCGGCAGCCCCATCAGCGTGAAGCCGGAGCTGGTCGTCGTGTACGTCGCTGTGTCGGGTTCCATCGCCGCCGTCGTTTCCTTGCAGACGTTGCCGCCTTCTTCGGTCTCGGTCTCGCCGATCGGATCGAATTCGGCCGCCAGCGTGGCGCTCGCTCCGGCCGAGGAGAAGCTCTGCGCGGCCGCGCCCCCGAACGTCACGGCGTGGGGGGCGAGGGCGCTCCAGCGCTTGGCGGTGAACGGGCCTTCGGCCGGGGCACTCTTGGGGCATGTCTGGGTGTAGGCGGTGACGCTTCCGTTCCTCTGGGCGCCGCCCTGGTGCTGGAGCCTGGCGGCAAAGAAACGGGCGCCCTCTTCGTTGAAGGCCCGGTCGCTGTTCTGCTTGTTCGACGCGGGGCCGTGGCCGAGGTCTCCGACCATCAGCGCTGCGTAGCCGCCGACCTTGCGCGCCTGGTTGTAGACCCGCAGCGACTGCTCGGGCGGGAACAGGGCGTCGGTCCAGCCGCTCTCGAGCAGCATCGGCGCGGGCTTGCGGGACAGCGCCACGCCGTAGCCCTGGTGGTAACTGTAGATCTGCCGGGCGATTTCTTCGTCTTCGGCACTGGGCGGTTCGCCGGCGTTGACCGCCGCGAACCATTTCGTCAGATCGGCTTCGGGATCCTCGCCCGGGGGCGCGTAGTAGCCGTGGGAGGCCAGGCCGTCCGCGTACAGGCCCGAAACGTAGCTCTGGATCTCAACGCCGAGCGGTTCGTAACTCTGCCCCGGGGGCGCCACTTCGGTGTCGAGGAAACGCCCGTTGGGCTCGAGCGCGTCGACCAGGTCCGACCACGGCCAGCGGGGGAAGGCGGCCTTGATTTCCATGCGCCTCCCGCCGGGGCTCTTCCAGGGAGCGTATTCGCCGCCCGGAAGGCGAACGCGGTTCTTCAGGTAGGCCAGCTCGATGCTCTGCCCCCCGCCGTAGGAGATGCCGGTGACGCCGGTGCCCCGCGGCTTGACGAGCCCTTCGTCGGCCAGCAGCCCCAGCAGGTACTGGGTGTCGTGCGCCTCATAGCGCTGGTCGGCCAGGCGGATGAACCCTTCTTCGCAGGCAGGGGTGTTTTCGCGTGATTCTTCGGTGCCACACGAGTTCCCCCACCCGCGGGCGGTGTAGTTGATCACCGCGTATCCCTGTTCGGCGTAGAAGACGTTGTTGTAGTCGAAGGTTTCGTTGCCGTTGCCGGACGCGGTGGAAGCCTCGAAGGAGCTCTTGCTGCCGCCCCATCCGTGCAGCATCACGATCGCCGGGAACGGGCCGTCGCCGCTGGCGGGAAGCGTGACGTCGACGTCGAGGGGCACGCCGTCGAAGGAGGCAACGCGTTGCGCGAGCCCTTCGGTAGGACAGAAGCGCACGCCGTCCTGTGCCGTGCAGGCGTGCCCGAAGGGCGCCGGTTCGCCGTGGGGGCGTCTGGCGGCGGCGCCGGGTGGCACGAGCAGGGCCGGCAGCGTCAGCGAAGCGAGCGCGAGGGCGAGCACGCCGATGCGCCCGTGAGCGCTTCGCAGGGCGCCGATTCCCGCTCCCCGGTGCCAGCTGCCGCTCATCCCTTCCCCCTTCTCCCGCCCTTGTACATCGACCACTGGCTGGGTACCCGCGAGGGGTGACGCCCAAACTGAGTCGACCGCTGTGTGACACTGGCCGATCGTGCAGCCCGGAGCTCCACGGATGGCCGTCGTCGGCCACGTCGAGTGGGTCCAGTTCGCCCGCGTGGAGCAGGTCCCGGCGGCGGGCGCGGTGGTCCACGCGAGCGAACCGTTCGAGGAGCCTGCCGGAGGGGGCGCCGTCGCCGCGGTCCAGCTGGCCCGCCTGGCCGGCGGGGCGACGCTGGTCACCGCATTGGGCGACGACGAACCGGCCAGGCGCTCATGCGAGCGGCTCGCGGAGCTCGGCGTGGAGGTCCACGCGGCCACCGTCGAGCTCCCCACCCGCCGCGCCGTGACGCTGCTCGACGAGCACGGGGAGCGCACGATCATCACGCTCGGCCGGCGCCTCGATCCGCCCCCCGAGCTCGTCGGCGACGTCCTGGACGCGGGGCCCACCTTCGACGGGATCTACTTCACCGCGGGCGGGCCGGAGGCGCTGCGCTGCGCCCGGAACTCCTCGCGGGTGCTCGCCGCCAGCCCGCGGGCGGCGCACGCGCTCGGGCACGGCGTGGCGCTCGACGCGCTGATCCTCAGCAGTCGCGACGACTACGAGGTCCGGCTCGCCGCTGCGGCCGAAGGCGAGGCGGGCACCGTGGTGAGAACCGAAGGCTCATGCGGGGGCGGCTACCAGCAGCACGGAGGGGAGGCCCGGCACTGGGACGCGAGCCCCCCTCCCGGACCGGTCGTGGATGGCTACGGCTGCGGGGACTCGTTCGCGGCCGGGCTCACGTTCGGGCTTGCCGGCAGCATGCCGATGGCGCGGGCGGTCGCCCTGGCGGCCCGCTGCGGGGCCGTGTGCGCGACGGGTCACGGCCCCTACGAGCGGCAGCTGGGCGCCCGAGATCTCTAGGCTGCCGACCTACATGAGCTTCGAGCAGATCATCTACGAGCTCGATGGGGGCATCCTCACGCTCACGCTCAACCGCCCCGAGCGCCTGAACGCGTGGACCGGGCAGATGGGACGGGAGCTGATGGAGGCCTTCGACCGCGCCGACGCGGACGACGAGGTGCACGCGGTGATCGTCACGGGCGCGGGCCGCGGCTTCTGCGCGGGCGCCGACCTGGGCGCCGGCGGCGAGACCTTCGACTACCGCAAGCGCGGCGAGTCCGACCCGGTGCCCCGTGACAACGGCGGCGAACTCACCCTGCGGATCTTCGACTCCACCAAGCCAGTGATCGCGGCGATCAACGGCCCCGCCGTCGGCGTGGGCGCCACGATGACCCTGCCGATGGACGTGCGCCTGGCCTCCGACCAGGCGCGCATGGGCTTCGTGTTCGCCCGCCGGGGGATCATCCCGGAGGCCTGCTCGAGCTGGTTCCTGCCCCGCGTGGTGGGGATCAGCAGGGCGATGGAATGGGTTGCCACGGGCCGCGTGTTCTCGGCCCAGGAGGCCCTCGAGGGCGGGCTCGTGCGCAGCGTCCACCCGCCCGAGGAGCTGCTTCCCCAGGCCCGGGCGCTGGCGCTGGAGATCGCCGAGAACGCCGCGCCCGTGTCGGTGGCGCTGGCCCGGCGGCTGATGTGGAGGATGCTCGGCGCCGAGC
>Ga0335081_10016956_pt1 | contig 11800 bp, 12 predicted proteins | sample Lox_Sample_35_FD_206713 | JGI IMG/M metagenome (GOLD analysis project Ga0335081, IMG submission 206713) | Soil microbial communities from Loxahatchee National Wildlife Refuge, Florida, United States - Lox_Sample_3.5 | ecosystem: Environmental > Terrestrial > Soil > Wetlands | place: USA... | reverse complement strand
GAGATCGCCTCTGACTTGACGGTGTGCGGAGACAGGAACATTTCCGCGGCGATCTGGGGGAATGACAAGTGGCTGGCCAGCGTCGGCAGCACGCGCAACTCCGCAGCGGTCAGCGCCGAGATTCCGGGAACGCTCGGATCGTGTTCCTCCGACAGCCGGGCCCGGAAGGCCTCGGCCTCACCGACCAGGTTCCCGAGGTCGGGCCGGCACCTGAGCAGCTCATCCACCTCCCGCATGAGCGCCCGGGCGCCGGCCGGATCAGACAGCGCCAGGTGGGCGCGGGCGAGCTCGATCCGGGCCTGAACGGCGAAGTGGGGCAGCGCGTAAGTCAGCAACGGCCGCAGCCGCTGGGCGCTGACCAGCTCCTGGCGCGCCGCCGAGACGTCTCCCCGGTGCAGGGCGGTCCGCGCGTGCACCGCGCAGACCAGCGGGGTTGCGTAGCACTCCTCGATCCCGGCCCGCCGCACGACGGTACGTGCCCGTCCCGCCAAGACCTGGGCGCTGCCCCATTCGCCGCGGGCCATCGCCACCAGCGACCGCTCGCACAGCGCGACCGCCGCAACATCGGGCGCGCCGATCACCTCCGCGACGCTGGCCGCATCCCCAAGCGAGGCATCGCCGCCGTCCAGGTCACCAGACAGGACCCAGGCGACCCCTTGCATAAGCGCTGCCCCCGGCTCCCGGACCCCCTCCGCCGCGAAGAGGCGCGCGGCCTCGTCGGCGTCGGCCCGCATCTGCTTGACCCCATGCTGGCACAAGACAGCGCGCAGCAGGGCGGCCCACGCCTCGGCGGCAGGACACTCCGGCCGCTCTCCCCGTTACCGCGGACAGGAACCCGGCCATCACGACCTCCATCGGGTGTCCCTCCGTCTCGCCCCGGTCCTCCAGCCACCGGAGCCACCGCTGGACGGCGGCGATTTTGCCTTGCCGGTAAGCCCGCACTCCCCATTCCTCCGGCAGGCCAGCGGCGGCGTCAACGTCGCCGGCAGCGATGGAGTACTCCAGCGCCTCCTCCGGCAGGCCGTTCCGCACGCACCACCCGGCGGCGCGGCGCCGCAGAACCGGGATCAGCTCCGGCTCCTGGCGGCGCAGTTCGGCCAGCAGCATGTCGCGGAACAGGTGGTGGTGGCGGTACCACTCGCCCTGCGAGTCCAGCGGCACCAGCAGCAGGTTCGACCGGGCCAGATCCGCCAGGGTCGCGGCGGCCCCGGGCCGGTCAAGCACGTCCTGGCACAGCGGGCCGCACAGCCGCTCCAGCACCGCGGTCCGGGTCAGGAACACCCGCTGCCGGGCGGAGATCCGCGCCAGGAACTCTGACTCCATGTACTCGCTGACCAGCCGGTCATCGCCACGGAAGGCGTCCGCTTCGGTTGCGACCTGGCCGCCCTCCTAAGGCGGAGGGCGGCCAGGTACAGCCCGGCCGGCCACCCCTCGACCTGCCAGTGCAGCTCCGCCACATCATCCTCGCTGACCGGTACGCCCGCGTTGCGCAGCAGCGACGACGCCTCCTCATGGGTTAGCGCCAGGTCGCGGGGACCGACCTCCAGGATCCTGCTTCCGGCGCGCAGCCGCGCGATGCGGAACGGCAGAGCGTCCCGCCCGGCCAGCACGAGCCGCGAGCCGGCGGGCACGTGGTCGGCCAGTACCGACAATGCAACCAAGCAATCAGGGTCGTATAGCACGTGCACGTTGTCCAGGACCAGCACTACCGGTGAGGCCATCGACGAGAAGCCGAACCCCAGTGCGGGCACGATCCCGTCCGGCACCGAGCTACCGGGGGAGGCCAGCTCGTCGAATACCCGCTGGCCGATGGGCTCGACCGCGTTCAGCGCCTCTGCGACATAGGTGAGCAGGACTCTCGGGTCATTGTCCCGCTCGTCCAGCGAGACCCACGCGAACGCCTGGCCGTTGCGCTCGGCCCACTGCGCCAGCAGCGTTGTCTTCCCGTACCCGGCCGGCGCCACCACCCGGACAACCGGACGCGGATCACCTCGTGCCAGCCGCTCGATCAGCAGCGAACGGCGTACTGTCCCCGGGCGGGCCGAGGGACGGCGCAGTTTCGACACGACAAGCTCGAACGGCGGCCCGCCCGCATGCTGCGAGCGGCCGTTATGTTCTCGCGCCGTGATAACACGCATCCTGAGAGCGTGCATCGGGAACAGTCGCAACGCTAGGGACTTAGGTCCTAGGAGAGGTGGCTAATGGCCGATAACCAGCCATGATGCGTCAACAACGGGCAAACAGCCTCTCCCCGGACTCATCGCACATCCTCGTCCCAGGGGTGTGTTCGCACCAATGTGGGAGACGGTCGTCCGAGACCTGTCGGGCCGTATGTTCATTCGCACGGTTGAGCTTCCGATGAGCAGGCCTGGCTCGACTGCCTGCCTATGACCTGGACTCCGCATGCGGGCCGGGTTGCTGGAATGCATCGAGCATTTGCGGCAGGTGCTGCCGTGTCGTGACCGCCTCGAAGCCGGGGCCGTCGGCGGCGGTGAAGGTCGCGGCAATCGGCTGATCTAGCCTGCGGAAATTGTGGGCCTCCTTTGAGGTCAGCTCGCGGGTGGTACCGCTGGCTGCCCACAGCAGGGCCTCGTTCCAGGCCGCAGGGCTGCCGCGGAAGGCCAGCACGTCGTGGATCCACAGCCCATGCTCGAGCAGGATCAGCGCGGCCGCGGAGTCGTCCGGGATCTCGGCGAGCACATCCCACTCCTCGGTCCCGGCGAACACGTCGATACCCTCGGCCGCGGCCTGTTCCGCGCCCAGTTCAGCGCCGGCCTCGGCCCCTTCCTCGCCCTCGATGCCCAGCACGATCAGCGCGCCGATCTTGCTGCAGCACGCACAGCAGCTGCACCAGGCCGGCCCGCAGCCGGCGCCGGGGCCGGGCGAACCGCCCCAGCGGGCGGTCAGCGAGCGGCTGCATCACCGCACCCGGACGCGGCCGCGCGGGAACCCCGTCCGGCGGCGTCTTCCGGCCCTGCGCAGTATCTGATCTGCGGACATCAGTAACTCTCCCGTTCCCTGAGCCGACTGGCGGCGGATGAGGGGTCGTGCGGGTATCTCGGCCGGCCGGACCGGTCCGGCGGCGCCTGGTGGCGGGGTGAGCCGGGGGCCGTAGCGGCTGGCCAGCGGGTCGGCGGATAGGCCGTGGGCGAGGATGCTGAGCAGCACGGTGAAGGCGATCACGGTGAGAGCTGGTCGCGCTGCGGCCTCGCCCAGGTCTTCCAGCGCGAGTAGCGCGAAGACGACCGAGGCCAGGCCGCGCGGGCCGAACCAGCCGGTGAACAGCACGGCGGGCCGGCCGGGCCGGGTCCCGGCCAGCGCGACCGCTACTGGCAGCATCCGGATCACGGTCAGGCTGACCGCCGCGTACAGCACCGTCTGCCAGGTCAGGTCCGTCAGCGCCGGCACCACCGCGACCACCCCGAACATCAGCCAGACCAGCAGCGAGAGCATGGCGCTGGTCGCCAGCACGAGCAGGCCGAGACCGTGGCCCGCTCCATCACCGACCCGGACCGGCAGGCGCAGGCGCTCGTGGCAGTGGCTAAGGCGCTGTTCGCGAAGGGAGACACGAGACAGGCGCACCATGTGGCCTCTGCGGCGTGTGCCGTCCGACAGTGGACTACTGTGCTGGAACTGGTGTTGTCGCTGGAACCATTGGCGCTTAGAGCGCTCACCGACTTGTACTTCAGACCGTGAAGATGTGATGAAGATCACGATGCATTTCCGCAATTAAGGCATGCGCCGCCTGGCCGCCAGCGGGCTGCTGCCGCAGCGGGCCGGCCAGCCGGTGAAAGTCTGGGTGCACATCTCGCTGGCCGAGCTGCTGGCCATGCAGGGCAGCACCGCCCTGGTCCAGGCGTGGGTCACGCAGATGCGGGCGGCCTGGGCGGCGCACCGGGCGGCGGCGTCGGCGGGCGGGGGTGACCTGGGGGCGTGGCTGGACGGGCAGGCCGCGGCGGCGGTGGCGTGTGACGCGGCGATGGCCCCCTACGTCACCGGCGACGTGAACGCCGCCGTCCTGGACGATCTGGTCCGGCTGTGCACCCAGCTCGGCCGGCTCCGCCACGGCGCCGCCCCCGGCGACGACAGCGGCACCGGCGCCAGTGACACGGGCGGCGCCGACGGCACTGGCACGCCCGCCGCCAGCGCCAGCACCGGCGGCGGCGGCGAGAGCGGCCAGCCCGCGCCCGTCGCGGACCCGGACGCCGAGCGCGCCCGGGAGGCCCTAGAGCAGGCGATCATCGGCGCGGCCATCGACCTTTTGTCGGGGCCGGGCGGGCTGGCGTCATACCTGCGCCGCCACCAGCTCGGCGGCCGGCTGGGCGGGCCGAGCGTGCCCTTGGACATCGGTTACAGCCAGAGCGTCCCGGCGGGGATCCGCAACGCGGTGATGCTGCGGGCCGGGCACTGCGAGTGGTCCGGCGGCTGCAGCCAGCCCGCCTCGGCCTGCGAGGTGCACCACGTCCGGCACAAGAAGAACGGCGGCCAGACCAGCACCAAGGACTGCGCCCTCCTGTGTTTCTTCCACCACCAGGTGATGATCCACCGGCGGGGCTGGACCCTGGTCCTGAACCCCGACGGCACCACCACCGCCTGGAACCCGGACAAGACCAAGGTCCTGCACAGCCACGGACCGCCGCCGGCCCGCGCGGGGTAGCGTCCTCCCGGCCTCCCGGCCACCCGGCCAAGACCAGGTAGGCCGCCCAGGCGGACATAGCACCGGATGACACCCGGCCCAGATTCGGGGCCTCGGTATCATCCGGTGCTGCCTGGCTGCCGGGGCGCCTGGCCGATCTCAGTCAGTGCATTCTCAGTCAGTGCATCCGGCCAGCTCAGGCACGGGCCGGGGCATCGGCTCGAGCTCGGGCTGGACCGCAAGGCTATAGCGGAGGGAACCAAATTAATTACCGGTCCATTCTCGATGCCCACGTCAATCCGGCGATCGGTGACCGAACGCTGGGTTATGGCTGGGCTTGAGAGGCTCCCCCAGATCTGAACTGCTGTTGTGTCCATTCAGGGTCTTGGGCTGAGCGCGTTATGTTGAGCGTCGGGACGATGTCAGTCGGTAGAAACGACGGTCGGACGCACGGGGTCAGCCGGGGAACTCATCGCTGAGCGGACTAGATCTACGTAGGTCTCGGTCAGGGTGTCGGCCTGCCTGCGGTAGCGGACGGGCGGAAGGGTATCTGCATCGAGTTGCGGAAGGTGGAGAAACTCCAGGACTTGGTTGGCGACGGCGAGCCTGTCCTGTGCGAGGTCTTCGTAGAGGACTTGGCGGGGCTGGATTCCGGTTGAGGCGAACCACTGCCGCCAGCCATCCTCGCACCGCTGCGCGAACTGGACGAGCTGCATCATCTGCTCCACGTCGGGTACTGGCTGCCCGGCCTGCTGGCCTGGCCGCAGGGCCCACTGATCGGTCACGGCGGCTCGCCACCACGAGATGCCTTGCCGCACCTTGTCCGCACGCCGCAGCCAGATGAACTGAGGGTCTCCGAACGTGGTCCGCATGAACTCCAGGCCCGGATCGGTCCCGGCGGGCGGGCGGAACGATGACCGGAGCGAGTCAAAGTTGTTCCACATCAGCTTCGAGCCGAGCACGCCGTTCGGTGTGGTGGCCTTGTCCCGCATGGCACGGACATAGGCGGCCTGGTCGCCGGGCGGCAGGCCCCACTCCAGGGTGCGGTTCTCCTGCTCGGCGTCGTCGAAGTAGTCGCAGGGCCGGCCGGCGTAGCCGGTATCGGCCAGGGTGTGGGCCAGCAGCCAGCTTCCGGTGCGCTGGACGCAGCAGATGACGTAGCTCCTGACCGGCTCCACAAACAGAGTCTGCCTGGCTCCGGCCCGCAGGTTAGAGCGGATTTCGCGGCATGGCAAGGCGCTCACCGAGGCGGGCACTGGCATCCGTGGCGTCCGCTGCCAGTGTCGTGACGCTCCCGTATATGTGTCGTGACGCTCCCGTATATTTGGCTCGTTGTCGCTGACTAGCCGGAAGAGGTGCCCCTGGTGGCGAGCGCATCGAGATCGGGCGTCGTTGCCGCGAACGGCATGCAGATCGCGTTCGAGGCGGTCGGCGACCCCGGGGACCGCCCGCTGCTCCTCGTCATGGGGCTCGGGGCACCGATGCTCGTATGGCATCCCGAGATGTGCGCCCTGCTGGCCGGGCGCGGGTTCTACGTGATCCGCTTCGATAATCGTGACGTCGGGCGGTCCACGCATCTGCGTGATGCGCCGCAGCCGGACGTGATGGCCGCCCTGACCCGGGGCGACGCGTCGTCCGCGTCCTACAGTCTGGACGATATGGCCGAAGACGGATTCGGGCTGCTCGACGCGCTGGACCTGACCGCCGCCCACGTGCTGGGGATTTCGATGGGCGGGATGATCGCGCAGACGATGGCGGCGCGCCGCCCCGGGCGGGTGCTCAGCCTCACCTCGGTCGCGTCGACGCCCTCGCCCGCGCTGAGCAACCCCAAGCCGGCCGCGGCGGCCATGTTGATGCGACCGCCCGCCGCCGGCCGGGAGGCCCAGATCGCGCAGATGGTCGAGGCGTCCCGCGTCATCGGCTCGCCCGGTTTCCCGCCCGATGACGCGTGGCGCGCTGAGCTCGCAGGCCAAATCTGGGACCAGGGCCTGGACCCAGGCGGCGTCATGCGCCAGATGATGGCGATCTACGCCTCGGGCGACCGCACCGAGGCCGTCCGCAGCGTCCGGGTTCCCGCGCTGGTGATCCACGGCGACAGCGATCCGCTCATCGACGTGGCGGCGGGGCGGCGTACCGCGCAGCTCATCGAAGGGGCCGAACTGCTGGTCATCCCGGGCATGGGGCATGACCTGCCACGCCAGGTGTGGCCGGCCATAGCTGACGCCCTGGCCCGGGTGGCCGGGCGGGCAGAGCGCACGGGCTAGGGCTGGCCCGCGTCACGATGGCCGGCGCCGTCACCTGCGGGGAATGTGCCGGAACTTCATTACCGCGGTCAGTGACGCGAGTAAAACGAAGAGGTGCCCGAACTTCCCGAAGTTGAGATGGCTCGCACCCTGATCGAGGTTCAGGCGCTGCACCGCCGGATTGCCGATGTCGACGACCGCGACACGTTCGTGTGCCGGCCGCACTCCCCCGGTGAGTTGCGCGCCGCGCTGACCGGGCGGACGCTCACAGCGGCCCGCCGGCGGGGCAAGGCGATGTGGTGCGAGACCTCCGACGGCGGGCCTGACCTGGGCATCCACCTGGGCATGGGCGGCCGGATCGTGGTCACGTCCCCGGACGGCCAGGTGGCCTGGGGCGGCGAGCCCTTCCGCCGCGACGCGCAGCCCGCCAAGGCCGAATGGGACCGGTTCACGCTCACCTTCGCCGACGGCGGCAGCCTCGCGTTGTTCGACAAGCGGCGGCTCGGGCGGGTCCGGCTCAATCCCGATATCGGCGCGCTGGGGCCGGACGCCGGCGAGGTGACCCGGGCCGAGTTCCGCGACCTGATCACCGAGGGGTCGGTGGCGGTCAAGGCCCGCCTGCTGGACCAGTCCAAGCTGGCCGGCGTCGGGAACCTGCTGGCCGACGAGACGCTCTGGCAGGCCAAGGTGTCCCCGGCGGCGCGGACCGGCAGCCTGCGGCGCGCGGACGCCGACCGCCTGTACCGGGCGCTGGAGTCCGCGCTGGCGTCCGCCCTGGCCAACGGCGGCGTGCACACCGGCGACGTCATCGCGGCCCGGCGGCCCGGCGGCACCTGCCCGCGCTGCGGCGCGGAGATGCGGCACGGGACGGTCGGCGGCCGTTCCACCTGGTGGTGCTCGCGGGAGCAGGCCACACTGGTCATCGAGTAGCGGCACGAGGCAGGGGACGGCAGATGAAGATCGACACCCAGATGTCCATGACCGGCTCCGCCGATCCCCGGCCCGCGGCGGCCGAGGCCGAACGGGCCGGTTACGCGGGCGCCTGGACCAGCATGCCCTGGTCGCATCCGGCCCCGCGGATGCGCGAGTACATCCTGGCCATGCGGGCGATCTGGGATTGCTGGCAGCAGGGCACCAAGCTGGATGTCCGCGGCGACTTCTACTCGCACACGCTGATGACCCCGTTCTTCAACCCCGGGCCGAACCCGTACGGCGCGCCGCGGGTCCTGCTGGCCGGCGTCGGGGCGGCGATGACCAGGGTGGCCGGCGAGGCCGCCGACGGCTTCCTCGACGCGTTCGCGGTCACCGCCGAGCCCGGCCAGGTGGCGGCCGAGCTGCTGCGCCGCTACGGCGACATCATGACCCGGATGACGCTGTACACCCCGTACCCCATCGACCCCGTCGTGACCAGGCAGATCGCGGCGGACCTGCCGGGCCAGGTCAGCCAGACCGCTGACGCACTGCTCGCCGCCCCGCCGCTGTCCCTGTCCCTGACCAAGCAGGGCATGTGGCTGGCGCTGGAGATCCCGTCCTTCGACGCCGCAGTCGAGCTGGAGAACCGCCAGCAGGTCCTGACGGCCGCGACCGCCGACGCGGCCGAGGCCATGGCCGCCTACCGTGAGCGCCGGGACCCCGACTACAGGTACCGCTGAGGTCCGGGACCGCGGCACGCACCCGTCCGTTCGGCGGAAATAATGTCTTTAAGCCCGAACCGATGGCGTGCTTGCCATCGCCGGAGGTGTTGAGCGTGCTTGACGAGGACGCGGTTGCCGACGCGGCGCGGCGGCTGCTGGCCGCCGCGCGCTCTCGTGAGCCGATCCGCCAGCTGTCCCTGCAGTATCCGGAGATGACCGTGGAGGATGCCTACCGGGTGCAGCGGGCGCTGGTGGCGGCCAAGATCGCGGCGGGCCGGACGGTGCGGGCGCGCAAGATCGGCCTCACGTCGCGGGCCATGCAGCAGGCGGTCTCGATCACCGAACCCGATTACGGCGTCATCTTCGACGACATGTTCTTCGCCGACGGCGGGGTGGTGCCGTTCGGCCGGTTCATCCGGCCGCGGGTCGAGGTCGAGCTGGCGTTCGTCCTGGACCAGCCGCTGAAGGGGCCGGCGGTGACCGCGCTTGACGTGCTCGACGCCACCCGGTGGGTCACCCCGGCGCTGGAGATCCTGGACGCGCGGGTGCAGATGAGCGACCCGGAGACGGGCCACCTGCGCACCATCGTGGACACGATCTCGGACAACGCGGCCGACGCGGGCATCGTGACCGGCGGCCGCGCGGTCCGCCCGGACGCCTGCGACCTGCGCCGGGTCGCGGCCGTGCTCTACGTGAACGAGGCGATCGAGGAGACCGGCGTGGCGGCCGGGGTCCTCGGCCATCCGGCCAACGGCGTCGCCTGGCTGGCCAACAAGCTCGCGCCGCACGGCGAGTTCCTGCCGGCCGGGCAGGTGATCTTGTCCGGGTCGTTCACCCGGCCGGTGTTCGTGGGGCAGGGCGACGTGATCCACGCGGACTTCGGCGACCTGGGCGCGGTGACCTGCCGGTTCCGCTGACCGGCTAGGAGGCCCCGGCTAGGGCGAGCCAGGCGAGCAGCGGCCCGGCCGCGGAATCCGGGCAGCGCAGGCCGATGTAGCCGTCGGGACGGACGGCCAGCAGGCCGCGGCCGGGGACGCTGGTGAGGCGGTGGACCGCCACCAGCGGGCCGGGCGGGGTGCCGGGCGGCGGGTCCGCGTCGCGCTCGAGCAGGACATGAACGCCCGGCCGGGCGAGCAGCTCGTGCAGCCGGATCCGGCGCCCGCCGCAGGTCACGGTCATGTCGGGCAGCCGGTCCCCGGCCCGCGGCCAGTCCCCGGCCCGCGGGCGGCCGCCTCGCGGCGCGGCCGGGTCCACCGACAGCGGGCTGCCGCGGTAGCTGACGTCGAGCAGCGCGAGCCGCCGGTATCCGGCCGCGATCAGGCGGCGGCGGCTCGTGAGCGCGGGCACGGCCGGCGCGGCCAGCGGCGCCAGGCCGCGCAGCAGCGAGGGCAGGCGGCCGGTGGCGGCCTCGCCCCAGAACGCCAGGTGGGTGAGCGCGAGCACCTGGCGGGCCACCGGGCGGCGTTCGCGCTCGTAGGAATCGAGCAGCGCCTCGCTGGCCGCCCCGGCCGGCCCGAGGGCCAGCTTCCAGCCCAGGTTCGCGGCGTCCTGGATGGCGGCGTTCATGCCCTGGCCGGTGGCCGGGGAGTAGGCGTGGGCGGCGTCGCCGACCAGGAACAGGCGCCCGGAGCGGAAGCGCTCGGCCACCCGGTGCTGGATCTGGACCCGCGCGGACCAGGCCAGGCGGGTCAGCCGGGCGGGCAGGCCCGCCTGGTCCATGAGCTGCTGAAGCTCCGCGGCGGGCACCGGCGGGCCCGGCTGACCGAACGGCAGTTCCGGCGGGCCGGCCGGCCGGGTGGCGAGCAGCCGCCAGCTGGCCTGCTCGCCGAGCGGGAAGGCGAAGCACAGCCCGCGCCGCCCGGCCGCCACCTGGGCCGCCCCGCCGGACAGGTCGCCCGCCAGGTCGCCGGACAGGTCGAGTTCCGCGTCCGCCAGCACGACCTCCACGGGGTAGGGCCGTCCCGGCCACCCGATGCCGGCCTGCGCCCGGACCGTGCTGGCGGGCCCGTCGCAGCCGGCCACGAAGTCGAACCGGCCCGCGCCCGCCGCCGCTCCGGACCGCCAGGCCGCCTGCACGCCCGCGCCGTCGTCGCGGATCCCGGCCAGCTCGACGCCCCGCTCCACCGTCACCCCGCGACCGGCCAGAGCCTGCGCGAGTACCTCCTCCACGTCCGCCTGGCGCACCAGCGACGGGTGCGGGAAGGCGGTGTCCGGCAGCTCGAGGTCACCGAGCCTGACCCTGGCCGTCCTCCGGCCGAGCCGCAGGCTCACCTCGGGCGCGGTGTCCGCCCGGGCCAGCAGGGCCTCGGTGACGCCGAGCGGGCGCAGCACCTCCAGCGTGCGGGCGTGCAGGATCAGCGCCCGGGAGGGCCGGAAGGGCTCCGGCCGGCGCTCGATGACCCGGACCTCGCCGCCGTGGTCGTGCGCCTGCAAGGCCAGGGCCAGCCCGGCCGGGCCCGCGCCGGCCACCAGGATGGCGGCCGGCCGCGTCATGAGATCTCGACCGGGCACCACCAGGCCCCCTCGGGGGCGTCGGGACCGGGCCGGGGCAGATCGCCGCGGCGCAGCCCCGGCAGCACCTGGTAGCGGACGGAACCGGGCCTGGACACCAGCGCGAGGACCCGCCACAGGGCGCGCGCGTAATCCTCGGCCCGCTGCGGCCCGTCCCACTCGTACACGCCGCGGTACCGGCCGCGCTCGTCGTGGGTCAGCCACAGCTTGGAGACGAAGCCGGGGAAGCCGACGAACAGCGGCGTGTTCAGCAGGCTCTCCCGGCGGAACCAGGCGTGGCCCCGGCCGCGCACCAGCCGCAGCCGGAACTCCACCACCAGCACGCACGGGTCCTGCGTGGCGCCGCGGTCCACCACGGTGTCCCGGTAGACGCGCGCGGACGTCCCGTCCGCGAAGCGGAACCGCTGCCCTAGCCGCTCCGCGGGCAGGTGTATCCGGCGGTGTCGCAGGAGCCCGGCGGTGCTCACCGCGCACCTGGTCAGCGCGGTCAGCGCGGCCCGGTGGCCGAGTGGCGCCTGCTCCTGTTCGGTGATCAGCTGCTCAGATTCCACGGCCGCCTCCATCGCTTCATTCCAGCTGAGCACCCGCCCGGACGGCCCAGTAGGTGCGAAGGTCCACTCCGGCCGGGGCTTTGCTCATAGGGCGCACATAACGTCGCTTCAGCCGCCGCGGAGCGTGGTCACCGATCCTCAACGCCATGACAGTTCTGCAGGTGGACATTGTGGTGCCTGTTCGTAATGAGGAGCGTGATCTCGCGCCGAGCGTCCGGCGCCTGG
>Ga0335081_10016954_pt1 | contig 11800 bp, 12 predicted proteins | sample Lox_Sample_35_FD_206713 | JGI IMG/M metagenome (GOLD analysis project Ga0335081, IMG submission 206713) | Soil microbial communities from Loxahatchee National Wildlife Refuge, Florida, United States - Lox_Sample_3.5 | ecosystem: Environmental > Terrestrial > Soil > Wetlands | place: USA... | reverse complement strand
GCGCATGCACCGCGGTCTCCTGGCCGAACGCCCAGATCGGCCCCAATAGCCAAGGGTGGCCGTCGTAAATGCGCGCGTCGCGCGGCACCGGATTGCGCGGGTGCAGATAGAACGGCACGTCGAGCCGTTCCACCGTCGCCCAGAACGGCCGGTATTGCGGCAGGTCGTAATAGAGCACGGTGTCAGCGTTACCGGTCTGCGAAAAGCCGTTGACCAGCGCGCCGCGGAAGCCGAGCTCCTTGACGCAGCGCTCCAATTCGCGCGCGGCGATATCGGGATCCTGCATGGCGAGCGCGGCAAAGCCCTGAAATCGGTCTGGACGCTTCTGCACCTGTTCGGCGAGAAAGTCGTTGGCCTTGCGCGCGACGGCGGCGGCGCGCGTCGTGTCGGGGATCGCCTGCACCGCCGGCGCATTGAGCGAGAGGATCATCATCTCGATGCCGTGCTCGTCCATCAGGGCAAGCCGCCGGCCGTGGATGTCCGCATTGCGCGCCCTCACCTCGCTCTCCACGGCTTGCGGAAAATAGCCCATCGAATCTTCGGCCGTTTCCGGAATGGCGAAATGTTCTTCGAGTGCGATCTTGCCCTGCATGGTCCTCCCCAAGCCCGTTTAAGCTCACGTCCGTTTTGAGCCGGCGCCTGCCGGCCGATTAATCTTAACACGTTAGGGAACGCGCGCGTCCGCACGATCCCCGCATGGCAGCGCCGCTGGCACGGTTCTGGCGAGACATCGGCACAAGCGTCCGCGCTGTCCCATTCCGGGGCGGCGGCGGGGTGCGTTCGTCCAAAAACACGACAGCGAAGCGGCGCGCTGATGAACGTTCAACCCAGCTACACCCTGGCGTCCCCGCCCGAAACGAGCCGGATTCTGCGCGCCTGGGCGTCGCTGTCGCGGGGCACCTTTTCCATCGGCATCTTCACCATCGATGTCGCGCTCATCGTGGCGACCTCTGCCATTACCGGGATTATCTATTACCGCATCGCCTACGGCGATATCGATGAAATCTCACGCTGCGTCCAAGTCGGGCTGTTGGCCGCGAGCATATTCACCATCTCGAATGTGTTTCGCGGTGAATACCGGATGCCGAACTTCTTCGCATTCAAGCCGCATGCCCGCCGCACCATCCAATTGTGGAATGTCACGCTGATCTGCCTGCTCATGCTCGGCTTCCTGGCGCAGGTCACCATCCATTACTCGCGCGGGTGGATTGTGCTGTTCTACTTCGCGACACTGACTGCTCTCGTCGTCTCGCGCTTTGCCATCGTACGCATTACCGCGCTGGCGCGCGCCGCAGGGCTCGTTTCGGCGCAGCGCATCTGCCTGATCGGCACCGGTGCGCATATCGGGGCCTTCGTCCAGCATTACGAGCCGTGGACGCTGGGACTTGCCATCGTCGGCTGCCGTTTTCTCACCCCGGTGCCGGCCACCGCTTCGGCCGAGACCCGGCGCGACGCGCTCGACCGCGACCTCGCCGAGGCGGTCGCCAGCGTACGCAGCCTGGAGCCCGACGCGATTTATCTTTTGCTGCCGTGGTCGGCGACGGAGGCCATCGACCGCTGCGCCAAGACCTTTCTGGCGCTGCCGGTCGAAATCCATCTCGGCCCCGAGCAGGTTCTGCACAAATTCGATGAGGTCGAACTTGCCAAAGTCGGGCCGCTGGCGAGCCTGCAACTGACCCGCTTGCCGCTGTCGCGCGCCGAGGTAGTGCAGAAACGCGTCTTCGATCTCGTCTTGGCTTCGCTGGCGCTGATCGCGTTGACGCCGCTGCTCGTCATCGTCGCGATACTGATCAAGCTCGACAGCCCAGGCCCGATCTTCTTCGTGCAGCGCCGCTACGGCTTCAACCAGCAGCCGTTCCGCATCATCAAATTCCGCACCATGCGCGCCTTCGAGGACGGCGCCGTTGTGCACCAGACCACGCGCGACGATCCGCGCCTGACCCGAATCGGACGCTGGCTGCGACGCTGAAACATTGACGAGATTCCGCAGCTGTTCAACGTGCTCGCAGGCGACATGTCGCTCGTCGGCCCGCGGCCGCACGCGCTGTCGCACGATCATGACTACGAGCGTCGCATTTCGCTCTATGCCCGCCGCCACAACGTCAAGCCAGGGATCACCGGCTGGGCGCAGATCAACGGTTATCGCGGCGAGATCGACAGCGACGAGAAAATCCGCAAGCGCGTCGAGTACGACCTGTTCTACATCGACAATTGGTCGCTTTGGCTCGACCTGAAAATCATCGCTCGCACGCTGTTGTCGCGCGAGGCCTATTGGAACGCCTATTGATCGCAGGCGACGTCAGCCGGCAAGCGTGGCGATCGCGGCAATGGCGCCGGCGGCAACGAGCGCGGTCGACAACCACAAAATGCCGATGAGAAGCCATAGCGGCCGCGGCTTTTTGAGCGCCGCCGGCTTGGTCCAGGACTGCAAGCCCGGTTCGCCCAGACGGAGCGCGGCGCTGGCGCGCTCGATATCGGCGAATTCGCGGGCCAGCTGTTCCTGCTCAAATCGCGTCAGTGCCGCGGCGTCCGGGCCGATTCTATCGGTGGCGCGGCGGCGGGGCTGATCGACGCTGCGAGGGACCGGCGATACCGCATCGCCGTTCCTGTGATTTGGCAGTCCGGTATCGACGACATGTTCGGACATCTGCATTCACCTGTCTGAAGTGAATGCTTAACCGACACGCGCCAGCGAAGGCGACGCCGATCGGGGGCTAACCTTAATGGCGCGACGGGCGGCCATCGGAGGCCTTGCAGAGCGCCATATTTTGAACTTAAGGGCGCTCGCAACCGTCATAGATTATGACTATTTATCGGGCGCCGGCCTTACACCGGCCGCATCGCAACCGCCTATGTCCTATCCGTTCGCAGGAGCCCCTAATGTCCACCTCGGCCATCATCGTGCTTGCCGTGATTGTCGTCGTCGTCTTGTGGGCGATCAGCGTCTACAATGGGCTGGTCTCGATGCGGCAGCGGGTCAACGAAGCCTTCGCCGACATCGACGTGCAGTTGCGGCAGCGGCACGACCTCATCCCCAACCTGGTCGAGACGGTCAAGGGCTACGCCGCCCATGAGCGCGGCACGCTCGACGAAGTCGTCAAGGCGCGCAATGCGGCGGTGTCAGCTCAGGGCCCGGCGCAGCAGGCCGCGGCTGAAAACATGCTCTCCGGCGCGCTGCGCCAGATTTTCGCGCTGTCCGAAGCCTATCCGAACCTCAAGGCGAATGAGAATTTCCAGCAATTGCAGGCGGAGCTGACAGACCTCGAAAGCAAGATCGCCGCGTCGCGGCGCTTTTTCAACAATGCGGTGCAGGAATACAACGCCGCCATTCAGCGCTTTCCGGCTGCTTTGTTCGCCGCCTCGTTCGGCTTTGCGCAGAAGGATTATTTCGATCTCGGCGCCGACCGCCAGGCCGAAACCGCGGCACCCGCGGTCAAGTTCTAACCACCAGGCGCGCACGGTCTGAGCCATGGCCGCCTACGGTCTCTACAGTCATATCCAGTCGAACCGCCGGCGTTCGATCCTCCTGCTCGCCGGACTGTTCTTTCTCGTCTATGTGCTGGTCTATGCCGGCGCGCTGGTGGCCGAGGGGCTGTCGGTCAACGCCGACATCGACACGCTTTTGCAACTCGCCTGGACCGATTTCCTCAAGGCGGCGCCGTTTGCGACGGTGGGCGCGGCAGCGTGGATCGTCATTGCCTATTACTTTCATCAGGACATGATCGATGCCCTGACCGGCGGCCGCGAAGTGGGGCGTCGCGACGAGCCGCGGCTCTATAATATTCTGGAGAATCTCTGCATTTCGCGCGGGATTCCGACGCCGAAATTGAAGATCATGGATTCGGACGCGCTCAATGCCTTCGCCACCGGCATGAGCCCCAAGCAATATTCCGTCACCGTGACGACGGGACTTCTCAACACGCTCGACGATGCCGAGATCGAGGCCGTGCTCGGCCACGAGCTTACTCATATCCGCAATGGCGACGTCCGCATGATGGTCATCGCCGTCATTATTGCGGGTGTGGTGTCTTTCGTCGCCGAGCTGGTGTTTCGGCTGTGGTTTTACAACGGCTTCAGTTTCGGCGGCTCGCGTTCGGAGCGTCGTGGCGGCAATGGCGCGGGATTGGCGATCCTCATCGCCGTCGGCCTCCTGGTGGTCGCCTATGCGCTATCCTTCGTCATTCGGCTCGCGCTGTCGCGCTCGCGGGAGTACCTGGCCGATGCCGGCTCGGTCGAGCTGACGCATAATCCGGATGCCATGATCTCGGCGCTGCGCAAGATCGAAGGCCGCGGCGAACTCAAGCGCGCGACCTCGGCCGTGATGGAAATGTGCATCGACAACCCGCGCGAAGGCTTCGGCGAGCTGTTTGACACCCATCCAACCGTGGAAAACCGCGTCGCAGCGCTGGTCAAATTCGCCGGCGGCCACGATCCGGGGCCGCTGGCATTGCCGCCAACGGCGGCGTCCGAGGATCGATCCGTCCTCGCCGCGCCGTCAGCCGAGCCATCCGGTACGCCGCAAGGCCCTTGGGCCCCCGAAAATACGCCCGACGAGGCTTCCGGCAGCCCCGGACCGTGGTCGGACGCTCCGACAGGAGCGCCGCCGCAACCGGGCTCGGCACCCTCCGCCGACTCGGCGCCGGGCCCCTGGGGATCGCACCGCAGCAACTAGCCGGCGCCGCGCATTAACCTTAACAAATTACAAATAAGCGCAAAACCGCATCCTTGGGGCCCGGCGAGAGGATAACACTTCCAAACCGCCGCGCGGCTGTGTAGAAGCGAAAGTCGAGGATGGAGGACGCGACTCAGGGCGCGTCAGTGAGGGTTCGTCATGGCTAAACCAGCTCTGATTTTGGTCGGTGCCGACAAGGGCGGCGTAGGCAAGACCACGGTCGCCCGGACGCTGCTCGACTATTTTACCGCACACCACATCCCGACCCGTGCGTTCGATTCCGAAGCGCCTAAGGGCACGCTCAAACGCTTCCATCCGGAAGTGAGCGACATCGTCGATGCCACCCAAGTGGCCGACCAGATGCGGATCATCGATACGCTGTCGACCACTGAGGCCACCGTGACCGTGGTTGATGTGCGCGCCGGCCTGCTGTCGCCGACGCTGCGCGCCCTGCGCGATATCGGCTTCCTCGATGCGGTGAAGAAGGGCCAGATCACTTTCATCGTCTTCCATATCCTCGGGTCGTCGATCGCCTCGTTGAACGAGATCGAGGAAACCGCCCCCTTCACCGCCGACGCCAAATATTTCCTGGTCAAGAACTTCATCAACAACACCAACTTCTTCGAATGGGATCAGGCCACGCATGCCTCCTACTTCAAGAAGCTGAAGGACGCGGTGACCATCAATATTCCGAAGCTCAACGAGATGGCCTATGAGCAGGTCGAGCTGGCTTCGGTCCCGTTCCTCACCTTCGTCGCCAATAAGAACCCGAAGGGCGACACCGCCAATTACTCGTTCGTGCTGCGCGGCTATGTGCGGCATTGGCTTGGCAATGTCTGGGGCGAGTACGACCGGGTGAAGCTGCTGGACCTGTTCGACACCTCCGGCAGCACGGTTTCGGCGACCCGCGCTCAGGGCGGCAATCGGTCCTAAGGGCGGTCGATCCCCGCCTGCGGCCGGTTTTCCACGCGGTTCTCGGCGCCGCACTAGGCCCTGTTGTGATTTCGTCATAGTCTCGATCCAGTTGGATTGGACCCGTCGCGGGAATGCCGCAGCACACGCCGCTTTACATCGTTGCCTCGCAACACCCGCGCGTGGGCAAGACGCTGATTTCCCGGCTGTTGATCGAGTTCTTCCGCTTAAATGGGCGAGCTTCGCTGGTCGGCTACGACCTGGACCCCCGTGAGCCGGCGCTGGCGCCCTACTTTCCCAACCTGGTCTGGACCGTCGACATTGCCGATACGCCCGGCCAGATGGCGCTGTTCGACAGGCTGGTCACCGATCAATGGCGGACCACGGTGATCGATCTGGGCTACGCGATGTTCGAGCAATTCTTCTCGGTCATGGCCGAGATCGGCTTCGAGCAGGAGGCGCGGCGGCGCGGCATAGATCCGGTGGTGCTGTTCGTGACCGATTCGGCGCCAGCCACTGCGAAAACCTATGCCGAATTGCGGCGCCGCCTGCCGCGAACCACGTTCGTGCCGGTGCACAACGAAGCCGCCTCGTTCATGTTCGTGCCGCAGGATTTTCCCCCTTCCCGTCCCGACTACGGCGTCATCCGCATCCCGCGCCTGTCGCCGATCGTCCGCGGCGTCATCGACCGGCCGGGCTTCTCGTTCTCGGGCTACATGGCGCGCCAGCCCGGCGGCCCGACGGAAGTGCACAGCTGGATCGCCGGCATTTTCGCGCAATTTCGCGATCTCGAGCTGCGGCTGCTGATCGGCGAGCTCGAATCCTCGCTGCGCGGCATAAAAGAGCCGCTGCGCCGGGCCCGCTAGCGAAACCGGACCAATAGGAGTTAATGCCCCTCGAAGCTGACGAGCGTGTGCACCGACACGCCGAGCTTACGGATTTTATCGGCGCCGCCGAGTTCCGGCAGATCAATGATAAAGCAGGCGGCGGCGACCTCGGCGCCGACCTGCTGCAACAGCTTCACCGCCGCCTCCGCGGTACCCCCAGTGGCGATGAGATCGTCGACCAAGATGACGCGTTCGCCCTTCACCAGCGCATCCTCGTGCATCTCCATCTCGTCGATGCCGTATTCGAGCGAGTAGCCGATGCTCACGCGCTTGAACGGCAGTTTGCCCTTCTTGCGGATCGGCACGAATCCGCATGAGACTTGATGCGCGACGGCGCCGCCGAGGATAAATCCGCGCGCTTCGATGCCGGCAACCTTGTCGATCTTGCCGCCCGCCCAGGGCTGCACCAGCTCGTCCACGGCGCGGCGGAATGCCCGCGCATTGCCAAGCAGAGTCGTGATGTCGCGGAACATGATTCCCGGCTTGGGATAATCCGGGATAGTGCGGATCGCGGCCTTGAGGTCGTTCTCGAGTGCAGCGCTGGCCATGATCGGGATTCCGCGGCCGTCCGCGACGTTCAGCTCTTATATTCGCTCGGCGCGCGCGGCTTCTCCAGCTCCGGATCATGCAGCACGGCGTACCAGATCTTCTTCTTGCTGAAGTACAGAAGCCCGGTGAACACGATCAGGAAGATCATCACCTGGAAGCCGAGCCGCTTGCGGGCATCGAGATTTGGTTCGGCCGCCCACATCAGAAAGGCGGCGACGTCGCGGCCATATTGATCGACCGTCGTCGGCGTGCCGTCGGTATATTCGACTTGGCCGTCGCTGAGCGGCTTCGGCATGCCGATGGCGTGCCCCGGGAAGTATTTATTGTATTGCCCGCCGGGCGGCAGCACGAAGCCGGGCGGTGGATCGGTGTAGCCGTTCAGAATGGCATGGATGTAGTCCGGCCCGTCCTCCTGGTACATCGTGAAAGCATCGAGGACGAACCAGGGGAAGCCCCACTCGTAGCTGCGGGCCTTGGCGAGATCGGACATGTCCGGCGGCAGCTTGCCGCCGAGCGCGGCGCGGGCGGCCTGATCGTTGGGGAACGGCGGCGGAAAGGCATCGGAAATCTTGCCTGGCCGCTGAAACATCTGCCCCTGATCGTTCGGTCCGTCGGTGACCTGAAACGTGGCGGCAATCGCCGCGGCCTGCGCCTCGGTGAAGGCCGGACCGTCGGGATCGGCCAGATTGCGGAACGACAGGAGTTTCAGGCTGTGACAGTTCGAGCAGACCTCGCGGTAGATCTTGAACCCGCGCTGCAGTTGCTCTGGATCGTAGGTGCCGAACGGACCGGAGAACGACCAATGCAGGCGCGGTGGCGCATCCGCCTCCTGCGCCGATGCCACAGTGGCGAACCCGCCGAGCGAAACCGCCAACGCGAAGGCCAGGACGATGCTGTGATGAGATTTCATTGCTCGGCCTCCTTAAGCGCGCGCGCCGGGCGGCGGCGGGGCCGACGCACCGGCCGGCAGGCCTTCGCGTAGCACCGATTCCGAAATCGAATTCGGCAGCGGTTTGGTCGTTTCGAACAGGCCCAACAGCGGCAATATGATGAAGAAGAAAGCAAAATAATACGCAGTGAGAATTCGCGCCGCTATCACATAACCGCCGACCGGCTCCTGCGAGCCCAGATAGCCGAGCCCGATGACGGAAGCGAAGAAGATGAACAGGAACTGCCGGTACAGCGGCCGGTAATTCGCCGAGCGCACACGCGACGTGTCGAGCCACGGCATGAAGGCGAGGATCAGGATCGACGTGGCAAGCGCGGTAACGCCGAGAAGTTTGCTCGGGATCGCGCGCAGGATGGCGTAGAACGGCAGATAATACCATTCCGGAACGATGTGGGTGGGTGTCTGGCTTGGATTAGCCGGGATGTAATTGTCGGAATGACCGAGATAGTTCGGGATGTAAAAGATGAAATACGCAAACACGATGCAGAACAGGCCGATGAAGAAGGCGTCTTTCACCGTGGCATAAGGCGTGAAAGCGACGGTGTCCTTCTCGCTCGCCGGCTCGACGCCGGTCGGATTGTTCTGCCCGACCATATGCAGAGCCCAGATGTGCAGCACCACCACGCCGGCGATCACGAACGGCAACAGGTAGTGCAGCGAATAGAAGCGATTGAGCGTCGGATTGCCGACCGCGAAGCCGCCCCACAGCCAAGTGACGATGGCGTGGCCGACGCCCGGAATAGCCGAGAACAGGTTGGTGATGACGGTCGCCGCCCAGAAGCTCATTTGGCCCCACGGCAGCACGTAGCCCATGAAGCCGGTCGCCACCATGAGCAGAAACAGGATGACGCCGAGGATCCACAAGACCTCGCGCGGCTCCTTGTAGGATCCGTAATACATGCCGCGAGCGATGTGGACATAGACGGCGAAGAAGAAAAACGAGGCCCCGTTGGCGTGGATGTACCGCAACAGCCAGCCATAATTCACGTCGCGCATGATGCCTTCGACCGAATTGAAGGCGTAATCGACGTGGGGCGTGTAATGCATCGCCAGCACGATGCCGGTGATGATTTGCACGCCCAGCATGAAGGTGAGAATGCCGCCGAAGGTCCACCAATAGTTCAGGTTGCGTGGCGTCGGATAGGTGACGAACGAGGAATAGACAAGGCTCGCGATCGGCAGCCGCCGTTCCAACCATTGCATGAAGGGGCTCTGCGGCTGGTAGGTCGAATGTCCGCTCATAGTCGAACCTTATCTGCTTGATTGCGCGATGTTGGGCCGATACGCCACGGTGCCGGCTGCAGTCGAAGTGGCATGGAAATCCCGGCGTATGCGTCTCGCCGTTGCGATTGCTGTCACCGCCTCGACCCTCTTACGTCTGGCCGGCTGCCCCGTCCGCGCTGCAAACCGCCCCCGGTAGGCCCCGTGCGGCGGCGGAAGGACCGGTCGCCTCCGGCCTTGGGAAGGTCCGAAGCGACGCATTCCGGCGGCGGTTTATTGGCACCCTTGCCGCCATAGTGCAAGTGTGGCCGTAACGACACCCACAGTGCATCTTATCGGCCCTATTCGCCGCCCGATCCGTAATCCTACGGACCGCGGCCGCAGTTCGCCGGGCGCCATGACATGCCGCTACGAAACGCGTTGTACGAGCCCGATATCCCGCAGAACACCGGAACGGTCTTGCGGCTGTGCGCCTGTCTCGGGGTCGAAGCCCATTTGATCGAACCGGCCGGCTTTCCGGCATCGGACCGCGCCTTCCGCCGGGCCGGCATGGATTATCTCGACGCCGTCGCGCTCACGCGGCACCGCTCATGGCGGGATTTTGACGCATGGCGCCGCCGGGAAGGCAATCGCGTCGTCTTGTTCACGACCGCGGCGACGGCGTCCTACCTCGATTACCGCTTTGCGCCGGAGGACATCCTATTGTTAGGCCGCGAATCGGCGGGAGTGCCGCAAGAGGTGCATGCCTCGGCCGACGCCCGGCTGTTGATCCCGACGCGTCCGCACCTGCGCTCGCTGAACGTCGCGATCGCCGCAGCCATGGCCACCGGCGAGGCGCTGCGGCAGATCGGCAGGATGCCTTAGGCCTCCACCACACCAGGGCGGCCGCTCTCGACCACGTAACTCTTCAATGTCTCGATAGTGGCCTGCGGATCGTGCGCGTCGGAGACCGCCCGCATGCGCACTTCCATCTTGTCCCGCTGCAGGTCGACCATGACATAGCCGCGCCGCCTGCTCTCAAAGAAATGGATATGCGGATTGTCGGGCAAGGCGTGCGCGATCGGATCGTAGGGCGGCCCGTAGGATGAGATTGAGGTGCCGACGAATTCGGTCGCCACGATCGGCGACTTCGCATCATCGAAATCGAGCTTGAGGTCGTTAGCGAAGAACGAATGGATGTCGCCCGAGGCGACCACTGGGTTGGCGACCTTGCTGTCATGGATGTGCCGCAACAGCCGCGCCCGATTGGCCGGATAGCCGTCCCAATCGTCGGTCCAGAACGCGTCGACGCCATCCTGCTTTTCCCGCAATTGCGCCATCAGCACGTCCTGGGCGATCAAATTCCATTGCGCCTTGGAATGGGCGAGCGCCGAATAAAGCCACGCCTCCTGATCGAAACCGATCATGGTGCGGCCGGGTTCGAGCCGCTCCGGGCATTTGCCGCTGGTTTCGAGATGCCCGCCGCCCTTGTTCGGCGGGCCATAACATGCCTCGCGCGAGCGATATTGCCGGCCGTCGAGCAGCGAAATCTCCACGAGATCGCCAAACACAAAACGATCGTAGACCCGCATCCGCGGCCCTTCGGGATGCGAGACGATCGGCCGCACCGGCATGTGCTCATAGAATGCCTGATAGGCCGCGGCCCGCCGCAGCAGGAATTGCGCCGGGTCGTCGAAATATTCCGACCATTTGTCGGCGTAGTCGTTCTGCACCTCGTGATCGTCCCAGGTGACGATCGCCGGCACCTGGGCATGCAGCCGCGCCAGGTCGGAATCGAGCCGGTACTGCGCATAGCGGTTGCGATAGGTGGGCAGCGTGGAAGCTTCGATACCATCCGAATGGCGGCGCACGATCGGGCGATTTTCCTCGATGGTCTCGTAGATGTAGTCGCCCAGGAACAGCACGAATTCCGGGTTCTCGTCGGTGAGATGCCGGTAGCCGGAAAAATAGCCGTGCTCGTAGTTGGAGCAGGAGACATAGCCGTAGCGCAGTTTGTCGAGCGCCGTGCCCGCCGCCGGCAGCGTGCTCGCGCGACCGATCGGGCTCTGCGCATCGCCACTCGAGAAACGGTACCAGTATGGCCGGCCCGGCTCGAGGCCAGCCACGTCGAGATGCACGGAATAGGCGAATGTGCGCTCGGCAGTCGTCTCCCCGCGACGGACCACTTTGGCCATGGCGTCGTCGGTGGCGATTTCATAACGCAGCGCCGCGTCGCCACCGCTCATGCCGCCGGGCGTTTCCGGGTCGTCCGACAGCGGCTCAGGGGCGAGCCGCGTCCACAGGACAAAACCGTCCGCACGCGGCGTTCCGGACGCGACGCCGAGACGGAACGGGTTGCCGCCGCGCCAGCTTTCCGCCCGCGCGGCGCGGATCACCGTTGGCGCCGCAATCAGAGCAAGACTGGCGCGGGCCGCGCCGCCGATCAGGCGCCGCCGGGACAGGGGACTGCGAAAAATTCGGTGCGACATGGCATCTCGGCTGTCGTTGCGATGAATCAACATTTTCGCGCGCTAATATGACATTCTCACGCAGACGCAGCGGAAGAGCCGAATTTTTGAGCCGCCATGGATATTGAACATTGTAAAGAACGCGCAGCGGCTTGGTTCTCGA
>Ga0335081_10016953_pt1 | contig 11801 bp, 12 predicted proteins | sample Lox_Sample_35_FD_206713 | JGI IMG/M metagenome (GOLD analysis project Ga0335081, IMG submission 206713) | Soil microbial communities from Loxahatchee National Wildlife Refuge, Florida, United States - Lox_Sample_3.5 | ecosystem: Environmental > Terrestrial > Soil > Wetlands | place: USA... | reverse complement strand
CCATACGGCTCGGCGCCCCGCTGGCCTACGCGTCCCTCCCCAACCAGGTCATAGTCCCAGGCCAGCTCTCCATCACGACGATGAGGACGCTGAGGGACTTGGTCGCCTGAGACAATGAAGGACAGGTACTGCGTGATAGGGAGGGACGTCTCGCGCTCTCCCTCCCCGGCGATGATGAACGCGGCTTTCAGCTCCATGCGCATCGACGCGGAGTACTCCGCGGTCAGCGTCCCGGAGGCCAGGTTCGTCCGCGAGCTGGGACGCCTCATGGCATCCCGGCTCAAAGGGATGAACGTCACGATCCCTTTCAAGACGGCCGTGATCCCTTGGCTGGGGGGCCTGGACTCCGTCGCGACAAGGATCCAGGCCGTAAACACGGTGAAGCTTGAGGAAGACGGGCGATACATCGGGCACAACACCGACCCCGACGGGATCGTGGGGCCGCTGCGGGCTTTGGCGGCGTCCCTCGAGGTGAGGAACGCCATGCTCATCGGGGCCGGAGGGGCGGCGCGCGCGTTCTGCGAGGCGATGAACAGGATAGGCTGCCTCGACGTCGCCGTGGCTGTCCGGGATGTGGAGCGCTCGCGCAGGTTTGTAGTCGAGATGGAGAAGGCGTTCCCGCGCATCAACCTGACCTTGGCCTCAATGGAGGACCTGCACCACCTCAACCACGAGCTTGTCTTCAACGCCTCGCCCATGGGGGCGGGCGGAGAGCCGCTCCCCAAGGAGCTGAAGCGCGTCCTACCGGGGACTAAGGTCGTGTTCGATGCCGTCTACCGCCCGAGGGCGACCAAGCTCCTCTTCGAGGCCAAGCGTAACGGCTCGGAGGTCATCCACGGCGAGGAGATGCTTCTGCACCAAGGGATGGCCGCCTTCACGCTGTGGACCGGCAGGGAAGCCCCGGAGAAGGTAATGAGGAAGGCCTTGGTGGGGTCGCTGAAGCGAGCCGTGAAAGCGAAGGGGAGGGCGAGGCGATGACCACGCTCAAGGCGAGGGCGTCGACGTTCGGGGCGGTGAGCATCGTCAATGCGATAGCGAGCGGCAGGGGCGCCACCGCAAGCGTGCGGCTCACGACGGAGGCGGAGGTGGAGATTGAGGCCTCGAAGGGGGGATGGGAGGTGTCCGTCAACGGCGAAAGCTCGGGGTCAAGGCTGGCGGTCGAGACGGCGAGGCTCGCGATCAAGGCCGCAGGCAAGGACCCGGACTCGTTCTCGGGCCGGGTGCGGACGACATCCAGGGTGCCGATCGGCGTGGGGCTCAAGACGTCCTCGGCTTCCTCCACGGCGATAGCCATCGCGGTCTTCGCGGCCCTCGGCCAGAAGGCGTTCGACCCGAAGAAGGTGCTCGACTGCAGCGTGGAGGCCTCGCTCGCGAGCGGAGCGAGCGTCACGGGGGCGCTGGACGACGCCGCCGGCTGTCTCCTGGGCGGGGTGAACATGACGAACAACCTCGCTAGGAAGGTCGTCAGCTCCAAGCTCTTCGACAAGAAGCTCAGGGTGGTCATCCGGGTGCCGAACGCCCGGAGCAGGAGGGGCGCCGTGGAGCCCGAGTTCATCAGGAGGTTCGGGGGGCTCACAGACCTCCTCTTCGAGATGAGCCTCAAGGGCGACTATTGGAGGGCGATGGTGCTGAACGGGATGGTCTACTCTTCCATCCTAAAATACGACCCGTTCCCAGCGCTCCGTGCGGTGGAACTAGGCGCTTTGGGAGCGGGGCTCTCGGGGACGGGGCCGGCGGTGGCCGCGGTCTTCGACCCCTCGAAGCTTGCCGAGATTGACGCTTTGACAAAGGACTGGGCCGAAGACGGGAGCACGGTGATCGAGACGGAGACCAACAACGAGCATGGGAGGCTGCTGGCCGTTGGCTAGGAGCGCGAGCGTCCACGGCGTGACGCGCGTGACGGCGGCGGGACCGCTCAGAGGGAGCGTCTCCGTCCCTCCGAGCAAGAGCTACACCCACCGGGCGGTGCTCATGGCGAGCCTGGCCGTCGACGGGCGCGGGAAGGGATCGAGGATCCGCAACCCGCTCCTCTCCCGCGACACCAACGCGACGGTGGACGCGTGCGCGGCGATGGGGGCAGAGATGGAGAGGCGCGAGGGAGCCCTCACGATCAGGGGGACCCGCCCCAAGGTGCCCGACGACGTCATCAACGTCGAGAACTCCGGGACGACCCTGAGGTTCATGACCTCCGCGTTCTCGCTCGCCCCCGACGGATACGTCGTGCTGACGGGGGACTCGAGCATCAGGAGGAGGCCCATGCAACCTCTCCTCGACACGCTGGGGCAGCTCGGCGTCCAGGCGTGGAGCTCGAGGGGGAACGGCTGCGCTCCGGTGGTCGTCAAGACCGGCGGGATGCGAGGCGGGAAGGCGTCGATACGGGGCGACGTCTCGTCCCAGTTCGTCTCGTCCCTCCTCATCTCGTCCCCGCTCGCGGAGATAGACACCACCCTCACGGTCGCCGACGCGGTCTCGAGGCCCTACATCGAGATGACCCTCAGGCTGGCCGAGCACTTCGGCGTGAGGGTCAGGAAGAGCGGGTACTCGGAGTTCGAGGTCTCCTCAGGGCAGGAGTATAGGGCGGCGGACTTCACCGTCCCCGCGGACTTCAGCTCCGCCTCGTTCGTGGTGGCCGCGGTCGCCATGGTGGGCGGGAGGGTCAGGATAGACAACCTCGACGCGAGCCTCCCGCAGGGAGACGCGCACATCGCCGAGATAGCCAGGCAGATGGGGGCGAAGGTCGAGGAGGAGAAGGGCGCGCTTGTCGTCGCCTCGGACGGGGACAAGCTCCGCGGAGGGACGTTCGACCTTGGGGACACCCCCGACCTGCTCCCCGTGGTCGCGGCGCTCGCGTTGAGGTGCGACTCCCCGGTCGAGATAGTCGGGACCGCCCACGCCAGGTTCAAGGAGACCGACAGGATAGCCATCGTCGCCAAGGAGCTCTCGAAGCTCGGGGTGAACGTCAAGGAGAGGGACGACGGCCTCAAGATACTCCCGCAGAAGGGCAAGCTCCAGGCGGCCCTCATGGACGCCCACGACGACCACCGGATGTTCATGGCCTTCTCGCTGGCGTCGATGCTGATCCCGGGAGGGGCCCCTGTCGTCGGGGCAGAGAGCCTCGACGTCTCGTACCCCACGTTCCTCGAGGACATAAGGAAGCTCGGGGCGAAGGTCAAGAGCGAGTAGAGAGCGATGCCCGGAAACACCTTCGGGGAGAGGTTCGTGGTCGTAAGCTTCGGCGAGAGCCACGGTAAGGGGGTCGGGACGGTGGTCGACGGCATCCCTGCAGGGCTCGCCCTCTCGGAGGGGGACATCCAGCCGGACCTCGACCTTAGGCGGCCCGGGCAGTCCATCGTCACGACGCAGAGGAAGGAGGGGGACGTCGTGGAGATAATGTCCGGGGTCTTCAACGGTCGCACCACCGGGGCTCCCGTGATGATGATGATCCGCAACCTTGACGTCGACTCTCGCTCCTACGAGGCGATGGTCAACACCCCGCGGCCCAGCCATGCCGACCTGACTCACAGGACAAAGTATGGGGGCTACAACGACTACCGCGGGAGCGGGAGGGCCTCGGCCAGGGTCACGGCGGGCTTCGTGATGGCCGGCGCCGTGGCGAAGAAGCTCCTGAAGGAGACGCTCGGCGTCGAGATAATCGCGTACACCCTGGAGCTGGGGGGCCTCAGAGCGGAGGGGTTCACCCTCGAAGGCGCCCGGAAGAACAGGTACTCCAACGACGTTAGGAGCCCCGACCCCGAGCTCGCGGAGAGGATGAAGCGCATGGTCATCAGGAGCAGGGGAGAGGGGGACAGCCTCGGGGGGATAGTTGAGTGCGTGGCGGTCAACCTCCCCGTCGGGCTCGGCGAGCCGGTCTTCAACTCGCTCGACTCCGACCTGGCGCAGATGGCGCTCTCCATCCCCGCGGTCAAGGGGGTGGAGTTCGGCTCCGGCTTCGCCTCGGCCAGGCTCAAGGGGAGCGAGAACAACGACCAGTACTACGTCGACAAGAAGGGGAGGATCTCGACGGCCACCAACAACTCCGGGGGGATAATCGGGGGCGTCTCGAGCGGGGAGCCGCTGGTCTACAGGCTGGCCTTCAAGCCCCCGGCGTCGATCGCGAAGAAGCAGAAGACGGTCGACCTCTCGAAGAGGAAGCAGGTGGAGCTGGTCGTCCCCGGAAGGCACGACCCGGTGGTCGTCCCTCGCGCGGTCCCCATAGTCGAGTGCTGCACGGCGATAGTCCTCGCCGACCACGCCCTGAGAGCCGGGTTTATCTCCCCAGTCCTCGGAGGAAGGGGGAAGCAGCCTTGACCAGCAGCGACATGGAGCAGGCCGACTCGGAGCTGCAGGACCTGCGAGAGGAGGTCTCCGAGACCACCAAGGAGATAATCAAGCTCGTAGCGAGGAGAGCCGAGCTCGCGAAGAGGATAGGCCAAGTGAAGAGCAGGGAATCGCTCCCCATAGACAACGAGAAGGTCGAGGACGCCCTCCTCGAGGACGTGCTCAGGGAGTGCAAGAGGCTAGGCCTGGACCAGCAGCTCGGGGCGAAGATACTAAGCACCCTGCTCAAGGAGTCCAAGAAGACGCAGCGCGCGCAGGTGGGCGGGAAGGCGCAGCCCCTCATCACGCCGATGGTGATGATGGCGAAGGCCACGGAGATCGAGAAGAGCGGGAAGAAGCTTATCCGCCTCGACGTGGGCGAGCCCGACTTCCGTCCCCCGAAGGCCGTGCTGGACGCGGTCTCGAACGCCCTGTACTCCTACAGGACGTACTACACGGTGGGGCGGGGGATACCCGAGCTCCTCTCCGCGCTCAAGACCTACCTCGCCGTCCGCTACAACTACAGGGAGGCCGCCGAGAACCAGCTGATAGTCACGCCGGGCGGAAGGTTCGCCGTCTACTCCGCGCTCGCCACCGTCGCGTCAGAGGGAGACAGCGTGGTGGTGATAGAGCCCAACTGGCCCGCGTACAAGGAGGGGCTCGACTACATCGGGGCTCGGGCGATCACGATACGCACGACCATGGAGGAAGGGTGGGAGCCCTCCCCGGAGAGGGTGAAGGCGGCCATCAGGCCAAACACCAAGGCAATAATCCTGAGCTACCCCGCCAACCCCACGGGCAAGATAATGGAGAGGGCGAGGTTCAGGGAGATAGTCGAGATCGCCGACGACCACGGCCTCACCGTGATCAGCGACGAGATCTACAACGACTACGCCTACAAGGACTGCCCGACCATCCTCGAGAAGCTCCCCAAGAGGTACATCCTCACGTCCTCCTTCTCCAAGGCATGGAGCATGACCGGCTTCAGGGTCGGCTACTCGTTCGCCCCCGCCGAGACCAGCGCGAGGATGCTCAAGGTCCTGGGCCTCATGATAACCTGCGTCCCCGAATTCATCCAGCGCGGGGCGGTGAAGGCCCTCGAGGCCGTGGACGAGGTCTCGCGCAACTCCAGGGTCATGAAGGAGCGCATCGACGCGACGACCGCCGAGCTTGAGAGGATAGAAGCCCTCGAGCTCCTCAAGCCCGAGGGGGCGATCTACGCGTTCCCGCAGGCGAAGGACCCCGGCTTCGACTCCGCAGCGTTCGCGATGGAGCTCCTCGAGAGGAAGGGCGTGACCGTCAGCCCGGGGACGGGGTTCGGAGACTACCCCCGGTGCTTCAGGATATCGCTCGGCCAGCCCCAAGAGACGATCTCGGCCGGCGTGCGGAAGATAGGCGAACTGCTGAGTTGAGGGTCGCCGTCCTCGGCGCGTCGGGCGGGATGGGCTCCTTCTTCGTGCGCTACTTCCTCGAGAGGGGCGACACCGTGAGGGGGTCGGACTCCGGGAGGACGACGAGAGAGAAAAGGCTGGAGTCGTTCCACACGAACGCCGAGGCAGTCAAGGGAGCGGACGTCACCGTGATCGCCGTCCCCATGGACAGCACGCTCAAGGTGGCGAAGGAGGTCGCGCGGAGGCTGAAGCCCGGCTCCACCCTAGTCGAGATATCGTCGGTGAAGGGGGAGACCCTCCCCGCGCTGAGGAGGCTCGTGGGGGACAGGGTCACCCTGCTCTCCATCCATCCGCTCTTCGGCCCCGCCCTCGAGTCGACCAAGGGCATGAAGATCGCGGTGATCGCCAAGAAGGGAGGCTCCGAGGCCGCGCTCGCGAAGAGCCTCTTCCCCGGCTCGCGGATAATCCCGATGAGCCGCAAGGAGCACGACAGGGCCATGGCCGTCGTCCTATCGCTCACGCACCTCCTGAACGTCGTCTACGCTGGGACGGTGTCGCAGTTCCTCTCGCCGGAGGAGTTCATGCGGGTCTCCACCCCGAACTCGTCGATGCAGCTCACCCTAGCGGAGGCGGTGCTAGCGCAGGACGCGAGGCTCTCCTACGGCATACAGGCCGGGAACGCTTACACGGGAAAGGTCGCGCGCGCCGCCTCGCGCGAGCTCAAGCGCGTCCTCGATATGGTAGAGGGCTCCGACTGGAATGCCTTCGAGGAGCACTACTCGGCGCTCTCCAAGAGGTACAGGAGCGACAAGAGGGCGGCCTCCGTGATCAGGGAGATATACAGCGCCGCTGAGAAGGCCACCTAGGCCCCCCTTGTGGCGTCCTTCAGGGACCTCACGTAGCTCTCGACGCTGGCGAGCATCATCCCCGGGCCGTCCTTCTGGCTGGCCGCGACCCTGTCCACTATCGCGCTCCCCACGACCACGGCGTCCGCCCCCGCGGCGAGGATGGCCCGGACGTGCTCGGGGGTCGAGATGCCGAACCCGACCCCGACCGGGACCTTGCCGGCGTACCTCTTGGCGGACTGGATGAGCCCGACAGTGCTCTCCTGGACGTCCGCCCTCGCCCCTGTGACCCCGGTCAGGGAGACGAGGTAGAGGAACCCGGACGTGTGCTTGGCTATCGCCCTCATCCGCTTGGGGGTGGTCGTGGGCGCGGCGAGGAGGACGGCGTCGAGGCCGTATCGCTTGGCCAGCGGGGCGTACTCCTGGATCTCGTCGAACGGAAGGTCCGGGACGATGAGGCCGTCCACGCAGTGGGCCTTCGCCGAGGCCAGGAACGCGCCCAGGCCGTTCGAGAACAGGATGTTGTAGTAGGTCATGGCGATGATGGGCAGGGCGGGGTGCCTCGCCTTGGCCCGCGCGATCAGCTCGAGGACCTGACCGGGGGTGGTCCCCGCCGCGAGCGAGCGGACGTCGGCCGCCTGGATGGACTTGCCGTCGGCGATCGGGTCGGAGAACGGGATGCCCACCTCGACGATGTCCGCCCCTCCCCTCACGACGGCGTCGATGACGGAGGCGGAGGTGGCTATGTCTGGGTCCCCTCCCATCACGTAGGCGACGAGCGCGCCCTCGCCTCCCAGCCTCTGGAAGACCGACGAGATGGCGCTCAAAGCTCGTAGCCCGACCTCTTCGCGATAGTGTTGACGTCCTTGTCGCCCCGGCCGGACAGGGTGACGACGATCGACTGCGTCTTCTTCATCTCCTTTGCGAGCTTGACCGCGTAGGCGACCGCGTGCGCGGACTCGAGGGCCGGGATTATCCCCTCCTTCTCCGAGATCAGGTGGAAGGCGTCCACTGCCTCGTCGTCGGAGACGGTCACGTAGGTGGCCCTCCCGCTGTCCTTCAGCTGGGAGTGCTCCGGGCCTACGCCCGGGTAGTCCAGCCCCGCGGAGATGCTCTCGGTGCTCCTCACCTGGCCATTCTCGTCCTGGAGGACGTAGGTGAGCATGCCGTGGAGCACTCCCTTCCTCCCCTCGATCAGGGGAGCGGCGTTCTTCCCTGGGCCGGTCCCGCCCGCCTCGACCCCGACCAGCCTGACTCCCTTGTCGCGGACGAAGGCGTGGAAGCTCCCGATGGAGTTGCTCCCCCCTCCGACGCAGGCGACCACCGCGTCCGGGAGCCGGCGTCTCCTCTTGAAGTCCGCCCTGACCTCGCGGCCTATGACGCTCTGGAAGTCCCTGACCATGACCGGATACGGGTGGGGGCCGACCGCCGAGCCCAGGAGGTAGTAGGTCGTCTTGACGTTCGTGACCCAGTCCCTCAGCGCCTCGTTTATCGCGTCTTTGAGGGTGCGCGAGCCGCTGTCGACCGGGCGCACCTGCGCGCCCAGGAGCTTCATCCTGAAGACGTTGAGCTTCTGCCGCTCGATGTCGTCCGTGCCCATGTAGACCTCGGCCTTCAGGCCCAGGGCCGCGCAGGCCATCGCGGTGGCCACGCCGTGCTGCCCCGCCCCGGTCTCCGCGATTATCCTGTGTTTCCCCATCCTCTTTGCGAGGAGCGCCTGCCCGATGGTGTTGTTGATCTTGTGCGCGCCTCCGTGGAGGAGGTCCTCCCTCTTCAGGAAGATCCGGGCGCCGCCCGCGTATGAGGTGAGGTTTGCCGCGAAGTACACGGGGGTCGGCCTACCCGCGAACTCGTGGAGCAGCCGCTCCAGCTCCGCGGTGAACGCCTTGTCCTTGCGCGCGGAGAGGTATGCCTTCTCCAGCTCCTGCACGGCGGGGACGAGCGTCTCGGGGACGAACTGGCCGCCGAATGCCCCGAACCGCCCGGCGCCCGGATAGTCCCCCGCGCGCGAGCCGCCCCTCTTCGAGGCCATCTAGCGCACCACCTGCCTCTCTGCGGAGGCGCTGGCCTTGCCCATGAACGCCCTCACCTTTGCCGGGTCCTTGACGCCCGGGGCGGACTCCACCCCGGAGGAGACGTCGACGCAGTAGGGCGCCACCATGGCTATCGCCATCTCGACGTTCTCCGGCCTCAGCCCTCCCGAGAGAATCAGCGGCGTCGGCGCGATGGTCTTCCGGATGGCCTCGCACGTGCCCCAGTCCGAGGTCAGGCCCGTCCCTCCCTGGACTCCCTTCTGGCAGGTGTCCGTCAGGAGCGCGTCGTAGCCTCTCGCCGCGTCCTTGGCCCTCGCCAGGACGTCCGTCCCGCCCCCTTGGCCCTCCTGCCGGCTCACGGGGAAGGGCTTCAGGAGGCTTGCGTTGAAGGTGCTCCTCAAGGTCTCGGGAGAGAACGAGCTGTCATAGAGCTGGATTGCCTTGGGGGCGATGCGCTTGACCAGGTCGGAGTTCTCGGCGAGGGCCTGGCCGCTCGTGACGAGGACGGGGGTCACGAAGGGCGGCATCCTCGAGATGAGGGACGCGGCGCGGGAGATGGGAAGGTTCCGCGGAGAGCTTGGCATTCCCGAGATGAACCCCACCGCGTCGGCCCCGGCGTCTACGACGGCGTCGACGTCCTCCTCCCTGGTCAGCCCGCAGATTTTTACGCGTGTCATCTCGATGGCCCCGTAAGAGACCGTACCTTCTCCTCCAGGTCCGCCGACTTCATGAAGGCGGAGCCTATCAGGACGCCGTCCGCCCCAAGGGCTTGGAGCTCCTCGATCTCCCGCCTAGTCTTGATGCCGCTCTCCGAGATAACGGGCTTGTCCCTGCCCGACTCCTTGAGCCGCTCCCTCGTCTCCTTCCCCGCGGCAAGCAGCCTCTTCGAGGTCGAGAGGGACACCTCCAGGGTGTCGAGGTTCCTGTTGTTGATCCCGACCACGTCCGCCTCGGACTCGAGGGCGCGCGTGTACTCCCCCTCGGTGTGCGCCTCATAGAGCACCTCCAGGCCCGCGTCGTGGGCGCGCGAGAACATCTCCTCGAGGCCCGTCCTCGCCAGCCCGTTCGCGAAGACAGCCGCGATGAAGAGGACCGCGTCGGCGCCCATCCTCGCGCCCGCGTCAATCTGGATCGGGTCGATGACGACGTCCTTCATGAGAACGGGGACCTTTACCGCCCTCTTTACGAGTGGGAGGTACCTGATGTCGCCGTCGAAGTGCTTGGGCTCCGTAAGGACGGATATCGCCGAGACGCCGCCTCGCTCGTAGGACCTAGCTATCTTCCTGACGTCTCCCGCTGGCCTGAGCTTGCCCTCGGCCGGCGACGTGAACTTGATCTCTGCGATGAGCGGCGTCCGCTTCGAGCGCAAGATGGAATCCTTGAGGCTCCTGTGCTCTAGCCCGGGGCCTGTCGCCTCGCCCAGGTCGCGGTAGTATCCCTCGGCTATGCTCCGAGCCGCCGACCGCGCCAGCGTGAAGACGAAGTTCGACTCATTTCTTCCGCTTTGCATATCTCTCCCTCGCTCCGTCCAGGCTCCCCCCGCTGAACTTCACCATCTGCTCGAGCTTCCCCATCGCCCTCCCGCTCTTTATCGACGCGGCGGCCATCTCGGCGCCCTCGGTGAAAGTGGCCGCCTTCTGGGCCAGGACGAGGCACGCCGCGCTGTTCGCGATGACCATGAGCGTCCCGCACTCACGGGCGTTCGAGTCTCCGCTCAGGACCGAGAGCGCCAGCATCGCCCCCTCCTCTGCGTCGGCGGGGCTCGTCGGCGGGACGAGCGGCCCATCGGAGATCCCGAACTCCCTCGGGAGGCGCTCCTGGGTTTCCACCCTGCCGTCCTTCAGGTGCGAGACCAGGGTCTTTCCCGTGACGGAGATCTCGTCGACCCCCTCGAGGCCGTGGACCACGATGGCCTCCTCGAGGCCGAGCCTCCCCAGGACGGCGGCGACCTGCGGGACCAGCGCGGGGTCGTAGAGGCCGAGGAGCTGCGCGTCCACACGGGCGGGGTTGATGAGCGGCCCCATAAGGTTGAAGATAGTCCTGACGCCGAGTTCCCTCCTGACGGGCGCGACCTGCTTCATCGCCGGATGGAACGCGGGCGCGAACATGAAGCCGATCCCTATCTGCTCGATGGAGTCCTTGACGCGCGAGGTGTCCATGGCGAGGTTGAAGCCCAGCTTCTCCATCACGTCCGCGCTGCCGCACTTGCTCGTGACGGAGCGCCCGCCGTGCTTGGCCACCACCGCGCCCGCCCCGGCGGCGACGAAGGAGGCCATGGTGCTCACATTGGGGGTCTTGACGGCGTCCCCGCCAGTCCCGCACGTGTCGACCATCCTGCCTTTCACCACGGGGCGGTCCTTCATCGAGGCGTAGCCCCGGAGGGTCGACGCGAAGGCGGCGATCTCCTCCACGGTCTCCCCCTTCTTCCTGAGAGCGACCAGGAGGCCCGCCACCTGGACTGGCGTGGCCGTCCCGTCGACTATCTCCTTCAGGATGCCGGATATGGTCTCGCTCGGGAGGTCCTTCCCGTCCAGGATGAGCTGGATGGCGCCCTGTGTCGTCGTCATCGTGGTCCCCTGAGGAAGTTGCGGATCATCTTCTTCCCCTCGCCCGTCATGATGGACTCCGGGTGGAACTGCACCCCCTCGATGGGGTACTTCCTGTGCCTCACCCCCATTATCTCGGCGTCGTCCATGGAGAGGGCCGTGACGCGGAGCTCCTCGGGGAGGTCGTCCTTCTGGATGGCGAGGGAGTGATACCGGGTCGCCTCAAAGGGGTTCTTCAGGCCCTTGAATAGGCCCTGGCCGTCGTGGAGTATCCTGCTGGTCTTGCCGTGCATGAGCTTCGATGCGCCGCTCACCTTCGCACCGTAGGAGGTGCCGATGCCTTGGTGGCCGAGGCAGACCCCTAGCGTGGGCACCTTGGGGCTCACCTCCTGGAGGACCCTCTCGCACACCCCGAAGTAGTGCGCGTCGGCCGGGTGGCCAGGCCCGGGCGAGATGATGATGCGGTCGGGAGCCATGTCCTTGACCTGCGCAAGGGTGACCTTGTCGTTCCGCACGACGGTGGGCTGGCCCCCGAGCTCCCCGACGTACTGGGCCAGGTTGTAGACGAACGAGTCGTAGTTGTCCAGTATCAGGACCCTCATGTTCTCTTCTCCTGAGCCACCACCAGAGCCCTGAGGAGCCCCTTCGCCTTGGCTTCCGCCTCGTCCC
>Ga0335081_10016952_pt1 | contig 11802 bp, 10 predicted proteins | sample Lox_Sample_35_FD_206713 | JGI IMG/M metagenome (GOLD analysis project Ga0335081, IMG submission 206713) | Soil microbial communities from Loxahatchee National Wildlife Refuge, Florida, United States - Lox_Sample_3.5 | ecosystem: Environmental > Terrestrial > Soil > Wetlands | place: USA... | reverse complement strand
CATGACCGGGAGGCGTTCGCCGTTTTTTTCAAAGACGCGCTCGATCGCAAACAACGCCGCCTTGGCGTTCAGCGTATCGAAGATCGTCTCGACGATCAGAAGATCGGCGCCGCCTTCGATGAGCGCTTGCGCCGCCTCCGCATAGGCGTCACTCAAATCGTCGAAGCTCACCGCGCGAAAACCGGGATTATTGACATCAGGCGAAATCGAGGCGGTGCGATTGGTCGGGCCCAGGGCACCAGCGACGAAGCGGTGCCTCCCGTCCTTTTGTTCCGCCGAATCCGCTGCTTCGCGAGCGAGCCGCGCGGAGGCGAAATTCAATTCGGCGACCAGTTCCTCCATACCGTAATCGGCTTGTGCGATCCGCGTCGAACTGAATGTATTCGTCTCGACGATGTCGGCGCCGGCTTCGAAATAGGCGAGATGAATGGCCCTGATCGCTTGCGGCTGAGTGAGGCTCAAAAGATCATTATTGCCGCGCAGGTCGCGCGGCCAAGCGGCAAAGCGGGTTCCACGGAAATCGGTCTCGCCGAACTTATGCTGCTGGATCATCGTGCCCATAGCGCCGTCGAGCACGAGGATTCTTTCCAAGGCAGCCGACCGGAGCGCCTTCCGGGTTTCTTCCCCATTGGATCTGCGTGTCATTCAGGCGGCCCTTTGTTCGAGTTTCGGGCGAAGCCCCAAAAGGTGGCAGATCGCGTAAACGAGATCGGCGCGGTTCATTGTATAAAAATGAAATTCTCTTATGCCGTGATCGACGAGATCGAGAACTTGTTCGGCGGCCACCGTCGCGGCGACAAGCTTTCGTGTTTGCGGATCGTCGTCGAGGCCCTCGAAACGGTCGGCGAGCCATTGCGGAACGCTTGCGCCGGCGCGCTTTGCAAATTTCGCCGTCTGCTGGAAACTTTGCACAGGTACGATGCCGGGAGTGATTGGAATATCGATCCCTCGTGCCTGCACCTTATCGAGGAAGCGCAAATACACTTCGTTCTCGAAAAAAAACTGGGTGATTGCCCGGTTCGCGCCGGCATCGATCTTCGCTTTCAACACATCGATATCAAAGTCGGCCGAGACACTTTCTGGGTGGCCTTCCGGATAGGTCGCGACCGAGATTTCGAAATCGGCGACCCGCTTAATTCCAGCAACCAGCGCGGCCGAATTCGCATAGCCTTCCGAGTGAGGGCGGAATTTCGTTCCAGGACCATCCTGGGCATCCCCGCGCAGGGCGACAATATGGCGGACCCCGATGTCCCAATAGCCGCGGACAATGGAGTCGATTTCTCTTTGGGGAGCGGCAACGCAGGTCAGATGCGCAGCGGGTTTCACGGCCGTCTCGTTGACGATCCGCGCCACCGTCGCATGGGTGCGCTCACGAGTCGAGCCTCCGGCGCCGTAGGTCACCGAGACAAAGTTTGGGCCAAGTGGGGCAAGTCGCTTGATCGACTCCCAAAGTGTCACCTCCATGGCCTCGGTGGCAGGAGGAAAGAACTCGAACGAGACCGAGATGTCGGGACAAAGGGTGCGGCTCGCCCGTGGATAACTACAGGACTTCATCTCGTTCATGCGACTTCTCGCGCGGTTAAGGGAAGAGGGTCGGCGATCACCCGGCGATCGCGGCCGAGCCAGAGGGAGACGGTCAGCATATTAGCTTCTCCCGCATCGGGCGGGAGATTGTCCTTCTGGATCAGATCAAGTCCAGCGGAGGCCATGAAACCTGTGATTTCTCCGGCTGCGAAGCCAAGTCGGCGGTGCGCGTGCACGGTTCGCAGCGTCTCTTCCTCGTGCGGCGCGAAATCGACGATGAGGAGACGCCCGCCCGGACGCAAGGCGCGCGCGGCCTCACGAATGGCGCGCAGGGGATCGTCGAGATAATGCAGAACTTGATGCATCACGACGAGATCATAGGAATCCGGTTCGACAGGCGCTGCGTAAATATCCCCCTGACGCAATTGCACATGGCGCATGCCTGCCCGCTCAATGCGGACACGGGCGACACTAAGCATTTGCGGAGATTGATCAATGCCCACCGCCCGTGTCGCGAGCGGCCCCAGAAGTTCGAGCATCCGGCCGGTTCCGGTGCCAAGATCGAGCAGCGCTTGGATGGGGTCTGCGCCAATGGCCTCGCGGATAGCCGTCTCGACCTTTTCTTCGGGGACATGCAAGGCGCGCAATTCGTCCCAGTTCGCCGCTTGCGCTGCAAAATAGCGGGCGGCCTGCGCCGCGCGGGCTTTGCGGACTTCATCGAGCCGAGCGCGGTCAGGAGCAAGATTGGCGTCGCAAGGCGCCAGCCGTGCGGCGAGATCACGCGCAAACCCGGCAACCGGACCTGTCTGGGCGATCCGAAAAAAAACCCAAGACCCTTCGCGGTGGCGCTCAACAAGCCCGGCTTCGACGAGAAGCTTGAGATGGCGGGAAATACGCGGCTGCGATTGGCCGAGAATCGTGACGAGTTCGCTGACGGTGAGCTCGGCCTCGGTGACCAATGCCAGCAGGCGTAACCGGGTGGCCTCACCCGCGGCGGCGGCGGCCACGAGAATGGCGTCAAATGGTATGGGTTCGGGCATGGGTTCCTGTATCCAACTGCACTAACAATATGCAGATATATTTATATGTAAAGTCTTTTCGAATCTCCGGTGTGCCGTGAACTGGGTTCCTCCTTGGAGAAATCCCGGGAAGCGTTTAAAACCCGCAGGCACGTAACACTAAAGCCCAAGGATCACTTCCATGAAGACCATTGCCCGTTTGATGATCGCTGGCACCTTTGTTTTTGCGCTCGGTCAATGCGGTTACGCCCAAACGATGACAAATCCACCCGCAACTTCAGCGGCTCCCGCCGCACCGGCCGCTCCCTCCGCCGATGATGCGGCGAGAAAAGCCAAGGCTAAGGAGTGTTCGGCCAAGGCCGACGCGCAAGGCCTGCACGGCAAGGCGCGCAAAGAGTTCCGCGCAAAGTGCAAGAGGAGCTGAGGCAGCCTCGCCTTTTAAAAGGAGAAGAGCGAATGACTGATGCAGCAAATGCCGCCGGCGAGCTTCAAGAAAAGAATAAAGTCATCGCTCATCTCACCCGAACCCTCGCCCAGACGAGAGAGTGCCTTGAGGTCGCGCGTGCCGCCTTTGAGCGCATCGCAAAAGAAGGAAGCTCGGAGGTCTGTCACGAGATAGCCTTGGATACTCTCAAGCGGATCTGAACGCCGCAGCGTCCTTGAAGCCTGCAAAACGCGCGAGTGGGTCCGATGCCCGGGGAGCTGAGTGCGGACGAGATTCTGGGCCTGCTGCAGCTTGAGCCGAATGCCACGTGCGGCTCCGTGCGCGTGACCTTCGTTAGCACGCTGAGGTTCGCGGCGGGCGGTCTGCCAGCGCCCTTTACGGACGCGCGGCTTTTGGGTTCGGCGCTCTATTTCCTAGTCACACCCGATGAGCTCGCCGGGAAATATTCCGGTGTTGCCAAGAGCTGCACGCCATCGCGGAGTCGGTGCAACTGGCGAGGCCGATCGGAGACGGTCCATAACTGAGACGCTTCGTCACGCAGGTTGGCTTGGTAAAGCTGGGCATTTCCAATCCCTGCCGCTACGTTAGGTGCAGCAGCAGATTCGGGAACGATCAACTGGCTTTACCTCCCTGAGCGGGCCCTGTAGAACCTGCGCAGCACTGAGCCTGGGCCGCACCTGCGTCGAGAGGCTCCAACCCTCGCACCCCTCTGTGATCGCACGCGCATGATTCTGATCCGCTCGCTCGCATTCCAGGCGGCGTTTTATCTGCTGACCACGGTGCTTGCCGTTGCTGGCCTACCGACTCTCTTGATGGGCCGCCAAAAAGTTCAAGCCTACGCCCAGTTTTGGACGGGCTCTACTCTTTGGCTGCTTGAAAAAATGTGCGGAACGAAGGTCGAGTGGCGCGGCCTTGAAAATCTGCCGCGCGGCGCGTGTATCATCGCCGCCAAGCATCAGTCCACGCTCGAGACCATGGCGCTTACCACCAAGGGAACGGATTTTTCCTACATTCTCAAACGCGAATTGATAGCGATCCCTGTTTTCGGCTGGTATCTCAAGGGCGCCGGGCAGGTCGCGATCGACCGCGCGAAACGCGGCCAGGCCTTGCCGGATCTCACGCGGCAAGTGAGGGAAGCGATTGCGCAGGGGCGCCAGATGATTATTTTTCCGGAGGGCACCCGCAAGCGCGCTGGCGCGCCACCGGACTATAAATCAGGCGTCGCCCATCTTTATGCCGATACCGGAGCGGTCTGCGTGCCGGTCGCGCTTAACACGGGCCTGTTCTGGCCGCGGCGGAGCCTCTCCATCCATTCTGGCACGGTCAGCATCGCATTTCTCGAACCGATCGAGCCCGGCCTCGACAAGCAGAGCTTTATGAAGCTTTTGCAGGACCGCATAGAAACGGCCACGACGGCCCTCATAACCGAGGCGCTTGCCACCGACCCAGGCCTTCGGGCCGCTTTGCCGCGAGAAGATGCGCCAGGGCTTCCAAGGGAGCGCAGCGGCGTTTGAGCGTCGGAGAACCGGTACCCGGGCCGCAGGCCCCCTGAGGGGTATCATGGAAACCCTGTTTTTACCGCTGTTTTCAATCGTTCGATTGAGTTGAATTTGGCTGTTCGTGGAAACATGTGGAGCTGCTCACAAAAAGGGGATTCCCGGACTGCGTGCCTTCATCGACTTGCCAAATCGCCGTTTCCCATCGTTCGCCAGGGTGTTTTTGAAACCGGTTGATGGACAGCATTGATCCAGACAAGCTGAGCCTTGAGGATATCCAAAAACGGTAGTCGAGCCCTGTCAAAAATCAGTGCCCGCTAACAAAAGGGGCCGGTTGCTCCGGCGCCGGCTGCCGCCTATTTGTTCATGGCAACGCTCGTGCGTCGCGAAATGCGCAGGAGGTGGATATGGGTCTGTTAGATGGAATTCTGGGAGGCGCCATCGGCGCCGAGGCCTTATCTCTTGTCAAGGACTATATCGAAAAACATGGCGGCATCGAAGGTGTCATCACTGAATTCGAGAAGACCGGCTATGGCCAGCACGTCAAGTCATGGGTGTCCACGGGCCCCAATCTTCCAATCAGCGCCGAGCAGATCCAGCAGGTGCTGGGCTCAGATAAGGTGAAGGAATTAGCCGCGAAATTCGGCATTCCCATCGACAAGGCGGCGGAGCTGCTCGCTCAATACGTGCCGACCGCCATCGACAAGGCGACTCCGGAAGGCAAGCTGCCACCGCAGTGACGGCTCGGCCCTGAAAGAACCCGATCCCAGTTCCGCCGGATTTCTCACGAGAGATCCGGCGTTTTTGGCTGGCTGCTGAACCGACCCGCCGACTACTTGACTCAGATCATGGCGGCTTTCGCCGCACCATCATCTGTTCAATCGGAGACACGGTCGATCCTATGGCGCATTTGGGCGCACCGGCGAAGGCACTAAAGGCCATCATCGTATAGGGGTCTGGTTTCGCGAAGGATTGCGAGGGGCATGCTGTCCAAGCTGTCCTTCGCGGCCGCTTGTTGCGACAAGGAGTCACCAATGGCCGACACTATCTCGAACCAGAGTTCGCCGGTGACCGAAACCGGTGCCGGTGATCGAGTTGAAGTGAAGGTCTATTTGGTTGGCGGCGGAATTGCGTCGTTGGCGGCGGCTGCCTTTATGATCCGAGATGGCGATATCCTCGGTCAAAACATCACTATCTTCGAGCAACTGGACAAGATCGGGGGCAGTCTCGACGGTGCCGGCACCGCTCGCGAGGGCTATGTCCTTCGCGGCGGGCGGATGTTGGAACGGAAATATCTCTGTACCTACGATCTCTTTTCTGCGATCCCAAACCAAGATGAAAGCAAGACGGTTACCCAGGAGATCTTCGATTGGAATGAGACGATGAAGACCTCGTCGAAGTCTCGTCTCTTTCGGGGCGGGCGAAGGGAGACCGCGCCCGAGTTCAACCTCAGCGAATCGCATATTCTGACAATCGAACGGTTGACGCTGGAACCCGAGGCAATGCTGGGCAGGACCCGCATAGCCGATCAGTTCGATCCGGCGTTCTTCAAGACGAATTTCTGGTTTATGTGGGGCACGACATTCGCATTCCAGCCTTGGCACAGCGCCGTTGAATTTAAACGCTACTTGGTGCGGTTTGCGCATATGGTTTCGGGCTTTAATCGGCTCGAAGGCATTATGAGGACGGTTTACAATCAATATGACTCCATGGTCCGGCCATTGCACAAATGGCTTGTCGCTCGGGGCGTGAAATTCGAGCTTGAGACGCGCGTCACCGATCTTGAGCTGCGGGAACAAGCCGGCGAAACGATCGTTGATCGCATCATCTATGAGCAGAATGGGCAAACCGGCGAGATCGAAGTTGGGCCCAAGGATTATGTTCTGGTCACCTTGGGTTCGATGACGGAAGCGTCCAGCCTCGGGTCTATGGATTTAGCTCCGGCGCTCAAAGGCAAGACAGATGGCGGTGCCTGGACGCTTTGGGAGAAGATCGCCGCGGGCCGGCCCGCATTCGGACGCCCTTCGGTCTTTGCCGATCATATCGAGGAATCGAAATGGGTATCGTTCACGACAACGCTACATGACCAAAGCTTCTTGAGGATCGTGCGCGATCTTACCGGGAATGTGCCGGGGGAGGGGGGCCTCATCACCCTCCCCGAATCGAGTTGGCTGGCCTCGATCGTCATCCCCCATCAGCCGCATTTTATCGGACAGCCCCCGGACGTCAGCGTGTTCTGGGGCTATGGCTTGTTCGTGGATACGCCCGGTGATTTCGTCAAGAAACCGATGTCCATCTGCTCGGGCCGCGAAATTCTGACGGAAGTGCTAGGCCATCTGCGGGTCGAGGCCGAGGCGCAGAGAATTTTGGAGACCTCGATTTGCATCCCTTGCATGATGCCATTCATAACCAGCCAGTTTCTCCGGCGGGAGCCGGGAGACCGGCCACAGGTTATCCCGAAAAGGTCAAGAAATCTTGCCTTCATAGGCCAGTTCTGCGAGCTGCCGGACGACGTGGTATTCACCGTCGAATATTCAGTTCGGTCAGCCCAGACTGCGGTCTACGCGTTGCTCGGCCTGAAGCGCGAACCACCGCCTGTTTACAAGGGAGAATTCGACCCGCGCGTCCTCTACAAGGCGTTCATGGCTTTGCACGATTTGGGATCCTAAGCCTTTCAACAGGTGGTTGCGATGAAAGAGATGACGCTGGATTGTCTTAGCGAGCGGCACTTGCTGCTCTTCGGAACCATCATTCAGTGGTTTGCACGCTATGAGCTGCTCATGCAGGATATCATGGCCGTCGTCAGCGGTTCGGATGCCGCCTCCGTTATGCTTTTGACCCGTGGCCTCGATTTCGGCGGCAAACGGCAGGCTTTGCTCGATTTGCTTCGACACTGGACGATTCCGTTGGATCAGTTCGATCGAATCTCGGAATACCTCATGGTTCCTCATACTTTGACGCCGCTGCGGAATCATATTGCTCATTCTGCATGGATTGTAAGCCCCGCTCAAAACTCGATTCAGCCCGATTGGATTTTGCGCCCGCTTCCCGGTATCAAGCCGTTGCGGGACGACCCGAGTGTGCCGAGTGAGGACTTCGTTGAACGCGACGAAGAGAAAATCGCATATACTCTTGATAGCCTTACTGAAACCGTCGAGATTCTCGCTGAAAACCATAAGAGCTTTTCGGAATATCTCCGTGAGGTCGGACTCATTCCGGGGCAGTCAGAGAGACGGACCACGCAAACCTAATCAGGTGGGCATTATGAGGTGGCGCGAAGCTGGCAATGGCTGTTTGCAAGCGCAGCCATCGCGGCAATACCAGCCATCGCGCTCGCGCAGGAACTCACACCGCTCTTGTCATGAAGACGTTCGCTTCTGCCCGGCGAGAAACTTCTGGGGCATAAGTGGGTTTCGCCCGGCCTATAAGAGGCGGCCGGCAACGGTCTTCCACCAAAAACTGAGCCAACCTAGGAAGCCGGGCTTGGTGAACTCTACCCGGTTCGAGGATTTGCCGATGCTGAACTTGCCCTGGGCCGTGTCGGAGACGACTTGGAAGGTCCAATCCCCAGGTTCGGGAATTGGCACAATCGCGGAGAAATCCGCAGCCCCGCCATGAAGCTGGAAGTCACGCGCGAGCGCCCGCGTGACGTATTTACCACTGGCGGCCTCGATTGCGAGCCCGAAGTGCTGCACAAAGACAGAGCAGGGATGGGTCATAGTCCAGCGAGTCACAACTCCACGCTCGCTCGATGGCGCTCCTTCGAGCGCCGCCTCGTTGTCGAGAACGATTTGCGAGGTTGAGAGCGGCTGCGTGACGAGCTTGAAGAGGCCGCTCGCCGCGCTGATCAAGGCTCCGCCCCGTGCATCCTGGATGCTGAAAATCGCGCCGGTCGAATCACCTTGAACGAGATCGACACGGCCGCCGTCATAACGGAAAAGGCCGTTGGCGGCATGGATTAGGAGGCCGCCCGCCATTTCGTGAATATCAAAGACATAGCCGGTTGGCGCGCCTTCGACCGGCACGGCGCGCATGCCATCGTAACGGAAGAGGCCATTGGCGGCATGGAGCAGGAAACCGCCTGGCACTTGGTGAACATCAAAGACATAGCCCGTCGCGGCGCCTTCCACCGGGATGATGCGTCCTCTATCATAGCGGAAGAGGCCATGCTCTGCATCCAGCAACAGGCCACCAGAGGCATCATAGAACCTAAGTACATCGCCCGTTCCCGCGTTCTCGACGGGAAGCAAGCGGACGCCATCGTAGCGGAAGAGACCATTAGCGGCGTGCAGGAGCACTCCCCCTGGCGCATCGTGAATGCTGAGAATGTAGCCAGCATGTCCGGTTGCCACGGAAGTAACACGCATGCCGTCGTAGCGGAAGAGACCATTTGCTGCCCGCAGCAGCAGGCCGCCGGGCGCATCGTGAAATTCCTCAATGGTGCCGGTCGGTTCGCCTTCGACCCGGAGGATGCGTTGGCCGTCATAACGGAAAAGGCCGCTTTTCGTGTCCAGCAGCAGGCCGCCCGGCGCATCATGGAACTTCAACACGCCACCAGCGGTGATGCCTTCGATGCGGATGGTGCGGGTGGTGCGGGTGCCATCATACCGGAACAAACCATTGGCGGTGAGCAGCAGTAGGCCGTCAGGCAGGTCACGAAATTCCTCGATCGTGCCTGGCGGTTCGCCTTCGACCCGGAGGATGCGATGGCCGTCAAAGCGGAAGAGGCCGCTTTTTGTATCCAGGAGGGGGCCGCTGGGCGTGTCATATATCTTTAGAACGTCAGCAGCCGAGACGCGTTCGATGCGGGCACCATCAAAGCGGAATAAGCCATTGGCGGCGCGCAGCAGCAAACCGCCCGGCACCCCGTGAACCTCCTCGATGGCACCAGTTGGTTCACCTTCCACCCGGATAGTGCGTTGGCCATCGAAGCGGAAAAGACCATTTTGCGCCGGTAGGAGCAGGTTGTCCGGGCCTCCGCGAAATTCAAGGACGGTGCCGGGCGGGTCGCCATTCACGGGCAAAAAACAGCTTGGCTCGTCCGCCAGCAACTGCGAGGGGAGCGTGATCCCCAGCAGCAAACTTACCGCCAATGCGGGAGCACGGCATTGTGCAGGACCTTCCAGGCGATGCCTCAAAGCGAAATTCCCTTGGGACGGATCACAAATTCCTTAGCGAGAAATGCGATACGTCAACAGCAGAGAAAGAAGGAGTTTCAACAGCTCCTTCTCTGCTCCGGCCTAAGCCTCGGGAGGTAACTTCCCGCTCGGTGGCGTAACACCCGCGCCTGGTGCCGAAGGTGGGCATTCATAGTCCCTTGCCCCCCTCTTCTGTTCCGCCTCGCGTACAATGGTGATTGTGCGCACGAGGCTTGAGGGATTGACACTGATCGAGTCAATGCCAAGGCCGGTGAGGAATTGAGCAATCTCCGGGTAATTGGCTGGGGCCTCGCCGCAAATGCCAACATGGCGGCCGTTTCGCTTCCCTCCGACCACGGCCAGCCGCAGCATTTCCAGCATTCCAGCATCGCGCTCGTCGAAGTCGAATGCGACGATTTCGGAATCGCGATCGACTCCAAGTGTGAGCTGTGTCAGATCGTTGGAACCGATCGAGAAGCCGTCGAACACTTTGGCAAATGCGTCCACCTGAATCACATTGTTCGGGATCTCGCACATGACATAGATCTCGAGACCGTCCTCGCCGCGCCCAAGACCATGCTGGGCCATGACTTTTAGCACATTTTCGGCTTCGGCTACGCGGCGACAGAATGGCACCATAACGCGAAGATTGGTTAGTCCCATGTCCTGGCGGACTCGGTGTAGCGCCGCGCATTCCAGGGCAAAGCCATCGGCATAGGCAGGATGGGCATAGCGCGATGCGCCGCGGAAGCCGAGCATCGGATTTGACTCCTTAGGCTCGAATGCAGCACCGCCGAGCAATTGGGCGTATTCATTGGTCTTGAAGTCGGAAAGCCGGATGATGACAGGCTTAGGGTAGAACGCCGCGGCAATGGTGCCGACGCCCTCGGCGAGGGTCCGGATGAAGAACTCTCCGGGAGAGGCGTAGCTGCGCGTGAGCGCGGCGATTTGCCGCCTGTCCTGTTCAGGAATTTTTTCGGGGTGCACGAGTGCCATCGGATGGACGCCAATATGCTCGCTGATAATGAATTCCATGCGGGCGAGGCCGACGCCAGCGGTTGGCATCATGGCGCTGCGGAATGCAAGATCGGGATTTCCCAGATTCAGCATGATGTGGGTTTTCGGTAGTGTTAGGCTGCTGGCGGGCAGGCGTGTGACCTCAAAGGGCACTTCACCAGCATAGACTGCGCCCGCCTCGCCACCGGCGCAGGAGACGGTGACGCGTTGGCCATCATGCAAAGCTCGCGTAGCACTCTCCGCCCCCACCACGGCGGGGACGCCGAGTTCACGCGCGACAATCGCGGCATGGCAGGTACGTCCGCCATGATCGGTAATGATCGCGCCCGCGGTTTTCATCACCGGCTCCCAGTCGGGACTCGTCGAACTCGCGACCAGAACCTCACCTGGCTGAAAGGTGCGTAAATCCTCCGTCCCATTGATGATCCGCACGATCCCGGTGCCGATCTTCTCGCCAATGGCCTTACCGGAGAGGAGCAGCGTGCCCGAACCCCTCAGCGTGTAGGTTTCGAAAAAGTTCGCCGAGCGCTGGGACGCGACCGTCTCTGGTCGTGCCTGTACGATATAGAGTGCCCCGTCCTCGGCATCCTTTGCCCATTCGATGTCCATCGGCTCAGCATGGCCGGCGCGGCGGGAGTAGTGCTCCTCGATATGAATGGCGTAATCCGCGAGCTGTAGCACTTCATGATCTTCGAGACAGAACTTGGCCTGCTCGGCCTCGCTGGTCTCAACGTTATATGTGGTCGCTCCAGTGTGGCCCTCCGCATATATGAGACGCAGTTGCTTTTGCCCCAGAGAGCGGCGCAGTACGGTGCGATAGCCTTGTTTGAAGGTCGGCTTATGCACGTGGAACTCGTCGGGGTCCACCTTCCCCTGGACGATATTTTCTCCCAGCCCATAGATGCCGGTTATGAACACGACGTCGCGGAAGCCGGATTCGGTATCGAGCGTGAAGATGACGCCGCTGCTTGCGCGATCCGAGCGCACCATCTTCATTACGCCGACCGAGAGGCTGACCTTGAAATGATCAAATCCATTGTTCACGCGATAGACAATGGCGCGGTCCGTGAAGAGCGAGGCAAAGCAGAGACGGCAAGCCTCGACGAGATCATCGATCCCGCGAATATTGAGGTAGCTTTCATGCTGGCCGGCAAAGCTTGCCG
>Ga0335081_10016951_pt1 | contig 11802 bp, 12 predicted proteins | sample Lox_Sample_35_FD_206713 | JGI IMG/M metagenome (GOLD analysis project Ga0335081, IMG submission 206713) | Soil microbial communities from Loxahatchee National Wildlife Refuge, Florida, United States - Lox_Sample_3.5 | ecosystem: Environmental > Terrestrial > Soil > Wetlands | place: USA... | reverse complement strand
GGAAGGGCTTTTTTGGATGACTGCCGGCGCCAATGCCGGTGACACCGAAAGGGCTTGTCCTTCTTTGCCAGCAGTGCGGAACGGGGCTTCCCCTTATCCGGACCAAGGCAGCAATCGCAGCGGCGGTCTTCAGGGTTTCGCATCGTGCGGAGCCGCGCCCCGTCGCAGGAGGTTCACCTCGGCGGCTACGCCGCCGGCCGGATAGAGGAGCTGGGTCGAGATGACCACACGCATCCGCGAATTTCTCAAGCGTCGTACTGACAACGGACCCTGCCTCGTGCTCGACCTCGACGTTGTGCGCGAGAACTACCAGAACTTCGCCAAGGTGCTGCCGGACACCAGGGTGTTCTACGCGGTCAAGGCCAACCCGGCGCCGGAAATCCTCAAGCTCCTGGCCGAGCTCGGCTGCTGCTTCGACGTCGCCTCGATCAACGAGACTCACGCCGCGCTCGCCGCCGGCGCCAGCGCCGACCGCATCTCCTACGGCAACACCATCAAGAAAGAGACCGAGATCGCGACCGCGTTCAAGCTCGGCGTCACCCTGTTCGCCGTCGACTGCGAGGCCGAGGTCGAGAAGGTGGGGCGCGCGGCCCCGGGCAGCCGGGTGATCTGCCGCATCCATTGCGACGGCTCGGGCGCCGAATGGCCGCTGTCGCGCAAGTTCGGCTGCGAGCCGGACTATGCCGCCGATATCCTCGAGCTCGCCCATAAGCGCGGCCTTGTGCCCTACGGCGTATCGTTCCATGTCGGCTCGCAGCAGCACAATGTCGAGGCCTGGGACCGCGCGCTCGCCTCGACCGCGGCGATCTTCCGCAGCTGCGCCGAGCGCGGCATCAGCCTGTCGGTCGTCAATCTCGGCGGCGGCTTCCCGGCCAAATACGTGCGCAAAACGCCGAAGCTCGAGAGCTACGGCAAGGCGATCTTCAAGTCGCTGCGCAAGCACTTCGGCAACAACCTGCCCAACACCATCGTCGAGCCGGGACGAGGCCTGGTCGGCAATGCCGGCATCATCGAGGCCGAGGTGGTGCTGATCGCAAAGCGCAGCCCCGAGGACGAGGTGCGCTGGGTCTATCTCGACATCGGCAAGTTCCACGGGCTCGCCGAAACCATCGGCGAATCGATCCGCTATCCGATCCGCACCACCAAGGACCGTGACGAGATGGCACCCTGCATCGTCGCCGGTCCGACCTGCGACTCCGTCGACGTCTTGTACGAGAAGACGCCATACCCACTGCCGGTGTCGCTCGCCATCGGCGACAAGGTGTTGATCGAGGCCGCCGGCGCCTACACCACGACCTATTCGTCGGTCGGCTTCAACGGCTATCCGCCGCTGCGGCAATACGTGATCTGACGCTCAGGCGAGGTCGATAATCCCGGCCTCGCCGGCTTCCGTGCCGAAGGCGAGCAAAGTGCCGTCGGCGCTCCAGGCCAGCGCCGTGACCGGCGCGTCGCCCGGCTTCTTCGCCAAAATCTCGGCGCCGTCCTCGATGCGTACCAAGAGCACCATGCCGTCGTCGTAGCCGGCGGCGACGATGTCCTGGCGCGGATGGCAGGCGACCACCGCGACGCGGTGCTCCGACGGCGCCAACAGCCGCGGCTGCTTGCCCATGGGCCCGTCCTTGGTCTGGAACGGCCACAGGATGATTTGGCTCGCGCCGGACGTCGCGAGCCACTTGCCGCCCGCGGTCCAGCCGAGCGAGGTGACGCGCGCGGCGTAGCCGGACATGCGCATGTGCTGGCGGTCAACCAGCCGCCAGCCGTGCAGCATCGGCTCCTGCATGGTGGCGACGAGGAAGCGGCCGTCCGGGCTCACGGTGACGCCGAGATGGGAGCCCTTCCATTCGAGCCGTTCCGGCGTGCCTTGCGGCGCGTTGGGAAACCACAAGGTGGCGCCGTTGTAGTGGGCGATGGCGAGGCGAAAGCCCTTCGGCAGGAAGGCGAGCCCGCCGACGGTGGAGGGCGCGTCGAGGCTGCGCAGCTCCTTGCCTTGCACGAACGCGGTCTTGCCGGCCGACCAGGCCACCGCGCCATCGGGGCCCGCGGCGACATGATCGATCCAGCGGTGCTTGGCATCGGCCGCGACCGTGCGGCTGGTGCCGCTGACGTCGGTTTCGACGACGTTACCGTCGTCGCCGCCCGAAACGATGACGGCCTCGCTCGCCGCCGTTGCCAATATGGCGCCGCCATGGACCGTGACGGTTTTCGGCTCGCCGCGCGGCGGCGCCAGCACCATCGCTTCCTCGCCGAGCACGAACACCGCCATGCGGCCGAGAAAATGCGCGGCGATGACGGCGCCGTTCGCCGCGACCGCGTGGGTGCGCTCGACGACGGAGGCGGTGTCGTTGCGGGTGTCAGACATGAAAGCCGACTAGGCGATGCAGCCTTCGAATCCTTCGGCGATCCTCTTGCCCGGCAGGTTGCGGCCGATGAAGACGATGCGGCTTTCGCGCTTCTCGTCTCTCTGCCATGGCCGCTGGTGGTCACCGTCGAGGATCATGTGCACGCCCTGGAACACGAAACGCTGATCGTCGTCCTTGAAGGCGAGGATGCCCTTGCAGCGCAGAATGTTCGGGCCTTCCTTCTGCACCAGATCCTGCACCCAGGGAAAGAACTTGTCCGGGTTGAGCGGCTTGTCGGACTTCAGCGAGATCGATTGCATGTCCTCGTCGTGATAGTGCTTGAGGCCGCCGTGATGGTGCGCGTGCTTGTGTTCGTGGTCGTGGTCGTGGTGATGGTCGTGACCGTGGCCGTGCGCGTGATCGTGGTGATGATGGTCGTGATCGTGGCCGTCGCCTTCGAGAAACTCCGGCTCGAGATCGAGGATGCGGTCGAGGTCGAAGGCGTTGCGCTCCAAGACTTCGTTGAGCGCGATCTTGGCGCGCTCGGTCTTGTGCAGCCGCGCGTAGGGGTTGATGCCGCGGATGCGCGCCTCGACTTCGCTCAACTCGTCGGGCGTGACCAGATCGGTCTTGTTGATCAGAATGACGTCGGCGAAGGCGATCTGGTTCTTGGCTTCCGGCGCGTCCTTCAGTCGCTCGTTGAGCCACTTGGCGTCGGCGACGGTGACCACGGCGTCGAGCTTGGTGCGGCGGCCGACGTTCTCGTCGATGAAGAAGGTCTGCGCCACCGGCGCCGGATCGGCGAGCCCGGTGGTCTCGACGATGATGGCGTCGAACTTGCCCTTCCTTCGCATCAGGCCGTCGAGGATACGGACCAGGTCGCCGCGCACGGTGCAGCAGATGCAGCCGTTGTTCATCTCGAACACTTCCTCGTCGGCGCCCACAACGAGGTCGTTGTCGATGCCGATTTCGCCGAACTCGTTGACGATGACGGCGTATTTCTTGCCGTGCGGCTCGGACAGGATGCGGTTGAGCAAGGTGGTCTTGCCGGCGCCGAGATAGCCGGTCAGCACGGTGACCGGGATTTTGTCAGTCATTTCTGCCCTCCGTTGGCCTTTCTATATAGGTATCCGCAGCCGCTTGCATCAGCGCGGAAATCGCGCCCCAGCCGCGATTGCGCCATGGCCTAAACCTTGATCGGGGCCTGCCTTGGTCTACCTTGGGCTATCGTGCCGCGCCGATAGCGCCGCAAAAGGGGAGACAACCATGCGCAAGGCCGCGCCAATCGCCGTGAGCTTGGCCGCTGCAGCCGCGACCGCCGCGCTGGCGCAAACCTACCCGGAGCGCGTGGTCCAGATCATCGTGCCGGCGACGCCCGGCTCGAGCGCCGACATTTTGGGCCGGGTCTTGGCCGAGGGCATGGCGGCGGAATTCGGCAAGCCGGTGATCGTGGTCAACAAACCGGGCGCCAACGGCGTGCTCGGCACCGCCGACGTCGCCCGCGCCAATCCCGACGGCTACACGCTGTTCCACGGCGCCACTTATTCGATCACGGTGCAGCCGCTGACCGACAAGAACGCCGGCTACAGCGTCAAATCGTTCACGCCGATCTGCCAAACCTTCAAGAACGACCAGGTCATCGTGGTGCCGCCGAATTCGCCGCTGAAGACGGCGAAGGACATCATTGAAGCGGCCGAGCGCAAGCCCGGCGCGCTCAATGTCGGCATTCCGGGCATCGCCACCGTGCCGCACCTCGCCATGGTGCAGTTGGCGGATCTCGCCCATGTCGAATTCAACAACGTGCCTTTCAAGGGCCCAGCCGAGGAGCTGCAGAACACGCGCAACGGCCAGCTCGATTTTTCCGCCGTGCCGCTGACCGCCGCAGCCGGCAGCGGGCTCTTCATGCCCGGCATCTTCGCGGCGACGCGCAATCCGTCGCTGCCCGACGTGCCGACCTTCAAGGAACAGGGTTTTGACGTCGCGCCATTGAGCTTCGGCGGCCTGCTGGGCCCAGCCGGCATGCCGGCCGAAGTGACCAAAAAACTCGAGCGCGCCTGCGTCGCCATCATGAAGGGCGACGCGGCGCAGCGCGTCGTGAAGAGCACGTTCCAGCCGGCCGACTACTTCGCCGACGCCGCGGGTTTTGCTCGCAATCTTGCCACCGACATCGCCGAGAAGACGCCGCTGGTGAAGAAGCTCGATCTGAAGTGAGGGTGTTACCGCTTTTCAGGCCTCGAGATGGCGGCGCGGCAGCAGAAGCCAAATGAGGCCGCCGACCGGGCCGACCGCGACTGAGAGTGCGTAAAAGGCCCCGGCGGCCAGGATGATGGCGGGACCCGCCGGCAGGCCGCCACGCGCGGCGACGAGAAGGCCGACAAAGCCCGAGACGATGGCGCTGCCGACCGCGACCGCCATCATGGCGGTGAGGTCGCGCACCCAGAAGCGCGCGATGAAGGCCGGCAGCATCATCAGGCCGACCGCGAGCAGCGTGCCGAGCACCAGGAAGCCGCCGACCAGGTTCAGCACCATGAGTGCCAGGAACGCGACATGGGCAGCGCCGCCGGAGCGGCTCACCGAGCGCAAAAAGCCGGGATCGACGCAGTCGAGCACTAGCGGCCGCCAGATCAGCGCCAGTGCCACCAGCGACACCGAGGCGACGGCGGCGATGAAGACCAGTGCCGAATTGCCGATCGTCAGCACCGAGCCGAACAGCAGGTGGACCAAGTCCTCGTCGCTGCCCTTGACCGAGACGATGGCGACGCCGAGCGCGAGCGAAATCAGAAAGAACGCCGCGAGCGAGGCGTCTTCCTTCAAGGTCGTTGCCCGGGCGATCAGGCCGGCGCCGATGGTGATGAGGAAGCCCGCGATCAGGCCGCCGTCGCCATGGCGAAAACGCTGGCGCCGGCGAGCAGAAAGCCGATGGCGACGCCCGGCAGGATGGCGTGCGACAGCGCGTCGCCGATCAGGCTCATGCGCCGCAGCATCAGGATCAGGCCGAGCGGCGCGGCCGACAGCGACAGCACAAACATCGCCGCGAGCGCCCGGCGGATGGCGTCGTGGTTGGCGAACGGCGCGATCAGCGTGTCGTAGAGCATGGGATTTCAGGCGGCGGCACGGACGCACGCAGCGGCGGCTTCGTCGAACGCTTCGCACATGCGGCGGGCCTTTTCGATGTTCTCGGCCGTCAGCACCTCGCGCGTCGCGCCCCAGGCGATCGGCTCGCGGGCGAGCAGTAAGGTGTGCGGGAACGCCGCGCGCACGAGCTCGATGTCGTGGGTGGCGGCCAGCACGGTGCGCCGCTCGGCATGCCAGCGCCGCACCAGATGCATCAAATCCTCGGCGGTTTTGGTGTCGATGGCGGTGAACGGCTCATCGAGCACAATGATGCGCGCGTCCTGGACCAGGAGGCGCGCAAACAGCATGCGCTGCATCTGGCCGCCCGACAGCGTGCCGATGACGCGCTGCTCGAAGCCGGTCAGGCCGACGGCGGCGATGCCCGCTTCGATCGCCGCGTGATCGTCGCGGCCGATGCCGCCAAAGACGCCCTTGCGGCGCCACAGCCCCATCGCCACCATGTCGTAGACGGCGATCGGGAAACTGCGGTCGATGTCCGCCACTTGCGGCAGATAGCCGATGTCGCGGGCGGCAAAGCCGTTGCGCTCGACGCGGCCGGCGAGCGGCTTCACGGCACCGACGATCGCCTTGAATAGGGTCGACTTGCCGGCGCCGTTCGGTCCGACCACCGCCGTGAGCGAGCCCGCCTCCACCGTGCCGTTGAGATGATGCACGGCTGGATGGCGGTCGTAGCCAAGCGTGAGATCGCTAAATTGCAAGGCGGTCATGGCGATCCCTCAGTGCATCGCCCACAGCGCCGCGGCCCAGATCAGTACGATCAGCGCGCCGGCCAGGATGAGCCGTTGCGCCGCCGACAGGCGCAGCAGCGATGGTGAAAGGACCGGCGATGGATGGGACGCCCCGCCATGGTGGTGGCTCATAATGTAACAATATAACATTACATCGACGGCTGCTAAGCTACCGCCGTTGGGAGCGGTGCGGTCTTGGGAGCCAGAGGCCGACCGAGGCGAACCGCGACGGAAATTGACGTATTGCGCTCGCAATGGCGCCGTTTCCGGCGACGAAGGTCGGATTGGCCGTCCGCCGCTTTCGCGCTAAGGAAAGAACCCACGGATAGCGGCCCGCTGCGGCCGCAGGGGAGGAAATTCCATGAAACGACTGACCGTTACGCTTGCCGCCACTGTTGCATTTGCCGTCGTGGGCTTCGGCTCATTCTCGCCCGCGGGCGCCGATCCGATCGTCATCAAGTTCAGCCATGTGGTGTCGCCCGACGCGCCCAAGGGCAAGGCGGCGCTGTTGTTCAAGCAGCTGGCCGAGAAATACACCGACGGCAAAGTGTCGGTCGAAGTCTATCCGAATTCCTCGCTCTACAAGGACAAGGAAGAGCTCGAAGCCCTGCAGCTCGGCTCGGTGCAGCTGTTGGCGCCGTCGATCTCAAAATTCGGCCCGCTCGGGGTCAAGGAGTTCGACGTCTTCGATCTGCCGTTCCTGATGAGCGACGAGGCGCGCGCCCGCCAGATGATGGCGAGCCCGATGATGGCGGACCTCAACAAGAAGCTCGAAGCCAAGGGCGTGATGCCGCTCGCCTATTGGGACAACGGCGCCCATGTCTATACTGCCAACGTGCCGCTGGTCTCGCCCGACGACTTCCGCGGCCTGAAGATGCGCATCCAGGGCAGCAAGGTGCTCGACGCCGTGGCGCGGCAGCTCGGCGCCATCCCGCAGATCATCGCCTTCGGCGAGCTCTATCAGGCGCTGCAGACCGGCGTCGTCGATGGCGAGGACAATGTGCCGTCGAACATCTGGACGCAGAAATTCTACGACGTGCAGAAATATCTCACGGTGTCCTATCACGGCCGGCTGACCTATTCGCTCATCACCAACGCCAAGTTCTGGAATTCGCTGCCAGCCGACGTGCGGCCCGGCCTTGACCGCGCCGTGAAAGAGTCGACCGAGTTCTTCAACGACACCGCGGCCAAGGACAACGCCCAGGCGCTCAAGGACATCGCCGCCACCGGCAAGGTGCAGATGCACACTTTGACCGACACCGAGAAGAAGGCCTGGATCGCCAAGTTGATGCCGGTGCACAAGGAGATGGAAGGCCGCTTCGGCAAGGACTTCATCGAGAAGATCTACAAGGCCTCGGGCTTCGTCCCGCCGCAGTCGTAGGGCCGGTCAAGCCCTCCCCGGCGCCGGGGAGGGCTTCAAGCTCGTGAGGACACCGGTGCTCGACCGTTTCCTCAATCGGCTCGAAGAGTGGATCATCGCCACGCTGATCGCGGCGGCGACGGCGCTGACCTTCGTCGCCGTCGTGCACCGCTACGGCGCCAGCAACTCGGCGAGTCTGGCGCGCTGGGCCGGCTTGCACCAGCTGTTCTGGCTCAAGGCTTCGGCGAATTGGGTCTATGTCTCGCTCGCCGCCATCAATCTGTCCTGGGCGCAGGAGCTCGCCACCTACATGTTCGTGTGGATGGCGAAATTCGGCGCCGCGCTTGGCGTACGCACCGGCATCCATGTCGGCGTCGACGTCTTCGTCAAGCGGCTGTCGCCTTCGGCCCGCAAGCCGGTGATCGTGTTCGCCATGCTGTGTGGCGCGCTGTTCACGGGCGTGATCGGCACGCTCGGCGCGGTCTATGTCTACGAGCTCGATCCCGATCAGGTGTCGCCCGAGCTCGAATGGCCGAGCTGGATCATCTATCTGTGCATCCCGCTCGGCTCCTATCTGATGTGCTTCCGCTTCCTGCAGGTGATGTGGCGCTACCTGAGCACCGGCTACGTGCCGCATCAGGGCCACGGCGAGGACTATGAGGCCGCGCCCGGCGACGCCGCGGCGCCGGTCGGCGAGGCGGCGCGATGACGGCGCTGTCGCAGATCGGCAAACAGGCCGGTGCGCCGCGCTCGGCCGGCGACACCGTCACCGCATGGCTGATCGTCATCCTGCCGATCGCGCTGGCGCTGATCTGTTTTGCAGCGCGGCTGCACATCATCGAGCTGTCGCACACCGTGCGCGCCGAGCTTTTGTTCGCGTTGCTGCTGGCGTTGATGGCGTCGGGCATGCCGATCTCGATCGCGCTCGGGCTTTCGGTGCTGACCTATCTGTTCATCCTCTCCAACGTCGATCCGAAGATGGTCGGCTTGAAGCTGTTCACCAGCATCGACCGCTTCGAGATCATGGCGATCCCGTTCTTCATCCTCGCCGGCAATTTCCTCACCGCCGGCGGCGTGGCGCGGCGCATGATCGATTTCGCCACCTCGATGATCGGCCACTGGTACGGCGGCCTCGGCCTCGCCGGCGTCGTCGCCTGCGCGCTGTTCGCCGCGATCTCCGGCTCCTCGGTCGCGACCGTCGTCGGCATCGGCTCGATCATCCTGCCGGCGCTGCTGGAGCAGGGCTATCCGCCGCGCTTCTCCGCCGGCGTGATCGCGACCTCCGGCGCGCTCGGCATCCTGTTTCCGCCGTCGATCAATCTCGTTATCTACGCGGTCGCGACCTCCGGCATGCAGCCGCGCGGGCCGACCGGCGCCGTGGTCGATTCCGCCTCGATCGGCCAACTGTTCATCGCCGCGCTGGTGCCGGGGCTCATCCTCGCCACCATGCTCGGCGCCACCACCTGGTACCGCGCCTGGCGCTATGACTATCCGCGCATGCAGCGCTCGAGCTGGAGCGAGTGCGTCCGCACGTTCCGAGAAAGCGTCTGGGGCCTGCTGCTGATCCTGCTAGTGCTCGGCGGCATCTATTCCGGCCTGTTCACGCCGACCGAGGCGGCAGCCTGCGCCGCGGTCTACTCCTTCGTCATCGCCGTGTTCGTCTACAAGGGCTTGAAGTTTTCCGAAGTGCCGGCGGTGCTGCTCAAGGCCGCGGCCATGAGCGCGATGATCCTCTACATCATCACCAACGCGGCGGTGTTCTCGTGGCTGCTCACCTCCGAGCAAATCCCGCAGTCGATGGCCGAATGGATGACCGCGCAGGGCTTCGGCATCGTCGCCTTCCTCCTGGTCACCAACATCGTGCTGCTCGCCGCCGGCAACTTCATGGACCCGGCGGCGATCACGCTGATCATGGCGCCGATCCTGTTTCCCATGGCGGCGGCGCTCGGCGTGCATCCGGTGCATCTCGGCATTCTAATGGCGGTCAACATGGAAGTCGGCCTGTGCCATCCGCCGGTCGGCCTGAACCTCTACGTCGCTTCCGGCATCACCAAGATGGGCATCACCGAGTTGACGATCGCGGTGCTGCCCTGGCTCGTCACTATGCTGATCTTTCTCGGCATGGTGACCTATATCCCGGCGCTGTCGCTGTGGCTGCCGCACCTGCTGGGGATGCTCTGATCCGACATCTGTGCCCGGGCACGCACAAGGCCGCATACCGCGGCGTTTGAGCGTGGTATTGTCGGTGGGGCAGGCGCGATCCCGGAGTTGGATCGACGCGATAGTCCAGTCACTGATGCGAACGTCGTTCTTCTGGGGCACCCAGGGCGATGGACGACAGGACCAGCACGGCGCCGAGCGCGGACGAGGTCCGGGCACAACTTGACCGCATCACGGCAAGCGACGAGTTCAGCCGCTCGCCGCAGCTCGGATCGTTTCTGCGCTTCGTCGTGGAGTCGGTGCTCGACGGCAAGAGCGACCGCATCAAGGCCTATACCATCGGCGTCGACGTGCTGCGCCGCGACGCCACCTTCGATCCGCAGCTCGATCCGATCGTGCGGGTCGAAGCGACCCGGCTGCGGCGGACCATCGACCGCTACTATGCCGGCCTCGGCGCCGGCGATGCCATCCGCATCGGTCTGCCGCGCGGCAGCTACGTCCCGACCTTCAGCCGAAGCGCCGCCGACGCGCCGGTCCGCGATACCATCGGCGATCGGCTGTGGCCGCTGCGCTGGCCGCTGGCCGCAGTCGCCGTGGCGTTCGTCGCCGCGATCGCCGCCGTGGTGTGGCTTCGCCCGGCGTCAGCGCCGAGCGGCGTGGCGACCGCGCCGTCGGGCGCGCCGCGCGCGACGGCGCTGCTGCCGGGCAACGGGCTGCCGACGCTGCTGATGCCGCCGTTCGAGGTCAGCGGCACGCCCGGGCCGCGCAGCATCTCCGCCCGCTCGCTGCAGGAAACCTTGAGCAGCGCATTTACGCATTTCGATCTGGTCAATGTCTCGCTGGAGCCCGCCAGCCGCGCCGCGCTGACGGGCAGCGGGCGCACGGCGGCGTCTGCGCCGCACGCCGATTATCGCTTCGCCGGCTCGGTGGAATATTCCCCCGACGGCACGGCGCACCTGCTGTTCCGGCTGATCGACGGCAGCGATGGCAGTATCGTCTGGTCGCGCAGTTTCGAGCACGTAGCGGCCGACGACGACAAGGCCGCCGCCGAAGAGCGGATCGTGCGCGAGCTTGCCGGCACCTTGCTGCAGCCGTTCGGCGTCATCTACGCCCGTCAGCGGATCAAGGTGCTCAACGGCAGCTGGACCGATCCGCGCTACCGTTGTCTCGTCGAGGTCATCGAATCGTTCGCCAGCTTCGATCCGGCGCAATACGCGCGTGGCCGCGACTGCCTCGAGGAGCTCACCGCGCGCGATCCGGGCTTCGCGCTCGGCTTTTCCTATCTCGCCGCGCTCGATCTGCGCGAATATCTATACGGCTTTGGCGCGCGTCCCGGCACCGCGCCGCCGCTCGACCGCGGCCTTATCGCGGCGCGGCGCGGCGTCGAGCTCGATCCGGAATCGGCGCGCGCCTACGAGATGCTGTTCGTCATCCTGTTCGCGCGCCGCGAGCTCGCCGCGGCGTTCGACGCCGCCAACAAGGCGATTGCGCTCAACAAATACGACATGCGCCTGCTCGGCGCCTATGGCGCGCGGCTGATTTCGAGCGGCGACGTCGACAAGGGTTTGGCCGTGCTGCGCCAGGCCGGCAACGACGGCACGGTACGGCCGCCGTTCGAGGAGTTCTTCTTGTTTCTCGGCGAATATCTGCGCGGCAACATGACCGATGCCATTTTTCACGCCGACCAGATCACCAACGATTCGTTCCAGCTCGGGCTGATCGCCCGCGCGCTGGCGGCGGCGGCACGGGGCAACAGCGACGCCGCGAAAGCAGCCACCGCCTGGTTGGTCGCGCTCAACCCGGCTTGGCGCGACGACCTGCGCGGCACGCTGGCAAGATTCTTCTATGCGCCGGCGATCGTCGACCGCTTGGCGATCGGCCTCGTGGTCGCCGGGCTGCCGGGCTGAGCGGACTGGTAGCAGGTTACGGTCTCGCGGCTTTGCTAATCTAATTTAACTAGTCGCCCGTTAAGAAGCGGATTTGAGCGCGGGCGTGACGGCAAACGCTGGGCGTAGTGCGATCAGGATCAGGCGCAGCAGAATCCTCAGCCAGGCGAGGACGAGGCGGAGATTGTGGCCGA
>Ga0335081_10016950_pt1 | contig 11802 bp, 14 predicted proteins | sample Lox_Sample_35_FD_206713 | JGI IMG/M metagenome (GOLD analysis project Ga0335081, IMG submission 206713) | Soil microbial communities from Loxahatchee National Wildlife Refuge, Florida, United States - Lox_Sample_3.5 | ecosystem: Environmental > Terrestrial > Soil > Wetlands | place: USA... | reverse complement strand
CCTCTGGCCCGCCAGGGTCCTGTCCGCCTCCGCGGTCAGGACCGTGCCGGAGTACACCTCCAGAAGCTTTTCCAACTCAGAGAAGCGCCTGTCCTTGTAGACGACCTTGTACTGATAGCCGGTCCCGATGGCGCTCCCATACGACCAGACGTCGGACCGCCTGATTCTGTCAAACTGGGGGCCGTCCATCAGGTACTCGACGTCACGGCCATTAATCGGATTCTTCTCCGCCAGGTTAGGCTTAAGGGATCCATTGTAGTAGGAGACAGTGAACTCCTCTACGAGCCTATGGCGCGACTCCTCGCCGAAACTCGTCTCACCTTCTTCAGTCAATCCTAGGCACCGGCCATACCGCTTGCTCCTCAGCCATTTGAGAAATTGAATCAATGTTCCTTCATCACACTGTCATCATTGTCTCTACGAGAATCCCACGGCGGCGCCGCGGTCTCCGGCCCAACCTTAGGAACAAGACATAAGGCGCAGGCGTCATCATTCGAGATGCGTGAGCGGTCGGCTGGCCAAGCTGCAGCGGTTCATGTATCTTCCTAGGAACGCTTGGATACTTACCGCGACCTCCGCCATCTGGTCCATAGGGGCCGCAATGGCGAACCCCTACCAGTCTGTCTACTTCGCGTCATTAGGGGCCACCCCCTTCGAGATCGGGCTTCTCGTCGCCTACGGCACGGGGGTGACCGCCCTGTCTCTTCTGGTGGGCGGATACATTGCTGATGTCTGGGGAAGGCGGAGGGTGGTCGTACTCTTCAGCTGGGTCTCCGTCGTCAGCGCCTTCGTCTACTGCGTCATAGGCTCTCCACTACTCATCCTCCTGCCCCTCACATTGGCGTCAGTCGCCAGCTTCTACACCCCTGCCTTCAACTCGATAATGATGGACTCCATCGAGCCCGAAGACAGGATACGCGGCTTCGCTGTATTCAGCGCCATCAACACGACTCCATCCATCTTCGCCCCGACCATCGGCGGGCTGCTGATCAACTACTTCGGGACAAATCCGGGGCTTCGGCTCTGCTACCTGAGCAGCGGGTTGTTCGGTATTCTCGGGGTCGGGCTCCGATCGGTCAAACTGAGCGAGACCTACGTCGCCGAGAGCGCGTCGGGCCGCAAGTCCTTCACCTCCCACCTCAGAGACTCGTTCGTCGACGGCATCGTGGCCGTACGTCAGTCCGGACCCGTGGTAAGGCGGCTGCTTCTGTACGTTACCCTCGCCGGCATTGGGACCGGTTTCACGTCCCCCTTCGTCTCCATCTACGTCGTGGATTATCTCGGAATCAATGCGCTGAGCTACAGCGTGGTTGTGGACTTGGCAGGCGCCGCCACGGTCATTCTCCTCCTCTCGGTCGTCTTCCTCATTCGCAGGCTCGGGTCGAAGAGGAGCATACTCCTTGCGTCGGTGGCCGCGCCCATCAGCAACGTGATGTTCACCCAGGCGAGGACCATGGACGAGCTATTCGAGTGGGGAGTGACGGGCGCCGTGTCTACGGCCCTGCAGTCCCCCTCCCTTTCTACCATACAGGCCGAGGCGATCGAAAAGCGCAACCGGGGGAAGGTCCTCGCGATGTTCAGCATCCTTCCCACCCTCGTGGCACTCCCGTCCCAGGTGTTCGCAGGATACCTCTACGCCGCCTTCTCCCCCGTAGTTCCATTTGTGGCATCGCTAATCCCGTTCGGGCTGGCGGCCCTGGTGCTCTACACCATCCACTGAGGCCCGGCGCGCCCATCAGAAGAAATACTAGACCGCCTCCAGGGGCACGGGCAGGAGAGCCGTGCCAGGTTGAAGATCACCTACACCCCTTACCAGGAGCTCATCGTCCACGAAATCATCGAGCAGTCGAACCCAAGCGCATTCTTTGAGGACATTGTCAGGCTGGCCCTGAGCGGAGCCCATCAGGTGCAGCCGAGCATCAATTGGATAGACGGCGTAGCCTTCTTTATCGCCCCCATGCAGCCTACCGAGGAAGTCGTCCGCGAGAACCTGGCCGGGAGGGTCCACTACGCCAGCGTCTTGTTCACCAGGACGGAGTTCCAGCCTCAGGTAGCCGTCAAAATTGGCACTCAGGACTTCACCGTCAGACTCCGCAGGGCCGACGACAATCCCACCCTGGTCGACCTCGCAACTTTCCTGAAGGAATTCAGGCGCCCCTAGCCTTGTCTGTTCCCTACAATTCCCATTACACAATTAAATCAGGCAGAGGTTCTGCCAGGCCGCGAAAGCCATGTCCAAGCTCGGAGATGCCAAAACCCTGGGCGGCATTGGCGCAATCCTTCTCCTGATTCCAGGCATAAGTATCGTCGGGTACATACTGATCCTCATCGCCACCAAGTACGTCTCGGACGAGCTGGGCGATAAATCAGTGTTCGACAACATGCTGTACGCCGTTATCGCAGGAATAGTGGGTGTCGCAGCCGCGGCATTCATCATCTTCACAGGCGCGGTCTTCAGCGCAGTCACGTTCTCAGCCTCGGCGATAGCCGGGGTGATAGTTGGCCTAGCCATAGCCTGGATAGCCCTGATCATCTCCTCGATCTTCATCAGACGTTCTTACGACACCATGGCGACCAGGCTCAACATAGGGACCTTCAAGACCGCGGGAATTCTCTATTTCATCGGCGCCATCCTAACCATAATCCTCGTTGGATTCATCATCCTATTCGTAGCTGCCATTGTGCAAATCATCGCGTTCTTCGCCATACCCGATTCAGTTCCTGGCATGCAGGCCCAGCCGACAGGCGCAGTGGGCGCCCAGCCCCTGAGCTCGATGACCGCTCAACCTGGGATCAGATTCTGTCCCAACTGCGGCACTCAGTTGGCAGCGACTACAGTATACTGCACGAAGTGCGGCGCGAAACTGTAGCCCGGACGTCCTTCCCTCTTTTTTTGCCCTCGACCAGCGCAAGCCGTGGTTGACGCAGTCAGGTTTTCCAGACGAAGCGCATCGAGATGACGTAACTCACCGGATAGGCCACTATTGCACCAACTATGTTTCCCACCGCAGGAGACAGTGCCAGCGAAGCGAGGAGCACCAGCTGGACTGCTATTGTTATCGCGCTTCCAAGGGCGTAAACGCCTTCGAACTTGCCCAGCCTCACTAGAGTGTCCTTCAAGCCCCTCCGCCGCTCAATCGATTTGACAGTGGTCCGCTCGTTAACGAAGAACCCTACCACTACGCCGACCACCGACGCGAACACGTCCAGCGCCAGGAGTTCCGGCGAGGATGCGAAGTTGCTAGGAAGGTAGGGACTACCGTATATGGCATAGAGCCCGACGATGAGTATGGCCTCCAGCACAAGGAAGCCGACTATCCCAGCCATGCCGAACTGGGCGAACCTGAAGACTCGATACTTCCCATCCAGCTCCCTGAGCTTCTTCATCAGCTAACTCCTGCCCGAATCGCACTCCCCACCAGAGGCCAGATTAATTAGGAACAGGCGGAGGCCAAGACGCGATGACCCTGGATCTTCCAACCGGGAAAATCGCCAGGCCGATAATCACCATTGACGAACGGGCCACCGTCGTCGACGCCTCCAAGAAGATGGAGAAGAATGACAGGGGAAGCGTCGTAGTCACGAAGAGGGGGGCGACGGTGGGTTTCCTCACAGAAAGGGACGTCCTCAGGAGGGTAGTCGCGAAGTCCCTCTCCCCGCGAAGCGTCAAGGTGAAGGACGTGATGACGAAAGACCCGGTCACCATTGACAAGGGCAGGCCGCTACGCGAAGCCATTGACCTGATGAACAGGAAAGGCGTGAGAAGGATGCTCGTCACAGACAAGGAGAAGATAGTTGGCGTGTTCACGGTCAGGGACATCGTTCGCTACATGAGGATCTGCGTCCAGTGTGGAAAGGAGATAAGGTCCATACTCGAAAACTCCACTCCAGACCTCTTCATTGAATGCGAGTGCGGTTCCAGGTATCACAAGTCATGCGCAGAGACAGTTGTGCACTGCGTGACCTGCAGCAGGACACTGGTGACCAACGTGGTTTACCCGGAGCCTTCGGAAACATTCGCAGGGTAGTGCCCCGAGCACCGTATGCACTAGCGGGCATCCGAGCTCTACGTCCGACCCCCGTATCTGTTAGGCTCAATGTGTATACACCTCCTAGAGGGGTCAAGTCTTGCAAGTGCTGAAAAATGATGAAAGAGGTGCGCCTCCACGGGAGGGGCGGCCAAGGCGTAGTGTCCGCCGCCCAACTGATAGCGGACGCCGCGGTCCTTGAAGGGAAGTACGTTCAGGCTTTTCCCGAGTTCGGTGCCGAGCGGTCGGGGGCACCGATAGCAGCCTACGCGCGGCTGAGTGACGGCCCCATCGAGATCCACTCCTTCATCCGCAACCCCGACGTCGTAATGGTCGTGGACAAGTCCATGGCCGGCTTCAAGAGCACAACCCAGGGACTCTCAAAGGACGGGTGGTTCATCTGCAACTACGACGGCCCCCCGGAGGAGTTGCGTTCCAAGCTAGGCCTCGAACCGTCGGTGAAGGTCATCACGCTCGACGCCACCGGAATAGCGATGAAGTGTCTGGGGAAGGACTATCCCAACACCCCGATGCTGGGCGCCCTCCTCAGGGCGACGGGGATTGTGGGCGCCGAATCTCTCGAGAAGGTCCTCGGTGACCGCTTCAAGGGGAAGGTGCTCGCCGGGAACCAGGAGGCACTCAGGCTGGGATACCAGGGAGGGACCGCGGCGTGAGCTGGAAGGAGCTCGAAGAGGCCGGGGTGGTTAAGGGCGGGACCGCAGCGTCCTACGTCGTCTCCGGATGGAGAGTCAAGAGGCCCGTCATCAACGAGGCGAAGTGCACCAACTGCCTGATCTGCTGGATCTACTGTCCCGAGCCAGCCATAGTAAGACACGAAGGCGGGAAGGTGACCATCGACTACGACCACTGCAAGGGGTGCGGCATCTGCGAGACAGAGTGTCCGCCCAAGGCGATAACGATGGTGAGGGAGCCGTGACGCAGACCCAGACCGTCCGCGTCGCAGCCCTTCAGGGGGACGAGGCCGTCGCAGAGGCAGTGCGCCAGTGCGACGTCGACGTGGTCGCTGCCTACCCCATCACCCCACAGACAATCATAGTGGAGAAGCTGGCCGAGTACGTCGCCGACGGCAGGTTCAGGGGTGAGTTCGTCCCCGTCGAGTCCGAGCACAGCGCCATGTCGGCCTGCATCGGAGCAGCAGCCACTGGAGCACGGGTCTTCACGGCCACATCCAGCCAGGGCCTCGCCCTCATGCACGAGATGCTCTACAACGCAGCAGGGATGCGGTTCCCGATAGTGATGGCCGTGGCCAACAGGGCCCTCAGCGCCCCGCTCGTTCTCAACGCCGATCACGGCGACATGATGGGCTCCAGGGATTGCGGATGGATACAGTTCTACGCCGAGAACGTGGAGGAAATCTACGACAGGACGATTCAGCTGTTCAAGCTCTCCGAGGACCCCCGTGTCATGCTCCCATCGACGATCAACTTCGAGGGATTCATTCTCTCCCACGACAAGGAGAGGGTGCGCCTTTTGGAAGACGAGTCAATCAGGAGGTTCCTCGGGAGGCCCAATCCCAAGCACAAGATAGACCCTGACGGCCCGTTAACATTCGGAGCCATCGCCACGCCCGACACCTACTACGAGTTCAGGATGCAGCAGCTGGAGGCCATGAAGAACGTACTGCACGTATTCGACGAAGTGGAGATGGAGTTCGAGAGCTTCAGCGGGAGGAGGTACGGCGCCGTGGATGCCTACAACACCGACGGGGCCGACGTGGTCATGGTCATCAATGGCAGCGCGGGCGGGACGATGAGGGCTGCCGCCAGAGCGCTGAACGCCGCCGGGGGGAAGGTGGGCGTACTTGCGATCAAACTCTACAGGCCGTTCCCCGTGGAGCAGTTGGTTTCACACCTGGCGCAGGCCAAGGCGATCGTCGTGATGGACAGGAGCCTCAGCCCGGGTGCGCCGACGGGTCCGATGTCCGAAGACGTCAAGTCTGCCTTGCAGCTGGCAGGCCTTGCCAAGCCCATTATGAGCGTGGTCTACGGCATCGGTGGCAGGGATCTCTCCACGGAAGACGGAAAGAACATCTTCGGCATGGCCAAGGAGGGCAGCGCTTTCGGAGCTTCCACTGTGATGTATGGGGTGAAGGTATAGAATGTTCGAGCCGATCAAGGGCCTGAAGGAGCTTCCGACCGAAGAGCCCCTCTCGCCAGGGCACCGCCTCTGTCCAGGCTGTGGTGCCTCCATCGTCGTTAGGCAGGTGCTGCTCGCCGCCCCCAAGGACACCATCATCGCCGAAGCGACAGGCTGCCTCGAGGTATCCACTGCGCTCTACCCCTATTCCGCTTGGAACAGGCCATGGATTCACTCGGCATTTGAGAACGCGGCCGCGGTGGCGTCAGGGATTGAATCTGGTTTCAAGGCGCTGGCGCGGCGCGGTGAGGCCAAGGAACACCCAATCATAGTCTTCGGAGGGGACGGGGGAACCTACGACATAGGCATCCAGGCTCTGTCCGGAGCCATTGAGAGGGGGCACAGGTTCCTCTACGTCTGCTACGACAACGAGGCGTACATGAACACAGGGATTCAGAGGTCAGGAGGGACGCCCCTGGGCGCGTGGACAACGACGACCCAGGTGGGTTCGGCCCGGGCGGGGAAGCAGGAGACGAAGAAGGACCTGGTGTCCATCGTGGTCGCACACCGCGTCCCCTATGCAGCCACCGCGTCCATCTCCCACTGGCGCGACCTGATGACGAAGGTCAGGAGGGCGCTCTCGAAGGACGGCCCCACCTTCCTCCATGTGATTGCCCCGTGCACCAGGGGGTGGCGCTTCGACTCCGAGAAGACGATAAGGATGGCGAGGCTGGCCGTCGAAACTCGACTGTTCCCATTGTACGAGGTGGAAAACGGGGTCTACAAGATTACCTTCCCAGTCGCTAGCCCCAAGCCGGTGGAAGACTACCTGAAGCTTCAGGGTCGCTTCGGCCACCTCTTCCAGCCCCAGAATGCCGCAGAGCTGGAGGCCGTCAAGAAGGGGGTTAGCGAGAACTACACGCGGTTGGAAAAGCTCTCGCAGCTGACCAGCCAGATGTACACCCAGCCGGCAGCGTAGTCGCAGAACCTGCACGCAAATGCTCGCAGGTGCACGGTTCCGTTTAAGACCCTGATGACCGGCGCAAAGTTTCATGTCGAAACAGAAACTCCAGGAGCACAGACCTACCGCTAACGAACTGCTCGAGAAGGCAAAGAAGCCCTCTCTACTGGCTCCTCCGCTGCACAAGTTCTACGGGGGGAAGCTGCAGGTCATGCCGAAGTGCTCCATCACTAGCTACCAGGACTTCGCCATATGGTACACTCCGGGGGTCGCAGCGGCCTGCAAGGAGATCCAGGCCAACCCCGACATGTCCTTCGAACTCACCAACAGGTGGAACTTCGTCGCCATAGTATCCGACGGCACGCGTGTGCTTGGTCTCGGGAACATCGGCCCCGAGGCGGGCCTCCCAGTGATGGAGGGGAAGAGCATCCTCTTCAAGTACCTTGGAGGCGTCGACGGGTTCCCACTCTGCCTCAAGACCAGAGATCCCGAAGATATCCTCCACACCCTCGAGCTGATCCAACCCAACTTCGGAGGCATCAACCTTGAAGACATCGAAAAGCCAAAGTGCTTCTACATCCTCGAAGAGGCAAGGAAGAGGCTAAAGATCCCGGTCTGGCACGACGACCAGCAGGGCACAGCCACAGTGATACTTGCGGGCCTCGTCAATGCCTTCAAGATTGTAGGGAAGGACCCCAAGGACAGCCTCATCACGCTGGTGGGGGCCGGCGCCTCCAACACCAGGACCGCCTACGTCCTCATGAAGTGGGGTATCAAGCCAGGTAACATCATGATGGTGGACACCAAGGGCCTGATCTACCCCGGAAGAGAGGACATCAAGGAGGAGGACGACCGCTGGAAGTACGAACTCTCCCGAGTCACCAACGGGGAGGGGAGGAGGGGCGACATGGCAGACGCCTTCAAGGGCGTCGACGCCGTGGTGGCAGCCGCAAAGTCCGGCCCAGGCGTCATCAAGGGAGAATGGATCAAGACAATGGCCAATGACCCGATCCTCTTCGCCTGCGCCAACCCCGTCCCTGAGATCTGGCCGTGGGAGGCAGAGGAAGCAGGGGCCAAGATCGTGGCGACGGGAAGAAGCGACTTCCCCAACCAGGTCAACAACAGCCTTGGCTTCCCGGGCATCTTCAGGGGGGTGCTTGACGTAAGGGCCACAACAGTCACCGACGACATGTGCGTGGCGGCGGCCAACGAGCTCGCGAGGTTCGCAGAGGACAGGGGAATCAACGAGAAGGACATCACACCGCGGATGGACGAGTGGGAGGTCTACCCGAGGGTGGCGGTCGCGTGCGCGCTGAAGTCGATCGACCAGGGAGTAGCAAGGATCAAGCCAAGCAAGCAGGATCTCTACGACAAGGCGGTGCACATGATCAAGTGTGCCAGGGAGAGCACAGAGCTCCTTATGAAGGCAAACGAGATCAAGCACAGGCCTTCCGAGAGGACCCTCCTGAAGGAAGGGAGCGAAGGGTTCCCAGTACACATGCACGGAGGGGGCTGAGCGCCGTCTCTACGGCCCCAGACCTCCCCCATCCCAGTTTTCTTCCGGTTTCATCCTTCGGACAAAGAGCAGCCATCGCTCTATTTCAGGGCCCTGCGCCTCATGAACGCCGGGCCATACCTCTCGGCGATGATGCCCAGCAGCTCGTCGGGGTGCTCCTTTGTCAGGTGCTCGAGGAACTGCCGAGCGACCTTCGCCCCAGTCGACGGGCCGGCTTCGAACGCCCTGTCAGCCAGGTCCGTGCAAGTGGGACACTCCAGTATCGTTGGTGTCTTGGCCATCGTCTTCAGGGCGTCGAGCTGCTTCTCGAAGAGGTGGTGCACCTTGCTCAACCTCTCTTCGGGGTCGAGGGTCCTCAGCAGGTCAAGCCTCTCGCTCCGGGTGAAGAAAGGAGAGTAGGCGCACAGGTCGGCGAGCTTCCCAGGCGAGTCGACGTTCTTGAGGAATGACAGTATCTCCTGCGGAATCCCGGGGATGACCTCGGCGAACTCATCTATCTGGCTGACGACCGCCTTCATCAGTTCCGGATTTCCTGGGTGGGCGTCCCGCACCTCCTCCGCCCTCGAGAAGCGTACCCTCACGTAGGGGTCCTCGGCTAGGACTCCGTTCACCTTCACCCTCCAGAGACCCTTCCAGATGACCTGGGGGGCTGGGCCCTGTGAGGGAGCCGTCCTCGTCAGTAGTACCAGGGTCCCTATCTCCCCCACCGCAGAGTCGCCGTGAGGAGAGGGAACAAGGACCACCAGGTTGTGCTCCCTGAAAGCCTGGGTTACAGCTGCGCCGCTCCGCGGCTCATGGATTGTCATGTTCAGCTCCATCTCGGGAAACACTACGGCGTCGTCCACGAGAATTGCGGGAGCTTCGTAGCTCCCATCCGTCGAGAATTCGAAATCTGAGGTCATGGTTTTGACCCCGCCCGGAAGCCTGTCCGGGTAATAAAGAACAGGCTGCCCCGTCCTGGTCTCAAGGCAGGCATTTCCATAGTCCCTTTTAGAGCGGGAGGCATTCTTACAGGCGGAAGATGAACCCGGTTTGGGAAATTGCCACGGGCTGGCTCGCACTTTCAGGCATCGTGGGCTTCGCACTTATGGGGTTCGACAAGTATCTTTCCCGCGGGGCTGGACGGCGGATTTCCGAGAAGACGTTCTTCCTCATGGCATTCGCCGGTGGGGTCTTCGGGATACTGGTGGGGAGCGAAGCCTTCCATCACAAGAGCAGGAAGGGCTCTTTCATGGCCGTGGTCCTCGTCTCCGCCCTCCTGTGGCTTGCAGGTCTTGCTGCGCTGGCAAGACTGGCAGGACTCCCGTAGCCCCACGCCCCCAACATCCAAATAGCACTCGGCCCCCCTCTCGTAACCTTCGCTTGCGAATAGGCGTCCTCTCCAGGAACATGGAATACTGGACGACGAAGAAAATCATCAAGGCCGGGCGCCTGAAGGGGCATGAGACAGAGTTCTACAGGACGGGGGACGTCCAGTTGAGGGTGGACGACGTGTACTTCGACGCCTTCCATGGCGCCAAGTCCTTCAAAGGGACCGACGTGGTCATCCCCAGGATCGGGCGTAGCCTCACGGACTTCGGCATACTCCTGCTGAACCACCTGGCGCTCATGGGGGTCCCCACAACCCTCTCGGCGGCCGGGCTCGCGACGGCGAGGAACAAATTCGCGACGATGCAGAAGCTGAGGGCCGCTGGTCTCAGGATCCCCGAAAGCTTTCTTGTTGCATCGAAGATCAAGGCAGGAGACGTCATCGAGCAGACTCCCCCACCGCTCATCCTCAAGCTCCTCTCCGGGACCCAGGGCGTGGGCGTGATGAAGGTCGAGAAGGTTAGCGATGTCGGGCCCATCATCGACACCCTGGTCGAGCTCAAGCAGCTGATACTGATCCAGAGCTACGTCCCCAACCCTGGGGAAGACGTTAGGATGTTCGTGGTGGGGGAACAGGTGGTAGGAGCGATGGTGAGGAAGGCAGGTCCCACCGAGTGGAGGAGCAACATCCACCTGGGAGGAAGGGGAATCCCTTACAAGAACACCGAAGCGGAGGGGGAGATGGCGGTCAAGGCGTCAGAGGCAGTGGGGCTTGAGATTGCGGGGGTGGACATGATAATGGCGAATGACGGACCCTACCTGATCGAGGTCAATGCTTCCCCTGGGTTCAAAGGGCTCATGAAGGCGACAGACGCGGACGTTCCCGGAAGGATAATCGAGTACGCGGCGCAGAAGGCGAAGAAGTGAGATTGGAGACCAGTCAGGGGAAGAGGATAGTCCGGCTTGTCCAGAGGGTCTTCGTCGCCGGCCCGGGAGGAGAGGAAAGCGTCCGGGCCAAAGTCGACACGGGAGCCGACAGGACCACCGTTGACCAGGTCTTGGCAGCCAGGCTGAGGCTCGTCCCCACAGGGTCCAAGGTGGCGGTCAAGGCCTCGGCAGCGGGGGGGAAGGTGGAAAGGCCGCTAGTGAACGCCGCGGTCACCATGGCGGGCAAGAAGTTCAACCTGAAGGTGGGGGTGGCAGACAGGTCCCAGATGAGGTACGCCGTGATTATCGGTAGGGATATCCTCAGGTCTGGGGACTTCCTGATCGACCCCAGCCGGAGAAGCAAAAAGTCCTAGCCTCGCCCCCACCCGCAGACGCTCCATCCCAGCAGATTCAGCCGAAGGTCGGACGGCGATGGGTTTGCGCTCAGTAATATCTGGAGGCTAGGTAGCCGGTGAGCTCAAGGAGTCGGGACCTGGCTGCCGTGTCTGGCGCAGAGGCGAGGGTTTCTCTCGCTCTGTCCGTGTAGTTCATGACTCGCCCTTTAGCGTACTCGAGCGAACCGGTCTTCTCGATGAGTCCCCTCAGCTTCGCGACCTCGTCAGCCCTGTAAGTCCCGGAGCGGTTGAGCATTCCGAGGATGAACTTCTTCTCGTCTCCAGAGCAGTGATTGAGGCAGTGGAGCAGTATCACACTCTTCTTCCCTCCTCGGAGATCGGTGAAGACTGGCTTCCCTAGGGTCGTCTCGTCTCCGACAAGATCAAGGGCGTCGTCCTGTATCTGGTAGGCCATGCCGAGCTCCTCGCCGAACCTCCCCGCCAGGGCCGCCTGCTCTTCCGAGGCGCCTCCGACAAGGGCGCCGCTGACGCAGGGTGCGCTCAGGAGCGTCGAAGTCTTCAATCTGATCATGTCCTCATAGTCCTTCTCGGTCCCCTCGGTCCCACCGG
>Ga0335081_10016949_pt1 | contig 11802 bp, 13 predicted proteins | sample Lox_Sample_35_FD_206713 | JGI IMG/M metagenome (GOLD analysis project Ga0335081, IMG submission 206713) | Soil microbial communities from Loxahatchee National Wildlife Refuge, Florida, United States - Lox_Sample_3.5 | ecosystem: Environmental > Terrestrial > Soil > Wetlands | place: USA... | reverse complement strand
CGAGTTCAGCAGCTCGGCTCGTATTCTGTCAGACTTCTTGAAATCCCGGGCCTTGCGTGCTGCCTCCATTTCGTTAACTTCCTCGCGAATTTCATCTTCCGACAGCTGCTCAGACGTGGCGATCTCGATCAACTCAGTGCTGATCTCGTCGGTGCGGCCTTCTTGATGAGCCCAGTTCAGGATGTCCTTCATCTTCGACGCATCATCATCACGCAGAACAGCAAAGATTTCGTCAAAGCTTTTCATGGCGTCCCGAAGCGGCCTGATGTCGTCCTGAAAAACACGCCCATTCTCTATCTCAGTATTCACTCGCGATGCCATTTCGAAAACCGCCGCTTGGGCTTCAGCTGTGTTCAAGTCGTTGTCTAGCGCCTCCTTTATACGCTGCGTTGTTTGCCTCGCCAGCTGCTGCATCTCTGGGTTCTCGCCAGGCGGGAACGGCAAGCTTAATCGAAAATCGAAACGCCGGAGTTTCTCGACAGAAAATGCGGCCGAACGCAGGCCTTCAAATGTGAAGTTCAGCTGCTTGCGATAGGGAACCGACGCGAGCAGATATCGGATCGCCGATGGTTTGTATCCCCTCAGCACCAGATCGCGCAGTGTGAAAAAATTCCCCGCGCTTTTTGACATCTTCTCGCCTTCGACCAGCAGGAAGCGGGCATGAAACCAGAAATGCGCGAAGGGCTTGCCGGTCAGCGATTCCGATTGCGCAATCTCGTTTTCGTGATGCGGGAAGACCAGATCTTCCCCGCCCGCGTGCAGGTCGAAGCTCTCGCCCAGTTCCTTCATCGACATGACGGAGCATTCGAGATGCCAGCCCGGCCGCCCGGGGCCGATGGCCGTCTCCCAAAAAGCTTCGCCCGGCTTGGGCGACTTCCACAGGGCAAAATCGCGGGCGCTGTCCTTGTCGTATTCATCCAGGTCAACGCGAGCGCCATCGAGCATTCCCTGAAAATCCTTCTTCGAAAGTTTGCCGTATTCCGGAAATTTCGCGATGCGGAAATAATATGACCCATCTTCTGTGCGATAGGCGACTCCCTTTTCCAGCAGCTTCGCCACGAATTCCGCCATCTCATCGATATGTTCGGTTGCGCGAGCCAGCGTTGGCCGCTCGATGCCGATTAGAGCGGCATCCTCGAGAAAGGCCTTTTCATACTTCGCGGTGTACTGCTGAACGTTTACGCCGTCCCGAGCCGCGTTGCGAATGATCTTGTCGTCCACGTCGGTGATGTTCATCACGTGGCGCACCTTGTACCCAGATTGCTGGAAAACCCGCCGCAGAAGATCAACCGCGACGAACGTGCGGAAGTTGCCGACGTGGCCGTAGTCATACACCGTCGGGCCACAGGCGTACATGCGGACTTCATTGTCGCGAAGCGGGTGAAACTCCTCGATTCGCGAAGACATGGTGTTGTATAGGCGAAGGGCCATAGCGAGTTCAGTGCCTGGTTGAGGAACCTTCGATTCTAGGGTCGGAAAAAGAGGTGGTCAAATCGCGCGCTGTGGTGGATTCGTGTGAGACGCCGGTAGCATACGCGCGTGTTCGCGCAGACGCCGTTGCACAAGGACCACGTAGTGCAGCGCGGAGACGATCGTGAACCAGAAAGTGGCCTGGAGAAAAAATGTGCGCGCAATCCATATCCAGGGCGAGGGGTAGACCTCGAGCACAAGAACAAAAAACACGGCGCAGATCTGCGAGAAGGTATTCGCCTTGCCGAAAATGCTGGGACGAAAATTCCTCAACCCGGCAATCGCGAACAGCACGGCGCTGGCCGCAAGAATCGAAATGTCGCGGCTGAACACCACCACCGTGTACTTCCATGGAATCTTGTGCAGGATCGAAAGCACCAGAAACATGGAGCTCAGCAGCAGCTTGTCGGCGATCGGGTCAAGATACTGGCCAAGCAGCGTCTGCTGATGAAGAGTACGGGCGAGCACACCGTCGAGTCCGTCGCTGAAGCCGGCGACGATAAACACGATTAGCGCCCAGAGATAGCGCCCCTCTACAAGGTGGATCACGATGAAGGGAACGAAAATCATCCGCAGCAGAGTCAGCTGGTTGGGAGCGGTCAGAATCTGCGAGATCTTCACCCATGCTCCTTCACTGCATGTGACCGCGGCCCGGTGCCTGTTGGCTGCTCCGCGTCGGGCGTGAGCGCGGAGGCTGGATCCAGGCCGGTCTTGGCCAGGAATCGCTGCGACAGCGAAGGCAGGTTGCCGTCGGGCAGGTCGAGTTCCACCCGCTCGATGCGATGCATCGGGAAGAAAACCACCGCGGGCGTGAACGGGTCGCCGTCCTTTACCATGACCGCGAGATCCTCAAACGAGGCGAGTTCGGCGCCGCTCAAGCTGAGACCCTCGGGCGCGAGCCCGAGCACCATCCCCCAGAACTTCTCCCGCGGATTGCTCAGCGTGACGATCACCACCGCGCCCGGGTGGAAGGGATCGCGACTGGTGGAACCACCGCCTCGTGAGTTCGGCTTCTTTTCCACTCTGAGATTGTCGCTGGGCGAAGCGTCCATTGCAACTGCTGTGGGTTACTCCCTCTGAGCTTGCAGGGGTGGGCGTTCAGTCAAGGCTCAAGGCGCGCTTGGATTCAGGCCGGCATTGCCGGATTACGGCGCGGCCATTAGAATGAACAGGGTTCGCGACTGCCGGATTTAGGCCCGTAGCTCAGTTGGTCCAGAGCGCTTCCTTGACACGGAAGAGGTCGATGGTTCGAATCCATTCGGGCCTACCAGTTCTTTCAATCATTTAGCCGCTCAACTCACTAGCCTCATTGACTTTCTACCTGTAATTCTTACCTGTGTAAGCGCTAGGCCAGACTCAGCTTCGGATGCCTCTTGTGCCATTCCGTTTCGCGCTCGTAGGAATGCGCTAGCGCCAGAACGGTCGATTCCGCGAAGGGCGCCCCGACAATTTGGAGACCAATCGGCAAACCATCGCTCGTGAAGCCACAAGGGAGAGAGAGCGCGGGCAAACCTAGGACGGAAAACGATGCCGTGTTGCGAGGATTCACTACGGTCGGGTTGGGCCGGGCACCCATACAGTGCGGCAGCAGCGAAGGTCGTTTGCTGAATAAACTTTCGTCGGGTGATGAGAGCCATAAATCAAACTCAATGAACAGCGCTTATCAGCTTCTCCAGTCCTGTGTTCCGGGTAAGCCTACGCGGCCCGGCCTCCGCGGTCAATGAGATGGCGGCCCTCTGCTAACCTGCGATTCCTACTGTGATCTTTACCTGTGAAACAGGTATAGCGCTTGTGAAGAGAATGTTCGATACGATCTAGCTGGTGTAGGCGTGGCAAACAGAACTCACCACCCGCCCATTTACCAAATGCTGTCAAGCGAGCAAGTCCGCCTTCATTCTTCGCATCAGCATGAGAATGGAGCAGTGTAGATTTGTTGACTTGGAACGCGGAGAAGATCGGGAAGGCAGCAGCCTTGCACGGGTCCTTTACAACCCATCACGAACGGAAAGATGTCCTCAGAATCAGACGCCTGACACGTGCCGGAGTAGCGGTGCAAGGGGCAGGGCATTAGCCCGGTCATCTCGATGCTTGGAAATCCAGAATTTAAAGGCTGAAGGTGTCCGTGGAATCTTCGGGAAAATGCCAACCTCTGCAGGCTCAAACTGCATCTGATCCGCACGCCGATTCAAGACTCGGCGAAGGCGAAGTGGAAACGGAAGCTAGCTTGAATTGAAAGTGAAAACGTTTATGTCTGCTCAACCGCAACCCCGTTTTGAATATGACCTTCCCACGGCGGTAACGTTTCTGCTGATCGGGTTAGCCCTGGGATCGCTCCTGGCTTCCTTGTTTTCTCCGTTAGGAAATTCGCCGGTTCTTAAGTCTCCTGCGGCTCGATCTTAGGTCGGTCCTCAACACAAGCCGGGGCTTTCGCGTGGCGTTGCAAGATCAGATTCAACTCTAGGCTGAGCCGCAGGGCCCGTCCATGGTCGATCTCGCGCGATTTCATGAACAATCTGCTGCCAGGTCTTGCCGGGGAGGCGCTCTTCTGCGTACTGAGTATTAGGTGTGCCGAGGAAAAGGGGAGCATCCGTTCCCTGCGTCTGCTCTGCACCACATTGCGCTCCCCTTCGGGTGGCAGGCACTCCCCCCCGGAAGCACTTGCCGACGCTGAGTGCGTTTGTAATCGATGGAGCGTCCCGCAACAATCGGGTGAAGAAGGTAAGACACATATTGTGTCACCCGTATGTGTTCAGGTTTCGGATGCTGTCCCGGAGTCGCCCACGGTTGAACGCCCCTGGCAGAAGAGAAAGACCACACGAAGCCATGACCCGCGAAGGCGGTGCTCGGTCCAGGGACGATTGGATCTGAAAAAAAGGAGGGCCGACATATGGTTCCATTGCCCTCCTTTTACGGTTCGCAAGAACGGTTGGTCAGGAAAGCAGCTCGATGGTGGCCAAATGAATTAAGTTGGCCTGGGCATCAAGGCTGCCAACGATCTTGACCTGCTTGCCTTCGTACAGCCTGGCTTTCGCCTGGTCGTCGATTTGATAGACAACGGTTTCCGATACCTTCAAGACGTACTTACTGCCATCCTTGATGATCCTGCCGGTGAAAAGCTGAGCTGACGGTGCCTCCTGTGTCTGCGAACCGGCCGCCGGCGGTTGTTGGGGCTGCTGGGCGGGCGGATCGGGCGTAGGAGGCGGCAGTGGCTGCGGTACCGGCTTTGGCTTCTGTAACTCCGACCACACCACCAGTTGCGGCCCCAGAACATTGGCAGGGAGCGGTGGATTGGTCTGCTCGGGCGCCTGCTGCGCGAAGCCGGCTGAGCCCAACATCAGCAGAAGCAGAGTCCCTGCCCACGTGCTTGTCCTTTTCATTTCACACCTCCAAAAAAGGACGAAGCGGCCGTTTAATTACGTAGCAAGCCCTATGCCAACGCGCTGGAGAGGCTGTCTGCACAATAGGTTGCGGCCCATATCATGAAAGGCCCGTGGCACGCGAGCCTGGAATTAATTACACCACGCAGGGTCTCACCGGTCAGTACAGCAAAGCCTGTAGTGGCGGAGAGAAGGTTCCGCAGTGCCCTGGACAAGCAACGACGTAAGCGGGACGGGGTCAAAACCTGAGAAAAAATTTCCCGCCGCAGAATAGCGCGGCGGGAAATGATCACTCGTCTCCAACCGGTCATCTCTCGACAGGCGTGATGTCTACGATGTGAAGAGTGTTGGTGTTCGGGTTCATAGTTGCCGTAACCTTCACGTTCTTCCCTTCGAACTGTTTGGCCTTGTCCTGATCGTCGAGCTGGTAGGCCTGACGAGTGGAAGAGTCCTGCAGGACGAGTTTGTCGCCCGCCTTGGTAATCTTGCCTTCAAAGGACCGGGCCGACTGGGTGTCGACTGGCTGCTGTTGCTGGGCCGAATTCGTCTGCGTCTGTCCCGCCTGATTCTGCGCGACCGCGGTCAGACCGAGCCCAAGTCCGGTGAGTCCCAGGATAGTGACGAGCGAGAGAAACCTTTTCATCCTCTTTCCTCCGATTGTTAGATTTAGTAAATCCAGGTCTGCGAACCAACCTGCCCGTGTGTCGTGCAAGATCGATGCCACTAGCCAACTCTCCCCTAACGCGATGCGCCCTCGACGAACCGCTGATGCTGTGGTCAAGGCCATGCAGAACTTTCCCGCGGTGCCCGTAATTCGTGGCTACGGCTTTTCGCGCCCCTGACTACGGCAATCACCCGATCGTTGCGCTTCGTTGAGGGAAGGGAACAGGCAGCCGGAACGCGCCTGGGACGAGGAAAAGGGAACAGAGATCGGCGCGGGACAGACCTAGACGACGTGAACAATCCCATTGCGTACGGCGTAAAGGGTCAGGTCCACAACGGAATGCAGATCGAGCTTGCGCATCAGGTTGGTCCGATGCGTCTCCGCAGTTTTCACGCTGAGGTTCAGCGTGGTCGCCACTTCCTTGGTGGTTTTCCCCTCGGCGAGCAACTGAATCACTTCCCGTTCTCTGGGTGTCAGCACTCCCCGGGAAGCGTGATCAGCGTCGGGAGCGGGGTGTAAGTATCCTTCGAGCACGAGTTGCGCGACCTTGGTGGTGAAGAATGTACGGCGATGTTGCAGGGCTTCAACGGCGGCGACCAGGTCGCGCCCGGCGTCGGACTTTAGCAGAAAGCCCACTGCTCCAGCGGCCAGGACCTCGCGCACGACTTGATCAGAGTCGTGCATGGTCAGAATCAGCACGCGCGTATCTGGCGCCGCAGCGAGGATCTGCCGGGTGGCGTCCAATCCATTGAGACTGGGCATCCCGATATCGAGCAGCACCAAATCTGGTCTCAATCGTCGGGCGCTGTTGACGGCCTCGCGTCCATCGCCGGCTTCGCCGCAGACTTCCCATCCGGGGTGATTTTCGAGCAGGGCGCGAATACCGCGTCTGGCGACTTCGTGATCGTCGGCAATCAGGACTCGAAGCGTACTCATGCTGCACCTCCACAAAAAGTGACAGATTGGACAGCCAAGGAACACCTTCCCATACCACGACAGCCGGTTGGACCACCCCAAAGAGCAAAAACGATGCCAAACCGTTAATCGATTGTTTGGAAAGGCTTTGCTGAGGTTTGTCCAGTGGATGTTCGGGTAAGTTTGATCGCGGCCAGGTCCGATCTACGCAACTCGACGCCAGCCGCGAAGTGGACACCCACGACAATCTCAGGTGTTCCATGTAGATACTTTGACTCCCTCTCGCGGACACGGGTTGTGTGGGTTTTCTATCAGGATTGACCGACCTCAACCAGACGCCGAGGGAGCGCAGTCTGCGGTTGGAGAAGCAGGCTCACGTTCCGCTCAAGAAAGTCCTATTACACGGGAGAGTCGGTCCGCTGACCCAAGGGGGCTTTGTCGGCAGAGTGGCTGCCCTCAGGAGGCATGTCAATCTGAATAATCTTGTTCTTGATCGCATAGACCACCAGATCGCGAATGGAATGCAGACTGAGCTTTCGCATGATGTTGCTGCGATGTGTCTCGACCGTCTTCGTGCTCAGGTTGAGCAGGGCAGCCGCCTCTTTGGAACTCTTGCCCTCGGCGAGTATTTGAGTGATTTCCCGTTCGCGAGGAGTCAACGTGGGCAGGTGGGGAGGCTCAGTGTTGGAGACAGAATGCCCCTTTTCCAGGAAGCCGGCCAACAACAGGTCGTTCACCCGCGGCGTGAAGAACATATGCTTGGTCTGCAGCGCCTCGACTGCTGACACCAGATCGCGAGCCGCATCCGACTTGAGGACAAAACCTCTCGCACCGGCGTCGAGAGCTTCACGGATCACCTGATCTGCATCGGTGACCGTCAGGACAATCACCTTGAAGTTTGGGTCATGCTGCAATAGTCGCCGTGTGGCGTCCAAGCCATTAAGATTTGGCATGCCGATGTCCACGATCACGATGTCGGGTTTGAGTTCACTGGCCTTCTCCACGGCTTCGCGGCCGTCACTGGCCTCCCCGCAGACTTCCCATCCCTCACGTTTCTCTAAGAGGGCGCGCAAACCACGGCGCACGATCTCATGATCGTCCGCCAGAAGGATTCGCAGCTTCATACGACCTCCGTATCAACTCGGACCTATCACTCAGGTGCCTTCGGTCGATGTGGCAGAGTCTCCTTTCGGAAGCGCGGTGAAGACCCGGTGCTGGCTTACCACTTCGATGGCTTTCACAAGGTCCTTTGCCGCATTGGACTTGACCACGTACCCCCTGGCCCCGGCCCCCAGAGCCTCGCGCAGCATTTGTGGAGAATCGTGCTGGGTCACGAACAGAACTTCAAGGTCGGGACTTTTCTGCTTGGCGAGCCTGCAGACCTCAAGGCCGCTCATTCTGGGCATTGTGATGTCCAGGATCATAAGGTCCGGATGCAGACTTCCGGCTTTCTCCAACGCCTCGATGCCATCCGAGGCCTCTCCGACCACTTCGCACCCCCGGCGCCGCCGGAGTAAATTCTTGATCCACACCCTAACGATTGGGTGGTCGTCCACGAGTAAGATCCGGGTGGCCATAATCGACTCAACGGTCGCGGAAACTAGCCTTGAATCGCTCACGTTGCAGGCGGACCCTGTGCCCAAGTGAGGTACCGCCTAACACTATCAGCCGAATCGAGGGAACCGAATACAGGAAATCCTGTAACCCCTGAGCAATGCGCCACCGAGTTCAAGCCGGCATGCCTTTCGGAAAATACGTTCCTTCCTGCAATAGCGCCTGCACCGCCTCCACGATGGCTCCCACATCCGACTTGGCACAAGCTCCACGCATCCCCACTGCCTTGGCAGCCGCCGCCAGCTGATTGGACATGTGGATCGTAACCATCAGGATTGGAATCCTAGGCCACAACCGATGGATCTCGCGGGCGACGTCCAGACCGTTGAGATCCGGCATTTGAAAATCCAATAAAATCACATCCGGCGCCGTATCTTGCGCTTTCTGAAGCGCTTCCTTCCCGCTTCTTGCTTCGCTGCAGATCTGCCAGCAGTTTTGCTGCTCCAGGATGGCGCGAAGGTAGTGCCGTACCGCCGGGTTGTCATCGACTACGAGAATGCGAATGATGGCGATCCTCCCGACCAAACCGACGCGATCCGCGCGAATGAACCATCTCCCCATTTCCATAATAGAAGAGGCACCGCGCCAACAATCCAGCGATGCCTGTATCCTGCTTTGATACATCAGCCCAAACGCATGGGGGTGAAAGTGTCGTCAAGCAGCGTCGCAGCTTTGATGTAAAGTGTCGGGCTGGGGTTGTCGGGTTGGATCAGGCCGGTATCAGCGGGAGCGTGAGGCGCTGATGTGCGCGCTTGCTGTCGCGGCCATTGGCTGCGGCGAGACCGCGTCCTCAGGGTCTTGCCTCAGCGTGATCCGTCGCAGAAATCGCCGCTTCGGAAACAGGAGGTCGCGCAATTTGAGCTTGGCTTTGTGAAGTTGCGACTTGGAGTTGCCGACCGAGCAGTGAAGCAATTCGGCAATCTCATGATGCTGATACCCCTCGATTTCGTGCAGCGCGAAGATGGTCCGGCAGCCGTCGGGCAGTGCCTGGATGGCGCGACGCAGAGCAATGCGGTCGATCGTTCCGGTAAGACGCAGGTCCTTCCGTCCCAGGTCGTGCGTCAACGATGACGAATCGGGAGAGATTGGTTCGCTCAGAGAGAAAACCGCAGCCTTGGACTTTTGCCGGCGCAATTTCATGAGAACCGTATTCACAGCAATCCGGTAGAGCCACGTTGAAAACGCTGCGTCGCCGCGGAATGCGCCGATCGTCCGGAAGACCTGCAGGAACGCTTCCTGAGTCAGGTCTTCCGCCTCCGCCGTATCCTTTGTCATCAACACACAAACGGCGTACACACGTTTCTTGTGCCGTTCGAAGAGCGTGGCGAATGCCTGCTCGTCGCCCTTCTGCGCTCGCTGCACCAGACCGTTTTCCCCATTGCGGTTGGCCGCCCTTTTGGCGGGAATTGCGTTTGCTACTGGTGAGGCAATTGCAAAGGTGGCCATGCTGGTCTCCCTCCGTTGTTGAGCTGCCAGAAATCTTCAACAGCATTTCAAGCGTCGAGATGAGACTAGAGAATTTGAGGCCAACCCTCTATCGGGGCATAGCCGTAATTGATCAGGCGCATTGCTGTACGCCCGCGATCAGCGGGTCGTAAATCCTAAAAGGAGACTGGAAAGTTGCTGCTGCACGAGCCGGGGTGGCAACGCAAGGGTGTGGACTTCGATGCTGCGAGACGACAACTCCTGAAGGGCGTGCGGGCCTCTGGGCATGACGTACCTTTGACGGAGCGGTTTACAGTCAAAGAGCACTCTGCGCAAAGGCCCGCATCTCATCAGGCGGAAGAACAGATGCTAATTTTTCCCGGCTTGCCGCGCATCTTAATTTCCGACAGAGGGCTTGCCGTCTGGAATCACCAGTTGGCCATGCTGCCGGTCGCGTGACTGTTCCGAGTATTTCCTGACGGCGGTCAGAAAAGACTCGCTGGAGTTCGTGGGACGTATCCTTCCCGTCAGAATGTCGGAAAAAGGCACAAAACTTCCGTAGAGAATCCGGGTCTCATCTTTATCCTGCGTGACGGCCGAACCGGTCAGGTCGATACCGGCGAAAATTCCGCGCGCGCGTGAGTAGGTCAAGACCTCCGCCCGCATTTTCCAGTCCGTATCGGCGGCAGCGTCACGTCCGACAGGCCCAGCCGCGGCCGAAGCGTCGGCGCCGAGCTTGAACTTGCTCTGCAGGAGATGCTGCATGCCCTGGTCGTTGGTCACGATCATGACCAGATCGATGGCCTGACCACCCAGTTGCAGGCCCCAGCTTCCGCCGGTAATGGTGATCGGCGCGGGCGCGCTCCAGCCTCCGTTCTCGGTCCGGCAAGTCGCGATGCCTTTGCCATGATTGCCGCCGAAGACGAATGCAACCTTCAGCATCGAAGGAATGACGGCCACACACTTCGCATCGTTCATCACTTTGTCAGGGATCGCCTTGTCAGGCGTGGCCATGATTTCGTTGAGGACGGTGGCCGACTCCGCCAGGCGCTTGTTGACGTCAGATTGATCTTTCTCATCCGCGGACCACGCAATGCCGACCATAACGATCAGCACTGACGCTAAAGCCATGGTGAATCGGGGGAACCTACTGATCATTGCGACCATGGTGAACACCTTCCTTTGTCACTCGCGCTTGTGCGTTGCGCATAGCCCAAGCTGGCGCGAGTCAGGACAACATTACCGGCTCCGGCTTTCGTCTTCCATCCAGAACATCTTGTACTGCGACCGCGGTCGAGCCGGATGTTGTTGATCGGAATCTGCGATGTCAGCCGCGATATACAGTTCCGACCGTATTGTCGAAAGAGGTGCCCCCTTTTACGCTCCAATTCTCGACACAACGCCTCCAAGAGCGGGCGCCGGCTCTGCTGGGAAGAGTGGGCGCCCGCTTTCCGCGTCTGCCTGCCTACGGCGAACGAAGTCATCTCCTAGAGATTGCAACCGATTCACGAATCGCGGCCTGAGCGCTAACCTGGCCAAACTGCTCCAATCGGAGGGAGCCATGCCTTATTCAGGATTTGCTCTTCTGTCGGTGAGGATGGTGGCCGCGATTATGGGATTCGCCCGCCTGATTCCGACCAGTGGCGGTGACGCTGCTGAAACCGTTTTCTTCGTGATGTTTTTCGTTCTTTTCCTGATTACCCTGCTTTGTCATCTGGGCCGCAGGAAAAAGATCTAGGCGTTCCTGTGGCGCGCGCGCAAGCTGAGCGCAGCTAGCGGAAATGATGAGTGCTTTCTATGCACATCCGTCGAGCAACATCGCCTCGTGGAGCACGGAACCCCGGGAGGGGATGACGACCTCGACCAACGTGCCGGGTCTCGTATTGACGATCCGCAACTCCCCGCCAAATTCCTTGGCCCGCTGTTTGATGCCGCCGATGCCGATCCCGACACTGTCCGGCTGCAGTTCGGCGACTTTCTCCGCAATGCCTTTGCCGTCATCGCGCACCGTAACGAATGTCTTGCCGTCCCGCTGAGCGAGAGTGATCCACGCCTGGCGGGCTTCCGAGTGACGGAAAACATTTGTCAAAGCTTCCTGCACGATTCGGAAAATGGCCGTTTCCAATTCTGGCGCCAGGCGGGGGAACTCATGCGGCTGGACCTCGAGCGACGTCTGAATCCCGCTGCGTTCCGCCAACCCGTCGACATACCAGGTGATTGCGGACAGAAGACCCACTTCGTCGAGCAGAGGGGGATGCAGGAGATGTGATATGGTGCGAACTTGTTGAATGGCCCGATCAATGATGCCACTCGCTTCGACACACGCTCCGTCTCCCG
>Ga0335081_10016948_pt1 | contig 11803 bp, 13 predicted proteins | sample Lox_Sample_35_FD_206713 | JGI IMG/M metagenome (GOLD analysis project Ga0335081, IMG submission 206713) | Soil microbial communities from Loxahatchee National Wildlife Refuge, Florida, United States - Lox_Sample_3.5 | ecosystem: Environmental > Terrestrial > Soil > Wetlands | place: USA... | reverse complement strand
CAGATGGCGACGCCGTACAGCGTGAAGATGCCGAGCGCCGACAACGGCATGGTCCGGCGCGAGATCATGCCGCCGGCAATGCCGAGCTGAATGGCGCCGATCAGATTCGAACTGGTCTTGAGCTCGGGCGTCAGCAGGATCCCGCCGACGCCCCATATGGCGATGAAGAAGAAGGCGACGGCGCAGCGGAAGATGGTCTCGAGATTGTCGCGGATCAAACGCGTGGCGCGATCCAGCGCGCGCAGCATCGCGTCGCCGACCGGCGTGCCTTCCAGCAGCGCGCCGGCCAGGAGTGCCAGCACCGACAGGCCGGTGAGGAATTCGAAGTCCGGGCAGAGGACGTTTTCCAAACCTTCGGGTTGGCCGGCAACGTCATAGGCGCAGAACCACTTCACGTGCGCGCTTGCCGACTCCGTCAACCCAACGTTGATTAAGAATCCAACCAGTACTGCAGTCGCCCCGAAGAGGCGCCTCAAAGCGCGCAGCATTTACCGATTCCTCACCGCCACTTCAATTCAGATACCGGTTCCGCCGCCGCCCGCAGTGCCCTGGTATGTTTAATCTTTTACCACATTCCGCAGCCTTTCAAAGGGGTTCGGCAGCAAAATTAAGTATTGGTTAACCCTTGAGTTGTTGGGCTTTTTCGCCCCGCGGCTTTCCGATGCCGCGCTAGGCCCGTGGTAAGCATTGCGGCTTAAGGATGCCGCCCACGTCAAAAAAATAAAATCTTGGGAGTGTGTCGTGGTTGCTGTTTTGGGCTTGGTGAGCGTGGTCACCGGCACCGCCGTCGCCTATCTGGCCGAACGTTTCCCGGTCCGGACCGAGGCGCTCGAAACCGGCGCCGGCGTCCTGCTGCTTTGCGGCTTTGCCGTCACAAGCTTCGCGCTTCCGATGATCTAACGAGCAAGCCGCGCGCGTTTGGCTTAGCGCGGCAGCGCCGGAAACGTGACCGGCTCGGGCGCCCCATTGAGCGTGCGCAGAAACGCGACAAGGTCCGACTTTTCGCTCGCGGTCAATGACAGCGGATGGATTTCCTCGGCCCGGCTTGGCCGGTCGATGCCGCCGCGATCGTAGAGATCGATGACCGCTTCCAGTGTCGGCACCGAGCCGTCGTGCATATACGGGCCGCGCCGCGCCACGTCGCGCAAGGTCGGAGTCTTGAACGCATAACGCAGCGCTGCCGAGGTCGGGAACAACCGGCCGCGGCCAATATCGTCGCCGCGCGCGGTGCCGATGTCGTGGAACGAGGAATCGGTGAACGCCCAGCCGCTGTGGCAGGCCGCGCAATTGGCCTTGCCGTTGAACAGATCGAAACCGCGTTTGGCCTCTTCGCCGATCGCCGTCTCGTCGCCGCCGATCCAGCGGTCGAACGGTGCGCCCTTCGACACGATGGTGCGCTCGAAGGTCGCCAGCGCGAATTCGAGCTTGCGCCGCGTGATGTCGCCTTCGCCGAAAGCGGCATCGAAGGCGTCGACATAGCCGGGGATCGCCGAGAGGCGCTGAATCAAGGTGGCTTCCGGCAGGTTCATGTTGCCGGGCGCGGTGATCGGCCCCATGGCGACGCTTTCGAGATCGCGGAAGTGGCCGTCCCAGCCGAGCTTCGGCACCCAGGCGACGTTGAGCAGCGTTGGCGTGCGCAACGCCAGCGGCTGCTGCTTCTCGCCGATCGCCCGGGACTGGCCGTCGCCCCACGACAGCCCGGGACTATGACAGCTGGCGCAGGACCGCACCTCAGAGCCGGACAATAGCGGATCGAAGAACAAGGTGCGGCCGAGACTGTACTTGGCGTCGGAATAGGGATTGCGCTGCGGAAACGGGATTTCCGTGGGCCGCTGGTATTTCTGCATCCAGGCTTGCCGGGCATCCGGCGTGGTGCTGGAAGTGGAGGCGGTCGCGCACAAAATGACCGCAAGCGCGGCCGACAGGCCGGCGGCCTTTCCGACGGTCAGAAGCCGATAGCTCGCACTCATGGCCGAACAGAGTCGTCGCCGACCGTTGAGGTTGGGTTAATAGAGGCTGCGGCTTTTGCGGCAGGGGCTGCGGCTTTTGCGGCAGGGGCTGCGGCTTTTGCGGCAGGGGCTGCGCCTTCGCAGGCCGGGTGCTAGACTTCGGCATCCATGCGGAGACCGGCCATGAATCCCCACGTCAAGATTGCCACCGTCAATAAGACCGACATCTCGCCCGCCGAATGGCAGGCCCGTCTCGATCTCGCCGCCACCTATCGGCTGATCGCCCACTACGGCTGGGGCGACGTGATCTACAATCATTCCTCCATGCGCGTGCCCGGCGAGGAGCGCAATTTCTTGATCAAGCGGCACGAGCTGCTTTACACCGAGGTCACCGCGTCGAACCTGGTGAAGGTCTCGATGGACGACGACCTCGACGAGTCCGCCGGCGTCAACCGGCCGGGCTTCACCTTGCATGGCGGCGTGCTGTCGGCGCGGCCGGACGTCAATTGCGCGGTCCATGTGCATACCGAAACCGGTATGGCGCTCGCCGGGCTGCAACACGGCCTGCGCATGCTGTCGCAGCCGGCGGTGCGCTTCCACAATCGTGTCGGCTACCACGATTACGAAGGCATCACCGAGGACTTCGGCGAGCGAGCGCGCATCAACAAGGCGCTCGGCAAGAACCGCGCGCTCATCATGCGCAATCACGGACTGCTGACGGTCGGGGTCACGCCGCGCGAAGCCTTCGTGCTGATGAAGTCTCTGATCGAAGCCGCCGAGATCCAGCTCAGGATGGAAGCGACCGCCGGCGCGCTGGTCGAGATTCCCGCCGCGATCTGCGAAAAGACCGCGCAACAGTACGAGCACCACGACGCCGGCCGCGGCTCCGCCGATTGGCCGGCCTATCAGCGCATGCTCGACGGCATCGACCGCGGCTGGCGCAACTGAGCCCTTCGGGCGCGTCGCTCGTCCCATCGTCTCGGCTTGCCGGGTGTGAAACCCGGCGGCACCGATGAACGTTGGTGCGATTATGACGCCGTGAGCCGGCCTGGCACGGCGATTGCATCGCGAGTCGCCATGACCGATGACCGGTATCTGGCGCTGTTGATCTGGACGATCTGCGTGCTGTCGTTCGCCTGCAGCGTGCTGGCGCTGACCGAACATCCGGAGTGGTTCGGGGCCTGACCGACCGGGCAGGCCCCACCCTGACCACCGGATTAGGCGCCGCTACTTCGCCGGCGCGTATTTGCCGCCGGTCTGCTTGGTGTGCACGCCTTCGGCGCCGCTCTGCTTATGCTGCAGGCGGGTGATGCGCGCCCAGCTGCGCTTGAGCGGATCGCGCACCTTGATGTGCAGCGTGCCGCAGCCCTCGCAAGTGAGCTCGATCTTGTCGCCGTCCATGAACGGATTGAGGCCGCGGTGGTTGGTGCCGGTGGCGAGGATGTCGCCGGGCTCGAGGGTGTGGATCGACGTCACCCACTCGATGCAGCGCGGAATCTTGTGCGCCATGTCGTCGGTGTTGAAGCTCTGATAAACCTTGCCGTTGTTGGTGAGCGTGACCTTGAGCTTGTGCGGATCCTTGATCTCGTCGGCGGTGACGATATAGGGACCGACCGGCGCGAAGGTGTCGCGCGACTTCATCTGATAGAACACGTTGGTCGGCGGCACCACGCCGCGCGCCGAGCCGTCGATGAAGTTGGTATAGCCGAACACGTATTTCATGGCGTTGGCGGCCTTGACGTGCGAGGCGCGCTTGCCGATGACGACCGCGAGCTCGGCTTCGCCCTCGAAGATCGACGCCGCCATGTCGGGCAGCGCCATGGTGTCGCCGTCGCCGATCACCGCGCTCGGCGACTTCATGAAGGCGTTGATCGGCGCCGGCTCCGGCAGGGTGCCGTCCTCCATGTAGTTCACCGCCATGCAGACGATGTTTTCCGGCTTCGGCAGCGGCGGCCGCAGCTTGACGTTGCTGAGCGGCTTGCCCTTGCCCTTCTTGGCGGCGGCGGCGAGCTTGCCCTTATAGGTGCTCCACTTCTCGATCACGCCGCGGATCACGTCCTGCGGGCCGAGCGCCTTGATGCCTTTGACGACGCTCGAAACGTCGACGATTTTATCGCCGACCACGACGCCGAGCTTATAGTTGTCGAAAAACGCGAGTTTCATGTCTGCTCCTTGGGGTGCTTGAAACAGGATGTGAGTCGCAATCCCGTCAGATCCGGAAAAGGCCGGCGCGATTAATAGCAATGCGAAAGCGAACTGCCAAACGCAATAGGTGCGGTCGACCGGCGGCCGACACGATTGCCGCCCCGTTACGGTTGCGGCCGGTCGCCAAGGCCGCGTCCCGCGCGCGTCGCTGCCATGGCTGACCTTGACGCCATCGTCATCGGTGCCGGCCATAACGGCCTGACCTGCGCGGCTTATCTGGGCATGGCGGGCCTCCGCGTGCGCGTCGTCGAGCGGCGCGGTGTCGTCGGCGGCGCGGCCGTGACCGAGGAATTCCATCCGGGCTTTCGCAATTCGACCGCGGCCTATGCGGTGAGCCTGTTGCAGCCCAAGGTCATCCGCGATCTCAGGCTTAACGAGCATGGGCTACGCATCGTCGCGCGCCGCGCCCAGAATTTCCTGCCGCTGCCCGACGGCCGCTACCTCGTCACCGGCGAGGGCCGCACCGAAGCCGAGATCGCCAAGTTCAGCGCCAAGGATGCGGCCCGCTACGGCGCCTATCAGGCCGAGATCGGCTGCGTCGTCGACGCGCTGCGCAGCCTCGTGCTCGAAGCGCCGCCCAATCTGGCGCTGCCGAATTTCGAGCTCGGCAAGCTCGCCGCGATCGGCAAGAGGCTATGGCGGAATAAAGCCGCCACAGCAGCCCTGCGCCTTCTTCGCCAATCGGCCGGAGAGGTGCTCGACGGCCGGTTCGAGTCCGATCCGATCAAGGCGGTGCTTGGCTTCGACGCCGTGGTCGGTAATCTGGCGAGCCCGTACACGAAGGGCTCCGCCTATGTGCTGCTGCATCACGTTTTCGGCGAGGTGAACGGCAAGCGGGGCGCCTGGGGCCACGCCATCGGCGGCATGGGCGCGATCACGCAGGCCATGGCACGCGCCGCAGCGGCGCACGGCGTGCGCATCGACGTCGACGGGCCGGTCCGCGAAATCATCGTCGAACGCGGCCGCGCCGCCGGCGTCGTGCTGCAGGATGGCACGGCGCTCCGCGCCGCCGTGGTGATCGCCAACGTCAATCCGCAGTATCTCTTTCAAGCGTTGGTGCCGCGCGAGGCGGTGCCGCGCGCCATGGCGGCGCGCATGAAGGCGTGGAAGGCGGGCTCCGGCACCTTCCGCATGAATCTCGCGCTCTCCAGGCTGCCGGAGTTTTCCGTCCTGCCGGGGCCGGGCGACCATCTGACCGCGGGTATCATCCTGGCGCCGAGTCTTGCCTACATGGACGCCGCCTATCGCGATTGTGTGAGCCACGGCTGGAGCCGCGCGCCGATCATCGAGATGCTGATCCCCTCGACGCTGGACGACAGCCTGGCGCCGCCCGGCGCGCATGTCGCGAGCCTGTTTTGCCAGCATGTCGCGCCGCGCTTTGCCGACGGCAGCTCGTGGGGCCAGCATCGCGACACCGTCGCCGACCTGATGATCGATACGGTCGAGCGCTATGCGCCCGGCTTCAAGGCCAGCATTATCGCACGGCAGAGCCTGTCGCCGCTCGACCTCGAGCAAATCTTCGGCCTGCCCAACGGCGACATTTTCCATGGCGCGCTGACGCTCGACCAGTTGTTTTCGCTGCGCCCGCTGCGCGGCCATGCCGATTACCGGATGCCGCTGCCGGGACTTTACCTGTGCGGCTCGGGTGCGCACCCCGGCGGCGGCGTCACCGGCGCGCCCGGACATAATGCGGCGCAGGCGGTGATCGCGGACTTGGCGCAACGCGGGTCCACGCGATGATATTTTGTGAATTCTGCGATGAACGCCCATGACATTCCGAGAATCTCCCGCTAATCGCAGACTATGTCGCGCATCTTTCGCATCGGCCGCTCGAAAACCGGCCTCGGCATGTTTGCGATCCGGCCGATCAAGCGCTCGGCCTATATCGCGACCTATCGCGGCCCGCGACTGACCAACGAGGAGTCCGACCGCCGCGAGGCGCGCGGCGCCGCCTACCTGTTCGAGGTCAACAAGAAAGTCACCATCGACGGCGCGCCGCGCTACAACGTGGCGCGCTACATCAACCATTCCTGCCGGCCCAACGCCAAGCCGGTCGGCCGCAACGGCGGCATCGTCATCGTCGCGCTGCGCCGCATCGAGCCCGACGAGGAAATCACCTACGACTACGGCAAAGACTACTTCTCCTTTTTCAAGGAAGTCGGCGGCTGCCGCTGCGCTCATTGCCGCAAGAAGCGCGCCGCCAAGCGGCGGGCGGCACGGAAAGCGGCGGCGCGGAAGCGAAGTTAGAGCGTGTACTCATAAGCGCAGATGGATCGACCGCAGTCGGTCAATATCCGCTTTGCCCCGGAAAGCGGACATCAGCCGCTTCACGCCGATCACCTCGTCAGCGCAGGGGCTGAGGCAATCGGCACCGACGTCTCCACGGGCCGGTGTGCGCGGAGGAAGGACCGGATCTGCCGCACCGCGAGCGGAATCCGCTCCTTGGGCTCCTTCCACGGGAACATGCTCACCTCTGCGTTCGGCGCCAGCATCGCGGCCTCCATCGCAACCGCGTAAGGATGCGACGGGACGTCGTCGGGCAGGATCAGCACCGGCGTCTTGCAGTTGCGGACGAAATCGCGCGTCACCGTGAACACGAAGTCGGGGTTGGTGCGATACATCCTGGTCAGGAATTTTTCCGCCTGCTCCATTGTTATGTCGCGCCTTCGCTTCACAAGCTCGGGCGCCCAGCCCTTCATGTTGTTGTCGTAGAATAGGTCGCGCTTTTCGGGCCGCGAGCCCGAGGGCTGCGCCAGCACGGCCGCAACGATGCGGTCGGGTGCCCGCTTCAACAGATTCCAGATCATGGGACCACCGATGCAAAATCCCAGCACCATGAATTTGTCGATGCGCAAATGATCCATCAGGCCGAGATGGTCGTCGGTATGAGAATCCCAGGGGCGATCGATCTCGAGGGGACCTGTGGACTGGCCTTTATTGGCGTTGCGAAGGTCGGCTCCGACGCATCGGTATTCGTCCTTGAACTCGCCCATCGCATCGAAGGGTGAATAGGGTGCCGACAGATTTGCGATGGTGGAATTCAACCCACCACCGGCAATCATCAGCAGCGGGAAACCGGAACCTTTCTCCTCAAAATGGATGCGAACAGGGCCTTTCTCGTAAATGCTCATGACGGCTCCTTCCTGTCGGGGTTCTCTCCAGTCGGAGACCCACCAGCGCCCAGACGATGTCGCAGATGGTTCATTAGCAAACTTGGCGAGAATCCCGCTCAATGTCCGCTTAACCCCAGAGGCAGACATTATCGGCGCGTTTCCGCGTATTGCCCTAGACAGACGATGACGGCCTACACCCTGTTCCCCGCGCTCCACAGCCAGAAATCGCGGCCCTCGTCGCGCATGAATTTCGCCAGCACCATCTTGTGCACCTCGTCGGCGCCGTCGACCAGGCGGGCGGCGCGGGCGGCGCGGTAGACCCATTCGGCGATGGTGTCCTTGGAATAGCCGCGGGCGCCGTTGAGCTGGATGGCGACGTCGGCGGCCTGGTGCAGCGTGTTGGCGACGTGCAGCTTAGCCATCGACACTTCCTTGCGGGCGAAGTCGCCCTGGTCGAGCTTCCAGGCCGCGTGCATCGTGAGCAGGCGGCCGATATGGATGTTGTGGCCGACCTCGCCGAGCTTCATCTGCACGCTCTCGCGATCCGCGAGCTTGATGCCGAAGCCTTCGCGGCGGCCGACGTACTCTTGGGCGATCTCGACGCAGCGCTTGGCCCAGCCGAGCCAGCGCATGCAGTGGGTGAGCCGCGCCGGGCCGAGCCGCACCTGCACCACCTTCAGGCCATTGCCGAGGCCGCCGAACACGTCGTCGTCATGCACTTCGAGGCCGTCGAACTCGAGCTCGCAATGGCCGCCGTGCTCCTCTGGCCCCAAAATCTCGATGCGGCGGACGATGCGCCAGCCGGGCTGATCCTTGTGAAACAGGAACGTGGTGATGCCCTTCCTTTTGTCGTCGGAGGTGCGCGCCGCCAGGATGAAGTGCGCGGCGCCGTCGGCGCCGGTGATGAACCATTTGCGGCCGTAGATTTTCCACGTGTCGCCGTGCTTCTCGGCGTAGGTCTTCATCATGCTCGGGTCGGAGCCGCCGCCGGGCGCCGGCTCGGTCATGGCGAAGGACGAGCGCACCTTGCCCTCGACGATCGGCCGCAACCACTTGTCCTTCTGCGCCGGCGTGCCGAGCTTTTTCAGCACGTTCATGTTGCCGTCGTCGGGCGCCATGCAATTGAGCGCCAGCGGCCCGAACAGCGAGCGCGCAGCCTCTTCGTACATCACCGCCCAGGCCACCATCGGCAGATCCATGCCGCCGTAGTCCTTGGGCGATTGCGGCGCCCACAGCCCGGCTTGCTTCGCCTTGGCGCGAACGGGCTCGAGCCGCGCGTGCGGGATGTTCTCATGGTCGGAGAAATTAGCCGGGTCGGCCTCGAGCGGCAGCACGTGCTCGTCGACGAAGGCGCGGGTGCGCTTGCGCAAATCCTCGATCTCGGGCGAAAGGCTGAAGTCCATGGCGCCGCCCCCTTTTTCTCGCTGGTCACCGTAGCAAACGCGGCCGTTCATCCATATCCTAGTCGTTAGCCGCGACAAGCGCATCGCGCCGGATTCGCGGCCCAGCCGGCCGCAAACAATGAGGCAAGCATGGCCAATTTCACGCCGGTCTCGGCCGCCATCGGCGGCGCGCTGATCGGATTATCCTCGGTTTTGTTGATGCTGTTCACCGGCCGCATTGCCGGCATCGCCGGCATCACCGCCGGCTTGTTCGGCTCGCGCACCGACGACCGTGCCTGGCGGCTCGCCTTTCTCGCCGGCTTGATCGCGGCGCCGCTTGCCGCCGGGCTCATCGGTCACGCGGTGGCGCGGCCGCAGCTGCCGCCAAGCATGATCGTCATCGCGGTTGCCGGCCTGCTGGTCGGCTTCGGCACCCGGCTCGGCAACGGCTGCACGTCCGGCCACGGCATCTGCGGCATCGCGCGGCTATCGCCGCGCTCGATTGCGGCGACGCTCGTCTTCATGGCCGCCGCCGTGATCGTGGTCGCGCTGACGCGGCACGTCTTCGGAGGCTGAGCCATGCCCGTCATTGCGAGCCTCATCTGCGGCTTCATCTTCGGCTCAGGCTTGGTCATCTCCGGCATGGTGCAGACCGCCAAGGTCTTGGGCTTCCTCGACCTGTTGGCCATTCCGAGCGGCAATTGGGACCCGAGCCTGGTCGTGGTGATGGCGGCCGGCCTCGCCGTCACCGGCATCGGCTATGCCGTGATCCGGCCGCGGGCGCCGATTTTCACGGCGCAGAGCCATTGGCCGCTGGGCCGCGAGATCGACCGGCCGCTGCTGACTGGCGCGGCGCTGTTCGGCATCGGCTGGGGTTTGGTCGGCTTATGCCCGGGACCGGCCATCGCCGATCTGGCGACCGGCTCGCCGGGCGTCGTCGTGTTTGTCGTCGCCATGGCGGTCGGCATGGCGGTCAACGATGTGTGGCGGTTGCGCGGCCGCGCCAACCGTTGCGGCCGCATCGGCCGCCGATGGCTGAGAGCGGGCTCAGGTCTTGTCGGGCGGGCACTGAAACGCCGCACCGTCCTTCAGACCGAGCCAGCGGAAAATGAACGCGGCCGGACAAAAGCCGGTGAATGACGCCTGCAGCATGTTGGCTCCGACAAACGCGGCAAGCAGCAGCCAATAGGGGCTGAAGAGCCACGCCAGCCCGAGGCTGATCAACACCAAGCTGCCGGCGAGCATAAGCACGGCACGATCGACGTTCACGGCGAACCTCCCGGAGTTAGGTCCCGGCACCGACCCTGCATCTTGGCCGCAAGCAGCCAGCCCGAAACGATTCAGCATAAGCACCGTGTGCCCAGCGGAACCTTGCGCCAGATCAATGCCCGCGCCGGCAGGCGGGCCGACACATGCCGCGATACGAGGGTATCCGATGGCCTCCGGAAAACTACGTAGGGCAGCGGCGGTTGCGGGCTTGCTGGCATTGGCCGTGCAGCAGGCGCTCGCCGCCGACACCTTCGTCGTCACGCCGCAGACCGTCGCCGACGAGAAAGCCGTCTTCGCCACCGTCGAAAGCGCCAATATCGTCCCGGCGCGGGCGCGGATCGGCGGCACCGTTGCCCAGCTTACGGTGCAGAAGGGCGACCATGTCGAGCAGGGCCAAGTGGTCGCCGCCGTTACCGACGACAAGCTGGCATTGCAGATCACCGCGCTCGACGCCCAGATCGCGGGCCTCGAAGCCCAGCTCGCCAAGGCCAAGATCGATCTCGGCCGGGCGCAGGAATTGTTCGCCCACGGCACCACCGCAAAAGCCAACCTCGACGCCGCGCAGACCGCGTTCGACGTCGCCACCAATTTGCTGAAATCGCGCCGGGCCGAACGCTCGGTGATCGACCAGCAGATCACCGAAGGCAAAGTGCTGGCGCCGACCGCGGGCCGCGTGCTGACCGTACCGGTCGTCACCGGCACGGTCGTGCTGTCGGGCGAGGCGGTGGCCACGATCGCGGAACAGAACTTCGTGCTGCGGCTGCGCGTGCCGGAGCGCCACGCGCGATTTTTGAAAGCCGGCGACACGGTGCGGATCGACGGCGAGGATCTCGGCAAAAGCGGCGCACAGTTCGGTACCATCAGCCTGGTTTATCCGCAGATCGAGGACGGCCGCGTCATCGCCGACGCCAACGTCGCCGATCTCGGCGACTATTTCGTCGGCGAGCGCATCCGGGTGTGGGTCTCGGCCGGCGAGCGCACCGGCATCGTCGTGCCCGGCTCGTTCATCGTCACCCGCTTCGGCATCGACTACGCGCGCCTGCGCAAGGACGCGCAAACCGTCATCGACGTGCCGGTGCAGCGCGGGCGCGCGCTGCCGCGCCCCGACATGCCGGATGCGCTTGAAATTCTCTCGGGATTGAGGGCCGGCGACGTCCTGGTGCGGCCGTGAAGCTCGGACTGTCCGGCCACCTCACCCGGGCGACCATCCGCTCGCCGCTGACGCCGTTGTTCCTCCTGGCGGCGCTCGCGGTCGGCTCGATCGCGCTCCTCACCATCCCGCGCGAGGAGGAGCCGCAGATCAGCGTGCCGATGGTCGACATCCGCGTCAACGCCGACGGCCTGAAGGCGCCCGATGCCGTGGAGCTGGTCACCAAGCCGCTCGAAGCCATCGTCAAGGGCATCGACGGGGTCGAGCACGTCTACAGCCAGACCGTCGACGACCGCGTCATGGTCACGGCGCGCTTTTTGGTCGGCACCAAGGCCGACGACGCCATTCTGCGCGTGCACGAGAAGATTCGCGCCAATCTCGACCGCATTCCGATCGGCATTCTCGAGCCGCTCATCGTCGGCCGTGGCATCAACGACGTCGCCGTGGTCACGTTGACCTTGTCGCCGAAGCCGGACGCGGCGGCGCGCTGGACCGACAAGGATTTGTACGAGCTCGCCGAAAAGCTGCAGGCCGAGCTGGTCAAGACCGACAATATCGGCCTGACCTATATTTCCGGCGGCAATCCGCAGCAGATCCGCGTCGAGCCCGACCCAGAGAAGCTCGCTTTGTTCGGCATCACGCTGCAGCAGCTTGTCGACAAGGTGCGCGGCGCCAATCGCTCGTTCCAGTCCGGCAGCGTGCGCGACAACGGCACCATGCGCAACGTCGCCGGCG
>Ga0335081_10016947_pt1 | contig 11803 bp, 13 predicted proteins | sample Lox_Sample_35_FD_206713 | JGI IMG/M metagenome (GOLD analysis project Ga0335081, IMG submission 206713) | Soil microbial communities from Loxahatchee National Wildlife Refuge, Florida, United States - Lox_Sample_3.5 | ecosystem: Environmental > Terrestrial > Soil > Wetlands | place: USA... | reverse complement strand
ATGAAGTTCGTGCGCGAGGGGGCGCGCCCCATCAGCGCCGACACGGGCCTTCAGGACATGCGCGCGATGATCGAGAGCGGGCAGCTGCCGCCTAAGGCGGAGAGGCCCGGCACTGTGCAGCCGCTCGATATTCGCGCCCGCTACCTCGATCACCTGCTGAGCTACGTGGAGCCCGGGAAGCTTCGCAAGCTCAAGGTGGTGGTGAATGCCGGCAACGGCGGGGCAGGGATGATCATCGATCAGATCGAGCCGCGCCTGCCGTTCGAGTTCGTGAAGCTGAACAACAAGCCCGACGGGACATTCCCGAACGGCGTGCCGAACCCGATGCTGGAAGAGAACCGGGCGCCGACCGCGGACCTCGTGCGCCGCTCGGGCGCCGATGTCGGCATCGCCTGGGACGGGGACTACGACCGCTGCTTTTTCTTCGATGAGACGGGGCACTTCATCGAGGGGTATTACCTCGTCGGCCTCCTCGCCGAGGTGTTCCTGAAGAAAGAGCCCGGCGCCCGCATCGTCCACGACCCGCGCCTTACCTGGAACACGCTCGACATCGTCAAGAAGTGCGGCGGCACGCCGGTGCTCTGCAAGTCGGGGCACGCCTTCATCAAGGCGAAGATGCGCGAGGTCGATGCGGTGTATGGCGGGGAGATGAGCGCCCACCACTACTTCCGCCAGTTCTCCTACTGCGACAGCGGCATGATTCCCTGGTTGCTGGTGCTCGCGGTGATGAGTGAGCGCCGTCAGAGCCTCTCGGCGCTGGTCGGCGAGCGCATGCGGCTCTTCCCGGCGAGCGGGGAGATCAACCGCAAGCTCACCACCAGGGCGGCGGTCATTCTCGAGCGGGTGCGGGGTCACTACGAGCGCAGCGCGAAGGCGATCGACCTGACCGACGGGTTATCGATGGAATTCGCCGACTGGCGCTTCAACCTCAGGGGCTCGAACACCGAGCCGCTGGTGCGCCTCAACGTCGAGTCGCGCGCGAACGAGGCGCTGATGCGCGAGAAGACCGCCGAGGTGCTGAAGCTCATCGACGGGTGAGGCGGCCCCGGCCCGGCGACGCTGCGGATCAGCGCCTGCCGCGGCCATCCGCGCGTAGCTCGTCGAGATCCCCTTGCCAGCGGATCTAAGACGGCACTCGGACTTAGAACGCCAAGTAGTCGAGCCTCGGTACCCGCTCGAAACCTCGTTCGCGCCCTACGAGAGTCGCACCGTACGCTAGTGCGGTAGCAGCGATCCAAGCGTCGTTCTCGCCGAGACGTCGCGACAGTGAGGTCTGTAGAAGCGCCATGCGCCAGGCGATCGCGCGGGACAGCTGAACCACGCGGAAATGACCGATGAATGCATTGAGTGCCTGCGGGTCGGCAAACCCTTCCGCGAATTCACCGAGTGCCACGATGCTGATGGCGACTGGCATCGAGCGGCGCGCCGCGAGTACTTTAGTGGCAGCGCCAGGTTGATCCGCCGCGACTTCCCCTTCGAAGGTGATCAGGAAGCTCGTATCGAGCAACAGCATGGCTCAGGCGCGTTCGCCGCGTTTCCGCCCGGCACCCTTGCCCTTGTAAGGCTCCATGACATCCAGCAGTTCACCGGCCGTGAGCGCAGGGCGCTCCGCGAACAGCCGCCTGATGACCCGCGAGAACGATTCGGTCCGGTCGCGCTTCTCGCGCGCGAGCAGCTCGTATGCGTCGATTTCGATCGATATGGTCTTGGTGGGCATACACAGACCATACACGGGCCATGCACGAGCGGTCAAGGGCCGTCTTGAGCTGGGACCTGATCTCGCTTATGCCCTCGTGCCATCTGTCTCCGGGAGCACGAACCTGATGAACGACGAGATGATGTATTTGTCCCCGGACCTCGGAATCTCACCGCAGTGCATGTGGGTCCAGAACGTCGGGAAGAACAGCGCTTCTCCGGCCACGGGCTTTATCTTCAGATTCTGCCGATAGAAGCTCGTCTCGCCGCCTTCAGCCACCGTGTTGAGATAGATGATCACCGCGAGCTGCCGGTCCCACCCGCCGGGCCCGAGCGCATCGAAGTGCCATTTGAAATGGCCTTCGTTCTTTTTGTAGTGCTGAATCTTGTAGCCGGTGCACTGAAGCGGCGCGACCTGAAGCGCTGAGCACTGCGCGCGAATCGTCTGGACCACGGCAGTGACGGCCGAGTGCAGCTCGGCGAACAGAGGTGCCCAGACGCCCTCGGTCTCGACGCTTAAGTCCGTGCTGACCTTGACGTCGACTTCCAGCTGCTTCTCGCCGCCCGGGCTTGCCGTGAAGCCCGAGTGCTTTCGTGGATCCTGCTCATAAAGCTCTATGCACCGGCGGCACAGGTCCTGAGAGATCAGGCCTTTCACGTGAAAGATGCTTTCGCTGCGGGCGAGAATTTCCATAGTCACGCGTTAGCGGGTGCCTCGGAACTGCGTCACGCCTGGCTGCATTTCTGCGTCACAGGCACTCATTGTCAGGCTTGATTCTGGTGCCAATTGAGCCTAATGTAGAAACATTGCTACATCAGAGGTGGCCAAGGTGGGCAAGACTATTACTACGCTTTCGAGTCGCGAATTCAATCAGGACACGAGCCGCGCCAAGAAGGCTGCGCGCAAAGGACCGGTGTTCATTACGGACCGTGGCCGGCCTGCTCACGTCCTGCTCAGCGTCGAGGATTACCAGCGTCTGACGCGCACATCACTTGGATCGCAGACCCTCGGAGACTTACTCGCGCTGCCGGGAGCTGAGGACATCGAGTTCGATCCTCCGCGCCTGCAGGGTCCGATCGCGAAGCCCGTCGATTTCACCTGATGTATCTGCTCGACACAAATGTCGTGTCGGAGCTGCGCAAGGTGAAGACCCGGAAGGCTCACCCGAAGGTGGTGGCCTGGAACGCCAAGGTGGCGCCCTCTGAAACCTTCGTGTCTGTGATGACGGTGTTAGAGCTCGAATTGGGCATCCTGCGTTTGGAAGGGCGCGATCCCGTCCAAGGCTCGACCATGCGAGGCTGGATGGAGAGGCAGGTACTTCCGGCATTTGCGGGGCGCGTCTTGCCGATCGACACCGCAGTCGCTCAGCGCTGCGCGTCGCTGCATGTTCCGGATCCCAGACCCGAGCGCGACGCATTCATCGCCGCGACCGCGCTCGTGCATGGCATGACAGTGGTCACTCGCAATGCCGGGGACTTTCAGGCAACCGGAGTCGCGACCCTCAACCCCTGGGAGTGGGAGCCGGCGTAAACAGCCGGCGCAGGCTCCTCGCCGCCCGCTCGGCCGTGCGCCCGTCCCAGAGCGCAGGCCTCTTGCCCTTGGTCCATCTCCCGCTGAGCGCCTCGCGCGCCGCTGCCACCAGTCCCGCCGGCTTCACCAGGCGGTTGGTGCCCTCGGTGAGCGTGATCGGACGCTCGGTGTTCTCGCGCAGCGTGACGCAGGGAATGCCGAGGTAGGTCGTCTCCTCCTGCACGCCGCCCGAGTCCGTGATGGCAATGGTCGAGCGAACCACGAGATTCATGAACTCGACGTAGCCCAAGGGCTCGGTGACGCGGATCCCCGGGGCGCCGGTGATCGAGCCCAGGAGGCCGAACTCCTCGAGGCGCTTCTTGGTGCGCGGGTGGACCGCGAAGACGACGGTGAGCTCGCGCGAGAGCGCGACCAGCGCCGCGACGAGCTCGGCGAGCTTGTCACGCTCATCGACGTTGGACGGCCGATGGAGCGTCACGACGGCGTAGGGCGAGCCCTCGACCTTGAGTCGCGCTCGCGTGTCAGCGGCCTCGATGTGCGTGCGCAGCATCTCGAAGGAATCGACCATGATGTTCCCGATGCAGTCGATCTTCTCGCGCGGCACGCCTTCGGCGATCAGATTCGCGTCCGCATCGGGCGAGGGCGTCCAGAGAAGATCGGCGATCGCATCGGTCACGAGGCGATTGATCTCCTCCGGCATGCGGCGGTCACGGCTGCGTAATCCCGCCTCGAGGTGCACCACGGGGATCCAGAGCTTGGCTCCCACCAGCGCGCACGCCGCCGTCGCATTCACATCTCCCACGACCACGATTGCATCGGGGCGCTCGGCGCTCGCGACTGCCTCATACGCGATCATGGTGCGCCCGGTCTGCTCGGCGTGGGTGCCGCTTCCGACCTCGAGATGATGCGCGGGCTCGGGCAGGCGGAGGTCCGTGAAGAAAGCGTCCGACATGTTGGCGTCATAATGCTGCCCGGTGTGCACGATGCGTGGCGCGCACCAGCTCTCGAGCGCGAGCGCGTGGTAGAGCGGCGCCACCTTCATGAAATTCGGCCGGGCGGCGGCGATCAGGTGGACAACTTTTGAGCTCAAGAGATGCAGAGCTCCCAGGCGCCAGAATTAGCTCTGGCGTCGCACTCTATCGCGGACTGATTTTTGAGCACGCCGACATACTCACGGGCCGGGGACGGGAGTAGGCTTACTAAGCTTGCTTGGTCCGAGTGGCGGGAACTGTACCTTGGCCGCTCCCTGTCTGCACGTGGAGACACTGGTCGCTCCGCGATTGGACGGGTAACTTTCATCGTTCAATCATTTAAGGGGGCTTCGCTATGGCGCTTTGGAAAGAGACGACTCCTGGAACCGCCTCTGCATCTTCCGGCCCGGGCACGTCGAGCAGCCCGCCGGCGCGGGAGCCCGAAAGGACGAACGTAGCGCCGCTCAGCCCGGACGTGTCGCGCCGGGCGGCTCCGCGCCAGGAAATGAAGGAATCCTTCCTGTCCGCCGACCTCACCATCGAGGGCAAGATCGTCGGCTCGGGCCACGTCCGCATCGCCGGCCGCTTCAAGGGCGACGTGCAGGTCGACGGCAACCTGAGCCTCGATACCGGCGCGCGCCTCGAGGGGCACGTCAAGGCGAGCGTGGTGAGCGTCGGCGGCGAGCTCATCGGCAACATCGAGAATGCCAAGAAGGTGGAGCTGCTCGAGACGGGCGTCATCAACGGCGACGTCAAGGCGGGCTCCCTCACCGTCGCGGCAGGCTCGCGCATGCGCGGCCAGGTCGAGTTCGGCTACGACGGCGAGACTCGCGCCAAGGCCGAGAGCAAGAGCTTCGGCAACGCATGAGCGTCGCTCGCCCGGACACCGCGGGCAAGACGCGCATCTGTCCCCACTGCAAGGCGACGATCCTCGAGAGCCTGACGATCTGCCCCGGCTGCCTGCACCACCTGCGCTTCGATCAGCAGGCGGCGAAACGGCAGGTGGCGGCCAACTCGGCGCTGCGCGTGGAGGGAGTGATCACCCACCCCTCCACGGCGGCGGAGCCCTGGGAGTACTTCGTCGTCATCGCCGTGCGTAACGAGCGGGGCGAGGAGGTCGCGCGGCAGGTCGTGAACGTCGGTGTGCTCCACAACGCCGAGAAGCGCACCTTCGCCTTATCCGTCGAGGTCATGCCGCAGCAGACCATCGTGGCAACCAACAAGCCGGCCGCGCCGCAGCCTCCGGGCCCGGCCCCGCGGGCACCGGCGCCGCGCGCATCCACGCCGCCCGCAGCGAGGCCGGGCGCAGGCGCCACGCCAACGGGCGGGACGCCCAAGCCAGGGACCACGGCGCCGCCCAAGCGCTGAAGCCGGTTCGCCTCGTCAGAAGCTCTGCTGGGTCGTCACGAGGAACTGCGCGCGGCGGATAGTGGTGCCGGCCGTTTCGAACGGGAACGCGACGTCGACGTGGATCACGTTGCCGAGACCGGAGCGCGCGTTGCCGAAGCGCAGCCCGAAGCCCGCGTCCTTGAGCGTCCCGAGCGGGGGCTGCGCGAGCGGCGGCTCACCCCAGGTGCGCCCGGCGTCGAAGAAGATCGCGCCTCCCACACGGAAGAGGCGGAACGGAAACCAGTTCGTGAAGTAGCGCTGCTCGACGGTGAACAGCGCGCGCGCAGTGCCGTCCTGGTAGCGCAGCGGGTAGCCGCGCAGGCCGTTGTCCCCGCCTAAGAGCACCTGATTGTCGAGGTCGGGCCGCCAGGCCTTGGTTCCAACCAGCGTCGTGAAGAACAGCCAGTTCGAGCTCTGCTCGACGTAGTAGCGCACCGAGGCATCCGCCAGCCCGTTGTAGAGCGTGCCGTCCTCGACGCGCCCGGAGAAGTCGCTGGCGAGCAGCAGCGTCGAGCCGCCGTTGCGGAAGCCGCGTCCCGCAGTGCTCTGGAACAGGAGCGCGCTCTGGCTCGAGCCGAGCGCCGAGTTCGCCCAGCCGAGGCGCACGGTCGCGATGGTGCCGAGATAGAAGTCCTCGGTGCGCAGGATCTGGTCGTGGTTGTAGAGCCGCACGAAGTCGTCCGCGACCAGGTCGTACTCCAGCCAGGGATAGAGGAAGCGGCGGTCCTCGGGCAGCAGCGTCGCGCCGGTCCAGGTGCTGAGCGGCGAGAACTGGTGCTCGTCGTAGGTGAGGCCGGTGCTCACGCGCTGCACCCAGCCGTTCTGCAGCCCCGGCGACCAGCCGCCGTAGACCGAGACGTAGTTATGCTGGTCGCGAAACTGGTCGACGATGTTGCCGCGGTCGTAGAGCGAGTCGCTCTGCGCGTCGTTGTTTCCGCTCACACCGGCCGCCCAGCGGGTGTCGAGGGCGTAGAAAGGATGGTTGATCGAGAGGTCGCGCAGGTGCCCGTCGCTGTTCTCGGCCCAGGTGAGCCCGACCTGGGTCCAGGTGCCGAAGGCGTGAGTGTTGCCGAGCTGCAGCACCGATTCGGTGCGATCGATGTTGATCTCGTGCAGTAATCGTACGTCGGTGCCGGTCCCGAAGAAGTTCAGGTCCTCGAGCTGTTCGCCCTCGGTGTTGGTGCCGCCGGTGCGCGAGTAGTTGAAGCCGGGGTTCAGCGTCCAGACATCGCGCGTCGTCACGCGCAGGTCGACCTTGCCGTCGTGATATTTCACGGGGCGGATCCAGGCGTCGTAGAAGTAGTTGTTGGCGCGCAGGATCCGCTCGGTCTCATCGATCAGGCGCCGCGAGTAGCGGTCGCCGGGCTTGAAGAGGAGCTGACTGCGGATGACCCTCGGGCGCGTTCGCGCATGCAGGTGGTCCGCGAGGCGGAACAGCCAGTGGTCGTCCTTCGGATCGCTGAGATTGAAGATATTCTGGTTGTCGATGAGGATCTCGCCGATGACGGCTTTGGAGGCCTCGAGCTCCGTATCCGGCGGAATCCCCGGCGTCTCGGGCGGCGGGACACCGACCGGAAGCGGTGCGTCGCCGAGCGAGTCGACGGCGGGGGCATCGGCGCCGCGCGCCAGCATCGGTACGAGGAGCAGTGCGAGCAGCGGCGCCGCGGCGCGCTGGTGCCCGGCGCACTGAGCTCGCTGGCCACTCCGCCACCGCATCCTGTGCATCGGCCCATTGTGCCCCGGCGCTGCCGGATGAGGGGGGCGGAGGTAGCAGTTCGGGCGGCGTGTCGTTCAAAATGTGACCGACTGCCTGTTCGGCCTCTCCAGGGCGCCGTGGGTGGGGCAAGGGGGACGGATGACACCACGGAACGCGCGGAGGCCGCTGAGAGCAGTAGCAGTGCGGATGCTCGGCGCCGCGTGCGTAGTTGTCTTAGCGCTATCCGGCGTGGCGGGTGCCGCTGCGTCCGATCCCAGGGCCGCGCCCACCGGCGAGGCGGCTCCCGTCATCCTGGTCTTCGCGGCCGCCTCGCTCGCTGAGCCCGTGGACGAGATTGCGCGTGCATTCGCCGCGCGCGAGGCAGAGCCGGGGAAGAGCGCGCCGGCGCGCGTCCCGGTGCGGACCTCATTCGCCGCGAGCTCGGTGCTCGCCAAGCAGATCGAGGCGGGCGCTCCCGCGGATGTATTTGTGTCGGCCGATACCGAGTGGATGGACTATCTCGACCAGCGCCATCTGATGCGCTCCGGCACCCGCGAGGAACTGCTCGGCAACGAGCTCGTGCTGATCGCCCCCGCCGGGAGCACCGTGCAGGTGACCCTGGGGCCGGGGGTGGATCTCATCCCAGCGCTCGCGGGGGGGCGGCTCGCGACCGGTGACCCGGATTCCGTGCCCGCCGGGCGCTACGCGCAGGAGGCGCTCACGAAGCTTGGCGTGTGGGAGAAGATCGCGCCGCGCCTCGTGCGCGCCGAGAACGTGCGCGCGGCGCTCGAGTATGTGGCGCGCGGGGAGGCGACGCTCGGCGTCGTGTACCGGACGGATGCGCTCGCGGAGAAGCGGGTGCGCCTGGTGGATGTCTTCCCCGCTTCGACCCACGAGCCCATCGTCTATCCGGTGGAGCTCACCGCGCGCGCATCCGCCCGAGCCGCGGCCTTCGAGGCGTTCCTCGAAAGCGACGCGGCCCGGCAGATTTTCGTGCGTCACGGGTTCGAGCGGCTGCCGCTCAGAACTTCCCGTTCTGAAAGTCGATAAAGGCCTGCTGCAGCTCGTCGCGGGTGTTCATGACGAAGGGGCCGTACTTCGCCAGCGGCTCCTTGAGCGGCCGGCCGGCGACCAGGATCGCACGCGCGCTGCGGCCGTCGGCGCCGGCGGTGACGCCCGTGAGCTCCACCTTGCCGCCTTCATCCAGCACCGCGAGCTCGTGCGTGCGTACCGTGATGGCATCCGGCCCCTCGCCGACGCTCACCGTTCCCTCGTAGACGTAGAGGAAGGCGGCGTAGTCGGGGGCCAGTGGCTCGCTGAATGTCGCCCCGGGCTCGATCGCGAGATCGAGGTAAGTGGGGTCCGTCGCCGGCTGCCGGATCGGGCCTGCCACTCCGGCCACGTTCCCGGCGATCACCTTGGCGCGTACGCCTCGAGCGGGCGTGGCGGTCGGGATCCGCTCGGGGCCGAACTCCTGGTACTTGGGCTGGGTCATCTTGTCGCGCGCCGGGAGGTTCAGCCACAGCTGAAATCCGCGCATGCGGCCTTCCTGCTGCTCGGGCATCTCCGAGTGCACGAGTCCCCGGCCCGCGGTCATCCACTGCACGCTCCCCGGCACCAGCACGCCCTCGTTGCCGTGGTTGTCGCGATGACGCATACGGCCGTCGAGCATGTAGGTCACGGTCTCGAAGCCCCGATGCGGGTGATCCGGGAAGCCGGCGATGTAGTCCTCCGCCTTGTCGGTGCCGAACTCATCGAGCATCAGGAACGGATCGAGGTCGGGAAGCTGCGGCTGCCCGATGACGCGCCGGAGCTTGACGCCCGCGCCATCGGATGTCGGCATGCCCTTGACGACGCGCCGCACGGTGCGGGCCTGGGCTTGCGCGTTCACCATGGAAATTCTCCTCAAATTGGATGCTTCAACAATCGTGCTCTCGTCGCCTTCTTTCAAGTGACGGCTCAGGCCGCCAGCGCATTCCCCGTGGGAACCCGGGCCACCGAGGGTATCGCGGCGTGCGCGGCTTTCAGGCTCTCCTCGCGATGCTGCGGAGAGATCGCGAGGCCCTGGGCGTGCACGATGCGCAGGTTCCTGATGCCCAGGAACGAGAACAGGAACCTGAGATACGACTCGCCGAACTCCGTGCGCGAATCGGGGCCGACGAGGCCGCCGCGCGCCATCGCGACGATGACCTGCTTGCCGCCCGCGAGCCCCTCGGGGCCGTTCGCGGTGTAGCGGAAGGTCTTGCCCGCGACCGCGATCCGGTCGATCCAGGCCTTGAGCTGGGACGGGATCGAGAAGTTGTAGATCGGCGCGCCGATCACCAGCACGTCCGCGGCAAGGAAGTCATCGAGCGCGCGCGCGTTGCGCGCCGCCTCCGACGCATCGCTGCGCGCGAGCGCGCTCTGCGTGAGGTGCGGCAGGTCATCCTGCGCGAGGTCGAGGTAAGTGACCTCGGCGTCCGGATGCTCGCTCTTTAAACGCTCGACGATCCCCCGCGTCAGCGCGCGGGTCGCCGACCCCGCGCCCAGGATGCTCGAATCGATGTGCAGGACTTTCATGGCTGGTCTCCCAATGCCCTGAGGGCTTGATGGAGACCTTAGTCCTTGGAACAATAGATGAGTATCCGGGCAAAATGGAACATATTGTTCTAAATATGTGAGTAATAGGAGCCTGAATGCAGCCTCTCGAGGGGTTCTACTACTTCACCCAGGTGGTCGACCACGGCGGGTTTGCCAAGGCCGCCCGGGCGCTCGACATCCCCAAATCGCGCCTCTCGCGCCACGTCGCCTCCCTCGAGGGGAGGCTTGGCGTACGGCTCGTCAACCGCTCGACAAGGCGCTTCGTGGTGACCGACGTCGGCCACGAGGTCTACCAGCATGCGACCGCGATGCTGGCCGAGGCCGATGCCGCGCTCGAAGTGGTCGAGTTCGCGCGCGCCAAGCCTTGCGGCACGATCCGCGCGAGCTGCCCCGTGGCGCTCGCGCAGGCCGCGCTCGCGCCGATCCTGCCGGCGTTCCTCGAAGCCTACCCCGCGATCCGCCTCGAGCTGCACGTGAGCAATCGGCGGGTGGATGTGCTCGCCGAGAGCTTCGATGTGACGCTGCGTGTGCGCACCAGGCCCTCGGGCGAAGACGGCCTCGTGATGCGCACGTTTCGCGAGGTGGACGAGTTCCTGGTGGCAAGCCCTGCGTACTTGAAGGGCGCCGCCGCGCTCACCGAGCCTGGCGAGCTCAAGCAGCACACGACGCTCGACTATGCGGGCGAGTTCGACCGGCGGCCGTGGCAGCTCTCAGGTCCCGCCGGGGAGACGGCGGTGGCCGAGCACCAGCCGCGCATCGTCTGTCATGACTTCGTGGTGCTGCATCAGGCGGCACTCGCGGGCTTGGGCGTCGCGCGGCTCCCCGAGAGTGTCGTGCGCGCGGACTTGAAGAGCGGCGCCCTGGTGCGCGTGCTGCCCGACTGGCGCAGCCCCCAGGGCATCGTGCACGTCGTCTTTCCCACGCGGCGCGGGATGCTGCCCGCGGTGCGGGCGTTCATCGATTTTCTTGCCGAGCGGCTGCCGGCGATGCTCTAAGTCAGGAGGGGCCGGGCTCGAGCCACTACACTAGGCCTCCAGAGGGAGCACTGAACGTGATGAGAACCCCCCGTACAAGCGCACCTGCCCGGCTCGGCGCTCTTGGCGCCTGTGCCGCTCTGGCGCTCGCCGCGCTCGGCAGTGTGCGGGCCGATGAGGGCGATCCGCCTTCGCGCGTCGCGCGGCTGAGCTACGTCGAAGGCGCGGTGTCTTTGCAGCCGGCGGGGCTCCCGGACTGGACGGCCGCCGAGCGCAACCGCCCCCTCACGACCGGCGACCGGCTCTGGACCGATCAGGAGTCGGTCGCCGAGCTCGACCTCGGCGATGGCGTGCTGCGCTTAGGTGCGATGACCGGATTCGCCTTCTTGAACCTCGACGATCGCCTCGCGCAGATCCAGCTGAGCGCCGGCGCTCTCGTCGTGCGGGTGTGGGACACCTCGAGCGGCCAGAGCTACGAGATCGACACCCCGCAGCTCGCCGTGCAGCTCACGCAGCCGGGCGCCTACCGCGTCGAGGTCGACGAGCCGGGCAGCACGACGCTCGTGAAAGTCTCGGAAGGCGAGGCGATCGCACTCGGCCCGGACGGGCCGATGCCGATCGATGCCCAGCGGGTGATGGTCTTTACGGGCTCGGCATCCGGCACCTCTCTTTCTTATAGCGCGGCCACGCTCGGCCCGCCCGATGATCTCGATACCTGGTCCGCGACGCGCGACCGCCAGGAGCAGGAGTCGCCGTCCCGCCAGTACGTCGCCGACGACACGCCGGGAACCTACGAGCTCGACGACAACGGCCGCTGGCAGAGCACGCCCGAATACGGCTACGTGTGGACCCCGGCGGTGGTGGTGGCGGGTTGGGTGCCGTACCGCTTCGGACACTGGGTGTGGATCGCGCCCTGGGGCTGGACCTGGGTCGACGAGGCTCCCTGGGGCTACGCGACGTTTCATTA
>Ga0335081_10016946_pt1 | contig 11804 bp, 7 predicted proteins | sample Lox_Sample_35_FD_206713 | JGI IMG/M metagenome (GOLD analysis project Ga0335081, IMG submission 206713) | Soil microbial communities from Loxahatchee National Wildlife Refuge, Florida, United States - Lox_Sample_3.5 | ecosystem: Environmental > Terrestrial > Soil > Wetlands | place: USA: Florida... | reverse complement strand
ACCCCGACTCCCACGCCAACCCCTGTGCCCGTGCCGACAGGGCCTGTCACCACCGTCAGCACGAGCGGCCATGCCGGAACCGCGGCAGACCCGTATCCGGGCGCAAACATCCAGGCTGCGATTAACGCAGTCCCCTCGGGCGGCACGGTCGTCATCCCGGCGGGCAACTGGTCTCTCGCCGGAGTGAGTGGCGGACAGATCACCGTCGCGAAGGCAAACATCACCATTCAGGGCGCCGGGTCGGGCAACGTGTTCGATCGTTACGGGCATCCGGTCTACTCCGCTTCGCCCTCCGGGACGTACACCCGCCTCTTCACGAACAACGACACCAATCGGTTCGTTCTCCAGGACGGGGCAGGCAACGTAACGGTTCGCGATATCTTCTTCGACGGGGCCACCCAGGGCACCGGCAGCGGTGCATACAACGCCTTCCTCCTCGTGATCAACGCCAAGTCTGGAATTCAATTCCGCAACCTTCGCGTCACGCAATCCAACCAGACCATGGAGGCCTGCGCGAGCACGTTCAACACGCCCGGCACGGCCTGGTACGACACCGCGTTCTTTGCTCCCAACGGCCATTGCGGCCTGCTGCAAACCAACGGAGCCGGACCAACGGTCATCAAGAACTGCTTCTTCTACAACAACAGCTGGAACCCCATCTACGAGAGCGATGACGTCATGGAAGGCAGCGTGGAGCTCATGGGGCCTGGTTCCAACTGCCTCGCCTCCGTCGGGATCACCGGCGGCGGCTCCGCGGCCGAGAACGGACAGATCTTGAACGACTACTTCGACGGAACGGGCGATCTGTCCTTCGAAGGCGTATCTGGCTTCTCGATCGGTGCCGGCCTCAACGACCCCGGCAACCCGGGGACCGTGTCCAACCTCGTGGTGAGCGGGAACTGGCTGCTCGGCGAGACCGTCGCCATCGCTTCGAACATATGGGAGATCTATGCCAGCCCCACCTCCGTCCCCGGCGCCGCTGCCGGCATGACGGTCAGGGGCTTCACCGTCGACCAGAACAGCATCATCGGCACAAAGGTCGCGCGCATCGACTTCCGCGGCACGCCGACCGGGGACAATCCGCGAGGCTCCCACAACAGCCACGAGGCCTATTACGTCTACGGTGCCAACGCGAGCCACAACTACCTGTCCAGCCCCAGCAGCCAGTACCTGACCGACTCGTTCACCTCGGGCGCCACGGCCCACTCCAACGTCGGCATCGACGTGAGCGCCAGCTCCGACACTGCTTCACCCACCGTGTCGTTCTCTCTCGGCACTCCCAGCGGCAACATCGTGCCGGTGTCCATGTCCGGCACCGCCAGCTATGGCGCGGTGATGTTCCTCATCAATGAGTCTGGCACCACTCCGAGCGAGACCGACTCCGAATGGACCTACGTTCCCCCGGTGAGCTGGGCGCGCAGCAGCAGCGCGATCACCCAGCTCTACGGGTGGACGAAGTCGGCTGCGGGAAGCGTCAGCGCCAGAGCCTCGGCCTCCATCCCCTAATAGGGAGGAAGCGCAACAGCACGTCGACCCCCGTTCGAAGCGGTCGACTCCAGGCGGACAAGAAACGAAACGGGCGAAACTTGCCCGTTTCGTTTCTTTTTTGGCACCGTCGGTCCTGGCGCACCGGATCCCGAAGACCCAGGATGAATCCAGGGTTCCTTCGGAGGCGTCGCCCTGTCCATGCCCCCTGTGGCCTCGCGACCGCTTTCGCCTTCCGACGGCCAATCCGCTCTGACGGCCCAGAGCACATCGGACCGGTTCGTGGTACTCGTTGTGATACCATCCCTCGCGACAGCTGCCGGGAAAGGGAAAGCGCGCTGCTGTGGCGACTCGGACGGAGTCCAGACCGGCGAGCGCGTGTCGCCGACCAGCGACGCACGCTGCAGAACGCTGGGTATCGAACCCGGACGGCCACGGCCGGCTGGAACCGATTGACGAAAGCTCGGAGCATAGAACGCCAACGATTGGGCCGATCTCCCGGATTCCTCCCCGCAGCACGGAGGACGAGGCCTTCTCTTCGATGCGGTGTGGGCCACCTGTCTGTGCCCACCCTCTCTCTCTGTGCTCCGCATCGGTTGACCTCTCCCGCCTGAGGCCAGAGATTCGACTCGCGACGCGGACAGTGATCCGGACGCGATGAGTCCCCGCTGCTGCCGGCACCGCTCACTTCACAGGTGCCCGGCCTGCATCCCGCGCGCATGCGGCCTATTGAAGGCTTTCATTCACAGCGAACCAGGGGGTGCAGTCGCCACCTCCTCCGGCCCGCCATGCGTTCTTGTTAGCCCGATCTGCGCCCACGCCGCTCCCTGAAGGATCGCCGAGACGCCCGGAGGGACCCGGCGCGGCGGAATACGGCACATCGAGCTGGCACGCTTGTCGACGTGCGGCAAGCCCGGGCAGGCGCGGCCGCGCGGCAGAAAGCGACACCAGAAGCACCGCTGCTGGATGAAGACAGGGAGTCTCCGGCGACCTGAATGTCCGGAGACCGCCGCGGAATCGTCTTCCGCGCAGCGGATCCCGCGCGACCGGGAGGGGCGGCGCCACCGCAAGCGTCGCGGCAAAGAAACCGGTGGCAAGACCCGAGGTCGACAGGCCCGCTCTTTCGCGCAAGCCCTTGCCTCAACGATATTCCTGCATCCGGATCGTCGGGCGCGACGGATTGCGTGACATCCCTTAGTATGGAAAGAGATTGCAGGAGCTGAACCAGGACACTCACCCATCGCCGTCGCCCGGATGCGCAGTTTTGCAGGGAGGTTTCCGGCGAGCGATGCGGCACCGGGGGCCTGCCTTCGGGAGATTCCAATCAAGACAGGGAGAGCCGCACGATGACGAAGCTCCAACGCTTGTTCAGGCAAGCCCACATCCTCGCCGCCCCCCTCGCGCTCGCCGCTGCGGCAGCCCATGGCGAATCCAGTGGCACGCCGGTTCATGCGGTGGGGCAAGCCGCGGCGTCCCGTGCGGCCCTTTCGGGCAAGGCGTGCTGCCCGGAGGGCCCCGCACAACTCCATCGCCCCAGCGCGGCCGGAGGCAAGTGCAGTTCCTTCCGCGCCAGGGACCAAGGCGGAATCTGCAGCGGCACCAGACTGGCCCGCAGCCATTCTACTGGCGCGACCTCCACCCACAGGCCAGCCGGCCCCGTTCGGACCGTGAGCACTCGCGGTCACGAGGGAACGGAATCCGATCCCTACCCGGGCGCCAGCATCCAGGCCGCGATCGATGCAGTTCCTTCGGGGGGAACGGTTTTCATCCCAGCGGGCAACTGGTCTCTCGCCGGCGTGCGCGGGGGGCAAATCACCGTGTCGCGGGCCAACATCACCATCCGGGGCGCTGGGTCGGGCAACGTGTTCGATCAGTATGGACACCCGACCTATTCCGATTCGCCGTCCGGAACGTACACCCGCCTGTTCACCCACAACGACACCAACCGGTTCGTTCTCGAAAGGGCGGCGCGCGACATCACGGTGCGCGACATCTTTTTCGATGGCGCCACGCAGGGCAAGGGAAGTGGCGCCCAGAGGGCGTTCCTCCTCGTGATCAACGCCGGGCCCGGGATCCAGTTTCGCAACCTTCGCGTCACGCAATCGGACAAGACCATGGAGGCCTGCGCGAGCACGTTCAACACTCCCGGCACGGCCTGGTACGACTCTGCCTTCATTGCTCCCGATCGTCACGGTGGGCTGCTCCAGACGAACGGAAGCGGACCAACGATCATCAAGAACTGCTTCTTCCACAACAACAGCTGGAACCCGATCTACGAGAACGATGACGTCATGGAAGGCTGCGTGGAGATGATGGGTCCCGGCTCCAACTCGCTCGCATCGGTCGGAATCACCGGAGGCGGCAGGCCGGCCGACAGGGGCAAGATCTTGAACAGCTACTTCGACGGAACCGGCGACATGGCCTTTAGGGGCGTGTCTGGCTTCTCGATCGGTGCTGGACTCAACGATCCCGGCTACCCGGGAACGGTGACCAACCTCGTGGTATCCGGGAACTGGCTGGTTGGCGACACCGTCGCCATCGCTTCGAACATCTGGGAGATGTATGGCAGCCCGGCCAGTATCCCCGGCGCCGCCGCGGGCATGACGGTGAGGGGCTTCACCGTCGACCACAACAGCCTGATCGCCACCACGGTCGCGCGGATCGACTTCCGCGGCACACCATCCGGCGATAAGCCGCGGGGATCCCACAACAGCCACGAAGCCTACTACGTGTCCGGCGCCAGGGCGCACCACAACTACCTCTCCAGCCCCAACAGCCAGTACCTGACCGACTCGTTCACCTCCAGCGCCAAGGCCAGCGCCAACGTCGGCGTGGATGTCAACACCAGCTCGGACACCGCGCCCCCCACCGTCGCGACCTTCTCGCTCGGCCCTCCCGCCGGCACCATCGTACCGGTTGCGATGTCCGGCAGGGCAACCTACGGCGCGGTGATGTACCTCATCAACGAGTCCGGCAACACCCCGAGCGAGAGCGACTCCGGGTGGACCTACGTTCCTCCCGTGAGCTGGACGCTCAGTCGGAGCGGGATCGCTCAGCTCTACGCATGGACGAAGTCCGCCGCCGGTCACATCAGCGCCAGGGCCTCCGCCTCGGTCCCCTCCGCGCACAGGGGCGGCGCCGGCGCGCGGAAGGAGCCCTGAAGAGGCCGCTCACCCTGACCTCCGCGCCGGCGAAGGCCGGGGATTCCGGCTCCGCGAACAGCGATCCTGCTGCGGGCGAGTTCACGACATCGATCACCGCACAGGCGATCCGGACTCGCGTCTGCGAACCAGACTGGCCGCTTCTCGCAGCGATTGGTCCCCTCGGCGGACTCGCGCGCCCCTGCCGGCGCGCCTTCGACCGCCGGCAGCGTTTGACAAACGACCGCCAAGAGGCCATGCCTTTTGGGTGGTTGGCCGACGACGGCTCGCATCGGACCCATATTTCCGGTAATTTCCATCACCGCGTGAAACCCCTCGCGACCGCACTCGACGGCACCGAACAGCTTGCCCAGACGCGCAGAGCAGCTGCGAAGGCCAGCAAGGGCATCTCAGACGACGCCATCTACGATGCAATCGTGCAAAGGCTCGCGGCGCTCGACGTGCGGGGGGATGTTCTCGACTTCGGCGCGGGCGTCGGGCTCCTGACGCACCACCTCGCACGGACCGACAGGTTTCGCAGCGTTTCGGGCGCCGATCTGCTGGCTCGCCCCGGAGAGCTGCCGGAAAGCATCGGATGGCATTCGCAGGATCTGAACTCTCCGCTTGAGATCCCCTCGTCGTCGCTTGACGCGATCGTCGCCTGCGAAGTGATCGAGCACCTCGAGAACCCGCGGGCTGTGGTGAGGGACTGGTTCCGGATGCTTCGACGTGGAGGCCTTGCGATCCTGACCACACCCAACAACGAGAGCCTGCGCGCGGTCATCGCCTTGCTCGTGCGCGGCCACTTCGTGAGCTTCGGCGATACCTGTTATCCGGCACACATCACCGCGTTGCTTCGCAAGGACGTCCAGCGAATCTTCTCCGAGGCGGGATTCGACGAGATCGGTTTCGACCACGTCGCTCGCGGCGGGATACCGCTCATCCCCTGGGTTACCTGGCAAGACGTGTCCGGCGGGCTTCTTCGCGGGGCACGTTTCAGCGAGACTCTCGTCGCCTGGGGAAGGAAGCCTGGGCGATAGGCTCCGCGTCCCGACGAATCCGTTCCGGCTGTGCGGGGAAAAGCGGTCAGCACGCCGAGACCGTTCGAGGGCTCGCCATCAGCTTCCTGGCGACGCGGCATGTTCCCGCGATCTCTCGCGTCCTTCGCGAGCCGGGAGGGACCCGTGGGTTCTTCTCTCGAGGTGGCTACCATCCATCCCGCTCGAGCCAAGTGCTGGTGACGCACGGCATGGTGCAGGTCGGGCCAAGCGTGGCGGAGATGGCCGCGCAGGGGGAGACCGGACATCTCCTTTGGCCACAGCGACTTCCTCCCTAAGCTGCGAATGCGCTTGTCAAAGAAAAAGGAAAGCCCCTAGACGGGTCCCCCACAAGTACCTCGCAGCCGGTGTTGGCATTGCGTTCGAGGTACCTCCGTCGCCAGGGGCGCGGTAAATTCAACCTCCGCGCTGCTTGTCTACTTGCAATAGGGGGAACACGTGCGGCAGCTCTTCTTGCCACTCCTTCTCGTGCCCCTGCTCCTGCTCGGCCTGGAAAGCGCCCCCACCTGGACCGCCCGCGAGCGGCGGAAGGGACAGGTCGCCACTCTCTTCTTGCTCGCCTCGCTCGGAATCCGCGCATTCCACCTCATCGAAAGCAACATCCGGAACCCGTCGGAGTGGGATTTCATGTGCTTTTGGCTCTGGGGCAAGCTGGGCGCCCACCGCGCCAGTTTCTACGATCCCGAGTCGACGATCGCGCTGGCGCGTCAGCTGGCGGGGCAGTTCAGCTTCTCCCCGCACTTCACGCACGGGTTCATCGAGGTGGGCTTTCTCTATCCCCCGCCCACGATGCTTCTGCTCGCCCCGCTCGGTTTTTTTTCGGCAAGCACGGCGGCCGCGCTCTGGTATCTGCTGCAGGTCTCCTGTCTGGTCGGGGCCAGCTTTCTTTTGTGGCGCCTGTTCGCCTCCGGAACCGGCCGACTCGGTCTCCTCTTCATCCTCGCGTTCATGCTCGTGCTGCCCGCCAGCCACCGTACTCTCCTGTTCGCCCAGACGAACTTCCTTGCGCTCTTCTTGGGCCTCCTTCTGCTGCGTTATGAGCGCAAGGGTCTCGGCGGCGTTTTTGCGGCAACATCCGTGTTCACGAAGCCTTACCTCGCCATCTGGTTTGGCTATCTGGCGCTGAAGAGGCGGTGGAAGGCCTTCTTCGCCGGCCTGGCGACTGCAGCGGCCCTCTGTGGCGTGAGCGCAGCCGTCTTCGGGGTCCCTACATTCCTCGCGTATTTCAGGGAGAACCCGACCCCACGCTTGCCATCCGCCCTGTTCAGCCCACCCATCAATCAATCTCTGTGGGGGAAGTTCCAACCGATCGGGCTCGGCGAGAGCGCAGGAGTTTCCGGGCGCATGATGGTCTTCACGGTGATCGCACTGACCCTGGTCATGGCCACCGCCTACCTGGTGTCTCGCACTCGCGAACCCGAGTCCGGTCTGGGCCTGGCCCTCGTGACCACGACGGGATTGATCATCTTCCCTTCTACCCAGGGACACTACAGCGTGTTGCTCGCCATTCCCCTGTTCTGCCTCTGGTCGCGGCGCCGTCAGCTGCGCCTCCCCTTGTCGCTGCTCATCGCGTTCATCACGCTGGAGTCGATATTGACGGGAATCGCCAACGGCTCCTACTCTTTTTGGGCTAATGCTGCAGCATGGTGTGCACTCGCGGTTGCGGCGGCACAAGCGGGAGCGGAAGCGCGGTCGTTGCAGCCGGCAACCGGGGTTGTCGGAGAATCGGCCCAGTGATCGCCCGCGAAGTCCGCCGGAAGGCCCCCGCCTTCAGCAGTCGGGAAGGAACGCGGACTGCTGGTCAAGGCACCGCGCTGCGGCCACCAGGGCGATCGGCAACGCCCGGCAAGTGGACGAGCCCGGACTCGTCGCAGGGTCCTGCCTGCTACACCTCCCCAGGAATGAATCCCGGGGGTTCTGAGGGGTAGAGATGCCATCTCGTCAGTAACTCTCCGGAGCCCTCGCCTTGCGGCCTCTCCGGCCTCTCTTCGACGAGCGACCCGCTCTCGCGCCGGCGCGCGTGGGGGTGGGATATCAGAGGTTCATGCTGCTCGCTCGATGCCGCCCGTCGCAGCAGCGGTTTCGCAGCCGGAATTGCCGCTGCGGCATTCCGGACATCGCGCGTGTCGTCAGCTTTCGCCACCGCACCATGGAGCTCACCACCGACCTCAGACACGCGCGCCGCCACCGTTCCTCCCAGCGCCTGAAGGCGCGGGCTTCCCGGTGGCAATTCCGGTGAAGAACCCGTCCGGGACGGCTGCCCATCCGATGAGCGCGCGGGCAACGGCACTCGCCCTTCCCTCATGCGGAACCCTCGCTCGAAGCAGAGCCCAGCAGCAGGAGCGACCTCGAGGGCGAGCGAACCCACGGCCTGAGAAATGAGCGTTCCTGCCGAACTGACATCCCGCCGCGAAGGCGCTGCGCGGACTCGAGAGCGCCACCACACCGGTGCGGGACCGCCTTCTTCCATGCCAGAGTGCCCCGAAAGAAGGACGCCTTCTCGGCAGTGCTTGCAGCGGACAGCTTCAATCAATGGCATTTTCATCGAAAATCGAGCATGCTGGGCGTCACTTCCGTGAGAACATTAACCTCTTCATGGGGGGAGGGAAGCGTGCTTCGCATCCTGGTGCTGTTCGGGACCCGGCCCGAGGTCATCAAGCTCGCGCCGGTCATCAGGGCGTTCGAGGCTCGGCCGGACCGCTTCCAAGTTCTCACGGTTTGTTCCAGCCAGCACACCGACTTGCTGCTTCCCTTTGTACGCCGGCTTGGGCTGCGCATCGACCACGACCTGGAGGTGATGCGCGACGATCAGGGCCCATCGGACGTGGCAGCGCGTGTGCTCGAGAAGCTCGACCGGATCCTCACTGCGGGGGAACGGACCGACCTCCTCCTGGTTCAGGGGGACACCACGACGGCATTTGCCGGAGCGCTGGCGGGCTTTCACCGCAAGACGCCGGTCGGCCACGTGGAGGCGGGACTGCGGTCGGGGGACATCGCGAGCCCGTTCCCCGAGGAGATGAACCGTCGGCTCATCACGCGCCTGGCCAGCTACCACTTCGCGGCCACCGCCCGCAATGTTGCGACGTTGCGGAGCGAAGGGGTAAGTCCGGATCGGATCGCCCTCACCGGCAATCCAGTCGTGGACGCCCTCAAGGAAGTTATCTTGCGCGAGCGGCCCAGCCAAGCGATCGTGGACCTGGTGAACGCCGAACGGGGGCGTCGTCTGGTCGTGCTCACAACTCACCGCCGCGAGGCCTTTGGCGACCGAATGGGGGGCTACTTGCGAGTCCTGCGACGGTTCGTCGAAGCGCATCCGGACACGGCGCTTTTCTTTCCCGTTCACCCCAACCCGGCGGTGAAGGACGCGGCCAAGTCAGTTCTCGATGGCGAGCCGCGGATCCATTTGCTAGCATCCCTCGATCATCCGGATTTCGTGCACCTTCTCTCTCGAGCCTGGTTGGTGGTCTCCGACTCAGGCGGAGTTCAGGAGGAAGTTGCCACTCTTGGCAAGGCCCTCTTCGTGCTGCGCGACAACACCGAGCGGCCAGAGGTGATCGAGGCGGGCATCGGCCGCCTCGTGGGCCCATCGCCGCAGCGGCTCGAGGAAATGCTGCTCGGGTTGGAGTCCGACGATGGATGGCTTCGGCGGGTGAGCACCATACCTAACCCCTTCGGGGATGGCCAGAGTGGTCCCCGCATTGCCGACGCCGTCGAGGCCTGGCTCGGAAGAGGAGCAGGCGATGCATGAGCAATACCCAGCCTCCTTTCCAGTGGAGCAGCAGGAGGAACAGCGGCACATCTTGACCATTGCGGTCGAGGACTACTTCCAGGCCGGGGCGCTGAGCCACGTCGTTCAGCCACGGCAATGGTCGCGCTTCGAGAAGCGCTGCGAGCGCACCACGCGCGCGACGCTTTCGCTGCTCGACCAGTGCGGCGCGAAGGCGACCTTCTTCGTGCTGGGCTGGATCGCAAGTGAGCTTCCCGAACTGGTGCGAGAGATCGTCGAGCGCGGGCACGAGGTCGCGAGCAAGGGCTATCACCACCTGGCCTTGCGGCAGATGTCGCGGGCCAAGTTCCGCGAGGATCTCATTCAATCGCGCGAAGCCATCGAGCGCGCCGCTGGACGGCGGGTGCTCGGCTATCGCATCGCCCGGGGCAGCTTCGGTCTCGCCGATCTGTGGGCGCTCGATCTGCTGGCCAAGGAGGGCTTCCTTTACGACTCCAGCTTCTATCCGACGCTTCGCTCCATCGGCAGCGAGGCGTGGCGTCGATTTCCGTTCCAGCACCGGGTGGGCAGTCTGAAGTTGTGGGAGGTTCCGCTTTCCAGCTTCCGTCTCGCCGGGCTTTCGATTCCCTGCGCCGGGGGCAACTATTTCCGGCAGCTTCCCCACGCTGCTGCCAAGGCGGTTCTGCGCGAGTGGAGCCAGCGCTACGCGGCCCCGTTCGTCCTCCACTTCCACGTGTGGGAGATGGACCCGGAGCTGCCGTTCATCAGCGCCGCGGGCCCCCTCGCTCTACTGCGGCAGCACCGCAATCTCGGCGAGATGCCCCACCGAATCGGGGACCACCTGCGCAGCTATCGCTTCACGGGAATCGCCGATCGCCTTGGCCTGCAGCAGGAAGTGCTTCCCGAGACGCGGCCGCTGCGCGCGATCGCCCGCGAGCCCCTGGTCCAGTCGGTCAATCGCACGCCCGTGACGGTGGTGGTTCCCTGCTACAACGAGGAACTCGTCCTCCCGTACCTCGCCAACACGCTGGAGGAAGTGCGGCGCCACCTCAGTCACTGGTACGACCTGCGCTTCGTGTTCGTCGACGACGGGAGCACCGACGAGACGTTCGCCCAGCTCAAGCGCATCTTTGGACACCGCCCCGACTGCGTGCTCATCCAGCAGCCGCGCAACATGGGGGTCGCCGCGGCCATCCTGGCAGGCATCCGCGCCGCGACCACCGAGGTGGTTTGCTCCATCGATTGCGACTGCACCTACGATCCGCACCAGCTCCAGGGGATGATCCCTCTTTTCCAGGACGACGTCGACATGGTGACGGCCTCGCCCTACCACCCGCTCGGCGGGGTCATGAACGTCCCCGGCTGGCGGCTCGCCCTGTCGAAGGGACTATCGGGTCTGTACCGGGTCGTGCTCGGGGAGAAGCTGGCCACGTTCACGAGCTGCTTCCGCGTCTATCGGCGCGACGCGTTCGTCGACCTGAAGCTCGAGAACGGGGGATTCTTGGGGGTGGCCGAGATGCTCGGCCTGCTCTCCATGCGGCGCGCCAAGATCGTGGAATACCCGGCCGTGCTCGAGGTGCGCATGCTGGGCCGGTCCAAGATGAAGATCCTCCGGACCATCGGAGGGCACCTGCAACTGCTCGCCCGCTTCGCCAGGCTGCGGATCGAGCGCGACTCGGGCCTCACCCGTGCGATGGCGGGGCCGCCCGCCAATCCACCCGATGTCGCGCCGGACTCGGGCAGCGGCAGCGAACCCCCCGCTCCGGATCCGCTCGCGCTCCCGCGCGACCAGAAGATGCGGTGCTGATGGACGCCATGTCCGCCTCCGGACCCTCGTGGTGCATCATCGGCGGTGGGATGGTGGGGCTCACCCTCGCTCACCGCCTGTCACAGCGAGGCTGCGCGGTCGCGCTGTACGAGGCTGCGCCCGAGCTGGGTGGCCTCGCGTCCGCCTGGACGCTCGGCGAGGTCACCTGGGACCGCCACTACCACGTCACGCTCCTGTCCGACACGTCGCTGCGGCGCATCCTCACCGAGATCGGATTGGAAGAGGAGATGCAGTGGGTCATCACCCGCACCGGCTGCTACACCGACGGGCAACTCTATTCGGTTTCGAACGCCCTCGAGCTGCTCCGCTTTCCGCCCCTGGGCCTGCTCGACAAGCTGCGGCTCGCGGGGAGCATCGCCTATGCCGCCCAGGTGAAGAATTGGCGCGCCCTGGAACGCGTGCCGGTCTCCGAGTGGCTCACCTCGCTCTCGGGGAAGCGCACCTTCGAGCGCTTCTGGCTGCCGCTCCTTCGCGCCAAGCTCGGCGACAACTGGCGCCTGACCAGCGCGGCGTTCATCTGGGCCACCATCGCGCGGCTCTACGCCGCGCGGCGAAGCGGTCTCAAG
>Ga0335081_10016945_pt1 | contig 11804 bp, 16 predicted proteins | sample Lox_Sample_35_FD_206713 | JGI IMG/M metagenome (GOLD analysis project Ga0335081, IMG submission 206713) | Soil microbial communities from Loxahatchee National Wildlife Refuge, Florida, United States - Lox_Sample_3.5 | ecosystem: Environmental > Terrestrial > Soil > Wetlands | place: USA... | reverse complement strand
GGGGATTTGGGGACCGTCGCACTATCAATGAAACGGAGGGATTTCCGTCTCATGTCCTCGATTGCTTCTGGGTCTTCTCGTAAATCGGATTTCAGACCGACGATGATGACTGGGGTTCCCGGACAATATTGAATTACTTCATCGAACCACTGTCCCCCATTAGACTCGTTTCTTTGAGGGCGCACCTTGGTTGGGGCATTTTCGAGTGAGTCTGGGGCATTGATGGCAAAGGCGATTAATATCACATGGGCTTTGTTATAACTCAAGGGTCGTAATCGATCGTATTCTTCTTGTCCACTGTGACATTTGTTAAATGCGGATAGTTAGGATGCGGATATACGCTGTATCCCAGATTGTGAGTTGGACTTCTCGTCCGTCCACCCGACACACTGATACGAAATTGTCGAATACAGTGGGTTGCTAAATACGATTAGAATTGGCAATGGAAAAGAACCATACATAATCCTAATTTGGTCAGTAAACGGAGATACTTTTAGATGCAAAATACCTTTGGGAAGTATCCGAGTGTGAATACAGAACATAAGGACGTCTTTCCCGATGCTCCATCACCGACAATCACCAGTTTTCTACATGTCGAGATTAGTTTCCGCATCAATGGCCGAAGTTTCAGAGCCACAGTAACAGTAGCTGAGGTGAGGAAGCTACCTTCGAATTGCGTCCTTGGACAGACTCGGTTGACCCGCCGTCGTCAACGACATTTCGCTCATTGCGCCTCCTCAACAATCCTCGGACGAATGAAGAAAGGCCAAGCCCTCCTCCTCTCTTGGCGCCGGCAGGAAATCCCGGATCAGCGATAGGGAATGCAATGGGTAATATAAGCAAACTGTTGTGTGCCTTCCTCCGGACTGTGAAACGGATTCGAGAGTCCTGTTCTAGTGGAATTCAGTCCAGGAGGACAGGGTAGCCGTTGCCTGGCTCAAATTTGTCGTTCTTTGCGAGAGTGAGGGGTTTCTCGCCTTGTGTTATCGTGCCCGATTCCTGAACCACGCCGGCTTTGAGGCGGGGCCGGTCCAATGGAAATAATTCGGCGCGGCCCACTTTGATTAGTAATTTCATCGACCGAAGCGCATTCCATATCTATCTAACTACCGTGCCAATGCTTACAGTTTCTTTTTTTTTCTTATTTTTATTTTTATTTGTATTTTTATTTTTGTTTTTATTTTTTTCTTTTAAGACGATGCGTAGTCTAGTCAAAACTAGTCCATAGTATGATGCTTATATGGCGGGACGTTGAGTAGTCTAAAGTGCGGACTCCTATGATCTGAATCACAGATGTTTCTTTATATGGTTCATATTTATCTTCAATCTAGACTTTTTAGCTCTCGGTCTAACCGACCTAGCCGTCTAACATTCGGAACACTAATTTTCAGTGACTGCCAGCTGAAACTTGGGACCCTAACCCTGCTTGGCTTCCCTTTTTTGGTGTTACCCTTCGTTGAACACACAAATTCGCCGTGACCGCTGATACGTGTCCTTGTCTGCCCCCTGCTTATCGTCAAACACAAGAAAGAATTGCACCAAGATGGTGGCGACCCCTGCCCATTCACTTCCCTCCCTAACGAACCTAGTCTCGCTCCGGAGTCGCAGTCGATCCCTCCTGCACAGAGGCATTTCAACAACTCAAGCTGAGCAAAGGATCCAAGTTCATTATCTTCAAATTGAATGACGACAAGACTTCCGTCGTCGTAGCAAAGGAATCCAAGGACCCGGATTATGAGACCTTCTTGAATGTATCCCTCCCACTCCCACGGTTATTCGGATTGCAGAGGCTGATCACGGCAGGAACTCCCGGAGAATGACTGCCGCTACGCGATCTATGATTTCGAATTCAACAAAGGAGACGAAGGCAAAAGAAACAAAATTCTCTTTTACGCGTACCCTTCCCTGGCCCCCGATTTCCCCCGATTTCCCCTAACACCTTTTTTTGGTGGGCAGCGGGTTGCTAACCCGCGAAGATGGTCTCCCGACAATGCGCCAATAAAGAGTAAGATGGTGTACGCCTCGTCCAAAGAAGCGATGAGACGCTCTTTCAACGGTGTTGGAGCAGAAATTCAAGGAACAGATTACTCAGAGGTTTCCTACGAGTCTGTATTAGACAAGGTTAGTAAGGGCAGGGCGTAAAGGATCTTGGAACTTGGGATCTGTATGTTTTCGCGTGTCGGAGGGATATGACAGTTCCTTCAGATATTATCTTTCCTTTTTGCTCTGTTTTCCCCCATGTTTTCCTCTGTGTCTTGTAGCTTGGAAGAGAAAGGCAAATTGTCGGTTTGCATCGTCTCCCGTGCACCGCTCCCGTTGACTTAGCGATACTATTGATTTGGAATTTTATCTTGTGTGTAGGCCTCATTATACATATTGATTACCCAAAAAAAAAAAAATCCGGTTTCTGTCAAATCCCGGGGAGAGCTATATGAATTTGGAACATTGGCCCGTTACACTTACAGTTTCAAAACCCTATTCCGTGGTTTCTTCCGCCCGTGTTCCATTCACACGATCAGTGGGCTGCGCTTCGTTCAAACTCATTCCACCTAACTTTTCCCCCACTGCAATACGATTAGAATACCATGAGAAGTGAAATGTGGATACATTTAGTGACTGCGCCGTTCTTTTCATTAGTACGCTCTGCCTCCAAGTATTCCGTCCACCCCGGGAATAAATCTAAATTCCCATCTGGCGAAGCAATCGTCTTCGCAATCTTCTCCTTGCCCACCTTCGCCAGCTCACGTCTCCATCGTTCTACCAGCCCGGCCGTCAAACTCGGTTTGTACGTCCTTGAAAACAGAACTGCTTCCGCGAATCGATTCGTAGCCAGGAGAATGTCGATGCAGCGCTCGAGTTCGCCGAGGGAGAGGTAAGCTGTGAAGGCAATGTTGTTTTGATTTGCCTCGGTGGCGAGCGTGGCGAGGGTATGTAGGCCGTCGCGGGAACCGGTTGAAGTGTAGAGGAGCAGGAGGGAGCCAAGGTCTTTGGCATGTTTGAATGCTTGTTCGGCAAGGGGGAGGTTCCAGGCTGATAGGGCCGCGTCGCCGACTTGTTTCCATTTTGATTCAATGTTCGATTCTATTGTGTGAGATAGGGAGTTGAGAAGGAGGGGAAAGATACTTTCTGCGAGTTCGTATGCTACGTCCAGTTTGCTGAGTTGCAATGCCAATTCAAACCGTTGTTCTGGATCTGTCGAAACTTCGAGTGCTTTGTCCTTGTACCCTGAAATTAGCTAGACTCCCGTCGGCTGTGAAGTACCCTGGCCTTCCAAGAATCGAGCAATCTTTGGCATCTGATCTGGTGGGATAGAAGCGAGCATCTCCTCTGCTGCTTCCATATCTCCCCGCAGGACGATTGTCTGGTACTCCACCACGTGAAGGCTCAATGCGTATGAAACCACGTTGACATCTTTGTCAGCGAGATAGACACGTCCATCTCTCGCAATGTATCCAAGAAGAAAGTATCCGGGATCGATGTGGGTGATTGTGTATGCTTGTTCACCAACGAGATATTGCAGTCGGTTCGCGGTTGTGTAAATGCAAACGTCACCGACCCATTTTGCTGTCCGGACACTACATATCAGAACCAGTCAAATACGTCCACGTACTTCTCGCTCAGTTCGGCGACAACTTCGAAAGCATCCTCGACACCTTCGTTTGGATCTGCCGTGCCGGCGTTGACAGATTCAAGATAAGCTGCTTTGTTGAAGCGAAGCACATAAAATGTTTCATCTGTAGCAATGCCAACTAGTTCGCCGCTATCACTCCAGCATACCTGCCGTTAGCCAACACTGAACCCACCGATCAGGGTAAGTACAATCTTCGGCACTTCATCAATCCGCCGAACAAGAGCCCCCGTATCCCAATCATAAAAGCACACCCACTCGGCCCCTCTCACACCCACAAGCTGCCCACCGAACAACCCCTCCATCGCAAAAGGGATATTCAAAACCCCAGGACGTTCTTTGAAATTCTTGTACAATCGAATGCTCGTAGTATTTTCACGAATGGCGTATTCATTGCTATTGCTTGCCCAAACAAAGTCTAATGCAGGACCAAAGGCCTTGTTATTGAGACGGAGGGCGGTATAGATGATGTATTCACCGTCGCCGATAGCGACGACGAAACGGCCGTTGGGGGAGTGGGCGAGGGTTTGGGGATAGATTTCTGAGGACCCAAGTTCTTTGACAGAAAGGGGAAGTCTGACGCCGTCTTTGATTTCACCATCTGTCAAAGGTTAATAAGGGGCGTTGGGGAGTGAACGGGCGGCGGCGGTACCTGCGGGCTTGATGATGGCAGTTTCAATGTCAGAGTACTTTGCCCAAATGATCTTTCCCGTTCCATCCATAGAGACAGCGGGTTCTTCTCTACCCATTTTGATAACAACAACGCCTTCATCAAAGCCCATCCCAATCTCCTGTCGCCCACGCAAGTACGTAACACACCAGGCTCGTTCAAGGCCATAATTCAACGTCTGTTCCAACCGATACGTATTCGAATGCCAAAGTTTAATCGTCCCATCTTCACTCCCACTCACAATAATGGGCAGGGTTGGATGAAAACATGCAAACGAGACATTGGACGTGTGACCTTCAAGGGTTTGAATGCACGCTTTCGTCTGATAATCCCAGATCTTGACGAATTTATCATCGCCTGTGGTAATGAGATAGGGTTTATCGCCGCCGTGATAGTAATCGACGTGGTTGACTCCCTTATCATGTGCGTCGAGGGTAAAATTGGCTGTGGAGGATGTGAACGACCAGACTTTGACGGTTCGATCGAGACAGGAGGAAGCGAATGTGTTGGGGTCCTTAGGGTTGATGGAGAGGGACATAACATAATGTGTGTGTCCCTCAAAAGTACGGATGCATTTCCAATCTTGATCCCAGTTCCAAAGCTTGATTGTCATATCGTCGGAACCTGTAAGCACGAACGATTGAGTTGGATGGACCGCAATACATCGAATGTAACTAGGCCAATTAGCCATGCACCGTTGGAGAAATGAATTACTCTGGATGAGCTTCAAAAGTCGTGATCTTCTCTTGCGTATTGAAATTGAATACTCTCTGCTCGATTAGATCACCCACACATGCGAAAGATACAAGTTGAAAATCATCGCTTCCAGTGACAATCCAGTTTTTCCGGGCAATGAATCGGCCCGCACGAACAGGCACATCGGTGATATCGAAGGTCCTCAGCAGTGTCGACGTTTCGTAGTTGTAGATGTAGACTTTGCCATTGTACAGTGCGCAGAGGATCCAACTCTCGGTAGGATGGAAATCGACGGCCTTGACGCGGTCCGATCGGCTTGATAGCAATTTCTTGATCTCTGTCCGCTTGACCTGGTGCCGTCAGCAATGCATTCTGCCTTCGCGATGCCGCAATGGGGAAGGAGGGGTAGGAACCATTTCCGGGGGAAGGGGGCTAGAGACGCGGAGGAAGTGAACGAGTTGCTGGGGGGAGCAGGCAGGGTGAGAGAAAGGGTGAAAGAAGACGCGATGAGGAGACTCTTTGATGTGCTGGCCAAATTTGCCCGACCCAATATTCCAATCTCGACTGGCGGCCCAACTGGCCATTTCAGCCACGCGGGGATCGTCAAAACTTTTTTTTTTCGTTCTGTTCCGGGCCCCTGTTGTTGCCAGGTCAGGTGCAATGGTTCGTTTCTCCGTAAATAATATGGCTCACATGGCGGACAGAAAGTCAAAACGATATCGAGATCTTCAGATACCTATCTTGGCACCAAAGGTGACGTCCCTCGTCTTCCTCGAAACCTCGACCCGGCTCTGCATCCATTTGCAAAGGCAAGGGAATACACAAGAGCCTTGAATGCCACCAAACTAGAACGGATATTTGCGCAGCCATTCATCGCACAGCTGGGAAAGGGACATGTTGATGGGGTATACTGCATCGCCAAGGATCCTAAGAAGTTGTCTGCTATTGCCAGTGGGAGTGCCGACGGGACTGTGAAGATGTGGGATTTGGTGTCTCGGGCCGAGGATTTCTCGATTCATGCCCATGAAAGTCAAGTAAACGGGCTATGTTACGCCACAGGCGGCAGATTGTTATCCTGTTCAGCCGATAAGACCGTCAAATTATGGGAGCCTGCCACTAAAACTGTACTTACCCCACTTAAGCACATCCTGACTTAACAGCCTGTCCAAACATACCTCGGCTCGGAAGGCTTTAACTCAATAGACCACCACCAAAAAGACGCCATATTCGCAACTTGCACCTCCACAATCCAAATCTGGGACGAAGCGCGGACCCAGCCCACCGCAACTCTCTCTTGGGGCCACGATACCATCAACACCCTCCGCTTCAACCGCACAGAAACCTCCATTCTCGCCTCAGCCGGCACAGACCGCACCCTCATCCTCTACGATCTTCGCACGACTTCGCCGCTCTCCAAGCTCGTTACAACCCTTCGTACTAATGCCATTGCCTGGAACCCTATGGAGGCGTTCAATTTTGCGGCTGCCTCTGAAGATGCTCATGTGTACATTTATGATATGCGGAAGATGACCAGGGCTTTGAATGTGTTGAAAGATCATGTTAGTGCAGTTATGGATGTGGATTTTTCACCGACCGGAGAAGAATTGGTAACTGGGTCGTATGATAAGTCGATTCGTATTTTCAAGACCAGGGAGGGACACAGTCGGGATGTATACCATACAAAACGGATGCAACGGTATCCTCCCATACACTAAATTGTCTGACCATAGGGTGTTCGCCGTCAAGTTCAGTATGGACGCCAAATATATTATTTCAGGCAGTGATGATGGGAATGTACGATTATGGCGGGCGAATGCGTCCGATCGGTCGACCATACGGACGGCGAGGGAGAAACAAAAGTTGGAGTATAATGAGCATTTGAAGGAACAGTTTAAGCATATGCCTGAGATACGCAGGATTGCTAGGCGGAGACATGTTCCAAAAGCGATTAAGAAGGAGGGCGAGAGGATTCGAACGGAAGTTGCTGCGATCAAGCGGAAGGAGGATAATTTGCGGAAGCATTCGAAGCCTGGGAGTGTGCCCTATGCAGTTGAGCGAACAAAACATATTGTTTCTCAACAAAAATAGACTTAATCTTTCTCAGATACCCGTCATTGAGGCGTTGGCCGAAATTTGTAATCATCACACGTCTAGAATGGCAGTCTTTTTCCCACTCTCCACTCCGTTAAATTTTCCTTGTCGGATGAGTCTGTACCTTTGTTAATACGCACGCTTCCATAGTTGCACAAAATGAATATGAGGTTTTTCCTCTTAATGGGTGAATTTATAGCGACGTACTCGCGTCCGAGCGGTTATCGAAATGAGGAAACCTGTTATCTGTTGAAGCGCAGAGCGTTTCCACAGGGCCCTTTTCTGTGGATCCTCAGAGAAGAGCGGAGCTACATAGGAATATTATGTCTTCAGAAAGCCCCTGTAGCCCACGTTCGCTTCCCCCTGGAACCATTCTTCAAGATCATATCTTGAATTGATTGCGCGAGGAGAAGACAGTGATGTGCATAAGCATACCAAACCCCCGCTAAATATGCAGCTAAAAGACAAAAGGACAAGACAAGTAATGCTATAAATGTCAGAGGCAATGAAACCTAGGCTATGAGGCAGATGTTTGTGAGAAAGGTGATCCATCCGAGAATGCACTTTAGTAGATATGAACAATGAAATCGGAGCTCCTACCAACTTATGCATACCCGGTTCGAGCGAGTATGTCGTTCCCGTTCCACGGCATCGCCCGCTGGCCAACTCGTCATCTTTTCGTTTGGATATGCCATTATGGCTACAGATCTTAGATCTGATCTATGACTCGCCCCACGGTATTGACAACCATTGGAGGGCCTATGAACTGCCGGATCTTCGAGCTGTGAGTGACGTTGCTCGTGGACTTTGGTACATTCACAACTTGGGCGAAACCCATCCTGATTTGCAACCCAGTAATGGTATGTCTCATGTGTATATTGTTTAATGGCCAGTTCCATGTTCGTGGCCTGAGATGACCCGGAGGATTGCGTATTTTGGTCTCGCACCGAGGGAGCAGAGCGGATGTTCCGACCACCGAGTTGTGTGATGAAACCACGTGTTATGTGGTTCTCGAGCTGCTCGATGTTCAGAGGCATGCAGTATTCAATAATAATAACGCTGATACAGGGAATTTCGGCTACATTTTTCTAACGCGATGTCGCAGTCTATCTGAATGCCCGAGAAGGAGTCGATAACGTCCCTTCGACAGGGATTGCGCCAGCGAATTCGAGCCAACTCATTCAAATTCTCCGATAACTTTTCAAAAGAAACTTCGCCATATATGCAACGGGACGTTCGAAGAGCGAAGATCTTGTTTCGGCTGAAAGTTCCTTGCCAGACTGCAAATTCGAAGGGCAGGTGCCACTTGCAAGGACTTTGGATATATAAGAGATCATGAGCAAGAAGGAGATGGCAAATTTTTGAAATGGGCAGCGTAGCGTCAACACTCTAGGGATATATCAAATTTCACTCTCTCTAAATGACAGGGATTGCGACCGCTAGTGCTTGATTAAAATTTGTCCAGTCATGTCATCAGGCTTTTCAAGGCCCATGACATCCAAAATTGTAGGAGCAACATCAGCAAGCGCCCCAGGATGATCCCTTCCACTGATCTTGAACGAATACTCCACATTTCCCGTTTGCGTCATGACAAATGGAACATGTGCAGTCTATCGTCAGCCCCTAACGAGAAGGTGGCCGTACAGTATGAGCGGTATGTGGACTCTTCCCATCATCCGAAATCATCTTCTCAGCATTTCTACACTGTGAGACAACGCAGACATCGACATTCGAACCCATGATCGGCAGTGACAAAGAGAATGTAACCGAGCTTTTTGCAGGCTTCGTAGATGGTGCCAATGGCCTGGTCACAGTGTCCCACTGCCTCGACAGCAGCTTCATAAACACCGGTATGTCCAACCATGTCTGGATTCGCAAGATTGAGAATAACAAATGGGTATTTTCCCGATTCGAGTGTTTCGACAGTCTTCTCTGCGACGCCGTGGACACTCATTTTCCTGCAATTAGTAAATGGTCACGGAACGAGATGGGTACGGGTCAAGGTCATATGTGGCAACTTTGGGACTTGGGATCATCTCACGATCCTCGCCGGGATACTGCTTTTCAACACCACCATTGAAGAACTGTAATCAGTGTCATTTGACAAAGGTGACGGATACAAACGTGACATGGGCATATTTTTCTGTTTCGGCGATGTGGCATTGAGGGATACCCTTTTTACTGAGCCATTCAGCTAGAACTATTGATGAGAAAAGCTAGTGCACAGCTGACTAACCGTCATTCATCCTTTGCGGAGGGAAGATAACAGGAATCTGGTCCCATTTTGGATTGCTACTATTAGCCGGCGTCTGATATAATAGACGTACTATTTGGACATGGACACTAGAGTGATATCTTTGGGGAGTTTCACTTTTCCTTCGAGGGGAGATGGATCGATATAGAGAATCTGCACAATCTCACGGACCCGATCCGACCGATAATTGAAAAAGATAAGCGTATCGTTGTCTCTGCATCAGCAGCAGTCAAACAAGACGACACACCTTGAAGCCGTCCCTCCTGTCCGTGATACACAATCGGTTTCAAGAACTCATCCGTCTCATTCTTCGCATACTTGCCCTCGATATCCTTGACCGGATCATCACTCCCAACATCCCCCTTGCCCTCCGTCAACGCCTGAAGCGCGACCAGAACCCTCTCCCAACGCTTATCTCGATCCATGGCGTAATATCGTCCAACGACCGTGCCAATCTTGCCATAATTCATTGCAGCCATTTTGTCGAGGAGTTCCTGCATATATTTTGCACTGGATTTCGGGTCGGTGTCACGTCCGTCCCCGAAAAAGTGTACGTACGTCTGTTTCACGCCGGCGTCTTTGGCAGCCTGGAGGAGGGCGTAGAGGTGTGTATTGTGAGAATGGACGCCTCCGTCCGAGATGAGGCCGAGAAGGTGCAGACGGCCATTGCCTTTTGTCGCGGTTTGAAGGGCGTCGACGATGGCCTTTTGTTTTGCGAATTCGCCCTTTTTGATGGATTGATCGATGCGGACGAGGTCCTGCCAGACTACTCTGCCAGCTCCGATGTTCAAGTGTCCCACTGGGGATCGTCAGTCTCCCCGGGAGGTTCGGCGGGAGGCAAGCTACCTTCCGAATTGCCCATTAGTCCGTCGGGAAGTCCGACGGCGAGGCCATGGGCTTCAAGCTCACAGAAGGGGTACTCCTTCTCGAATTTGTCCATGACAGGAGTTTTTGCGTTGCCAATTGCGTCGCCCTTTGGATTCCCATCCGGCGGACAAATTCCCCAACCTATTTTCAGTCAGTGACCTGAACCAATTCGGGGGGTAGTAGCACCGTCAATACAGATGAGACACACTTTTTCCTTTGGCTCTGCCATTGTGGAGCAGTAGGAAAAGGAATTGGGGCGATTGACTGAGGACGGATTGAGTGGCCTTTGGCTTCCGTTTCTTAAAGATAACGGATGGGATGATATTCGGACGATGATTGGGGCCCGAAATTTTCGGACGCAGAGGACGGGTACCTAACCGTTATTTAACTGGCTCTTATCTCGGCAGTTATCGACAATTCTTATCAAGCACTAAGACAGAATTGGATTTTGAATTTTAGGATTTTGATGTCACTAGGAATAGGACAAGTTGTGGAAAGGAAGGATTGGGAAATATGGCGTTTGAAAACCTTGGAGAATACATTTTGGTCGTGAGTCGCTATAGACCTCAAGTCGATTAACATCAGGTTATTAACTATCCTCCCCTTTTCGTGTCGCTAAGCGTTTCAATCGATGAATCTAATTGCTTTACTGTGCTGTTTGATAGCAGTCAACGAATTTATATCTCTGCGGTCTTTATTCTCAGCAGATTCTTGTGCATCAGATTTTCCTATATTTCAAACGTTCCCTAGGCATCAGTCCGGCCTTCCTTGGCCACCTCCTTTATGTCTGCTGCGATTTCCTTAGCTAGAGTTTCCCGGCCAATTTCGCCTCTTCCCTACCTTTTGAGTGCTTATGGTTGATCTTCCCCGCTTCCTTTTCAAGCTTAGAAATTCTGATCCTCAGCTAAATTAGTCTCTGGGAAACTTGGGGAAGCTATCATCTCTTCTGGTGAAGCTTCTGTCGTAAGCTTCTCCTGAATCAATCTCACTCCCTGAAGCGAACGAATTTTTATTCACTCCCCCAGCCAAGAGGGCCAAATCATTTTTAATAATGTTTTCTTCAGTGACTTCTTTCTCCTTGTTTTCCTACTCCTTGAGCTTGGGGGCTTGGGATTCCAATTCTCCCCGCTCAACGGCCACTTGCGCAGTTTGAAGTTGTAACTTGCAATCAACGCAACTGTAGGGGGACAACCATAAATGGTCCTTAGTCCGCCAAGAATACGCAAGTATCCCTTTTGCCATGGTTCAATCTTGGATCAGTGTTCCTGGATGGGGACGATCGGATTGAAGATATTTTGTGCGGGAGCCATGATACTGAAAATGGAAAACGTCAAGGGTGCCACGAGAGAGGAAGCTGAGACCGTTGCAATAGAGTGAATCAATGTTTGGGAGTTCTATCAAGCCTGATTTCCATCTGACGTCAAAGCAACCCGGAGGATCGCCGACGCTCATTCGCTGACACACTTTTCACATTCCATGGCAACAACTGGCGTAGAGTCGTTTCCACGCGTCGACTTGGATGCCCCATTTACCGTCCCGGAGAAGAAGATCAACTCGGACGCCGATGTAGTTCGATTCCAGCGCTCCGTGGCCTTTGC
>Ga0335081_10016944_pt1 | contig 11804 bp, 6 predicted proteins | sample Lox_Sample_35_FD_206713 | JGI IMG/M metagenome (GOLD analysis project Ga0335081, IMG submission 206713) | Soil microbial communities from Loxahatchee National Wildlife Refuge, Florida, United States - Lox_Sample_3.5 | ecosystem: Environmental > Terrestrial > Soil > Wetlands | place: USA: Florida... | reverse complement strand
GCCCCGAACAAGGAATTCCCCGCCAAAGTGGACAACAAAACTTTGCTGGTGAAGAATTTCAACGGCCAGGTGCTGGAGATGACCATCCTCAAAAAGAAGACACCGAAGTAGAGCGCAAAACGAGGAAGGCGGATCACGGGCCGTCCCCACTCCCGGAGCGTTTGCGACGGAGGGAAACTGCTGAAGTTATCCAGCGACCCTGCGAAAAAAAGGCGGCCCCGGATGGAGCCGCCGCAAGAGTAGTCTGTCAGCTTTCTAGAACACCAGCTTGCCCTGGAACTGGATGATGCGTCCCGAGGGCAGACCAACCGCGAAGGCGCCGTACGGACCGGTGGGAGGCGCCGTCGTGGTCAGGATTCTGCCGAAGGTGCCGCCCGCGGCCGGGTCGCCGTCAGCAAAGTTGTTGTCCGGGTTGGTGAAATTGGGGTGATTGAAGACGTTGTAGAAGTTGGCGCCGAAGCCGAAGGCCACTCGCTCCGTCAGCTTGAAGTTCTTGTTGACGCTCAGGTCGGAGTCGAAGAAGCCCGGCCCGCGGAAACCGTTGCGCTGCTGGTTGGGAAACGCCGTGGTGGCGGTGGCGAACTGGTTGAAGGCCAGGCACGTGCTCAGGCCGTTGACACAGCTCTGCTGCGCCGGGCCCAGCACCTGGGCTGGCAAATTAAGCGGGGTGTAATTGGGAATGGTCACGTTGCCGTCGATGACGGTAAATGGCAGACCGGAGCGGGCAAAGAAATTCTGCGAGATGGTCCAGTTGCCGAAGGCGCCGTTCACCCACTTGTTGCCGAACTTGTAGGGCATCTGCCAAACGTAGCTGGCGTTGAACGAGTTGCGAACGTCGTAGTCGGCATCGCCGTAGTTGAAGCAACGCAGACACGTCGGGTCAATCTGGTACTGCACGTTGGAAGGCGTGGCGCTGAAGGCGGCGTTCGAGTTGTTGTACGGGGTTTGCAAGACTCCGGTGTTCGACACCTCGTCGAGCGCATGACTCCAGGTGTAGCTGGCCTGCACCGTAAAGCCGTAGGTGAGCCGCTGGCTGTAGGCGGCGGTCAGGCCGTTGTAGTTGGAGACTCCGGCGCTGGAATACTCCTGCACCGCACCGAAGATGGGCGTGGGCGCAGTGTCGGGGAACGGCGCATAGCCCGCTCCCAAGGCATTGAGACCCTCGTTGTAGACCGGAATGTAGATGCCGTGGTTGCCCACGTATCCCAGGGTAAGGGCGCTCTTGCTGCCCAGCGCCTGCTGGATGCCGAAGCTCCACTGTTGATACTCCGGGGTATGGAAGGTGCCAACCTGACTACGGAAGACCGGAGTCACGAAGGCGGAGCCCAACTGTCCGCTTAGGCTGGCGAACGAAGCTCCGCTGGCAAATCCTGACATGATGGCCGCCGCCGACTCGGCTGCCTGTGTGGCTGCGCCGTTGGACGTGGTGTCTGCCCAAAGCGCGTTAGGCAGGCGCTCCTCCACCAGGTTCGGAAGATTCAACATGAACTGATCGCCGATAACGGCCGGCAGCGCGTCATAGAAGATGCCAAAGCCGCCGCGTACAACCGTCTTGTCGCTACCGCGCGGCGACCAGGCGAATCCGAACCGGGGCGATAGATCGATCGCATCGGTGGAGCGGAAGATCTGGTGCTGATCGGCATTGATGAAGGAGTTGTATGGCGTGGTGGAGGTGAGCTGGCCGGCCGCCAGCAGCGCGTTGAACGAGCTGCCCAGCAACGCGGCGCAATTCAGTTGGCACACCGGGTTGGAGTTGTGCTCAGCGCGCAGCGCCAAGGTGAGTTTCAGGCTTCGGTTGACCCGCCACTCGTCCTGTCCATAGACACCCAGCCCCCACAACGCCACCGGCTCGGTGGAACGCGATGGGAAGGTCTGCCGATACTGCACCGCAACTCCGTTATACAGACTCAGCGGATCCGCGATGAAGATTTCCGGGTTGTTGCGGACGCTGAATGCGTAGTCGGTGATGTCATAGCGGCGGAAGTTGACACCAAACTTCAGGCTGTGCGCTCCCTTGGTGATGGAGAAGTCATCCACGATCTGGTACTGCGTGGTGTTGCGGCCCTGGGGGAAGTCCCAGACCAGTCCGCCAACCGAGGTCAGGCTGAAGCCACTCCCGAGGAGCGAGTAGGGGAACAGCCCAGGGTCGTTCTGGGTAAAGATGGCGCGATAGTAGCTGCCGGCCACGATGAACTGGTTGGTCGCGTTGGGACCGAAGACATGGTTCCATTGCGACTGGCCATCGTAGGCGGGCTGGTAGCTGGCCGCGCTGAAGGCGTTGTTGATGGGATCGGCGAAGGTGGCTTGCGTGCCGTGGTCGAGGCGCACGCGCCAGAAGACGTGGTCATTGTCGGAGAAGTTCTGGTCGATGCGTCCGCTGATGATGTACTCGGTACCGGGCAGGGCCGGCGTCGCTTCATATTGGCCGATGCAGTTGCCGACGATCGGTACGCCGCAGTTGCCGCCGTCGCCCGGGCTGGTGGCAGTGACGTTGTAGCCGGGCGCGGACTGGTAAAGCTGAAAGAGCTTGGTGTAGAGCGGCACGGCGCTGGGATCGTTGGCGGCGAGGTTGGCCAGCGTAGCCGCGGCGAAGTTAGGACTGGGCGCAAAGACCGGTTGGCTGGAAGGCACGATATAACGAATGCCTTCGGTATCGGCGAAGAAGAAGGTCTTGTCCTTCTTGATGGGCCCGCCGAACGAAGCAGCCCACTCATTGTTGTTGGCGAATGGCCGCGGCGTGCCGTTCAGGTTATTGAACCAGTCATTGGCGTCCAGCGCCCGGCCGGTCCACCAGTATTCGGCGTTGCCGTGATACTGGTTGGTGCCCGACTTGGTGACATAGGAAACCTGGGCGCCGGCCTGCTGGCCATACTGGCCGGAGTAGGCGTTGTTCACCACCGTCGCTTCCTGAATGTCGTTTTTACCGAGCGTCAGATTGGTTGCGCCCGAGTTGTTCAGATTCAGGTAAGGGTCCATATCGTTCTCGCCATTAACGGTGAACAGATTGGAGGTGGAGGGAAGACCGTAGCTGCTGAAGTTGCCATAGCCCTGGCCGGTATTCATGGCGACGCCGGGCGCAGTCTGCGCGACGTAGGTGATGTCATTGCCGCCATTGGGCTGGTTGGCAATCAGGGCCTGATTGAAGTTGGTGGAGAGGTCGGCGTTATCGGCCTGCACCAGTGGTGCCGCCGAGGTCACTTCCACCGTCTGTGATGCGGCGCCGACGGTCATCTTCACGTCGCCGATGGTGGCCTGTCCCACATTGACGGAGACGTTCGTGTCGGCCTTGCTGAAGCCTTGCGCCGTCACGCTCACGCTGTAGTTGCCAGGAGGCAGCAGCGCGAAACGGTATGCGCCGGTGGCGTTGGTAGTCGTGGTGCGAGTCGCGCCGGTAGCGTCGCTCTTCAGAGTCACTGTCGCTCCGGACACAACCGCTCCGCTGGGATCGGTGACCGTGCCGGTCAGATCGCCCGAGACCAGCGACTGCGCCATCAGCGACGGCGCCGTCACTGCGGCGAATACCAGCAGGGCCAGCAATCCAGTCATGATCTTTCTTGCTTTCATATGTCCCACTCTTCTCGCTGAAAATGCGGACGACCAAGAGCTTCGTGCTGCCTCTCTAGTTGTCCGCCGGTGGTAAGAGCAAGCGTTGTGCCTTGCGCTAATCGCGACGAGCAGCAGGCAAGAGCGTGGGATGAGTTGTTCAGAAGCTGGGATGAGGGGCAGTAACGATGGACGAGCTGCGTGCGACATTATGTGGACATGTCCAGGTTGTCCTTGCTGGTGGTTTGTTCGTGGCGGTACGAACTATTGGGGCGGTACGAAACAGAGTTGCTGGAAGCAATGAACCCGTGGGGCGGCATTTACAGAGGGCGGTAGATGAAAAGCACCGTCGCGCCGAAAAGTCCGACAGCCAAAAAACGAAAGGCGCTCTTGCGAGCGCCTTCTAACTTGCATTCGTCGAACTGCGTATCGCCGCTGTTGTCCTTATGCCGCCTTGGGGTCGGTGTACGCGGTCACGGCATCGGAGCGGCCCACAGTGCTCGCATCTACCAGCTTCATCTCATTCCAGTCGTAAGGGAACTCCTGCCCGCAATCCAGGCACACGACGTAGGTTCCCGTGACCGATGCGGCTGGGCTGCGACGCTGCTTGCCGCGAACTGTAATAGGAAAGCTGCACCGTCGGTGTGAGCAACCGAAGACCATATCGAACAGTTTCATAACGCCACCTCCCCGATGGCCCAGTTCGAAACGGCTGAACTGCCCTCTGGCCCCAACTAATCTCCCTAGAAGCGCAAACCCGGCTCTACGGTATTAGATTCGGAGACGCTGAAAAAGGTTTCGTTTCGGCACAGGGTTGTTCTTCACAGTGTCCCTATTTGGTACATATCGGCGGCGACGAGACGGAGTTTAATTGCGACAACTGCGCCAAACTGCGTCAGCAATCACCAACAGCTATAATTTGTTTGCCTTGCCACACCTTCGTGCCCAACTGTTGCCGAGTTTGGTTCTTCCCCTGGCGATCGCCTGTCTGCCTTGTCCGCCGCTTACCGCGCAGAACCTTACGCCAACGCAAACGCTGATGGTGGTCCCGTTCGAGAACCGCTCCAGCGCGCCCGGCCTGGAGTGGATCGCCGAGGCCTTCCCCGAGGTGCTCTCGGAAAGAATGGCTTCGCCCCAGCTCTACGCCATGGGTCGCGACGACCGCACCTACGCCTTCGATCGCTCGGGCATTCCAGCTACCGTGGTGCCCTCGCGCGCTACCATCTACCGCATAGCTGAGCAGATGGGCGCGGACTACGTCGTCATGGGCAGCTACAACTTCGACGGCAAGGCCTTCACCGCGACCGCGCAACTGCTCGACATGAAAAGGCTGCACCTGTACGCGCCGGTGGAAAGCAGCGGGCCGCTCATCAACCTCATCGATCTGCAAACCATGCTGGCTTGGGAGCTGTTGCAACAGTTGCCATCGCATTCATCGGCCACACGTCAGCAGTTCTTGAGTACCTCGCCGCCAATTCGGCTCGACGCTTTCGAGAACTACATTCGCGGAATTCTCACCACCGGTCACCAGCAGAAGGTGCACTACCTGCATGAAGCGGTGAAGCTTAATCCCAACTACACCCAGGCGATGCTCCAGCTTGGCAAGACGTATTTCGACACGCGCGAGTACGAGTCGGCGGCGGCGTGGTTCGCGCGCATTCCCAAGAGCGACCCGCAAGCCGGCGAGGCCAACTTCCTGCTCGGCATGTCCGAGTTCTACCGCGGCAATTACGACAAAGCGCTGGCGGCGTTCAACTATCTCGCAGCCCGGCTGCCTTTGACGGAGGTCTACAACAATCTGGGAGTCGTGGAAGCTCGCCGGGGACAACGCGCCGCGGCTGTCGGATACTTCTCCAAGGCGGTCACTGCCGATCCCAATGACGCTGACTATCGCTTCAACCTTGCGATCGCGCTGCTTCGCAACGGAGACAGCGCCGGCGCCGCCCGGCAGCTCAGGGAAGAATTACAGCAACGCCCCACCGACGGCGAAGCCAAAATGCTGCTCGACATGATCAGCCGCGGTGTGCCTCCGCCGTCTTCCGCTGGCGGGACTCAGACCGGCAGTTCCCTGTTGCCGCCGGCGCAGCCACGCCTACCGCTGGAGCGGATCAAGCGCAACTATGACGAGGCTTCCTATCGCCAGCTCGAATTGCAGATCCATAACTTCACCGAAGCACGTCTGGCGAAGATGGGCCCGCACGACCGCTCCGCCTATCACATGGAGCGTGGCAAGGAATTGCTGGCACAAGACATGACGGACCAGGCGGAGAACGAATTCCGGGACGCGATCAGCGCGGAGTACAGTAATGCCCTCGCACACGCGCAATTGGCCATGCTGCTGGAGAAGAAGGGCGACGTGAGCAACGCCCGCGTTGAGGCGCAGAACTCAGTACGGCTGAAGCCGAATGTCGATGCGCTCCTGGTGCTGGCGCGGCTTGATTTGAAGCAGAACCAGGTGCAGGCCGCGCAAGGCGAGGTTGAGCAGGCTCTGGCGTTGGAGCCGGCGAATTCTTCGGCCCTCGCGTTGAAACAAGAGATCGCATCGAGGCAAACGGGTGCAAAATAGAAGTAGGTCAAGATATGAAAAGCAGTCCTCTTCACGGTCATGCTGAGCGAGTTCGCCGCTCGCGCGGGGTGACGTTCGCTCTTTTCTTTCTGCTGCTCTCTTCCGCGGTTGGGCTCGCCAACACCGTGGTCAAGATTCGCGTCGACGACACCATCCAGCCCATCAGCGCTGAATATGTCGACCGCGCCGTCGAGCACGCGCGCCAGACCAACGCCGATGCCGTCCTGATTGAGTTGAGCACGCCCGGCGGGCTGGCTGACTCTACCCGCAACATGATCCAGAAGATCCTCGCCTCGCCCGTTCCGGTGATCGTCTACGTCGCGCCAACCGGCGCCAATGCGGCTTCCGCGGGCTTCTTCATCCTCGAATCGGCCGACGTAGCAGCCATGGCCCCCGGCACCAACACCGGCGCGGCGCATCCCGTCATCCTGGGCGGCGAGAAGATGGATGACGCGATGAAGGCGAAGATGGAGAACGACTCCGCCGCCTTCATGCGCTCCTTCGTCGGGCCGCGCGGCCGCAACGTGCAACTGGCGGAGAGCGCGGTGCGCGAATCGAAGTCGTGGACCGACCAGGAGGCGCTGCAACAGCATCTCATCGACATCGTTGCCAAGGACCAGAGCGACCTCTTTCGCCAGCTCGACGCACGCACCGTGAAGCGCTTCGACGGCAAACAGGTGAAGCTGCATCTGGCCGACGCCCACGTCGACGAAATGCAGATGACGCTGCGCCAGCGCATTCTCGATTTTCTGCTCGATCCCAACATCGCGTTCCTGGTGCTGGCGGTGGGCGCGCTGGCGCTCTACGCCGAATTTAACCATCCCGGCGCGATTGTGCCCGGCGTGGTCGGTGTCGTCTTCATCCTGCTCGCGCTGTTCGCGCTTAATCTTCTGCCCACGCGCTACGCGTCATTCACGCTCATCATGGCGGCCTTCGTGCTGTTCGTGCTGGAGGCGAAGTTCGCTACCCACGGCATTCTCGGGCTCGGCGGCATTGTGCTGCTGACGCTCGGCGGATTACTGCTGGTTGACGGGCCGATACCGCAGATGCGCGTCAACTTGTGGACCGCCATCGGCGTCAGCGTGCCGCTTGGGGGGATCACCGTGTTCCTGATGACCATCGCCCTGCGCGCGCGCCGCAACAAAGTCGTCACCGGAAAGCAGGGGCTGATCGGCGCTATCGGCGAAGCGCGCACCGACCTCGATCCCGAAGGCAAGGTCTGGGTGGTAGGCGAGTTGTGGAACGCCCACGCGCCCTCCCGCGTCGGCATGGGAGACCACGTGGTCGTGCGCAAAGTCGAGGGACTGGAACTGGAAGTGGAGAAGCGGTAGCCAGTCGCCAGTCCAGTCGATACGCTGCGAGCCGGAAGACTGGGTTTTATGTCCTCTGTGCCGCCGGAAGGAATGTACCATCTTAGTGCAAGACACAGCCACACCGAAACTGCTCTAGTCGTCAGCGGACGCGTGCAGGCCTGGCGCGGCATAGTCGCCCGGCATTACCGCAGGAATTGGAATCTCCTGGTCCTTGTACTGAAGCTGATAGAGCTTCCAGTAAATGCCGCGTTGCGCCAGCAGTTGCTGATGCGAGCCGATCTCGCGCACCCGGCCTTTGTGCATGACGATGATCTTGTTGGCGCGCTGAATGGTGCTCAGCCGGTGGGCGATGATGATCGAGGTGCGGCCTTCGACCATGCGCGTCAGGGCCTCGCGCACGCGAAACTCGGTCTCGGTATCGACGCTGGAGGTGGCCTCGTCGAGGATGAGGATCTTGGGATTGTGCGCCAGCGCCCGCGCAAACGAGATGAGCTGTTTCTGCCCGGTGGAAAGGGTGCTGCCGCGCTCCCTGACTTCCTCATCGAAGCCGCTCGGCAGCGAGCGAATGAAGTCGGCGACGTTGACTTGCTCGGCAGCGTCTTCCACCATCTCGTCCTCGATCCAGCGCGTGCCGAGGCGGATATTGCCCGCGACCGTGCCGCTGAACAGGAATGGATCTTGCAGCACCACGCCGTAGCGCCGCCGCAACTCGCCCAAGTCCATGTCGCGGATGTCGACGTTGTCGATGCGGACCGCGCCCTGCTGCACATCGTAAAAGCGCAGCAGCAGGGAGATGATCGTGGTCTTGCCCGCGCCGGTATGTCCGACGATCGCGACCGTCTCGCCCGGCTCGATAGTGAAGGAGACATCGCGCAGCACCCAGTCGAAATCCTCGGATATCGCGGCAGAAGCTCCATCGCCATTTCCGCCGACGACACTCACCTTCACCTTCTCGCCTTTACTGGCAGCCTCGGCGGCGGCTTGCGCCAGAGTGCGGTAAGCGAACCACACGTGGTCGAACTCGATGCGCCCCGGTCCTTGCGGCACTTTCGCCTTGGCCGGCGTGACAATCTCCGCTGGCGTGTCCAGCAGCTTGAAGATGCGCTCGCTGGAGGCCATTGCCGACTGCAAAATGTTGTACTTCTCGCTGAGGTCCTGGATGGGCCGGAAGAAGCGTTGCGCATATTGCATGAACGCTACCAGCACACCCAGCGTCACCAGGTTGCGCAGCACCTGGTTGCCGCCAAACCAGATCACGCTGGCGATGGCAATCGACGATAGCACTTCCACGACCGGGTAGTAGATGGCATGCGCGCGGATCGCGTCCTTGAAGGCGTCCATGTGCGTGCGATTGACCTTCTCGAACTCCTCGTACGAGCGTTGCTCACGATTGAAGAGTTGCAGCACGACGATGCCGGTGATGTGCTCCTGAAGATAGGCGTTGATGCGGGCGATGGCCACACGAATGCGGCGATAGCTGTCGCGCACCGCGCGGCGAAAGATCGATGTGGCGTAGAAAATGACGGGAAGCACCGCGAAGGTGATCAGCGCCAGCCGCCAATTCATGTTCAGCATGATCACCAGGATGCCGAGCAGCACGAACACATCTTCGAAGATCGACACCACGCCGGCGGTGAACATTTCATTCAGCGCATCGACGTCGCTGGTCACGCGCGTCACCAGGCGGCCGACGGGGTTCCGGTCGAAGAACGAGACGTGCAGCCGTTGCAGATGGCGGAAGATCTGGCTGCGCAGATCGAACATCACCTTTTGCCCGGTCCACTGCATGACGTAGGTCTGCGCGAACTCCAACAGAAAAGTGAACAGCAGGAGGCCGATGTACATCGCCGTGATCTGGGCAATGCCGACGAATGGCCGCGTGCTGAGAAAGCGGTCGAGCAGCGAATGAGTTTCGAGGCGACTGGCGAGGTATCGGTCGATGGCAACTTTGGTGAGGTAGGGGCCCAGCACGTCCGCGACCGACTTCAACACAATGGCCACCAGCGCTATGCCCACCTGCCAGCGGTATGGGTGCAGGTAGGTAAGCAGGCGCTTCATCAGCCTGGCGTCGTAGGCCTTGCCTAATACCTCTTCCTCGTGGATTGCCATGAGTCTTAGTCGATTGTAGCGGAGACCTGACCTTATTTAGACGAGTGCTGATCAGCGCAGGATGGAAAAGCTTGGGGGTGCAGAGGAAGCCGGGCATGAGCCGGCTTCCTCATGTGCCTCAGAAGCGGAGGCTGGGGCCGCCTAGGTGAGGTCGTCTATTTTTAGCTTAGCGATATCGCCCTTCCACTGCTGGCGCAATTGGTCTTCAACAAATCCGGCATCATAGGTACGGCCTTGTGCCTTCAACGCCTGTTGCAATCCGAATAAAGAGCGCGGGTTCCGCGGATTGCGCTCGAGATCGTCGCGGAAAACTTTTTCCGCGCCCGCGGTATCGCCACTCACCAGCAACACTGCTCCCAACGATTCCCGGACCGGAAAGAACCAGTCCGGAGGTTCGCCGTATTTCAGTGTGTCCTGAATGGCGACAGCGTCGTGCAAAAGGCTGATGGTTGCGGCATTTTCTTTCTTGGCCATGGCGATCCTTGCGCCCAGAACATCCTCTGCAATCTTCAGAATGTCTTTGGCCTTGTTGTTGATGGGCATGGCGAAGATCACGTCCGGGGAGGTGCTCTGCTCGGCTACGGAGACAATTTTGTACTCCGCTTCGGCTTCGCTGATCCTGCCGCTGCCCGCCAGCGCCATTCCGCGGCCGAAATGCCAAAACACAGTGGTGATCTTCATGGCTGGATCGGGTTGCGGCATGGCGAGTATTTCGTTCCACTTGTGAAAGCGGATGTTCACCGCCATCGGCACCGTCATAAAGCCTTCGAGCGGGGGCATATCTTTTACGTGCGCCCCGACATTGGCTGCCAGCAGATCCGCGTTCTCGCGGGCCTCCGCATAGTTGCCGTTCATGCTGGCGCACATGGCGATGAAGTGCAGGTTATGGCTGTAGTACATCATGGGGTAAATGCCTTGTTCCCCGGTGGCGGCGATATAGGCGCGGTCCGCGGCCGCGGCTTGCTCGTTGGTTTTCACCGCGGCTTCATAGTCGCCGGTGCGTATGTAGACATGCGCGGGCATGTGGACGATGTGTCCCGCCGCAGGCGCCAGCGCTGCCAATCGGTTCGCCCCCGCCAATGCCCGCTCGGGCGACGGGGAGGCCTCGACCGCATGGATGTAGTAATGGACGGCGCCAAGATGATTGGGATCGCGGCGAATCACTCCTTCCAGCGTGGCCACAATCTCTTCCGTGCCTGCTTCCGGCGTGCCATCGGGATGCCACAAACCCCAAGGATGCAGATTCATGCCCGACTCCGCAAATAACGTCGCCGCATCCACGTCATCGGGAAAGTTCCGCGCAACCTCTCGCATGGCGTCGTGGTAGTCTTCGGCGGCGTTGCGGCGATCAGCCTTAGGATCGGCGGGGAATCGCTTGGCCATCGCCGCGATGTAAGCTTTTTCGCTGGGCGAAGCGGTGCCCGACAGGTCAACTGCTTTCTGAATCGCCGCGTGGGCCTGCTGGAAGCGCTCGTCGCTGGCAGGGTCGTTGTAATTTGGACCTACGGCTTCGGCAATGCCCCAATAAGCCATGGCGAGCTTGGGATCGAGTTCCGCCGCGCGTTGAAATGAGCGCGCTGCCTCATCATGGTTGAAGGCGTAGATGAGCCGGAATCCTTGATCGAAGAACGCTTGCGCCTCAGGATTCGCGGCCGAGACGGGATGGTGCAGATTTCCCAAGCCCGGCATCAGGGTCGCCGGCTTCGCCTCAGCATGGGCTGGGTGGTTTTGAGCGATGGAGGGAATGCAAAGCAGGAGCACAAATACAGCGATGGCATGCCGCATAGGGAGGGCCTCCTCTGGTGCGCCCCACAGCGCAAATCGCAAGGATAATACACCAAAATCAGAGTTGACGGCGGAGGCTTCCAGCCGTAAAGAAAAAGCACATTAACCACAGAGACACAGAGGTTTTGATTTCTTTGTTTTTCTCTGTGTCTCTGTGTCTCTGTGGTTAATAAATCCTACTTCGCCAGCTCGTAGCCGGCGAAGAAGTAGCTGATCTCGAAGCGCGCCGTGTCTTCGGCATCGGAGCCGTGCACCGCGTTGTTCTCAATGCTGGAGGCCCACTTCTTGCGAATGGTGCCCTCGTCGGCCTTGGCGGGATCAGTCGCGCCCATCAGTTTGCGGTAATCGGCGATGGCGTCTTCCTTCTCCAGCGCCATCACGATGATCGGCCCGCTCGACATGAAGTTGGTCAGCGACTCGAAAAACGGCCGATGCACGTGTACGGCGTAGAAGCCCTCTGCCTGGGCCTTGTTGATGTGCAGCATCTT
>Ga0335081_10016942_pt1 | contig 11805 bp, 8 predicted proteins | sample Lox_Sample_35_FD_206713 | JGI IMG/M metagenome (GOLD analysis project Ga0335081, IMG submission 206713) | Soil microbial communities from Loxahatchee National Wildlife Refuge, Florida, United States - Lox_Sample_3.5 | ecosystem: Environmental > Terrestrial > Soil > Wetlands | place: USA: Florida... | reverse complement strand
GCGGCGTGCGAGCGGGACGACGACCCGATCGGCCCGCTCACCTACCGGACGCTGCTGCACCTCCTGAAACTCCAGGGTTCGGGCGGCTACATGTCGACGTTGCTCAATCCCGGATGGACGTTCACGAAGGACCAGTGGGAGCCGCAGATGTGGGCGAAGGTCCTGGACAAGGTCGGCGAGGAGGGGCTCGTCTACTGCTCGGCGGTCCTCTCCCCGAAGGAACACCTGATCGTCCCGGGACGCGCCGGCTGGGACTACCTCCCGCCCGACGCCCCGGAGGACGAGATGGCGAGGGCCCGCGCGATGCTCCAGAACGCGATCGTCTACGCCGTGAAGAGGCCCCGGCGGGCGGGAGCGACGCCGCGCGTCGCCTTCATCAAGGAAGGACCGTACGCGGTGCCCGTGAGGACACCGGCTGCGGCCCGGCACGAGGCCTCCCAGCCCGTCGCGGGCCGCTGACCGGTCCGCTCAGCGCGCGCGGGCCTTCGGCTTCGTGCTCCGCGTCACGCGCGGCCGGGCCGCGACTTTTCGCGCCGGCTCGGCCCTCGCGCCGGCGGCCCACTCGCCGAGGGCCTCGAACTCCTCCTCGAAGGCGGTCGCGATCGACTCCGGATCGGGGACGAGCCCCTTGTCGGTTGCGACGCCGACGACCACCTGTCCGTCGTAGCTGAAGATGGAGACCCCGAGGCCCAGCCGGCCCGACTGCGGCACCCAGCCCAGCCACGTGCGGATCCTCTCCCCGGCGAAGTAGAGCGGCTGCTTCGGCCCGATCACGTTCGTCATCACGGCCGTTGCCTTCGTTCCGAACATGTTCACGGCGAGCTCGGCGACCTCGACGGGAGCCAGCCCGAGCGCGTTCAGGATCTGGAACGTGACGAAGGGCTGGGGTGAGCTCTTGATCTCGTCCATCCGCGCCTTGACGAGCCGCAGCCGCTCGGCGTGGTCGTCGGTGCCGACGGGCAGCGCGAGATAGATGAGACCGAAGCGGTTTCCGAGCTGGTCCGCCTCGGAGAGAGGGCGGAGGTTCACGGGGACCATCGCGTTGATTTCGACGCCGTCGACCTGGTCACCGCGCCGGAGGAGGTAGCGCCGGAGCGCCCCGGTGACCGCCGTGAGGAGGACGTCGTTCACCGTGCCTCCGACGGTCTTTCCGACGGCCTTGACCTCCTCGAGGCGGATGGGCCGCGACCACGCCGCGCGTTTGGCGACGCCGAGGTGCCCCTTGAAGCGGGTGGCGGGGTCTGCCTTCTTCAGCAGCAGCCTCACGAGGACGGCGGCCGCTTCCGTCGTGGTCTGCGCGACGTCGAGGACGTGCGACGGGTGGAGGAGAGCCTCCACCCCTTCATGGAGGAGCGCGCCGGTCACCTTGCGCGTGGTCTCCACGGTCCTCTCCACCGCGGACCGCGCCCCGCCGATCAGGGAGACGATCCGCTCGCCGACGTCCGTCTCGTGGGTCATGAGCTTCGTCCGCTTCGGCCACGGCGCGTCGGCCGAGGTGTCCGCGAGGGAGAGAATCACGTGCACGAGCGCGATGCCGTCGCCGATGCAGTGGTGAAAGCGGAGGAGGAGCGCGCTTCCCGAGCCGAGCCCCTCGATGTAGTGGCCCTGCCAGAGCGGCTTCGTGAAGTCGAGAGGCGTCGACATGAGATCGCTCACGACGTCGCGGAGCGCCCCGAGGTCGCCGGGCGAGGGCAGCGCGATCCTGTGGAGGTGGGCGTCGACGTCGAACGTCGGGTCCACGACCCAGTGCGCGGACGACCCGTCCTGCCTCACCTTGTGCCTCAGGCGCGGGAACCTGTCCGCCATCCGCCCCTGCAGGGTGTCGCGCACCCGGGTGAAGTCGAGCGGTCCGTCGAAGATGAAGATCCCCGTCACCATCATGAGGTTCGTGGGGTCCTCCATGTGGAGCCAGGCGGTGTCGACGTACGTCAGCGGCGTGCCGTCGTGGACGTTGTCCGGCATGAGGACGAAAATGCTAGCACCGCGGCGGTCAGGGAATCGTCGCCGCCTTCGGAATCGGAACGGGCGCGATCCCGACGGGATCGTTCGTGACGTTGTCGATTCGGCTGACCGACGCGACGACTCTTCCCCCCGGCGCCGGAATGACGAGGAGCGTGCCGGACTTCACGAGAGTCTGGGGACCGGGCGCGTCGAGGAGCAGGAACGAATTCAGCTGCCTGATCTCGCCCGCGCCGAGATCGACCGAGACACGCCCTCCGAAGACTCCTCCTTCCGAGAACATCCGAAGGCCGACCGTCGTGCCGGGTCCCTCGTTCACGAGGACGAGATTCGACCGGGCCTCGTCGGACTCGGCCACCCCGACGAAGGCGGCGGGAGACACGCTCGTGATCTCGTCCCCCCCTCGAACCGACACGACATCCTGCGACGCGGGGCCCGAATCCGAATCGCTCCGGGTCACGGCCAGGACCTGAATGCCCGTGCCGCAGCGAATCTCGAGCGCACCCGAGCCCGGGGCCGACGCCGGAAAGGCGCTGCCGAGAACGTCCGACAGGACGCGGGTTTCGCCCGGAAGGATCGGGATCGTCACGGTCGCCGGAAGACTTCCATCGCGCGGCCGGAACGTGACGGCGACCGGGAAGACGGAATCCGGCACGCCGGGAAGCGCTCCGAGGAAGACGTCGCTCGAGAACACAGCGCCGTCCCGGCCGGGCGCGGCGGCCACCGCCGGAATCGTCCAGGACGTCGCGCTCCGGCCTCGGAGGAGAGGAGGACTTCGGAAGGGGTCGTTCGTGGACGCGTTTGAGGTCACCGTTCCGTAGACCTGCGCCCGGCCCGACTGGATCGACACGGAGACGCGGCCCGGGTTCGGCACGCCCGCGAGCACGTCGTTCTCCTGGATCCGGGATCCGGCCGGAACGGTGAGAGCGCGGCTCGACACCGCGACGCCCGGCGAATCGAACGTCTCGAGAAGCGCCGTCACGTCCTCGAAGGGGGCGAACAGGGAGACGTTCATCCGCGCCGAATGGGCATCCACCGTTCCGAGGAGGTCGGCCTTCTCGCCCGGATTCAGAACGGACTCGCTCGCGGAGAGCACCGGGAACGACAGCCCGTAGGTTCCGCCGCCCGGAACCGTGTTGAACACGCGCGAGGATGCGAGAAGGACGCCTGGTGTACCGCCCACGATCCGAAGCCGAAGAGGAGCCGCTCCACCCGGCTTTCCGAACGCCGCGAAGAGACCGCGCGACGTGAGGGATCGGGTCTCGAACGCAGACATCTCGATGGACGTCGCGGCGTTCGACCCGTCGAGCAGCAACGCCTCGATCGTGAGGTCCGTCGGAGACAGATTCGTCAGCGTCAACTCGGTGCTGAACGCCGCGCCCGAAAGGCCCGGGGCGTCGACCAGCGCCGGCACGAGAAGGTCGCTTTCGGACAGCGCTCCCTGCGGGCCGGGCTCGACCGTCAGCTCTTCTCCCCAGGAGCCGTCGACAGGGGACAGGACGACATCGGAGCCGATCCGGCTGTAGAACGCTCCCTCGCTCAGAAGGATTCCGTCGCGCAGGACGCTGAGCCGTGACGGAAATGCTCCCGAAAGCCGCAGGGGCGCGACCGTGCCGGCGACATGCAGGGTCAGGGGCTGCGAGGCGTCCAGTCCGGCGTCCCCGGCCAGAATCTCGACGCTCGGGTTTCCGATGAGGCTCATCGAGAGCGCGTTCCCCCCGGGATCGACGGTCGCGTCGAATCCGGCGGGCGTTCCGTCCGGCGGGTCGATCCTCCCCAGCCGGGCCCAGTAGTAGCTCCGTTCCGTCGCGTCGTACGCCGTCGCGACGACCCGGTCCGGGTGATGCGTCCGGACCTTGTCGAGCATGAAATCGAAGAGGGGTTTCGGGGCGAGCACGAGCTCTTCCACGTGGTCGACGCCCGCCGGATAGGACGTCTGGAAAACGTAGCCGCCGGGATCTCTCAGACGAAGCTCGGAGAGGGTCGGCACGGAGCCCCGGGCGTCCTGGAATCCCGGTGTGTCGGCGATGTGGTGTGTGTTGCGGTAGGGAAAGAGCGCCGTCCCGTCGGGAACGACCGTATCGGCCGTGCCGTGCGCGAGATAGAGGGGAACGTTCCGGGCGTTGCCGAGATAGAAGCGCGCAGACTGCGCGAACCAGCCGGCCAGCACCGCACCGGTGGCGCCGGCGAAATCACCTCCTGCCGCGGCGCGAAAATCGGGGAAGTCCGGGGACCAGATCTGTCCCTCGAAGGCATCCGACGGGCCCGAGCCGTCGCTGATGGACGCGAAGCGGTCCGGGTTCTTCAGCCCGATCAGAAGAGCGCCCTTTCCCCCTTGCGAGAAGCCGGCGAGGTGGACGCGGTCCGGATCGATCCGAAACGATGCGAGCGCGTCGGCCAGGCAGGCGAGGACGTCGGTCTCGTCGGGAATGCCGTTGACACCGTCGACGTACTGGGTGGAGAGCACGGAAATCGCGGGATCGAAGCGCCCCTGCCAGAAGACGAGGACGAAACCGCGCGCATCCGCCTCGGCCTCATACCCGTCCGACTGAAACGAGGTCATCGATCCCCCTCTGCCGTGCAGAAAGAGGACGGCAGGCATCTGAGAGATGCCGTCGTACCCGGCGGGCGTCCGGACTTCATAGAAGCGAATGGCTCCGTCCGCCGGTGAGATGTAGGTGCGGTCGTAGAGCATCGGCCGGCCGAGAAGCGGGCCCGCGCCGGCGAGGGTGAAGAAAAGGAGCGCGGTCCGGAAGGGTCGGGACATCTCCCGTGGACTTTCCCTGTGCATCCTAACCGACAGCGGTGCCGCTCCGGTGGAGATGGACTCGTTGGCGCTCGACACGAGGCGGCGTATCGTCTGGCAGACGAAGCGATTCGATGCCGTCATGCATTACACGTCCTCCCTTTCCCTTCTCGGCCTGCCCTTCTTCGACATCGTCATTCCCGGACCCGCTCCGGTCGATTCCCTTCCCGGGCGGTCCGTCGCGCGGGGGTGGCTCGCGATCGGCCCCATCGCGATCGGTCTGATCTCCTTCGGCGGTCTCCCAATCGGTGGACTCGCGGTCGGCGGCCTCGCGTTCGGCCTCGTTCCCATCGGCGGCCTCGCGGCCGGGGCGATCGCCGTCGGCGGCGGCGCCATCGGCTACTGGGCGCTGGGAGGAGGGGCGATCGCCGCCCACGCGGCCCTCGGCGGTCTGGCTGTAGCGCGGACCTATGCCCTGGGCGGCGTGGCCTTCGCGGAGCACGCCAACGACCCGGCGGCACGCGAGTTCTTTTCCTCCGGGTTCGTCTGGCCGGCGTTTCGTTACGCGGCCGCTCGCTCCGACTGGTTCCTGGCCCTCGCGGTTTGCTTCATCGCGCTTCTCGTCCTGGCCAGGAAGCGCTCGGGCGCCCGACCCGGCTCTTGACACCGCGAAGCCTCGACATATCGTTACATCGAAGCGTTCGAAGGTCTCGCCTGGAATTCCCTCGGAATCGAAAGAGTCACGAGAACCGCAGGAGCGAGGCCGTGTCGACGTAGAAGATGTCGCCCATCCTGCCGAGGAGCCAGGTCACGCTGCTGGAACCGGCGGGTTCGCACGAAAACCATCCCTGTGCGGGGTTCTACCCACTTCTCCGGCCGCGTCCCGCATGCGGCGGGCAGAAGCGTGGCGGTGAGAAGAAGCGCGCGAAAAACGCTCGGGCTCATCCGACGGAATGAGAGGATAGCGGCCGCAGCGAAACGCGCAGGTTCGCGACGATCTCCTCTAGGTTCGGTCGAGGGTCCGGTTCTCGAGCCGGCAGATGAACCCCCAACCGCCCCCGAGTTCGCTGACCGCGAGCATCAGCTCGTTGCGGCCCTTCTTCAACGGCAGGTAGACCGCGTCGTTCTCGGGGTTGACGATTCCCAGGAACCCGGGGTCCCGGAAGTTCTGGGCGCTTCGGCCGCGGAAGAGGATCCGGCCGTTCAGGAACACGCTGACGTCGTCGCTGTAGCCGATGGAGAGCTTGCGCACTTCATCGCGGTCCGAGTCGATGCTCGTCCACGCGTAGACGACCTTCATCCCCGGCTGGGGCTCGAGTCGCTTCGAGAAGTCGGTCGCGAACGAGACTCTCGGATGCGGGCTTTCACGGTACCGGTTGACGACCACGAAACCCGGCGGCTCGGCTTCCACGACCTGCCAGTGCATCACATCGCGCTCGGCGGGCGTGAGCGGACGCTCCAGGTCGCGCGCGAGCGCGTCGTACGAAGGCGACAGGTTCCACCTCGTCAGCGTGCCCGGCGGCATGGGCGGCGGGCGCCGCTCCCAGGGCGCATCGGGCGTCGGACGCACTTCAAAGTTCGAGAAATAGACCGCGCCCGTCAAGGCCACGAGGGCGAGCTGGCCTCTCTGAATGCCGCTCTTGAGATCGTTCATCACGAGAGCCGGCCTTTCCAGGTCCCGGACGTAGAGCTTCGCCTGCGCCCCCACGACTTCCAGGCGCAGGTGGAACCAGACCTCCTTCGGGATGTCGACGGCGCCGGTGAAGCCCGCCCCGTTGTAGATCTGCCAGTTGAGCCCCGTGTTGAGGACCGGCGTGTACTGCATTGCGTCCGGAAGGCCCGACTTGTGCTGGCGCAAATAGACCCACTCGCCATTGGCGCCGTCGTCCGCGATCCGAAACTGGATTCCGAAGAAACCCCGGGTTGCCGGCGTCGCGACGTCGACATCGACGACGCCGTCGCGCATTTCGAGGTCGTTCAGGACCGCCGCCCCGCCGTCGAGGAAAAGGGACGTGCGGCCGAGGTATTCGGCCTGACTCGCCTTTCCTTGCAGGCTCCAACGCGGGGAGTCTGCTGGAACCGCGACGAGAGCACGCGTTTGGGAACGTGCGGTGAACGCGAAGAGGAGCGAAAGCGCGACGAGAGCGGCGAGCCGGCAGCGTCGTGTCTTCATGGACCGATCTCCCCTCGTCCCCGGATTGGGCGCCCTCGTCCCAGGGCGGCTCGGCCTGTCCGCGGGGCGGCTGTTTTCATTCCGGCTTGATACGGCGGGCGGCGGGAACAGTTTCCGCGGCCTGGCTGCGTTCGATGCGGGAAAGACGAGTGGCTCCGGCGGAGCCGGCGTCAAATTCTTACGTCGCCTCAGCGACCTGTGGCGACCGTGGCGAAGGTCTCCATCAGACGCACGTCCTCCTCGGACAGCTCGAACAGGTCCGTTTCGAGGTCCTCGCGCATGTGCTCGAGGTCCGACGTCCCGGTCAGCGGCAGCATGCCGACCTGACGCGCGAAGCGGAAAACGACCTGTGCGGGGGATTTTCCGACACGGCCGACGAGTCGGAGAAAGGCCGGATGCTGGAGCTCCCGGGCGTTGGCGGTGAGGAGAGAGAAGCCCTGGTACACGATGCCCTTGTCGCGGCAGAAGCCACGAACGGCGCGGTCCCACCCGAGGCTCGCGAAGCAGCGGTTCTGGACGAAAGCGGGCGGCACGACCGCACCCGTCCACAACTCCTCGATCTGGTCCAACGTGACGTTGCTGATTCCGAGAAACCGGGCTCGACCGGAAGTCTGCAGCGCCTCCATCGTCCGCCACACTTCACGGTCGCTCTCCGTGAGACCACGGTGGCTCGAGGGTCCGTGAAGCACGTACGAATCGACGACATCGACCTGCAGGTGCTCGATTGAGCTCGCGAAGGACTGGCGCACCTGCGTCGTCAGATCCGCGTTCGGATCGTACGGGAGGCGACGGTCCTGACCGCCGGCGTACGTGAATTTGGTCTGAAGAAACACGTCCTCGCGCCGAACGAGCCCGCTGGAGATCGCCCTCTTCACCGCCGCGCCGACTCCGGCCTCGAAGTAGTGGCGCCTCTGGTTCGCGGTGTCGACGCCCCTGAAGCCCGCTTCGAGAGCGAGGGTGGTCAGCCGCTCGGTCTCCTCTTCCTTCCACGCGGTCCCGTAAAGAAAGCTCGGAACGGGCGGGCCGGCGGTCACCCGGCCGGGGACGGTCATGCCACGTGTGGACATCGGCAACATGTACGCTCGATCTTCGATTAGAGGGACTCCCCCGGTTCGCGTCAACCCGCCGTCGTCCTCGTCCCGGGCACCGCTGCGGCGTGGCGCCGACGGCGTACGATGGTTCGAGGAGCCCGCATGAAGGTACTCGTCGATCTAGCTGTCGTTCCCCTCGGGGTCGGGCTGTCCTTGTCGAGGTACGTCGCGGAGTGCGAGCGCGTTCTCAAGGAGGCCGGCCTGAAGACGGCGCTCCACGCCAACGGCACGAACGTCGAAGGCGACTGGGACGAGGTGTTCGCCGCCGTGCGGCGGTGTCACGAGGTGCTACACGACATGGGCGTACCGCGCGTGAGCGCCACGCTCCGCGTCGGGACGCGCACCGACAAGGTCCAGTCGCTCGAGGACAAGGTCAGAAGCGTCGAAGAGAAGATGAAATGACCGGTGCGCCGGCGATCGACCGGAACCACGTCGGCCAAGAAGACGATACAGGTCCGAGCAGGAGCGTGGATCGATGAGGACAAGACGCATCGTCGGGTGGAGTACGGGCGCGATCTTCCTCGCTCTCTTCGTGGCGGCGCTCGTCGCGTACTGGACCTCGACCAACGACTGTGATCGGTTGACTGCCGCCCGGGGCGACGTGATGAAGGCGATCGTCTACTGCGACTACGGTTCGCCCGAGGTTCTCAGGCTCGAGACCATCGCGAAGCCTGCGTGCGCTGACGACCAGGTCCTGATCAGGGTTCGCGCGGCCTCGATCAACCCGCTCGAGTGGCACTTCATGAGAGGCACGCCGTACATCGGTCGACTCGCGGGAATGGGCCTGCGCAAACCGAAGGTCACCCGGCTGGGAGTGGACGCGGCGGGTCAGGTGGAGGCCGTGGGCCGGAAGGTCACGAAGTTCAAGCCAGGCGACGAGGTCTTCGGCGCTGCGCGTGGGGCGCTCGCCGAGTATGCGTGCGCCTCGGAGCGGGGACTGGTCGTGAAGCCGGACGGCCTCACATTCGAGCAGGCCGCCTCCGTGCCCATCGCCGCCGTCACGGCGCTACAGGGTCTTCGCGACCAGGCAAAGGTCAAGCCGGGACAGTGGGTCCTGATCAACGGCGCGTCCGGAGGCGTCGGGACGTTCGCGGTGCAGATCGCAAAGGCAATGGGCGCGCACGTGACCGGCGTCTGCAGCACGAGGAACGTCGAGATGGTCCGCTCGATCGGCGCCGACCAGGTCATCGATTACACCCGGGAGGACTTCACCAAGAGTGAACGACGTTTCGACGTGATCCTCGACATGGTCGGGAGTCACTCGTTGTGGGCGTCCCGGCGCGTCCTGAATCCCACGGGGATCTACGTCATGGTCGGTGGACCGAGGGGCCGTTGGATCGCGCCTCTCGATCGCGCCATCGCCGCGAACGTGTTGTCGTGGTTCGTGAGCCAGCACATGGGCATGATGCTGGCGGAGCTGAAGAACGAGGATCTGGGCACCTTGCGGGATCTCGTGGAGGCGGGGAAAGTGAAGCCGGTCATCGACCGGATCTACCCGTTGAGCCAGGTCCCCGAGGCGTTCCGGTATCTGGAAACGGGTCACGCCCGAGGAAAGGTCGTGGTCGCCGTCGGCGGCTGAGACGGGCCTCCGATGAGGCTCCGAACGGGTGAGAAGAAGTCTCGGAGATCCTTCTTCAGCCGGTCGCCTTGATTCACCTGTCTCATCGACGGCGAATCGCCGGCGTTCCTACGCTTGGAACGCGCGCATGAGATCCAGCCGCGGTTTCTCACTTCTTCCGGTTCCCTTGACGCTCGCCGCCGCCGCGGCGGGGCTCGCGCTCGGCGTTGGCGGCTACGCCTTCTGGTACGCCAAGGGCTCGTCCTACATGGGAAACGACCCTGCGACCTGTGCGAACTGCCACGTCATGGCCTCGCACTACGCCGGCTGGCTGACCGGCCCGCACCACGATGCCGCCACCTGCAACGACTGCCACACGCCGGCGGGTCCGGTCTCGAAATACACCGTCAAGGCTCTCAACGGCTGGCACCACTCGTGGGCGTTCACGATGGGCGGCTACCCCGACGTCATCCGCGCCCGCCCCGAAAGCACGGCGGTCGTCGAGGCGAACTGCCGCCGCTGCCATTCCGATCTCGTCGATTCGATGTCCCACGGCGGCGACGTCTCGTGCGTCCGCTGCCACGCGTCGGTCGGCCACCAGCGCTGACCCTCGTCACCACCCGACAAGGAGCACGTCATGACCGCAGACAACGCCGCGCCGAAGAAGAACGGGCTCCTCATCGCCCTCGTCGCGGGCGTCTTCACCCTCGTCGCCCTCGGCGTCGCCGCCCTGCTCGTCAACATCGCCGAGCGGAAGCAGGAGGCGAAGAACTCGTACGTGAAGCTCGCCGAGGTGACGGAGAACGACGTCGACCCGGCCAAGTGGGGCACGAACTGGCCGCGCGAGTACGACGGGTACAAGCGCACCTCCGAGCCGACTCACACGAAGTACGGCGGTGGCTGGGGCGGCGCCGAGGGCCTCGTGCCGCCTGAGAAGGCCGCGCGGGACCCGTGGCTGACGCGGATCTTCGCGGGGTATCTCTTCGCCGTCGACTACCGCGACCGCCGCGGCCACGCCTTCATGCTGACCGATCAGGAGAACACGAAGCGCAACGTGCAGGCCGAGGGCAAGCAGTCGGGCAACTGCCTCCACTGCCATGCCTCGATCATGCCGCTCTACAAGAAGCTCGGGAAGGAAGCCGCCCCGGAGGCGACCGAGGCCGAGCAGGTCCAGAAGGGCCTCGAGAAGGTCGGCGAGCTCGGCTACTGGGACGCGCACAAGGCGCTCGAACAGCTCACGGGCGGCAAGGTGCACCCGGTCTCCTGCGTCGACTGCCACGACCCGAAGTCGATGGAGCTCCGCGTCACGCGGCCCGCCTTCATCGCGGGCATCCAGAAGCTCGCCGCCTCGAAGGCCGACGTGCCGCACCTCCCGAGCATCGAGCGCTGGAGGAAGGGCGACCGCGCCCGCGCGTACGACCCGAACGTGGACGCGACGCGGCAGGAGAAGCGCTCGTACGTCTGCGGCCAGTGCCACGTCGAGTACTTCTGCGGCAAGGGCACGACGATCTTCTTCCCGTGGGGCGAGGGGCTGAAGGTCGAGGAGATGGAGCGCCTCTACGACGGCATGCAGGTGAAGGGCGCCCGCTTCAAGGACTGGACGCACGCCGAGACCGGCATGGAGGTCCTCAAGGCCCAGCATCCCGAGTTCGAGATGTGGAGTCAGGGCATCCACGCCCGGAGCGGCGTCGCCTGCGCGGATTGCCACATGTCCTACCGCCGCGACGGCGCGCAGAAGATCTCGGAGCACTGGGTCAGGAGCCCGCTCCTCTCGGCCAACCGCTCGTGCGCCACGTGCCACCCGTACAGCGACGAGGAGCTCAAGAGCCGCGTCGAGGCCATCCAGGACCGGCACTTCGCGCTCATGACGCGCGCGGGCCAGGCGGCGGTCGCCATGATCGACGCCATCGTGGCCGTGCGGGCGCCGCACGACGAGCAGAACCGCCCCGCCGCGGCCGCGAAGGCGAAAGAAACGCTCGAGAAGAGCGCGGACTTCGCGAAGCTCGGCAAGGAAGACCAGGACAAGAGGCTGGCCGCCGAGACGAAGGCGAACCTCCTCACGGCCTGGCGGGCCGCCGTGGAGAAGGACGCCTCCCTGAAGGAGCTCGGCGAGCTGCAGCGCGCCGCGCAGTGGCGCCTCGACATGGTGGCGGCCGAGAACTCCATGGGCTTCCACGCCCCGCAGGAGATGGCTCGCATCCTCGCCGAGTCGATCGACATGTCACGGCAGGCGCAGGTCAAGGCCGCGGCGCTCGTGCGCGGCAAGGTCGCCATGGCG
>Ga0335081_10016940_pt1 | contig 11806 bp, 14 predicted proteins | sample Lox_Sample_35_FD_206713 | JGI IMG/M metagenome (GOLD analysis project Ga0335081, IMG submission 206713) | Soil microbial communities from Loxahatchee National Wildlife Refuge, Florida, United States - Lox_Sample_3.5 | ecosystem: Environmental > Terrestrial > Soil > Wetlands | place: USA... | reverse complement strand
CGTTTATGAATCCATCGCCAGCCAGCAACATTTTTATGATTTCTCTTATGCTTCTGCTTCCCACGGCATTGATTTTTGTCTTCGGTCAAATGATCGGCAAGAAGACTGAGTCAAGGCCACTTTTGTGGGGAGCTTACATCCTGTTCGGTGTAAACTTGGCCATGGCGTTCATTCCAGCCCTGCCTTTAGTTGCTCCAGGTATCGAAGTCAGATTCGGCGGCTTCATGTCCAGCTTCTACACCGTCACAACAACCGTCGCAACGACAGGCTCATTGAACTCAGCACTTCTGGGAAACCATCCCCTAACGATACTTGCTGGATTTTTGGGCATGTTTATTCAGTCAATCCCAGGCGGAAAAGGTGTGGGCATGATGTACATGGTGATGTACATAATAATAACGGTCTTCATCGTCGGTCTGATGTCGGGAAGAACTCCTGAATACTTAGGCATGAAAATCACAGGGCGCGACGTTAAACTTGTGATGATTGCTTTCCTTATTCATCCAATGATCATTCTCATTCCAACAGTGATAGCGTACGCGTCAGGAGCTGTTTCTGCAATACCCGGTATAAGTGGAAACTCTGTCGGTTACACCCAGATTCTCTGGGAATTCACCAGCGCCGCAGCAAACAACGGCTCAGACTTCTTAGGCTCCTCAGCCAATACTCCATTCTTCAACATCGCAACCGCCATAGTCATGCTAATCGGACGTTATGCTCCAATAATCATACTGTTGGCGCTTTCGGGTTCAATGATTGGCAGAAAACGCGGAGGCACAACTTCAGGCCTGAAAACCGACACACTGATATTCACAATAGTCCTGATTGCTAGCATAATTATACTCGTTGTGCTTACATTCTTCCCGTTCCTTGCAATTGGACCCATAGCATCTTTCTTTAAAGGGTTGGTGAACGGTTATTGACTACTGAAAAACCTGCCGATGTAACGATAATCAATAAATCGGCACCTACTGGAATTCGAACCGTTTTTTCTAAAAGAGTGCTGGTCGACTCTATAGTTCGTTTGAGTCCTAAATCTTTACTTAGGAACCCCGTAATGTTGATCGTTGAAATCACATTCTTTATCGTAGCCGCAATGGCTATAATTCCACGGGTGTTCGTTCCAGTAGCTAGCCCCAGCTCCCAATTTTTCTATATTGAAGTTGCAGCCATCCTCCTACTCACAGTCTGGTTCAGCACACTATCCGATTCACTTGCAGAGCAACAAGCAAAAAGCACTGCTGGAAGTTTGCGAAAACTGGAAACAGAAGTCTCCAGCAAAAAAATTGTAACTGAGGGCTGGACCCGCAGTATAGTGACTGTGAAATCAACCGAGCTCAGAAAAGACGATCTTGTCCTCATTGAAGCAGGAGACATAGTTCCCTTAGATGCTGACGTAATCGAGGGAATCGCGATGGTTGACGAATCACTTGTCACAGGCGAATCCGCCCCCGTCAGAAAGGCGCCTGGCGACTCGCTAATAGGCGGCTCACGCCTTGCAAGCGACACGTTGACAGCGAAGATTACAACAAATCCAGGAGAAACCTTCATTGATCAAATGATCAAGATGGTGGAATCCTCCAAACGCCCAAAGACTCCAAATGAAGTTGCAATAACTATGGTGCTCATCGGTTTAACCGCCATATTCACCATAATAATTCTTGCACTGTTAGGCACATCAGTGACGCTTGGTCTTGGAGCGGACTTGTCGGTGTTGATTGCATTGTATGTTTGTCTTCTTCCAACAACCATTGGAGCTTTGCTGCCTGCTATAGGCCTGTCGGGAATAACCCGTCTGTATAAACATAAAATCGTTGCAAAATCAGGTAGAGCAATAGAAACCGCAGGAGATGCAGACGTTGTGCTCTTAGATAAAACAGGTACGATTACCGTAGGGAACCGGCAAGCCATAGAGTTTATCGCGTTCGATCCATGCACAGAAGAAGACGTCGGCGAAGCGTCATTCCTGTCTTCATGGCATGATGATACTCCTGAAGGACGAAGTATATTGCGGCTTGCATACGAAAAAGGATTTGTGCCAAAAGAACTAAACTCGCTTGCAACATCAGAAGTAGACGCCTTCTCAGCTGTCACCAGAACAAGTGGAGTAAAAATAACTCATTTGGGTCTCACCTTGCCAAAAGGCAACAAGTCGGGAAGAGAAAGGAAACGTATTCGAAGAAAAGCATCTATAGCAATAGAAGGCACCGAGGCTGACATGCTTGAATCCGAAATCAACATCATAAAAGGCGCTCCTGAATCAATAAAAAACTTGGCAACGACAGTTCCCAAGAATTACGATCTCGTCGTAGAAGGGATTTCTGCAGCCGGAGAAACTCCCATATCCGTCATGCGCAACGGAGTAGCAATCGGAATAATCCGTCTCAAAGACGTGCTTAAAGTGGGCATTAAAGAAAAGATTCAAGCCCTCAAAGTAATGGGAATACGACCTGTTATGATTACAGGTGACCAACCGCTAACCGCAAAAAGCATTGCTTCCGAGGTGGGAATCGACGAGTACGTTGCACAAGCTAAACCTGAAGATAAATTCAAGATAGCAAAAAGAGAACAAGCTGAAAACAGAATCGTAGCCATGATCGGCGACGGAACCAACGATGCGCCAGCACTTTCCGCTGCAGATGTTGGGTTAGCAATGAATTCAGGTACCGAAGCTGCGAAAGAAGCTGCAAACATGGTGGATTTAGAATCAAATCCTGCAAAAATAATCGACGTTGTCATGTTGGGCAAGCAACTACTAATGACCAGAGGTGCAGTTACAGCTTTCAGCATAGCCAACGACGTGTCAAAATACTTCGCGATCATGCCCGTTATCTTTGCCGTCGCCCTTCCACAACTCAGTAGCCTCAACGTCTTACAGCTGCACGGTCTTCAAGATGCTGTACTATCAGCGCTGATCTTTAACGCAATAATCATTCCACTTCTAATTCCGCTCGCTATGCGCGGTATCGCTTTCAAACCTACCAGTACAATGACGCTGTTCTTGAAAAACACTCTAATTTATGGCGTGGGCGGAGTAATCGTGCCATTCATCGGAATCAAACTGATCGACATACTTCTGGTAGGAGTATTTCATATTTAGGAAGGAAAAGCCATGACTGAGCAAAAAGAAAAATGGAATTTCAAACCAATTATTGGATTAGCCTTGGTTTCACTTTTAATTTGCGGGTTGCTCTACCCATTCTTAATCACAGGTATAGGTCAAATTTTCTTTCCCTACCAAGCAAACGGTGACCTAGCAAAGCTTAACGGACAAGATGTCGGCTCGAACCTAATAATGCAAAACTTCACATTGCCTATTTTCTTCCACACAAGAAACGAAACATCGGATCCGTCAGCGTCAACCGTGGATCCGGACATAACGGTTCAGGATGCCGCCATGCAGGTGCCAGGCATAAGCAACGCAACGGGTATTCCAGCCGCGACGTTAACAAGTCTTGTTAATCAGAATCAACAAGGAACTTTTTGGATTTTCGGGAGTCCTTACGTGGATGTTTTGCAACTCAATTTGCTTCTGATAAATAACTACCCGTCAATCTACAGCAATTTCACGTCAAATCATTAGGCGCCATGTGAATTGATGGTTTCTCGGGATTAGTGCGCCCGCCATGGTCAATTTAACGCATGTCCAACTATATCCATAAATACTGTTTGATTGTCGTGGTAACGATAGATTAGTTGGGTGTGTGGCGAGATAAGGTATATATGTGTGAAACTCCTGTTCACTTAAGCTAATGACCAATATGCCTAGACTATTAGCATTTGTAGACATATTTGTAGAATCCCCAGAAATGGACAGCGTCCTGATTTCGCTTGCCGAACTAGAGCATCTTGAAGAATTGTACGAAGTCACAGGTGAATTCGACATCGTAACCTTGGTGTCGGCCACAGATATCGAAGAATTCCGTGATGTCCTCAAAAACAAAATCATGAAAATAAAAGGCGTAAAAAGCACCGTTAGCTCCATCGTTCTAAAAGCACACAAAGGACCAAAATGTCCAGACGAAAGTGGCCAAACTCCTCCAGGATAACTGGAACGAAAACCTTAAATTTTGTTATGAACATTTTTGCTACAAATAAGCTTTTAAATTAAAAAAGAAAAAATTGGGTTTTGGTTGTCTTCTATTTTGCTTCTACATTGGTGATAGCACGATGGATGTTTCTGTTCGGATGACGTTGGGGTCTTTTTCGATTATTTTGTAAACAACTTGGTTAATTTCTTCGAGTGAAGGTGCTTCTAATATTACTATTGCATCGTAGCGGCCGAATATGGCGTCTGCGGTGATTGTTTCTTTGACTTTTTCTTTAAATCTGTGGACGACTTCCAGTGAAGTGCCGGGTTTTGTGCTTAAGAGGATGTAGGCTTTCATTTTGTTTTTCCTTCTGTTTTAGTTGATGTTTAATGGTTGTTATTCCATATAAATTTTCTGTTGAAATTTAGACGGTTGTTTAGTGTTTATGAAATATTATGAACAAATCACAACCATATTTATATGTAGCTGGGCAAGTATGTACTTATAAAATGAAATGGTGAAAATATGTTTGGAATAATTGATATAGCCTCAATAACAGCAATCTTCGCTTCAATAGCTGTAGTAGTTTACAACATCAGATTAGAACTCAGGACACAACCCCTCAATTAAGAATACCCCACTTTCAACAACCTTGGGTTTCAACCCTTCTCATTATCTAACTTTCTTAAGCTAATTGACTTTTCAAGTATGATCATTCATCTTGAGTGTTTCAAGGTTTTTTTGCAGAACCTTCGATTAAGGAACTTTCAGGCTTCCCCAGCGGAAAACAGCTGCCCTTGCCAGCGATAACCGAAACATCCAATCTGCAAACGCAAATTGGGCGTTGTTAACTTTGACTTGTTAGGTTTCTGTAAGAAATTGAGAGATATGCCTTATTTTATCGCCCGCTGGCACCCAGGACAAAAAGCTGCCTCGTCTAAAACGGGGGTGCTACAGAATTTGCAGGCGTTCTTTGGGAAAGATATGAAACCTTTTTTTACGCCTCCATAGCTGCCGCCTGTTGCTTCTGCCTCTTTTCTTTTTTTCCGTGTGCGGTCGATTCTTCGGCCGAAAAAGATTGCGGTTTCGAAGACCACTACGAAGGGCGCCATGATGATTAAGCCTGTGACCGGGGTGGGGTCGGGGCCGAATATCCAAAATATCATCAGTAGAGCTATGTAAGCGAAGATTTTGTTGCGTCCGCTTACATATTTGACGGGGAGAACTCCAACCTGGATAAGCATAACCACGAAGATGGGGATTGTGTAGAAGACACCGCATAAAACAAATATTGTGTAGATCCAGTTGTAGAAATCCTTGATGAAGATATACGGTGTGGCGCCTCCTTGGATGGTGAAGTAAATTAAGATTCGAAATGAAATTGGAATAACAACAAAGAAAGCCATGACCACCCCTAAAATCAGCAGCCCAATGAAGGAGCCCAAGTAAATCCCTAGAACCTTCTTCTCGTTGTCGTATAATGCGGGTTTGATGAAGGCTACAACTTCATAAAATATTACTGGGGAAGCTAACAAGATCCCAACAATCACAGATAGGTAAGCCATTGCAAACACTGTGTCCGCCATTCCACCTGCGATCAAAGTTGCCTGCTTAGGAAGAAACTCATTCCTTAACTGCACCATTAGAGGCGCAATCATGGGTTGATAGGTTCCAACTGGGTTTGTAATCCCGGCCAAAGTAGTAGGAATCCATCCGACCCCGATGCCGATGATTAAAGCCACAAGAACAACTTTTAAGCGGCGGACTAGCTCATCGATGTGCCCCCAGAAACTCATGACCCAACCCTTAAATGACTCAGGTTCAGAACTCATAAAACTTCAAACCCGCAAGAAAACACAGAATTTCCTCTCTTGACTCCGACAGCAGATAAAGTGTTAACCATCCTCTCCCTACAAGCATGACTCTCATTGGCTGACAGTAAAATCCATAAGCAGTCAAGCGCTTAAAACAATTTGTTGTAGTATAGCAACAATCACGCCGCAGATTTTCTTGGCGCTGAATTTTTCTGTTTGTGTTTTGGGTTGTTTTTTTGTGGAAAAGTTTAAATCATCTGCAGGTTGAGTCATACTTAGACAATGATAGACACTTTAAGACAAAATTAGACACTACCAGACACTTTTAGACACATGCAGACACTGTTAGACAATTTAAAGTTAAAAGGAAGAATATACGTGACGTTAACACGAAAAGTAACCTTCAAAGGGACACTTCAGAAAAGTGAAAGAATACAAATTCCAAAATTGATAATAACGGAATTCAAGTTGGAGCCTTCCCAACTTCTAAAAGTTAACTTCAGTATCCCAAACAGGTTCAAAGGCTGGCAATCATTCTACGCCAAAATGGAAAAAGCCGGACGCATATACATCCAAAAGGCAACATTATCCCTCTGGGAAGATGAAAGAGCAAGCTTGCCCGGCTGCATCGTTGAAGTAACGCTTGAACCCACCTAGCCTTGGCAGACTTAGAATCACTTTCAGTTTCCTCTCCACTGCTTCAAAATGATGTTTCACCGTTTTCTTTTTAAAGCGTTCAAAGCATAAGCCCCATCCGCGTGAAAGTCTATGAAAAAGAAATTATGTTGCCTGGAGGCTTAGCAAACATGGGAAAAACCGTGCCTTCTTACCGAATGGCTCTGGAAGACGAAATTGGCAGATGGAAGAACTTTCGAAACGGCCTGGCAAACGAAGAAGAAATGCAGGCTTTTGATGTACTTATGGATATGTGCAGAAATCTTGCTTCAGCGAGCAGCTGCGCATGCAAACCGATAATCTTTGAGCCGATGACGATTAGCATACTCATAGCTCAACAGAAAAAAATCAAGCAGCTCGAACAAAAATTAAACGAACTGTTAACGCAGAGGAGCGGAGGACAAACAAGAAGCAATGAACCTGCTGTTCGAGGCAATTTTTGAACCTTGAAGGAAAGACTGTTAACCGCATACGGTGAAAAAGCTAAAATCTAAAACAAAAAAATAGTAAACGGAAATGTTGAATTCACATTCGCGGGCTCATTTGAACAAGTAACTTAAACGACGTGTGACTCCAAAAAATGTCGTGATCGCCTGTATAATGTTTGAATTACACGAAAGTTGATTCGATAATAGGATTGCAGTTGGCGTTTTCAGGGTTTTTGTGGATTTGTAGTACAGTTTCTAAAGGGCAACATTTGCCTTTGAATTATCACGTTCCTCAACAACGTTTTATGTGTAAATTTGTTTTTGTGTTCGACAAGAAAGGTTCCTAAGTGTATTTTGATATGCTTGGATTATGTGCGAGGGTTTAACTGGCGGTTTGTATACATTGAAAACGAAGGAAATATGTCTCAAAAAGATATATTGAATTCTTGTAGAACACAACTACAGAGAAGAAATCTACATGAAAAACAAACGCATTGGTGTTAGCAATTCTTCAGGCAAAAAGAATACGTCGAAACATCAGCTCGAAAAAACAGAACCTGGTTTTAAGCAATTAGTAACTGATGCTGGATTCTCCAAAAAAGTTGCTGATGAACTCTCGAAATGGTATGAAGATTTAGAATGACCGATGACGCAAAATTCAGGAAAACTCAATCCCCAAAAGATTATCTGCGCTTGGAGCTAGAGTTCCCATGCCAAGTTTAGGCGCAGTATTGCCATCCGGTCCTGTAGCATTTAGATGAGTCATCACTTCATCTAGCGAAGTCAAAGTTGGATAAGACAAATAATACCCTCTGAATTTTACATTAATTTTATTTCTTCATTTTCCCTTTTTCCATAAGGCTCAAAAGACACGTTTGTTGCCGTTGGCAGGTGACAAAATGATTACAGATACACATATTCTTATTGTCGTTGTTGCAACTATTGTTGTCATTGCTATCGGTGCACCATTGAAATGGTATTTTGGAAGACGACGTGCAGGTAATAAAAGATGAAACTTTAAGTCTGTATGACTCAGGTTATACGACGTTAATACTTTTTTGGTTAGTTGCTGAGTTTCAACCTTTTACGATAGCAATACGCTTTCAAGTTTTTTGAACTTCTTTTCCGTCCACGAATAGTATGATAGGCGAGAACGGTCCAGCGCTGATTTCCAAATGATGCTTTTCGGAGTTTCCCACGTCCAACTGGAACTTCTTTGGAAAAGGCTGAAAGTTTGCTACATTAACGACTTTTTCGCCATCCACTTCAATCTTGATGTATTTTAGAAGCACGCTCGCATTAACAATAATGGTGTGTTTTTCAGTCTCACCTATTTCAAACTTGGCTTTTGGCATTTTTTTGAACCTCCTCCTCTAACTTTGCTATTTCCACCTTGTTAGTATTTCTTCTCTCTGGAATGTAACTCTGCTGACAAAGAAGAGAACAACAGCTATTGCTAAGATAACACCTGCCAAAATCAGCAGATTCGTGTCAATGAGTGCAAGCACTCCAGTTTCAGATGCTATGTATATTCCAAAGAAGGGGAATGCGGCCAGCATTCCTGCTTGTTGTGCTGTTCGCACATCGTTTAGTCTGGATGAGATAATGATATTTAGTTCAACGCTGACAAGGCATATCAATGGCGCCACAAGCAAGATCACCCCAATATGCCGTTAGGATAGTAAAGATAACCCAGTGTGCTTCGCGTCACCAAATCCATGAGCGACATGTATATCACTGAACCGGCATAAGGCTTTCAACGGCTGTAAGGTTGCCGAATTTTTTGGTTAGGTTCTCTGTGTCGATCAATTTAGCATTACTATACTTCTGTGCGGATGTTAGTTGTCGTTTGGTAGGAACGATCAAGTATTTAAGCCTAAATTTAAGAGGAGATTTGTCAAGCAGACATAGCCGAATTAGCAGTCAACACGCATAGTAAAGCCAAATCAAGAAGCATCAGGTACTTCGCAAACTAATTTAGGAAAAACCACGCGCGCTTTTTTCTCGCGGGTCCTTTTGGGATAGTCATATTAGGAAGCGTTTGCCAGATTGATTTGGGTGCTACTGCATGGAATTCATGGATGTTATAACTTCACGAAAAAGTGTACGGGATTTTTTAAGCAATGCGGTTGAAGAAGAAAAGTTGATGAAAATCTTGGAGGCTGCAAGGCTGGCGCCTTCATGGGGGAACAAGCAGGGCTGTAAATACGTTGTCATAAAGAACAAGGCTACGATTAGCGAGATAGCCCTCGGGTTCACCAGTTGGCTAAGCGAGGTACCCGTTCTTCTAGCCGCATGCATAGACCCTAAAGGCTCCGGTTCACACAACAACATGGATTACTTCTTAGTTGACGTAGGCATATCGATGCAACAGCTTGTTTTGGCGGCAACGGATCTGGGGCTTGGAACCTGCTGGATAAGCGGATTTGACGAGGAAAAAGTCAAGAAAGTTTTGGAGATACCAGCCAATGTCAGGGTCGTCGCTTTGACTCCTCTGGGGTATCCCTCACCGATTGGTGAGAAAAGCAAAAAAGTGCAAGAATTCGTTAGGGCATCTAAGAGAAAACCGCTGGAAGAAATGGTTCACCGAGAAAAATGGTGACGGACACTCGATGTTGGCTGCTAAAGTTTTTCAGGTCCAAGTTTTGTTACAGTTCATTTGGGCAATCCCACGGCGCTGCTTCTCGTAACTTCAGCACAGCGGCTTGCTGGTAATTAGCTCTTGCGAAACTGAACTTTGCTTATTGAAAGCAAAAATCAATTAAGCAAACGGAACTGATATTTAAAATTGAGCGTGGTGGAAGATTGGTTGCTGTCGGCGAAGAGGCTCCGGACTTTACTCTGGAGACCGATGAGGAAAGGCAAGTTTCTTTAAAAGATTATAGAGGTAAAAAAGTTGTGCTTTACTTTTATCCTAAGGATGGGACATCTGGATGCACGACTGAGGCACTTGAGTTTAAAGATGCAGCTGAAAAGTTTGCCCAAGAAGGTGCCGTGATATTGGGCATCAGCAAAGATAGCGTTGCGTCTCATCAGAAATTCAAAGAAAAGTATCACCTGCCTTTCACATTGCTCAGTGATCCTGAATCAAAAGTGTTAAACGAGTATGGGGTTTGGAAAGAGAAGGTTCTTTACGGAAGAAAATATATGGGAACCGAACGAACAACGTTTCTAATCAATGAAAAAGGAATCATAAGAAAAATATACTCAAAAGTAAAACCAGAAGGACACGCTCAAGTCTGTCTACTTGATTTAACAAAAGAACCTAAGCTCTTCTTGCCTGAATGAGCTCCCAAAAAGCTTCTGAACATAGTTGGGTTTATTGCTCAACGACTTCAAACCGTGTTTAAGGTTTAGGAAAATGGCGTTAATCTTCGAGTAAGCAAAAAGACTCAATATCCCTTTTATGTTTGGGAAAGGGCTGTGTTAAACCCTTGGCAAAAATTTGCGAAAAAGCATTAATCAATAAGTTTTAACTAAGGGACTCATACGCGTTTGACCCTAATCGTATTTTTCATAATGATTCAAGACCTGCAAAAATTAAGGGGGGACAGGAAACTTTATAGAATCTCCGAATCACGGTTTGATCTCAGTTGCGTGAGATAGCAAAGAAAAAGTTGAGGAACGTAACAAACCGATTTATCAAGAAACCTAGCTATTTGTTTGATTCTTACGATCCCTGGTTCGGGTTAGACTTGACTCTCAAGTCCTTTTACATGTGCATTTATGATCTCAAGAAGTCTTAGCCTTAGTGGTTCCCCCGCAAGGTTTTTTTCAACCTTTTCGATTGCAGCAGCCAATTCTGTGTCTCCAATGGTTTCTGCTATCCACTTTTGAAAGTCAGCTCTTCCAAAATGAAAATTAATTGACTCAATCGGGGCGACTTCAACGTCTCTGGCGAATGTAGCTAAACTGATTGCTGTTTCTCCCGTGTATCGACCTACCTCAGTAAAGAAGTGGAAACCGACATCGTATGGGACTGGCGCCAAATAGGCGCGTGCGTCGTCTTTGTTTTGCTTCATATTTTCTTTGCTCATTTCCATGGACTCTGTTCCTTTCTCCATTGACTCTTTGCCTTGCTCCATATTCTCTTTGCCCATTTCCATGGTTCCTGTGTCTTTCTCCATTGACTCTTCAGCTTGCTCCATTGTGTGATGCTTGGATAAAGCATGGCTGATGTACGCTTCTCTCGACTTGAAAATTCCGCTGCACAAAGGGCAATGAAGTTTGCCATCATCGCCGATCACAGGTTCTATAATGTCAGTGTCCTGCAAACCGCCAGGGCGTGCAGTTTGAACATCATTGTCTTCATTAAAATTTGATCCCGGATTAATTTTTGACAAAAATTCGCCTCCACTAAGGAAATAAAGAATGAATACATTCTTAAACATTTTGACTTCAACCACTATTGCATGGTTTGAAAGACGATGCAACCCATCGATTCAAACTGAGAAAGAATCAATGACAAACCGAATGTGAAAGTCTTCTTGAAAAGGCTTGACGGAAAGTAATTATTTGCGGGTGCAATTTTTGTTATGAAGGATGCTTGGATTTTCTTGTCTGTGAAAGACCCGGTTTGTGGAATGCGTTTAGACCCTGAAAAAACGCCGTTTAAAACAGTGTTTCTGGGTAATCAATACTATTTTGACAGCGAATACTGCCTAAGCAGCTTTGTTGAGGGAGCTAAAGTTGCTTACTTCTCTTTGGAAATCGCCGCAAACAAAGATATGCCCACCTACAGCGGAGGACTCGGTATCCTTGCGGGAGACGTTATAAGATCAAGCGCGGACTTGAGAATACCGTTAGTTGGGATAACGTTACTCTGCGAAAAAGGATACTTGAGGCAGAAAATTACGCT
>Ga0335081_10016939_pt1 | contig 11806 bp, 7 predicted proteins | sample Lox_Sample_35_FD_206713 | JGI IMG/M metagenome (GOLD analysis project Ga0335081, IMG submission 206713) | Soil microbial communities from Loxahatchee National Wildlife Refuge, Florida, United States - Lox_Sample_3.5 | ecosystem: Environmental > Terrestrial > Soil > Wetlands | place: USA: Florida... | reverse complement strand
GCCTGGCACAGGATGCTGCCCGCATGGATCAAATCGTCGAATCCTACGTCGCCGATCACCAGTTCATGGGTTCGGTGCTGGTGGCGCGCGGCGGTGACGTCATCTTGAGCAAGGGTTACGGCTCGGCGGACATCGAGTGGGACGTTCCCAATGCGCCCAATACCAAATTCCGGCTGGGGTCCATCACCAAGCAGTTCACCGCGGCCTCGATTCTGTTGCTGGAAGAGCGCGGCAAGCTGAACGTCAACGATCCGGTGAAAAAGTATGTGACGGACGCGCCCGCGGCCTGGGACAAGGTCACCATTTTCCATCTATTGACCCACACCTCGGGGATTCCTGACTTCACAAGTTTTCCGGACTACTCGAAGCTTGAACCGTTCGCCACAACGCCCGAGCAGTTGGTGGCCCGCTTCCGGGACAAGCCGCTCGAGTTCGACCCGGGGGACAGGATGAAGTATGACAACTCGGGATACGTGCTGCTGACCTACCTGCTCGAAAAAGTGGCCGGCGAGAAGTATGAGAAGTTCGTCGGGGAAAATATCTTTGCGCCCTTGGGCATGAAGGATACCGGCTACGATTCCAACTCAGCCGTAATTGTGCACCGGGCATCCGGATATACGCGCAACAGAAATGAGTTCGAAAACGCCGGCTTCATTCATATGAGCATTCCGCAAGGCGCCGGCGCGCTCTATTCCACCACCCAGGACCTGCTGAAGTGGGAACAAGGCCTGTTCGGTGGCAAATTGCTCAAACCGGCGTCGCTCGATAAAATGACGAAGCCGTTCAAGAACAATTATGCGTTCGGCCTGATGGTGAGTGAATCCGGCGGGCACAAGGTGATTGAACACGGCGGCGGCATTGAAGGCTTCAACACGGAACTGGCCTACTACCCCGAGGATAGGCTCACGGTGGTGGTGCTGGCGAACGTGAACGGGAACGCGCCTGCTCAGATCGCCGCCCAATTGGCCGCGTTAGCGCATGGCGAGACGGTCAAGCTTACCAGTGAACGCAAGGAGATCACCCTCGATCCCACCGTACTGAGCCGCTACGTGGGTGCTTACCGCATGGAGCCGCCAGTGAACGACAACATGCTGGTGACGCTCGAAGGCAATCAACTGTCCGTGAAACTGGGCGGCCAGCCCGCGTTTCCGGTTTTCCCCGAGTCCCAGACCGTGTTCTTCCTCAAGGTGGTGGATGCGCAGGTGGAGTTCCCCAAAGATGACGGCACCGGCAAAGCGGCCCAATTGACGCTGCATCAGAACGGCCACGACCTGGTGGGGAAGCGGCTTGACGATGCCGAGGCCAAAAAGATTGCTGACGCGGCGGCGGCTTTCGCCAAACGGTTCAAAGAGCAGACTGCGGCGCCGGGAAGCGCGCCAGCGGTTCGCCGCCTGGTGGAGGAACTGCGCGCCGGCAAACCGGATTACGCCCTCATGAGCGCCAACATCGCCGCGATCACGCGCCAGCGGCTGGCGCAATTCCAGGCCTCGAACACAGAGCTGGGAGCGTTACAATCGGTGACCTTCAAGGGCGTGGGGCCCGGCGGCGCCGATATTTACGAAGTTAAGTTCGAGAAAGGCTCGCTGGATTACCGCATCTGGATGGCGCCGGACGGCAAAATCGACAACTACAACCTGCGGCCCATGTAATCGCGCCGGCCGCAGATGATGCCGGTCATCCCCAACCCGAATTTGCATTGCAAGCGCATCTTTGCCTCCAAGTCTCGGATTCCATTCAACCTGACCAATGTGGCACACAGTGCGGCCGCCGGACAGTTACATTAGGTAGCGCGATAGGTAGCATGGATGCCCTAAGTCCTTGGTACCTTTCGCTCTTGAACGGCGATCCCGCCCGCGGTTACTCTGGAAGGACCGCCGTGACCCAAGGCCGCTCTTCCCCGGAATCCGTGCCCCCGGCGACCGCTGTCGAGATTCGAGCGGCCCTGGATCACATTCTAGCCAGTGAACCTTTTGCGCACGTCGAGCGGCCATGCCGCTTCTTGCGGCACCTGGTGGAAAACGCCCTGCACGGCGAACAATCCACTCTGAAGGAGAGCCTGCTGGGAATGCAGGTTTTCGGACGGGAAGCCTCGTGGGATCCCCGGGTGGACCCGGTTGTAAGGCAGGAGGCCGCGCGGCTCCGCAAACGCCTTGCACGGTATTACCAGAACGCCGCGCCGGAGGTTCGGATCGAACTACCGGTCGGCACCTATGTCCCGGTCTTCCGGCGAGTACTGCCCGCCCAGCCTGAACCTCTGCTGCCGCCGCGGGAGGAAAGCCGCCCGGTGCCAGTACCGGACATCCAGCCGGTTGAGGGATCGGCACCGCGGAAAGGGCTGCGATTCGCCGCGGGAGCTCTTGTCATCGCCGGATTGGCCGGAGCGTGGCAATTCGTCCGCACACGTTCGCCGGCCGCGCCCTCCATAGTGGTTCTGCCATTCAAGAGCCTCAGCGCCGATCCCGCTAACGCGTACTTCGCCGACGGCCTCACCGATGAAATCACCGACGAGCTGGTGCGCATCAAGTCGCTCCGGGTGCTGGCCCGGACTTCGGCCTTTGCATTCCAGAATAGGGGCGCCGATCTGCGCGAGGTGGGACGCCGGCTGAGCGTCACCCACGTGCTGGAAGGAAGCGTGGAGCGGTTTGGCGATCAGGTTCGGATCAGCGCTCACCTGGAGCGCGTCTCCGACGGCTCCCACCTCTGGGCTGGAACCTACGACCGGCAAGTCAAGGATCTTTTCGCCGTTCAGTCGGAACTGGCGGCGGCGATCGCTCGCAGTCTTCAGGTGAACTCCGTGCTGCCGTCCCCGGCCCGCCACGTTCCCAACGAGGGGGCGCACGAACTCTACCTGCGCGCCGTCTTCGAGATGCAGAACGTGGCTCCGTCCTCATTGCTCAAAGCGCAGGCGGGCCTCAACCAGGCCGTTCAGATCGATCCGGATTACGCGGCGGCTTGGTTCCGGCTGGGGCTGGCAAAGTTCAATCTATCCCCCGCCACCGGCCGCGGCCGCACTCCGGCGGAGGTGAGCGAAATCAAAGGCCTCTATCGTAAAGCGCTTAGCCTCGACCCTAACCTTTCCGACGCTCATGCCAATCTGGGGCTGATCGCGATGATTTACGACTGGGACTGGCCGGGCGCCGAACGCGAACTGCGGATCGCCTCGCGGGAGGGCCCAAACGCTTTCGTGGAATACACCTATGGCTTGATGTTGAGCTATCACGGGAGCTTCCGCGAAGCCGACCAGCGAATGGCCTCCGCCCTGGCGCTAGACCCGGCCAACCCCGCCGTCATGGTCTACCTCGGCGGCATGCGTTATTGGGAAAGCCGGTTCCCGGAGGCCATCGCCATCTGCCGCGACATTCTGGAGCGTTATCCCGATCAGCTCAATCCGCAGTTCATGCTGAACCTCGCTTACGTTCAGTCGGGCCAGGCAGACGTGGCGTTGACGAACGTGCGTGCGCTGGAGTCCAGGTACCCTCCCATGCGGTTCTTCGAGGTGATGGCGTTGGCCCGCCTGGGCCGGCGCGAGGAGGGGCTGCGCCAGATGCGCCGGTTAGAAAACGAATACGAGGGCGATCCCCGCGTGTTCCGCCAGTGGTTCGCTCTGGCGTGGGCCTATTTGGGCGACCACGCGCAGGCAGTCAAGTGGCTGGAACGGTCGGCCGACCTGCATGAACTACAGATACTCAACCTCGCCGTCAATCCCGCCTTCGCCGAACTGCATGCGGACCCCGGATTCCGCGCTCTCATCAAGCGCATCGGCCTGATGTAACGCCTGCCCCGCCGTCAGCTTCCACCGGCGTGATCACTTCTTCCTTCGCGCCACCAGCCGCACCTTGCGCGTTTGTGAGACAGCGCCGGCCGTCAGCGCGTCGTTGACAATTTCCGCCTGCTCCTGCTGATGGCGCTTGCCCGAGCCGGTGGCAGGGCTGGCGCTCTCCGGCCGCCCCACGTAGCGGATTTCGCGCTGCGTGGCATCGGCCAGCGGTTCCATCTGTTCGCGCATAAAGCGCCACGCGCCCATATTGCGCGGTTCTTCCTGCACCCAGACAATCTCCGCCGTGGCGGGGTAGCGGGCCAGGATGTCGGCGGCCTGATCCGCGGCGAAAGGATAAAGCTGTTCCACTCGCGCCAGCGCCACGTGAGCGGCCTTGCGCTCGTCGCGCGCGGCCAGCAGTTCGTAATAGATTTTGCCGGAGCAGAAGACCACCCGCGAGACGCGGCTGTTATCCTCGATGCCGGTATCTCCCATGATTTCGTTGAACCCGCCGGTGGAAAAATCGTGCAGCGGGGAAACCGCGCGCGGATGGCGCAGCAGGCTCTTGGGCGTGAACAGGACCAGCGGCTTGCGCGTGCCCCGCCGGTCGTTCCCGCCGTACATCTGCCGCCGCAGCAGGTGGAAGTACTGCGCCGGCGTCGTAACGTTGCACACCTGTAAATTGTTTTCCGCGCACAGCACCAGGAAGCGCTCGATGCGCGCGCTGGAATGCTCCGGCCCCTGGCCTTCATAGCCGTGGGGCAGCAGCATCACCAGCCCGCTCGGCTGTCCCCATTTCGATTCGGCCGAAGCAATGAACTGATCGATCATGATCTGCGCGCCGTTGGCGAAATCGCCGAACTGCGCCTCCCAGATCACCAGCGCCAACGGATCGGCCACGCTATAGCCGAATTCGAAGCCCAACACGGCGAATTCGCTGAGCGAACTGTCGTAGACATCGAAGCGGCCCTGGTCGGGGGAAATGTGCTGCAAGGGAACATAGCGGCGGCCGGTTTCGGAATCGTAGAACGCCAGGTGCCGCTGGCTGAACGTGCCGCGGCCGGAATCCTGCCCGCTCAACCGCACCGCCGTGCCCTCCAGCGCCAAAGTGCCAAAAGCGAGGGCTTCGCCGAAGGCCCAATCCACCGGCGTGCTCTTGGCAATGGCGTCGCGCCGCCGCTCGATGAAGCCGCGCAATTTGGGATGCAGGTGGAAGTTCTCCGGGAAATGCGTAAGGCCGCGCACGACGCGCTCCAGCACCGCATGGTTCACGGCCGTGCGCGGGCAGAAGCTGGAAATCTCTTCCACCTGCACCGCGCTCAACTCCTGCACCTCGTAATGCTCGCTGCGCCGCTCGACTTCGTCGTAAGCGTCGGAAAGCCGCTGGGCCACGGCTTTGCGCATGGCCGCCGCTTCTTCTTCCGTCACCACACCTTCCCGCACCAGGCGCTCGGCATAAAGGGTGGCCACCGAGGGGTGGTCCTTGATTTTTCGATAGAGCAACGGCTGCGTGTAGCTGGGATCGTCGCCTTCGTTGTGGCCGTGGCGGCGATAGCAGATCATATCGATCACCACGTCCTTCTTGAATTTCTGGCGGAAATCAAAGGCCACCTGCAAGGCGCGGACGGCGGCCTGCGGGCTGTCGCCATTCACGTGGAAAATCGGGGCCTGCACGCCGCGCGCCACGTCGGTGGAATAGGGCGTCGACCGCGACTCGTCGGGCAGAGTGGTGAAACCGATCTGGTTGTTGATGATCAGGTGGACCGTGCCACCGGTGGAGTAACCATCGAGCTGCGCCAGGTTCAGCGTCTCCGCCACCACGCCTTGGCCGGCGAAAGCCGCGTCCCCGTGGATCAGCACCGGGATGACGCGCTCGCGCTCGCTGTCGCCCAGGCGGTCCTGCTTGGGGCGCACAATGCCTTCCACCACCGGGTCGACCGCTTCCAGGTGACTCGGATTCGGCGCCACCGAGACCACAATGTCGCGGCCGTTTTCGCATTGGCGCACTCCGCTCGCGCCCAGGTGGTACTTCACGTCGCCGGAACCCTGCGTACTCGCGGGGTCGATATCGCCCTCAAATTCGGAAAAAATCTGGCCGGGGTCCTTGCCCACCACGTTGGTCAGAATGTTCAGACGGCCGCGGTGCGCCATGCCGATCACGATTTCGTGAACATTATTGGCGGAGGCCCGCTCCAGCAGTTCTTCCAGAATGGCCACCGCGGTTTCGCCGCCTTCCAGCGCAAACCGCTTCTGACCCACGAAGCGCGAATGCAGAAAGTGCTCGAAAGCTTCGGCCGCGATCACGTTGCGCAGAATGCGCCTGCGCGTCTCCGGCTCGAGCGGCCAGCGGTTCTTTTCCGGCTCCATGCGCAGTTGCAGCCAGCGCTTCTGCTCGGGCACCTGAATGTTCATGTACTCGCAGCCGATCTTGCCGCAGTACGTGCCGCGCAGCGTTTCCAGAATCTCGCGCAGCGTGGCCACGGGCCGTGGACCGCCGTCGCTAAACGCTTCGCCCAGGCTGCCGGTAAGAAATTCGCGATCCAGGTCCCAGATGGTCAACCCATACGTCTCGGGATCGAGCTCCGGATGATGGCTGGGCTCATGGCCCAAGGGATCGAGATCGGCGATCAGGTGGCCGCGCACGCGGTAGGCGTTGATCATCTGCATGACGCCTGCCTGTTTGGCGGGATCGGCCACGCTCCCCGCGCCGATACCGGGCGCGAGCCGCTGGCGGTCGGTTTCCCAATGCACCGGCTGGTGCGGCATACGCAAATGATCGAAGACCTCTTCGTAGAAGCCGTCCTCGCCATCCAGCAGTTCCTGCACCCGGCCCAGAAACGCCCCCGATTCGGCCCCCTGAATGATGCGGTGGTCGTAAGTGCAGGTGAGGGTCATCACCTTGCTGACGCCGAGCGTGGCGCGCGTTTCGGCAGCGGTGCCCTGGAACTCCGCCGGATAATCGATGGCGCCGGCGGCAATGATGGCCCCCTGCCCCACCATCAGCCGTGGATTGGAAGCCATGGTGCCCACCGTGCCCGGGTTGGTGAGCGAAATGGTGGTGCCCTGAAAATCCGCGGTGGCGAGCTTGCCCGTGCGGGCGCGCGCTACCAGGTCGTCAAAGGCGGTGAGATACTGCTGAAAATCGAGCGCGCCGGCGTTCTTGATGTTCGGCACCATCAGGCTGCGGGCGCCATCCTTGCCGGCGACATCGACGGCGATTCCCAAATTAATCTCCGGCCGCACCAGGCGGTAGGGCTGGCCGTCTTTCTCCGCGTAAGCGTGGTTCAGACCGGGCAGATCGTCGAGGGCCTTCACCACCGCCCAGCCGATGAGGTGGGTATAGGAAACCTTGCTCTTGGCGAGCAGCGTTCGGTGCTGATTGATGATACGGCGGTTTTCGTCCATCACCTTGACGGCCATGGTGCGCTGCGAGGTGGCGAGGGGAATCGAGACGCTGGCGGACATGTTTTCCGCGATGCGTGCCGCCGCGCCGCGCAGCGGCTGAAGCTGTTCGTTCGCCTGCGCCGGTATAGCAGGCGCTTCTATCTGCCTGGGCGCCGCGGCTGCCGGAGCGGACTTCTTCTCGCCGTTTCCTTCAAATAGGTGCTTCCAGCTTTCGTCCACCGTGGAGCGGTCGTGCAAGTACTGTTGATAAAGCTCGTCTTCGAGCCAGCTATTGATACCCATATCCTGTTCGGAAGGCACAGCCATGTGAGGGAGTTGCTTTCACTTTCTATGATAGCGTGGGGCGGCGTCAGGAGAGCCGCGCAAGGATTTCGGGGGGTACGGAGGCACGAAGGTCCGGATACTGTTCGAGGATTCTTTCGATATCGAGCAGATCCTTACGGCGCTTGCTAGGACGCCGGGTCTCGTCGGTGGCAGCCCAGACTTTGCCCTGTAGTATGTCTGCCAGCGCAGCCACCGGCAGGAGAATGTCGAGGACGTGCCGTTTGGAAGCCCGTTCCACGAACGGGAAGTAACGAGAGTCGGTCTGCACCTGGACTCGAAGCTTCGATTCGGGCGCAGCGACATTCAAGCTGTGTGGGAACCGCTCGACGTCGAAATGGGCCCGCAGCAGGGCTTCCGCCTGAGCGAGCTGATCGACTGCGATCACCAGGTCGAGATCCAGGCTCACCAGCGGCTCGACGTAAGCGTTCACGCCCTGCCCGCCGATGACGCAATAGCGGACGCCATTCGTTTCGAGGAGCTCGACGAGGTTTTCGAGAAAGTTGGACCGGTCCACCGTCACCGCCTTCCAGAACGCCGACGCGCGCATCAGTTCGATGGTAGCGCGGGATCAGACCTTCCAGCCGTGTCCGGCGGTTTAGCCGTCCTGCTAAACTGAGAATTCTTATGGCGATCAGCAAAGAACTGCTGGAGATCCTCGTTTGCCCGGTTTGCAAAGCGACAGTGGAGCTGAAGCCCGACCAGAGCGGGCTGAAATGCGTCGAATGCCACCGGGTCTACCCGGTGCGCGACGATATTCCCGTGATGCTGGTCGACGAGGCGAAGGTCGAAGAATAGGCCGCCGTGGAATGTGTCTTGGATGACCTGCCGGCCGCGGGGCGCATCGCCGTTTTGCGGCTCCGGTCGCTGGGCGATTGCGTCCTCACTACACCCGCGCTCGAAATTCTAAAGCGCCACCGTCCGGATTTGCTGGTTGCGGTGGTGGTGGAACCGCGGTTTCGCGCGCTGTTCGAAGGGAATCCGGATATTCAGGAGATTCTGCCGCCAGAAGTGGGCGCGCTGCGGCGCTTCCGGCCAAACCTATGCCTCAACCTGCACGGCGGCACGCGCAGCGCCTGGCTGGCGGTGGCATCCGGCGCGCGGTGGCGGGCGGGCTTTGGGCATTTTCGGCATCGGTTTGTCTACAATGTGAGGATTCCGAGGGCACAGGAGATTCTTGGCGAAGAGCGGACGGTGCACACGGCGGAACATCTGGCAAGCGCAGTGTTTTATATGGGTGCGCCGATGGGCGAGGTGCCGCGGGCGAAGCTTTGTGCCGGCACGAGTGCCGGCACGGCAAGCACGAGCGCTTGCGCCACCATTCATCCGGTGGCGGCAGCGGCGGAGAAGACCTGGAGCGCCGAAGGCTTTCTCAAGGTGGCGGAGCATCTGCGGAGCATAGGCATCGAGCCGGTGTTTATCGGCTGGGCAGGAGACGACCTCTCGGCTTTTTCGGCCTTCCGCACGCTCGGCGGCGCACCGCTGGGCGAAGTGAAACGGCTGCTGGCGTCCTCTTGTCTGTTCGTCGGCAACGATTCCGGGCCCGCCCATATGGCGGCGGCCTTCGGGCTTCCGGTGGTTGTTATCTTCGGCAATTCCGATCCCGCCATCTGGGGTCCGTGGCGCACTGCCGCGGAGATCGTCCGTTCTCCGGCCGGCATCGCCGGGGTTTCCGTGGACGACGTGCTGAGCGCGCTGACGCGGCTGCGGGTACACGCATGAACAACGTCCTGCGGCTGCTCTCCTATGGCCGGCGGTATTGGCCCCACCTCATCGGGTCGATGCTGCTGATGGCCATCGCGGGCGCCGCGCAGGGCATGATGACGCTGCTCATCCGGCCCATCTTCGACCGCGTCCTCACCAACAAACCGGCTCAGGGCCTGACGCCGCTATTCGGCCGGCCGATTCTCCACCACCAGCTCTATCTGGAACAACTCGTGCCGCTGCATGGCCGCACCGTCTGGTCCATGGTGGCGGTTGCAATCGTGGCCGTGTTCTTCATAAAGGGCGTCTGCGATTACCTGGGCAACTACCTGGTCAGCTATGCCGGTTTTTCCTCGGTGACGGACCTGCGCAACGCGGTATTCGAAAAGGTGCTGCGGCACGGCGCCAGCTTCTTCGAGGCGCACTCCACCGGCCAGCTCATGTCGTCCATCATGAACGATGTGGACAAAGTCCAGGTGGCTACTTCGCAGATCATGGCCGATTTTCTGCGCCAGTTCTTCAGCGCGGCCGCGCTGCTGTTCCTCCTGTTCAGCAACGATTGGAAACTGGCCGCCATCAGCCTGGCTGTACTGCCGGCCGTCATGCTGCCCACCACGCGTATCGGCAAGCGCATCCGGCGCATCAGCCGCGGCACGCAGGAACGCCAGGCGGAGCTCAATCAAATTCTGCAGGAGACGCTGAGCGGCCATATGGTGGTGAAGGCGTTCGGCGCCGAGGCGTATGAGTTCCGCCGCTTCCGCGAAGCCGCGCGCCGCTTGCTGAAGACCAACGTGCGGTACGTTTTGCAGCAGGCGCTCTCTTCGCCCCTCATCGACATCATGGCGGCGCTCAGCATCGTGCTGCTGCTCACCTACGCGCGCACCCAGGTGAAGGCCGGCGCCCTGACAGCCGGCGATTTCGCCAGCTTCGTGGTCGCCTTGCTTGTGCTGCTCGAACCCATCAAGCGCCTGGTGGGCATTCACAATATCTTCCAGCAGGCCATCGGGGCCTCGCACAAAATCTTCGAATACCTGGACCACACCGAGGAGATCGCCGACCGTCCGGGCGCTGCCGGCCTGGAGCGATTCTCCACCGATATCGTTTTCGACGCCGTCTGCTTTCACTATCCCGCCGCGCCCGATGGCTTCGCCATCCACGAGGTGAACCTGGAAGTGAAGGCCGGCGAGGTGGTGGCGCTGGTGGGGCCGTCGGGCGGCGGCAAGACCACGCTGGCGCATCTGGTTCCGCGCTTTTACGAAGTAACCTCCGGCTCCATCCGCATCGACGGGCGGGACCTGCGCGACCTTACCCTTGGGTCGCTACGCTCGCAGATCGGCATCGTGGCGCAGGATACTTTCCTGTTCAACGACACGGTAGCCAGCAATATCGCCTACGGGCGGCCCGGTACCCCGGTGGAAGCCATCCGGCGCGCCGCGGAAACGGCGCTGGCACAGGAATTCATCGAGCGGCTGCCGGAGGGATACGAAACCGTGGTGGGAGACCGCGGCCTGCGGCTCAGCGGCGGGCAGCGCCAGCGCATCGCCATCGCGCGCGCGCTGCTGAAGAACGCGCCCATTCTGATCCTCGACGAAGCCACGTCGCACCTGGACACCGAATCCGAAATCCTGGTACAAAGAGCGCTGGCCAACCTGATGGAGCACCGCACCGTGATCGTAATCGCGCACCGGCTTTCCACCATCCGCCGCGCCGACAAGATCGTGGTGATTGAGCGGGGCCGCGTGTCCGAGGTGGGAACGCACGAAGCGCTGGTGGCGCAGGGAGGCATTTACCAGCGGCTGTACGAGCTGCAATTCGATAACACCGCGGCGGTGGTGGACCTATGAGCATACGCAGCATGACGGGCTTTGCGCGGGTGCGGAAGGTGATCGAACAGGGCGAGATTGTGGTTAGCCTGAAAAGCGTGAATCACCGCGGCCTGGACCTGCACTTCCATCTGCCGCCGGAGATGGACCCGGTGGAGAACGACATTCGCAATCTGATTAAGAATGCCTGCGCGCGCGGGCACATCCAGGTGAACGTCGCAATCACCCGCACTAACGGGGCAGCGGGCGTGCTGAACAAACCGCTGATGGCGGCCTGGCTGGCGGCCTTTCGCGAGGCCATGGAGCTTCATCCGCTGCCCGACCAGCAGCCCGATCTCAACGCGGCTTTGCGAGTGCCGGGCATGCTGAGCGGCGGCGAAGAGCCTGAGATGGGCGACGATTACGTGCGGGCGGTTCTGGCGGGCGTGGAGGAAGCGCTGGCCCTGCTGAACGAATTTCGCGAGCGCGAGGGCGCGGCCATGGCGGCCGAGATGCGCCAGCGGTGCGCGGCCATCGCGGCGCTTGCAACCAGCATCGAAGAGATCCGCGCGGGGGCCATGCCGGCGTTTCAGAAGCGTCTGCGCGACAAACTGGGGGAGTTGCTGAACGTCGCCGCCATCGACCCCCAAAGGCTGGCTCAGGAAGCTGCGATCCTGGCCGACCGCAGCGACGTGGCCGAAGAACTGGTACGGCTCAAGACGCATGCAGCGCAGCTCGAGAGCATGCTGGAGGGCTCCGACGAAGTGGGCAAGCGCCTGGATTTTCTGCTGCAGGAAATGAATCGCGAATCGAACAC
>Ga0335081_10016938_pt1 | contig 11806 bp, 9 predicted proteins | sample Lox_Sample_35_FD_206713 | JGI IMG/M metagenome (GOLD analysis project Ga0335081, IMG submission 206713) | Soil microbial communities from Loxahatchee National Wildlife Refuge, Florida, United States - Lox_Sample_3.5 | ecosystem: Environmental > Terrestrial > Soil > Wetlands | place: USA: Florida... | reverse complement strand
CGTGCTCAAGCCCGCGGCCGAGACCTCGCTGTCCGCCTACATCCTGGCCGAGGCGTTCGAGGCGGCGGACTTCCCGCCCGGCGTCTTCAACCTGGTCACCGGCACCGGCCAGGTGGCGGAGATGCTCGCCGCGCACCCCGGCGTGGACATCGTGGCGGTGGCCGGGCCCACCCCGGCCGGGCGGCGGATCGCCGCGATCTGCGGCGAGACCCTCAAGCCGGTGAGCCTCGAACTGGGCGGGAAGTCGGCCGCGATCATGCTCGACGACGTGGACCTGTCCGCGACCGCGGCGGAACTCAGCTGCCTGTGCTTCGCCAACTCCGGGCAGGCGTGCTTCACCATGTCCCGGGTGCTGGCCCCGCGGAGCCGGTACGACGAGGCGGTCTCGGCCCTGGCCTTCCAGGCGTCGGAGCTGGTCGTGGGCGATCCGATGGACGAGGAGACGACCATGGGGCCGCTGGCAAGCCCGCGGCAGCGGGTCCGGGTCGAGTCGTCGGTCACGGCCGGCGTCACGGCGGGCGCGCGGATCGTGGCCGGCGGGCGCCGCCCGGCCACCCCGGTGCGCGGCTACTACTACGAGCCCACCGTGTTCGCCGACGCGGACGCCGGGATGGCCATCGCCAGGGACGAGATCTACGGCCCGGTGGTGACGGTGATCCCGTACGACGACGAGTCCGAGGCGGTGGCCATCGCCAACGACTCCAGTTACGGGCTGGCCGGCAGCGTGTGGACCGACGATCCCGAACGAGGCCTGACGATCGCCCGCCGCGCCCGGGTGGGGACGTTCGGCGTGAACCTGTACGTGCCCGATATCGGGGCGCCCTGGGGCGGCCGCAAGGCCAGCGGCATGGGCAGCGTGTACGGCCCGGAGGGGCTGCACACCTACCTGGCCACCAAGTGCGTGTTCCTGCCCGGATAAACCAGGAGGGCCCCGCCCTGCGGCGGAGCCCTCCTGGTTCTTGATCCTGCTGGTCTGGTACTCGCGGTCCCGCGTCAGTGGGCAGCGGCGCCCATGACCTCTTCTTCCTGGTTGGCGTCCCTCTGGGCCTCCTCGGCGTTCGCCAGGACCTTCTCGGGGCTCAGGCGGCTGTTCACGCCGTAATAGAACACGATCAGGGCGAAGACGGCGATGGCACCGATGTCCCACCAGAACGGCAGGTGGTGGTGGATCTTGATGCCCAAGAACGTATCGAAGCCACCGGATGCGGCGTTGCTGATGCCGCCGACGTAGCTACCGCCGAAGATGGAGAAGATCGTCAGGCCGATGATCCACGGGATCGCGAACGAGCCGGCCCGGAAGTCCAGCGGTGCCTGGTTCGGGTCGATCCGGCGGGCGATGACGTAGAGGACCAGGAAGAAGACCACGGCCAGGTCGAGCTTGATCACGTTCGCGGTGCCACTCCAGTAGATGATGAGGCCGGAGACCGCGAAGCTGAACGGGGCGATGATGTGCAGGATCGGCGCCTTGTACGGCCTGATCCGGTCCGGGTCGCTCTTGCGCAGCGACACCGCGGCGACCGGCGCGAAGCTGTACATGAACGAGGAGGCCGCGGTGATGGCCCCGACCAGCGCCGCCCAGCTGCCGAACGGCAGGAACAGGATGCAGCCGAAGACGCCGCCGAAGATGATGCTGAACCAGGGCACGCCGCGCCGGTCGATGGCGGAGAACACCGGCGGCACGTACCGCGTCTTGCCCAGCGAGTAGGACAGCCGCGAGGCCGAGCTAATGTAGACCAGGCCGGTGCCGGCGGGCGAGATCACCGCGTCGATGATCAGGATGGTGCCGAGCCAGCCCAGGCCGGCCGCGGTGGCCAGGGTGTAGTACGGGCCGAACGTGCCGGCGTTGCCGAACGGGTTGGCCCAGCCGTGCTGGATGTCGGCCGGGTTGACCGCGGCGGTGAAGGTAACCTGCAGCAGCATGTAGATGGCCGCACCCATGAGCATGGAGCCGACCACCGCGATCGGCACGTCCCGCCTGGGGTTGCGCGCCTCGCCGGCCAGCTGGGCGGCCTGCTCGAAGCCCTCCAGGGCGAAGAGGACACCGAGCGGGAGCGCGATGAACACGCCCTTGATGCCGTACTGGAAGAAACCGCCGGTGCTGAAGTTCGAGCTGTGGAAGACCTTGGTGGCGATGAAGATGATGGTGACGATGGGCACCGCGATCTTCCACCACGTCATGACCGTGTTGGTCCGGGCCATCCACCTGATGCCGACCAGGTTGACCGCGGTGAAGAAGAACATGAAGGCGATGGCGACGACCAGGCCCTTCCCGGTGAGCAGGCCCTGCGCATTCACCAGGCCGTGCCAGACCTTGGCGTCGAGGTACCCGAGCGTGGCCTCGACCTCGATCGGCGCGACGGCCATCGCCTGCAGGTAGGAGTAGGTCCCGGCGAAGAAGCCGCCCAGGGTCCCGGCGTGGATCCAGGTGAACCGCGCGGTGCTGCCGGAGATCGGGTAGGCGGAGCCGAGCTCGGAGTAGATCAGCGCGATGCCGATCAGCAGGATCACGCAGATGATCCACGAGATGATGGCCGCGGCTCCGGCGACCTTGGACGCGTTCAGCGTGCCGAGCAGCCAGCCGGATCCGATGACGGAGCCGGCCGAGACCATGAACAGCGGCAGCAGCCCCACGTCACGGCGGAGTACGGCCCCCGATCGGTCTGCGGTACTCATCCCCATGCCCTCCTGGTTGAGCGATAGCTGGCGGATCCGGTACCCGGCCCCCACCATCTGGAGTATGCAGAATCGTTACATATCGCCTGGTAGCTGCTTTATTAGCGATCTTCCAGACGATGTGTGGCAGCACCCTAGCACCGCTCGCGCGGAAAGTCGCCTATTGACAAAGAGGTATTTCTGCGCCTGTTTTCGCACCGCTTAACCTCAAAGCGATATTGCTTGCTCAGGAAAGCACGGGAGGGGCGCGGCCGGGCCGCCGGGACGGTGCCGGCGCGGGCTTTCGGCGACGCTTGTCCGCTGCCCGCGAGATGCTCACCGGGCCGCTATTTAGAATTCTCATTCGTCCCGTTAACCGCGTGCCCGTTATGCCCGGGCAGAACCATTCCCACATAATGGGCCAGCGCGCCGTTACCAGGCGATGTCCAGGGCGGGCCGGTGCAGCGCGAGGACGTGCTCGTGAGTCTCCCGTTCGGCCGCCAGCCGCGCCTGTCCGTCCCGGCAGAAGACGATCGGCGGCCGCAGCGCGCCGTTGTAGTTGTTGGCCAGCGTGTAGGTGTACGCCCCGGTGACCGGCATGGCGATCAGGTCGCCCGGGGCCGGCCCCGGTAGCGGCAGGTCCGCCACCAGCAGGTCACCTGACTCGCACTGGCGGCCCACGAGCTGCACGGTCTCGTCCGGCGGCGTCGTCATCCGGGTGGCGATGGCCGCCTCGAAGCCCTGCCCGGTAAGCGCCACGTCGAGGTTGTCGGCCATGCCGCCGTCCACCGCGACGAACGTGCGGCCGGTGTGCTTGACCGTGCTGACCCGGTACAACGTGACGCACGAGCGGGCGACCATGGACCGGCCGGGCTCGATCACCAGCTTGGCGCCCTGGGGCAGGTAGGCGTGGGCGGCCTCGGCGATGGTATCCAGGTACTGCTCAACCGACGGGGCTTTGTCGGCGAGGGTGTACCGGACGCCGAGGCCCCCGCCGACGTCGTAGACCGGGAATTCGCCGAGCACGGCCACCGCCTGCACGGCCCGGGCGAACGGCTCGGTATCCAGGATCTGCGAGCCGATGTGCAGGTGCAGCCCGTCCAGCTGCAGCTTCTGGCTGGCCCGGATGCGGGCGATCGCGTCGGCGGCCTGGTCGAGCGGCAGCCCGAACTTGGAGTCGGTGCCGCCGGTGGACTGCGACTCGTGGGTCTCCGGCGCGACCCCGGGGATGATCCTGATCAGTACCCGCTGCTTTCCGGTCTGCCTTCTGGTCGCGAGCTGCTCAAGCCGGTCGATGTCGTCGAAGTTGTCCACCACCACGGTGGCCACCCCGGCGTCCAGCGCCATGGTCAGCTCGGCGGTGGTCTTGGCGTTGCCGTGCAGGTACATCCGGTCCGGCCGGACCCCGGCCGCCAGCGCCATGACCAGCTCGCCGGCCCCGGCGACGTCGATGCTCAGCCCCTCTGCGGCGAACAGCTTGTACGCCGCCAGGCAGGGGAACGACTTGGATGCGAACACCACCTCGGAGTCGGGGTGGCGGGCGGCGAGGCCCTCCCTGAAGCGGCGGGCCTGGTCGCGCAGGCCGGCCTCGTCTACGACGTAGGCGGGCGTGCCGAATCGTTCGGCCAGGTCGCTGGCGGTGACGCCGCCGATGGCCAGTTCCCCGTCCGGCGTGACGGAACTATGTTCTGGAAAGAGCGGGAGCAGGTCACGGTCCCCGGTGCGGGGCGAATCGGCCGTCATGACCGGCACTTTAACCGTCGCTGCCGGTCGCGGGGAAGCCGGGGACTATGCCCGTGTCTTGAATATGCAATTTATTAGAATATACCGATAATCGGTACAACCGTGTGCCGCCATGATCCGGGCGGCTTCACCCGCCGTAGTGCCGGCCGGTGAGTGACCGGGCCCCCGCCGGCGCGCTACGAGCCGATGCCGAGCGTCTTCTCGGCGGTCAGCCAGTCCGACGCGATGGCGTTCTGCGCCGCGGCCAGCGTGACCCGCCCGTCGCAGACCGCGGCGTGCAGCGCGTCCTCCACCTTGTCCTTGGGGTTCGGCGTGGGCGGGGACTCCGGCCACAGGTTGGTGGCGTCGTTGCTGCCGCCAAGCTCGAGCGAGACCAGGTGGTCAAGCTCGGTCTTGTCGGCTTCCGGGTCGCCGTAGGCCGGGTAGGCCACGTCGAACTTGAACCGGTCGGTCTCCGAGGCCGACGGCCGCACCTTCTTGGTGTATCCCGACCGGCAGATCGTGGCGTGGATGTTCGCCTGGGTGACGGCCGGGTCGATGCTGCCGGGCGTGCAGCGCGGGTCGGGCAGCTGGCCCTGGTCCCGGTAGGTGCAGGGACCGGTGATGGTGCCGGTCACCCGGCGCGGGTCGTGGACCTGCTTCAGGCCGTGGCCGGAGGAGGCGGCCCCGTTCGCACCGGGGCTTGCGCTGGTGTTCCCGCCTCCGGACGCAGGCGCGGCCGCGGACAGAACCGCCGCCGAGCAGGACGCGAGGCACAGGATGGCGGCCGCGGCCAGGGCGGGCAGCCAGGCGCGCGGGGAGAGGAGGCTCACCCGGGGCAGCGTACCGTCACGACGGTGCGCGAACTGACCGGCGGATACCGACGTTATACCCGGAGAGGGAGACGCCTGCCGTCGAGGCTTGGCGGGGCAGTCATATGGATGGTTCGGGTGCGTGCGCCGGGATTCAAGCTCAGCTTGGCGTGTATCTCACCGGTTCGATCGCCCCGGCGGGGTGACCGGCACGATCGGCGCGATCGCGCGTCCCGACGGGTCGCTCCAGGCCACCTACGACGGGCATCCGCTGTACACCGCGACCGTGGACACCGCCCCCGGCCAGACCAGGGGCAACGACATGCGAGCCGGCGGCGGCGTGTGGCACGAGGTCACCGTGCCCGCCCGCGGGAGGCCGTCGTCCGCGCCGTCGGCCGGGCCGTCTTCCGCCCCGCCGACCGCGCCGGCCGGCGGTTACGGGTACTGAGATCGTGCGGACGGTCCGTGGCGGACGGGCTCCCCTTATCATCGGAGGTGCCGTTTCCTGACCACGGAGGGAGATGCCCGATGTCCGCCGAACCGCCGGCACCCTTGGAACCGGGCCCCGACGACCCGGTTGGCGTCCGCTATCCCAACACGGCCCGTATCTGGAACTACCAACTCGGCGGCAAGGACAACTTCGCGGTCGATCGGAAGGCGTCCGACGCCGCCAACGCGATGGTGGCGGGGCTCGGTGTGCCGAACGGTGCGGACTCTGCGCTTGAGAGCCGCCACCTGCTGCAGCGGATGGTCGACTACATGCTCGGCCAGGGCGTCCGGCAGTTCCTCGACCTTGGCTCGGGCCTGCCGAACATGGCCAACACCCACCAGATCGCCCACCGGGTGGCGCCGGAGGCGCGCATCGTCTACGCGGACATCGACCCGATCGTCTCGACCCATGCCGCCGCGCTGATGGCTGGCTCCCACGTGGTCACCCTCCGGGCGGACCTGCGCGAACCGGAGCAGGTGCTCGGCCACCCGCAGGTACGTGACCTGCTCGACTTCGGGCAGCCGGTCGGGCTCATGTTCATGTGCGTGCTGCACTGCCTGTGGGATTCCGAGGACCCGTGGCAGGTCGTCCGGCAGTTCCGGGACGCGGTGACGCCGGGCAGCTACCTGGCCCTCAGCCACATGACCGACGAAGCCCACCCGGAAGCGGCCGAGGGGCTCTTCCGCATGACCCAGGAACTGCACTGGAATACGCCGCTCATCTCGCGCGGCCGCGCCGGCATCGCACGATTCTTCGACGGGTTCACGCTGGTTGAGCCCGGCCTGGTGGCCCCCGCGCAGTGGCGGCCCGACCTGGACGAACCGCTCCTGGATCGCGGCGGTCGCGACGGCGGCGGCGACGTGCCGGTGCTCAGGCTGCCCGTGGCCGAGCGCCCCGAGGGGGATCGCGGGGCCGGGTGGCACCTGTGCGGGGTCGGCATCAAGGACCGCTCCTGAACGATCCCGTCCCCGCCGCCAGGGAAGTACCGGCGGTCACCGGAATCGTGGAGGGCGGGGCGGGGGGTTCCGTGAGAAAATCCGTGCCGTCGGCTATGTCGCCCGTGCGGATCGGGGGACGCTCCGCGCCATCTGACCTGGCAGGCCTTCCGTGTTCGATTCGTCGCTGCGCACGCCCGTGGTCTACGCGATCGCGGTCAGGTACCAGACGCCGTTGTGGCGGGCCGGGGCGATGCTGCGGGCCGGCTGCATGGCCGGCTTCTGGGTACTGCTGCTGTGGTTCCCGCACGACACCTGGCCGAAGGACGCCGCGCTGCTGGTCCTCGGCACCATCGGCGCGGTCACGGCCTGGGCGCACAACCGGTCCTCGCTGCTCGACTTGCTCGTCGCGCGCAACATCGTCGGGCTGAGCACGGCGGCCAGGCACCTGATCGGCGCCAGGGAACGGGCCACCGCCGACCTGTCCGGCCTGCTCGAGGGGTTCGGGATCATCGCGGTGGCGCTGCTTTTCGCCGGGCCGCTGGAGGTGCGGCCGCTGCCCGCCACGGTCTACGCGCTGGGCACGGTGCTGATCGTGGTGCACGTGTGGAGCGCCTTCCTGCAGGCGATGACCGACTCGAGCTGGTACGTCGCCGACCCGCCGCCGGGGCGGGCGGTGCTGGTGCTGCGGCCGCTGATGCCGCTGCTCGTGGCGATCATCCTGTTCGCGATCCTGGGCTACCCGGTGTACTGGCAGCACCAGGCGGTGCCTGGCGGACTGTTCGGCGTGATCCTGGCCTCGGTGACGATCCTGCTGCTGCTGCCGTACACCCTGGTCTACGAGCTGCTGCTCCGCTCCGCCAGGGACGCGGCGGAGCTGCAGGCTCTCCGTTACCGGGCCGACGACGCCGTCACCGTGCACAGCCTGGTCAAGAACGCGGCCTACGCGCTGATCGGCGAGGTAGACGCCGATCCGGGTGCCGGACCTGAGACCAGGTCGCTGGCCCGGGAGATGCTGGCGCTGACCGAGGAGACCCGGCTGCTGGTCCTCGGCCAGGCCGAGGAGTTCGGCACGGTGGAGCTGCTGTGGCACTGCGTGACCAGGATCCTGCCCGGCGGGGACACCACGGCTGAGCTCGACCGGGCTAGCCTGAAGGTGCGGCTCAGCGGCACCGACTACCAGCTGGCCCGGCGGTGCCTGGTGGACCTGATCACCAACGCCTGGAAGGCGGGCGCGCGGCGGATCGAGGTGGCGATCCGGATGGAGTCACGTCCCGAGACGACTCGGACGCAGACCGTGCTGCGGGTCGACGACGACGGGCCCGGCATGCCGGCCGGGGTCCTGGACGATCCCAGCACCAGCCTGGCCGTGATGGCCGAGCACCTGCGAGGATATTCGGGCTCGCTGGCGTTCTCCCCGCGGCCGGGCGGCGGGACCAGGGCATACGCCAGGTGGCAGTCGGCGTGGTGAGTCCCGGGAAGGAGCGCGCGTGCGGATCCTGGTGATCGACGACTACCTGAACGTCGAGTGGGCGCTGCGCGGCATGCTCGAGGGCCACACCGTGACCGGGGTGCGGGACCCGGCCGCGCTGCCCAGGATGCTGGCCCACGAGGAGCCGTTCGACGAGGCCATCGTGGATCTGCGCTACGCGCAGTCGACCTCGACCGGGCTGACCGCGCTGGCCACGCTGCAGCGGGTGGCGCCGGAAACCAGGACCATCATCAGCACCACCGAGGAGGAAGAGAACCGGCTGCTCTACCTGCTCGCGGCGTTCCAGTTCTTCGCGCCGAAGGCACTGCTGGCCAAGCGCGCGGACGCGTTCGTGACCCGGGCCGTGGTCGAGGCCATCGGCCGCGGCGAGCCCTCCCCCAGCCCGGACGCGGACCCGTTCCGCAAGGCCGCCACGATGCGGCCGCCGCTGCTCGACCAGGTCGTGCACAGCCGGACCGAACTGGGCATCTGGCAGGAACTGGCCCGCTTCGACAAGCGCCAGGAGATCGCCAACGCCGCGCACGTGCACCCGCGGACGCTGGACGCCTTCACCGCGGCGAAGTGCGCCGCCATCGACGTGGTCAACGCGCTTCTCCCGCAGCGGGTCCGGGTGCCGGAACCGGCGGCCGGCCCCGCCGAGCCGGCCACGGCGCACGGCGCTAACCTGATCCGGGTCATCCACTTCGCCCGCATTCACATGCAGTTCTTCGCCGACGAGGAGGTGGCCAGGCTGCTCGACGCGTACTGGCGAGCACACTGAGCGGGTAGCACCGTGACGCCGTTACGCCCGGGGCGGGCCGGATCACAGCGAAGTTTTGCGTGTCCTGGCGGCGGGCGGGCGTCCACGCTTGGCTCCTCATGGACATCGCGGGCTCCCGGCGGGGCCGGTCACGGTGAGCGCGGGCTACCTGCCCGTGCTTGGCGCCGCGCTGCGGCACGGCCCGTGGATCGCCGGCCTGTGCGTGTTCGCGGTGACCCCGGGCATCCTGGTCATCATCGCCCGGGTGCTCGAGCGGCGCTGGCTCGTCCCGCGTGAGCAGTTCACCGCCGTGGTCTACGGCGATCCGTTGCTGGCCGTCGCGGTCGGCCTGGGTACCTGGCTGATCGGCTCGCGGACGCCGCGCGGGCTGACCGGGCCGGCCATCGGGGCGGCGGTGGCGGTGATCATGCTGGGGTTCGGTCTGGCGCAGTGGCGCGGGGAGTTGCGGCGGGGCTACTACACCCGGGCCCAGGCCGCGGCGCCGACGAAGATCTGGCATCAGCTCGTGGTCTACCCGGTGCCCGGCTACTGGCTCTGGACCGCGTGCCTGGGTGGTCTTACGGCGCCCGGCGGGTGGTTCGGCAAGGCCATGATGCTGGCGCTCGTCGGGATCTGGCTGGCGACCAACGTGTACGACCGGAGCCACCCCAAGCTCGGCCACCCGCCGTTCGACTGGCGTCACGCCCGGCCGCTGGCGCGACCCTGGGCGGCGGAGTCGCAGACGCTGCACGCGGCGGGCGGGCGCTGATGGCCGTCAGATGGCTCAGCGAAGTTTTGTATGTGCCCCAGGCGATTCTGCTGGCACCGTACGGGAAGGAGCAGGGGCCGCCCGGCCTCGCCGCATCGCTGTTACCCGCCAGAAGGCGCCGGGGCCCGGCTCGCGAGGGGGCGAGCCGGCCCCCGGCGCTCGTCACGGAGATGGCGCACCTGATCAGCCGCGCGGGCCGGACGTCGGGAAGACACCTTCATGTCACCGGGTGTTCATCCCGCCGACTTGCTTTCCTCGCAGGTCAGAGCGGTCGCTACGCGTAACATTGGCATTAGTGGCCGACACCGGGAACTGTGCGCAGTGTGGCGCGTCGTTCGCGCCGCGGCGCGAGCATGCGCGCTTCTGCTCCGCCCGCTGCCGGGTCGCGTGGAACCGGCTAAACGCCAGCCAGCCTCCGGCCGAGGCGGGCGCGCTCGACTGGACCGTCACCGCGATGCGCGAGACGATCGACCGGCTGCTCCGGGCGCGAGGGCCGGACCAGCCGCACGCATTCGCAGCGATCAGCGAGGCCGTGTGGTGGGTCACCATGGTCGACGCCACCCTGGTGCGCTACCACCCCGACGCTTACGACAGCGTCCTGGCGGGCCACGACGCGGCGGAACGGCAGGTCATCGAGGGAACGTTCGGCGGCCTGCGGTTCGTCAGGAACCAGATGGGCTACTACCTGGATCACGGCGACTTCATCCAGCCGGGCCGGGGCAGCGCCATCGCCGCCTGGACCTGGCGGTCGCTGCCCGAGCCGGGGCTCGATTCGCTGCCGGCCCGCGGCCAGGAGTGGGAGATGACGCGCTACCGCGAGTACCAGGCCCGGCTGGCCGGCCAGCCCGTCGGCGACACGTTCAGGCGCGCCGCCGCCTTCCTCCGCCAGGCCTGGGAAAGCTGCCTCACCCGCAGCTAGGCCCGGGGGCCTGACGGGGGAGGATGTGGGGGTTGAGGATGGCGGGCGGGGTGGGTGCACCAGCCCGCCAGGTCCCCACGGGCTGGTGCGCGACGGCGGGTGAGAACGCCGTCAGCTTGTGGGACGAATGAGATGACGATCAGGTTCCGTGCCGGGCCGGCTGAGATGATGCTGTGATGTTGGCCTGCGGCACCGGCACGGGTGAGCCGGCCCGCATCGTGGGAACCGGCTAGCGCCTTCACCTGCGGGGATGTTCGGGTCACAATGATCTCATCCGGGGATGCCGTCCCCGGCCGCACGCGGAGGAGACGAGCCATGGCGATGCCTAGCACAGACGTCGACGAACTGGCCAAGTTCGGCTACAAGCAGGAGCTGGACCGCTCGCTCGGCTTGTTCTCTTCCTTCGCCGCGGGGTTCAGCTACATCTCGATCATGACCGGGGTGTTCGAGCTGTTCTTCTTCGGCTACCTCACCGGCGGCCCGGCGATGATCTGGACCTGGCCCGCGGTGTTCGTCGGCCAGTTCCTGGTGGCGCTCTGCTTCGCCGAACTGGCCGGGCAGTTCCCGCTGGCCGGCTCGGTCTACCAGTGGTCCAAGCAGATCGCCAGGCCGTTCACCTCGTTTTTCGGCGGCTGGATCCTGACCGTGGGCTCGGTGGTCACGCTGGCCGCGGTGGCGGTCGCCTACCAGGTCGTCGCGCCGCAGATCTGGTCCGGGTTCGAGATCATCGGCGGCACGTCGGACATCGGCTCGGTCGCCACGCCGGGCGGCGCCAAGAACGCGCTGCTGCTGGCCGCGGCGCTGGTGGTCTTCACCACCGTGATCAACATGGTCGGGGTCAAGACCATGGCGCGGATCAACAACTTCGGCGTCTTCGCCGAGCTGGTCGGCGTCACGCTGCTGATCATCCTGCTGGCCGCGCACATCCGCCGCAGCCCGGCCGTGGTGTTCCAGACGTTCGGCACCGGGGCCGGGTATCCGTGGGGCTACTTCGGCGCGTTCCTGGTGGCCGGGCTGATGAGCGCGTACGTGATGTACGGGTTCGACACGGCCGGGTCGCTGGCCGAGGAGACTCTGGATCCCCGGAAGAACGCCCCGCCCGCGATCCTGCGCGCGCTGGCCGCGGCCGGGCTGGCGGGCTTCCTCGTCATCTTGTTCGGCGAGATGTCGGTGCCGGACATCCACGCCAAGGCACTCGGCACCTCCGGGCTGCCGTACCTGGTCAAGGCGACGCTCGGCACCACGATCGGCGACTTGTTCCTGATCATCTCGCTGA
>Ga0335081_10016936_pt1 | contig 11806 bp, 7 predicted proteins | sample Lox_Sample_35_FD_206713 | JGI IMG/M metagenome (GOLD analysis project Ga0335081, IMG submission 206713) | Soil microbial communities from Loxahatchee National Wildlife Refuge, Florida, United States - Lox_Sample_3.5 | ecosystem: Environmental > Terrestrial > Soil > Wetlands | place: USA: Florida... | reverse complement strand
ACGGGGTTGGGGCTCGCGACGGCGTACGGGATCATCCGTCAAAGCGGCGGAGCGATCGGCATGTTCAGCGAACTGGGAAGGGGCACCACCGCGCGGATCTATCTGCCGGTAGCCAAGAGCAGGTTGGCCCCCGAGCCGCAAAAGACCGCCGGCCAGGCGACGCTGAATGGCGCCGAAACCATTCTGGTTGTGGAAGACGAGGCACGCGTCCGGAAGTTGATGGTGGACGTGCTCACAAGCCGCGGCTACACCGTGCTGGAAGCGACTCGCGGCCAGGAAGCCGTACGCGTCGCGAGAAAACATAAGGGCGACATCCACCTGGCCTTGGTTGACGTGGTGATGCCGGAGATGAGCGGGCCCGATCTCGTGCGGGAGCTTTTACCGCGGCGGCCGCAAATGCGCGTGCTTTACATCTCCGGATACACCGAAGAAGCCATCGTGCACCACGGCATCCCGGAATCGGGCGCGGCATTCCTCCAGAAGCCGTTCGTTCCTGACACCCTGGCGCAGAAAGTGCGTGAAGTTCTCGACGGACGCAGCAACTCCGCCAACGACACCAGTTGAGGTGTGTGTTCCGGAGCGGCTAGAATTACCGCTATGAGTCTCCTGAAGAAGCTTCTGCTCAACCTGTTGCTCGGCACCGCGCTGCTGACCGTCGTAACCCCGGGGAATGCGCGAGCCCAAGCCGGCACATCACCATCCGCAACTTCGGCCAAGAAAGATGGCTTGCTCGATCTCAACAGCGCTACCGAAGCCGACCTGAAGAAATTGCCCGGAATCGGCGATGCGTACGCAGCCAGAATCGTGCAAAACCGGCCCTACCGCGCCAAGAACGAGCTTGTCCAGAAGAAGATCATCCCCGACGCCACCTACCAAAAAATCAAGGACCTGGTCATCGCTAAACAGCCCCCCGCGGCCCCAAAGACTCCGCCTAAGAAATAACCGCGTCTCAGCCGCCAGCGTGAGCGTCCATTCAGTCTCCGGCCAGCAGAAACACGATCTATGGCATCATTGATGGACTGTGCCCACTCAGCCCTCCGCGGAAGCCACCGTCGCACGATTGCAGGAATCTACGCTGCGGCGGGAAATGGGCCTCTGGGACCTGGTCCTGGCGCAGGTTCTCTGCGTAGTCGGATCCTCGTGGGTCGGAATTGCGGGTAAACTCGGGCGGGCCCACGTCGTCTTCTGGCTCGGATCGATGCTGTTGTTCTACCTGCCCCTGGCCGCGCTGGTCATCTATCTGAACCGGCTGATGCCGCTCGAAGGCGGGCTGTATCAATGGGCCAAAGCCGGCTACGGCGAAATGGCCGGCTTTCTCACCGCCTGGAACCTGTGGATCTACGCCGTGATCGTAACCGGCGCCATCATTTTTGTGGTCCCGACCGATCTGTCGTATATGCTCGGCCCCCCGGCCGCGTGGCTGCCGGGAAGCAAGGCCGCGACTCTTGCCATCACCGGCGGTGTGATGGCGGCCATCACCTGGGTGGCCGTGCGCGGGCTGGACATCGGCAAGTGGCTGCACAACATCGGCAGCCTCATGATCCTGCTGGCGTACGTGATTCTGCTGGCGCTCCCCGTATGGGGGCTTCTGCGCGGCAAGATCTCGCACTTCGAGCCCATCCCGTGGCAGTGGCCCAAGTCCGACTGGTTCAGCCTGGCGGTCTTCGGGCAAATGACGGTAGGAGCGCTCAGCGGCTTCGAATATGTCGCGATCCTGGCGGGCGAGTGCCGCAGCGCTGCCCGCACCATCGGGCAGTCCGTGCTCCTGTCGGCGCCGGTGATTGCGCTGATGTTCATCCTGGGCACCAGTTCCGTGCTTGCCTTCGTCGGAGACAAGCCCATCAACGTGATCGGACCGATTCCGCAAACCATGCGGCTGGCCTTCGGAGACACCGGCGCGGGGGCCTGGGCCGCGCCGTTTGCCATTCTGCTGCTGATCGCCCGTGCGATTGCCGGCGCCAGCCTGATCTTCACCGGTCTCACGCGGCTGCCGATGACCGCGGGTTGGGACAGCCTGGTGCCCCAGTGGTTTACCAGGCTGGACCCGCGCCGGCGGACGCCGGTGAACTCGATCCTGTTCGTGGCGGCCCTGGTGATGCTGTTCATCCTGCTCAGCATGCTCGGCGTGGAAGAGCAGGAAGCCAACCAGTTGCTGGCGGCTTCCTCCATCGTCTTATACGCCATCAGCTATGTTTCGCTGTTTGCGCTTCCGGTTTTCGGCCGCGCTTCGCTGCGGATGGCTCTGCCCGGATGGCTGAAAGCGGTGTCGATGGCGGGCCTGCTCGCCAGTGCGATTTCCCTATTCATCGGGGTGTACCCGATTGTCAACGTGGTCAGCAGGGCCGCGTATGCCGCCAAGATTACGAGCATCGTCGTGATCGCGAATATGGCGGGTGTCCTGATCTATCGCACAGGCCAACGGCGGCGCTAGTGTCCTCAGGAGATTGAGACACGACCCGCGCCACATGATGAGTGAGGCTCACTCGCTGCGCAGGGCGAGTTGGCGTTGCACGAATCCGTTGTGCGGCAGTTTGCCGTCCCATTGCCGCCACAGCTCCAGCCGGTGTTCGTCCATGCCGGCCGCCTTGCCCCTGTTTCCCGCCCGCCGGTACACTCCCGCCATGTAGTAGTACATCATCGAAACCTTGTTCGCGTCCATGAGGTCGCCGAGCGGGTCGGGCTTCGACGCCATCATGGCATCCCACAACTGCTCATAGATCTCCACCGCGCGGAGGCGATCGCCGGACTGAGACTCAAAATCCGCCTGCGCGCGCATTACGGTCACAACTTCACTTTCGGGATCGATTTGTTGCGCCGGATAGTCTTTCGTGTCGCGAAGCAGCGCGAATGCCGCCGCGATGCGTTGGTGGGCCTCGGCGAGCCGATGCAGCCGGCGCAGCGGATAAGAGGACTCGGCCAGCGCTTCCGCCTCACGGCGCCGCGCCTGGACATTGTTCTGGATTTCCCGCATTCTCCGGATGCCCAGGTCGAACATGGCCAGCGACTCTTCGGGATCCCGCTCCTCCAGAAGATCGGCCAGCTCACGGGAGCACAACGCCAGGCGGTCGCGGGCGGCCTGATCGCGCGGATCCCTGGAACATTGAGCCTCCATCAGGTCCACAGCCCTCCGGTAGACCGCAAGGGCCTCGCTGGTCCGCCCCAGACTGATGCCGCCATCCTGTCCCAGAGTCCTTGCCTCGCGCAGCAGGATGCCATAGAGATTGAGTGACCGTTGCACCGGGTCGGCTGGCACCGGCCCCTCGGCGATCTGCCGTGCTTCGCGCAGAGCTTCGAGCGCCTCCTCCAGGCGGCCCTGCGAACGAAGCGAACTGCCGATCAGGCTGAGGCTCGCGGACCGAATCACCGGTTCCGAAGGCAGCGACACGGCCGCTTCCATGGATTTTCCGGCGTATTCGCGGCCTTCCTCGTATCGGTGGAGGTTCACATAACAGAGCGCGACGTTCTTGTAATAGCCGGCCGCTTCGCTTCTTTGTTCCGCCGTGAGCGTTCCGGTATGGAAGAGCCGGCCAAGCCGTTCGGCCGCCCGGTCGGCCTGCACTCCCGCGGCGGCATCCCGCCTCATCGACGTTTCCACAATCATGCGATCGTGCGCGATCCCGGCCGATAACAGCAAGGCCGCCGCGCTGTCCTTTCGCGACGCGAGCACCAGATCGACGAATCGCGCGGCCTTCGTCAAGCTCTCTTCCGCCTTGTCGAGTTCCCCCAGGTTCAGGCTCGTCGGCACGCCCTGGATGCGAGCCACTCGCATGTATGCCGCGCCGATCTCCTGGGCCAGATCCAGGTCTCCGTGCGCGGAAGCGCCCAATCGCTCCAGGTACTCGAGCGACATGGATACCAGTTCGTGCCGCGCTTCGGTTGCGCCGGGCAGGAACCGAATCCGCGCGTCGAGGTCGAAGACTTTACCGGAGAGAAGCTGCAGCTGCTGGAAACGCTCCTGGGCAATAACCCGCTGCCGGTTCGCCGCGTAAAGTCCCACGGACAGCCCCGCGATGGTCAATGCGGTGGCCGCGACCGTCGCGCGGTAGCGCCGCACGAACCTGCGCGTTCGATACCAGGCATTCCCCGATCGGGCGCGAATGGGCCGCCATTCCAGGAACGCCCGAATATCGCCGGCCAGCGCCTCGACCGAGGAATACCGATGCTCCGGCTCCTTGCGAAGTGCCTTTCGGAGAATAAAATCGAGATCGGTGGGCAGCTCCGGATTCAGGCGGCTGGCGCGAACCGGCTCGTTGGTGCAAATCGCGGTATCGATCGCTTCCGGCGTCCGAGCCGGAAAGACGTGGGGCGACTGCCCGGTGAGAAGATCGTACAGCACGGCGCCGAGGGAATATACATCCGTCGCGGTAGTCTGCACGCTGCCGCGCACCTGCTCGGGGCTGGCATAGTCGGGAGTGAGCAGACGCTCCAGCGTACGTGTCTGGTCGGTTACTTCGTCCAGGATTTTGGCGATGCCGAAATCCAGCAGCTTGGGATGTCCGTCCGTGTTGACCAGGATATTGGACGGCTTGAGGTCGCGGTGAATGATCAGATTGCGATGGGCGTAAGAGACCGCCTCACAGACCTCCAGGAAGAGATGCAGCTTGTCACGCAGGTCGAGCCCTCGGGAATAGACATCGATGGGCACGCCATCGATGTACTCCAGCACGAGATACGGCCTGCCCCCGGTGGTCTCACCGGCGTCCATCAGGCGGGCGATTCCGGGATGCTGCAGGGATGCCAGAATCTGGCGCTCCTGCAGAAACCGGTACTGGAACGAGCGCCGCGAAACCCCTTGCTGGATCAGCTTGATGGCGACACGCTGCTCGATCCGGCCGTCCATCCGCTCGGCCAGAAAAACTTCGCCCGCGCCGCCGCGGCCCAGAAGCCGCGTCAGGCGGTATGGCCCGCAACGCCGCCCACCCGATAGCGACTCACCCGCTTCGAGAACCTCCGCCGCTTCCCCGGCGATCATCTCGTCGAGCGGTGCATCTGTCGAATCAAAGCTGAGAAGCGACTCCACCTCGGCCCGCAGTTCCGCCGGCACCCGATTCCGTTCGAAGTACTGCTCGCGCTCCGCCGGAGCCAGGTCTGCCACTTCGCGGAACAGCAAGGGCACCTCGTCGCGCATAATTCACCATATGATGCCACAGGGCACTGCGGCGGGTGCGGTCGCCTGTCCCGCGTTTATCGGGCAGTTCCCTCTAATGTTCTTAGCGAGGAATTTTAAGGAAATTCGCGCGACGTATAATACTTTCCATCGGCACCCAACCCCATCCTACGATCACCGAGATGCTCCACCAACTCCGTTCCGGAGACGAATCCGCGCGGGGTGAGCTCCTGAACGTGGTGTATGCGACCCTGCATCGGATTGCCAGAACGCATCTCCGCCGCGAACGCTCCGATCACACGCTGCAGCCCACGGCGCTGGTGCACGAGGCGTACCTCAAGCTTTTCGGCCATTCCGAAATCCAGTTCGTGGACCGGGCACACTTCTTTGCGGTGGTGTCCCAGGCAATGCGGCGGATTCTGGTCGACCACGCCCGGGCGCGGGCAGCCGCGCGGCGCGGCGACGGGCGCGTCTCTCTCGACCCGACAATTGAAGTGCAGTCGGACGCCGGCGGCCAGCAGGTCCGTCTCCTCGAGCTCGACCTCGCCCTGGACGCGCTGGCGCAGGAGAAGAGGCCGCTTGCCGAACTCATCGAGATGCGCTATTTCGGCGGTATGACCGCGGAGGAGACGGCCGAAGTGGTGAGCCGGTCGGTCCACGTGGTGCGCCACGAACTGCGCCTTGCCCATGCCTGGCTGCGGCGGGAATTGGCGGGAAAGCGCTAGAGAAAGAATTATGGGCCGGAGTGCTCGGCCCCGCATGCCGTAAAGTATTCCCGCATCCTATGTCACAATATCGCAATGCGTCTTGCACTCCTCTCCTTGTGCTGCCTGGGTGTTGGGGCGGCCGATACGATGCCTCCCGAAGCCGAGCAACGCCTGGCACGCGAGATCTACAAGGAGATGATCGAGGTGAAGTCCGGCTTCACCACGGGAAGCACCACGCCGATCGCCGAGTCGGTTGCCGCGCGCTTCAAAGCCGCGGGCTTTCCTTCGAACGACATCTTTGTCGGCGGTGTCATCCCAACCAAGGGTAATGTGGTGGTTCGCTATCGGGGCACCGGCGCCCGCAGGCCGATCCTGCTTCTGGCGCATATCGACGTGGTCGAGGCCAGGCGCGAGGACTGGACAGTCGATCCCTTCGTCTTTCTCGAGAAAGACGGCTACTTCTACGGCCGCGGCACCGCCGACGACAAGGCCCAGGCCGCGGTTTGGGTGGCGACGCTCCTGCGCTTCAAACGGGAAGGCTTTCGCCCCGACCGCGACCTCATCCTGGCCCTCACCGCCGACGAGGAAGGCGGCGGTCCCTACAACGGCGTCGATTGGCTGCTGCAGAAGCATCGCGATCTGATCGACGCCGAGTTCGCGATCAATGAGGGCGCGCGCGGCATGCTCGTGGAAGACAAGCGCATCGAGCACGACATCGGGCTGGCCGAGAAGCAGTTCGTGAACCTGCGCTGGGAGGTTCGCAACAAGGGCGGCCATAGCGCCCGCCCCGTGCCCGACAACGCCATCTATCACCTCGCCGGCGCGCTGTACCGCCTGTCCGCCTTCGAGTTCGACTTCCACCTCAACGACATTACCCGCGAGTATTTCCGCCAGGCGGCCAAAATCACATCGGGTCCGCTGGCGGCGGACATGGCCCGCGTGGCCGATGGCGATCGTGAAGCCATGCACCGCGTCGCGAAAGCATCGCCGCCGCTCAATGCGATGATGCGGACCACCTGCGTTGCCACGCAACTCGAGGGCGGCCACGCCACCAACGCGCTGCCGCAACTCGCCGCGGCCAACATCAACTGCCGGTTGCTGCCGGACGACAACGTCGAGCGCGTGGTCGCGGAACTGACGAAAGTCGTCGCGGACGGCCAGGTGAAGATCACCGTCACGGTCAACGAAGGCGCAAGCCCGGCGTCCCCGCTCCGGCCCGACATCATGAAGGCCTTCACGCGCGTTACCGATACGATGTGGCCCGGCGTGATCACGGTCCCTACCATGGCGGTGGGCGGCTCGGATGGCCGCTACCTGCGCGTTGCCGGTATTCCGACGTACGGGGTGCAGGGATTTTTTCAGGATCGCGACGACGTTCGCGCCCACGGCCGGGACGAGCGGATGCTGGTCCGCTCCTTTTACGAAGGCCAGACGTTTCTCTACGAATTCGTCAAGGCGCTCTCCCAGTAGCGGGACAGATTTCCGACCAAAAACGCGATCGCGAGCTAACCATTCGCCCTACGCAACGTCTTATCCATGTTTCGCTATAGCGAACTTCGCTATAGTGGACTTCGTATGAGACCTTTTGCCCTGTCCCGCGATACGTTTCACATCCTCGTGGCCCTGGCCGGGTGCGACCGCCACGGCTATTCGATCCTCCAGGAGATCGAGGAGCGAACCCGCGGGGAAGTCCGGCTTAGCCCCAGCACGCTGTATAGCGCGATCAAGCGGCTGCTCGCCGAGGGGCTGATCGAAGAACTGGAGGAGCGGCCCGATCCCCAACACGACGATGAGCGGCGGCGCTATTACCGCCTGACGGCGGCAGGCAAGCGGGCGGCGATTGCAGAGGCACGGCAACTCGAAAAGCTGCTGGCGGACGCGCGGGCCACGGGCTTGGCGCCGAAGCGGACTTGAACATGACGTCCGCGCGCCATCGCGAGGCCGGAATCCTGCGGCTCTATCGCGGGTGCCTGGCGCTGTACCCGGCCGAATTCCGCGAGGAGTACGGCCGCGAGATGTGTCTGGTCTTTGCCGACCGGTGGCGCGAGGTGCGCTCGCCGGCTGGAATGGCAATGGTGTGGCTGGAGGCCCTGCGCGGCATCCTGCACGAAGCACCCAAGGAGCACCTGCACATGATTCTGCAAGATCTTCGCTACTCCCTGCGCATCCTGCGCAAAGATGCCACCGTGTCCGTGGCGGCGCTCGCGATTCTGGCGCTGGGAATCGGCGCCACCACGCTGGTTTTCAGCCTGGCCAACGGACTGCTGCTGCGGCCGTTGCCGTATGCCGACCCGGGGCGCCTGGTCGCCGTGGAGGAATACAGCCCCAAGGACCCGAACGAGCAGGGCCAGATTTCGTTTCCTAACGCGATCGACTTCGCGGCGCGCGCGCAGCTCATCGAAAATCTCGGGGTTTATACCAGAGGCTCGGCGCTGCTGAGCGGCGAGGGTGGCGCGGAAACCGTGCTGGTTTCGCCAGTTTCCGATGGCGTCTTTCGCGCGCTGGGAGTGACGCCGGTCCTGGGGCGCATCTTTACGCACCAGGAGGCTTCGCCCGGCGGTCCCGGGGTAGTCATTTTGAGCGAAGAGTTGTGGAATCGCCGGTACGCGCGCGATCCTGAGATCGTCGGCCGCGGCATTGATTTTGCCAGCGGAAAATGCACGGTGGTCGGTGTGATGCCGGAAGGTTTTCACTTCCCCGAGCGCGCGGAGCTCTGGGTGCCGATTCAGAACGATCCCGTCAAAACGGCGCGCACGGACTACTTTCTGGGTGCGATCGCCCGGCTCAAGCCCGGCGCCACCACAAGCCAGGCCACCTCCGAAATCGATGCCATCCTGGAGCAGATCCATCGCGAGTACCCGGCTGCGAACAACAACTGGCGCGCGCGGGTGACGCCGCTGCGCACCTTCGAAGCCGCCGACTATCAGAAGCAGGTAATCGCACTCCTGGTGGCCGTGGCGCTCCTGCTTGCCATCGCCTGCGCCAACGTCAGCAATCTGCTGCTGGTGAAGGCCTCGGGGCGTTCTCGCGAAATGGCCGTGCGCACCGCGATGGGCGCCTCGCGGCGCAGGCTGGTGCGGCAACTGACGCTCGAGAGTCTGCTGCTGGCGCTCGCTGGCGGCGTTCTGGGAACCGGGCTCGCATGGATCGGCATTCCCGCGCTCCTGTCGTTGATTCCCGTGGAACTGCCGCGCTGGATGATCTTCAGACCGGATTACCGGGTGTGGCTCTTCGCGCTGGGAGTTTCACTGGTCACCAGCCTGGCATTCGGTTTGGCTCCGGCCTGGGGCGCGTCCGCTGTGGACCTCACCAGGACCCTCAAGGAGGGCGGACGTGCCGGCAGCGGCGGACCGCGCCAGCGGCGGCTGCGAAATGTCATGGTGGCTGGCGAAGTCGCACTGTCGGTGATTCTGCTGGCGGGCGCAGGGCTCTCGGTGCGCAGCTTCATCGCCATGCGCGATCAGAAACTGGGCTACGATCCGCGACATGTGGTTTCCCTCCAGATTGGATATCCCCCTACTCGCTACCCGGACCGGCCGAAGCAGCATGCCATGATTCAGGGCTTGACAGAACAAATCTCCGCTCTGCCAGGAGTCACGTCTGCAGCGTTTTCCTCGGGCGTTCCTCTGCACGACGGATGGTCGAGGATCTACACCGTCGAAGGCCGCCCGCGCGATTTGAAGGACATGCCGTTTGTGAATCACATCGTGGTTGCGCCGGGCTATTTCCGAACCCTGGGAATCCGCCTGCTCGAGGGGCGCGATTTCGCTGAAGAGGACTACGACCGTCAGCAGCAGCAGCGAATCCTCATCGTCACTCAGGGCTTCGAGCGGGAGAACTGGCCGGGTGAAAGCGCGGTCGGCAAGCGGATTCGTTTTGGACCTCCGGCCCGCAACGAACCGTGGCACACCATCGTGGGCGTAGTCGCGGACAACCGCCACGAACAGTTGAAGGCCGGCGGACGGCCCAATGTTTATCTGCCCTACAGCCCGGACATCACGCCTGATTCGCTCCTCGTGCGCGCTGCGGGGGACCCCGGCAAAATCGTATCGGCGTTGCGCGCCCGGATTCGCGACTTCGACAAGGCCATCGCCGTCAGGCACGTATTCACGCTGCCGCAACTCATCGAGCGGGCCTCCTGGCAGGACCGTTTTCTGGCGGTGCTGTTGATGGCATTTGCGTTCCTGGCGCTGACCCTCGCGGCGGTTGGCCTGTATGCCTCGCTGTCGTATACGGTATCGCTCGATACGCGCGAGATCGGCATCCGCATGGCACTCGGCGCATCGCGGTCGAGCGTGCAGTCGATGCTGATGCGGCAAGGTGTGACGGTGGCGGCGGCAGGGCTCGTGATCGGCATCGTGGGCGCCTTGTCGCTTACGCGGCTGCTGCGCTCGCAACTCTTCGAAATCTCGCCGGCGGATCCTGTTACGTATGCCATCACACCGCTGGTGTTGATGAGTGTTGCGGCACTGGCGGCATTCTGGCCGGCGCGGCGGGCCACCAAGGTCGATCCTGCCGTTGCCTTGCGCTGGGAGTAGTACAGATGTGGCGCGGGCACTCGTGCCTGCATGGGTAGATTGGAGTGCGCCACGGCGCCGCTGGCCGCCCGGCCGGGATTTTCGAAGGAGTCTCGTCCTCGCAAGGCGTGGCGCTGCAGACGAGTGCCCGCGCCCACAGCGCACCCGAAAACCTTACATCTGCTTCACTAAACTGTAATCGACCGTCTGGTAGGCTGAGCGCATCTCAACCAAACAGAAAAAGGGGCTGTACGCATGCTTGTGAAGTCTCTCTGCGCTCGTCTTTGCGATGTTCGCTTCGACCGTGGGGTTCGCCCAGTCTGCCGGCGGAGTCTCCGGGATCTCCGGAGTGGTTCGCGACGCCACCGGCTCTTCCGTTCCGAACGCCAAAGTCGTGATCTGGAACGAATCACAAGGCAACCTCCGTTCGATCGTGACGAATAACGATGGTGTTTTCACCGCACCGACACTCGATCCGGGGCCCGGTTATAAAGTCACCGTCACGGCTCCGGGTTTCAGTGAATATGAAGCCACGAACCTGATTTTGAAAGTCGGGCAAAACGTGGATCTCCGCATCGAGCTGGCCGTCGGAACATCGACCACCCAGGTGGATGTGACCGCGGAGGCGCCCGTGTTGGACGACTCCAAGGTGGACGTCTCTACGGTGGTAGACAGCAAATCCATTACGGATTTGCCCATCGACGGGCGGCGCGTGGACTCTTTCGTGCTGCTGACTCCGGGCGTCACCAACGATGCCACCTTCGGCCTCCTGAGCTTCCGGGGCGTAGCCGGGAACAACTCCTTCCTGATCGACGGCAATGACGGCACCGAGCAGTTTTACGATGAGAATGCCGGCCGCACGCGCATTGCCGCGAACATCTCGCAGGATGCCGTGCAGGAATTTCAAGTTCTGACGTCAGACTTCTCGGCCGAGTACGGCCGTGCCATGGGCGGAGTGGTCAACACCGTCACACGCAGCGGAGGTAATGCGTTTCATGGCACCGCCTACTGGTTCTTCCGCAATCAGGACTTCAACGCCCGCGATCCGCTGGCCAGCTTTAACCCTACCGAATCCCGCCACCAGGCAGGCGGGAGCATCGGCGGTCCGATTCTCAAAGACAAGCTGTTCTTCTTTGCGAATGTGGACATCACGCGGCGCAACTTTCCCATGGTGGACACCATTGTGTCTTCCGGCATCGTAGACAGCACCAACCAGGTATGGCTGGGCTGCGGCGCCCCCGCGACGCCGTCGCAGTGCTCGGCCATCAACCAGCTCCTTCCGCGCTTCTTCGGCCAGATCCCTCGCACCCTCAACCAGGAGTTGTATTTCGGGCGCCTGGACTATCACTTTTCCGATCACAACGGGTTCAGCGCCAATTTCAACTTCCTGCACGATGTGTCGCCGAATGGCATCCAGACGGGCGCCACTTCCACCAGCGGCTCGGCCATTAACGGCAACGGCGACGATGCCGTCC
>Ga0335081_10016934_pt1 | contig 11807 bp, 9 predicted proteins | sample Lox_Sample_35_FD_206713 | JGI IMG/M metagenome (GOLD analysis project Ga0335081, IMG submission 206713) | Soil microbial communities from Loxahatchee National Wildlife Refuge, Florida, United States - Lox_Sample_3.5 | ecosystem: Environmental > Terrestrial > Soil > Wetlands | place: USA: Florida... | reverse complement strand
AAGTGCCCCTGATGTTCGCCAAAGAAGGCGTGGACTCGCTCATCCTGAGATACCTGCATCGTGAAGCGCCGGCGGGCAACATGGCGCCCTGGGAAGACCTGGTGCGCCGTGTTTACAACCCCAAGGACGAAGTTTCGATCGCCATCGTCGGCAAGTACGTCGAGTACGAGGACTCCTACAAATCGCTTAAAGAAGCGCTGGTGCACGGCGCCCTCGCTTTCAACCTGAAGCCCAACCTGGTTTGGGTGGAAGCCGAGGGCCTCGAAGGCAAGAATAAAGAAGACCGCAGCTATGAATCGCAGCTCGAGGGCTTCGACGGCATTCTGGTTCCCGGTGGCTTCGGCAAGCGCGGCATCAGCGGCATGCTGAACGGCATCCGCTACGCGCGCGAGAAGAAAGTTCCGTACTTCGGCATCTGCCTGGGGATGCAAACCGCCTGCATCGAGTTCGCGCGCAACGTCTGCGGCCTTGAGGGCGCGGATTCGAGCGAATTTGATCCGGCCACGCCGCACCGCGTCATCTACAAGCTGCGCGAGCTGCGTGGCATCGACGAACTCGGCGGCACCATGCGCCTGGGCGCCTGGACCTGCAAGCTCACGCCGGGATCGTTCGCCGCGAAAGCTTATGGCACGCAGGAGATCAGCGAGCGCCATCGCCATCGCTACGAGTTCAACCGCGAGTATGAAGCCGTGCTCACCGGCGGGGGCCTGGCGATCACCGGCGCGACGCCCGACGGTACGTACGTTGAGATCGTCGAGATCCCGGAGCATCCTTATTTCCTCGGCTGCCAGTTCCATCCCGAGTTCAAGTCGAAGCCGCTCGAGCCGCACCCGCTGTTCAAGGCGTTCGTGGGTGCGTCCTACGAGAACCGCCTGCGCCGCCGCGAGCAGAAGGCCTCGAGCGAGGTCGAGATGTTCCTGCGGCCGGAGAAGGTGGGAAAGCGGTAAGATTTGTCCGTCCGACGAGTGTCCAAGCCGAGAGCACAGCGCTTTTGGCTTTTGGCACTTGGCTTTTGGCCAAGAGCTAAGAGCCAACAGCCAAGAGCGATTTACCTGGTGACGGGCGACTGGCAACTTCTTTCCAAGTCGGCAAAGTCGAGATCGGCGGCGGCGAGCTGTTCCTCATCGCCGGGCCGTGCGTGATCGAGAGCGAAGAGCACGCGCTGAAGATGGCGGAGTCCATCGCCGGCGTCTGCCGCGCACTGAAACTACCCTTCATCTTCAAGGCCTCCTATGACAAGGCGAACCGCACCTCCATCAAGAGCTATCGCGGACCGGGCGTGGCCGAAGGGCTGCGCATCCTGCACAAGATCGCCGCGCGGGTGAAAATCCCGGTGCTTACCGACGTGCACGAAGCGGTAGATGTGCCGCGCGTTGCCGAAGTGGTGGACGTGCTGCAGATCCCGGCGTTCCTCTGCCGCCAGACCGATCTGATCGTTGCCGCCGCGCGCAGCGGCCGCGCCGTGAACATCAAGAAAGGACAGTTCGTCTCGCCCTGGGACATGCGCCATGCGGTCGAAAAGGCGCGCCAGGCCGGGAACGAACGCGTGTTTCTGACCGAGCGCGGCAGCTCGTTCGGCTACAACAATCTCGTCGTGGACATGCGCTCGCTGCCGGTGATGCGCGAGTTCGCGCCCGTGGTCTTCGACGCCACCCACTCGGTGCAACTGCCTTCGGCCGGGGCGGACGGGGAGGCCGTCTCCGGCGGCCAGCCGCAGTTCATCCCGATGCTGGCGCGGGCTGCGGTTGCGGCGGGCGTGGACGGCATCTTTCTCGAAGTTCACGACAATCCCGCCGAAGCCAAGTCGGACGGTCCCAACGCGCTCGAGTTGTCGAAGTTGCGCGGTGTGCTGGAACAACTGCTGGCGGTGCGAAAAGCGGTAACATTTCAGAATTCGTAGCGTCTAAGAAAGGCGCTATTGGCTCTTGGCTTTTGGCCAAGAGCGACTAAGAGACAGTTGATTTTGCTCCGTGTCAGGGCACGATTTTAGTCGTGCCGAATCAGGCATACTAGATTGTCATTCCGAGCGCGCGCGAGGAATCCCGCTTTATGACAGTAAAAGAAATGCCGTCGCCCACTAAGTTTTCGGAAACAGCACCAAGATCCCTCGTCCCGCTCGCCTCGCAAGCGAGGCTCGCACTTCCTCGGGATGACATTTCGGTGGGGTTATGATTCCTCCTCGAACCGCGATTCTCGTGTTGTTGTTCTTCTCTCTAAGACTCGCCGCTCAAGACTTTCCCCTTCTCGATCGCTGGAAGGCGGCGGTGCTTGCCGGCGACGACGCGGCGCTGCGTGCGCTGTACATGTCGAATGCGCATATCGAGAACGCCAAGAAACAGGAGATTCCGCTGGGCACTGAGTTCGAATTCTGGGAGGGTCTTAGGCGGGAGGGCCTGTCAACACTGACAAATGAAATCGCCAACGTCAAGCCGGGCCCGTTTGAAGGTTCGCAGGTGGTGTCCTTCGAAACCGAACTGCGCCTGAAGACGAGCGCCGGGATCAAGACCGAGTACGTCGTGCAGACCCAAGTCTGGCAAACCACGTCGTTTCCGAGGATCGTAGCCGCCGTGCGCGGAGAGCCGCGGCGTCTGAAGCAGCCTCTCAAGCTCAATCCCAACCTCTACAATGCGCAGGCGGACGCCAAGCGCGAGATCAAAGAGGCGCTCGAACACGCCGCGCGCACGCACAAGAACGTCATCCTGGTCTTTGGCGGCAACTGGTGCTTTGACTGCCATGTGCTCGACCTGGCGTTTCACCATCCCGAGATCGAGCCCGCGCTCAAGGCGCACTACATTGTGGTGCACGTCGATATCGGCGAGTACGACAAGAACCTCGACATCGCTGAGCGCTATCAGGTTCCGCTGAAGAAAGGTGTGCCCGCGCTGGCCGTGCTCGCGCCCGACGGCAAGCTGCTTTACAGCCAGCAGGCAGGCGAGTTCGAAGCCGCGCGCGCGCTCGCGCCCGAGGACGTGCTGGCGTTCCTCAAGAAGTGGCAGCCGAAGTGACGGCTGTTGGCTCTTAGCTCTTGGCCAAAAGCCAATAGCCAACAGCCAAAACCGTCTTTTTTGTTACCATCTCCCTTCCCCATGCGACACATCGGCGAAAACGTCGTTCGCATCGAGGCCGAAGCGCTGCGCGCGCTGGCCGACCGCCTGGCCGGTCCCATGGCCAAGGCGTTCGAGCAGGCGGTCGAGATGCTCTACGGCTGCGGCGGGCGCGTGGTGGTCACCGGCATGGGCAAAAGCGGACTGGTGGCGCGCAAGATTGCGGCCACGCTCAGTTCGACGGGAACGCCGGCTCTGTTCCTCCATCCCGCAGAAGCCGTGCATGGCGATCTGGGAATGCTCGTGCGCGGCGACGTGGTGCTGGCGCTATCTTCCAGCGGCGAGACCGAAGAGATCGTCGCCTTGCTGCCGACAATCAAGCGTTTGGGGCTAGGCCTGATCGCGATGACCGGAGATGGCTTTGATTTCGCATCCCCTCAGGGGCTAAAGCCCGGGTCTGTTTCATCGCCTTCCGGCACGGCTAAAGCCGTGCCCTCCCGCGAACTGTCCACCCTGGCGCAGGCAGCCGATGTGGCGCTCGATTGCTCGGTGGCGCAAGAGGCCTGCTCGCTCGGTCTCGCGCCCACGGCTTCCACTACCACCATGCTGGCGCTCGGCGACGCGCTGGCCATGGCGCTGGCCGAGAAGCGCGGCTTCAAGGAAGAAGATTTTGCCGACCTGCATCCCGGAGGCAAGCTGGGCAAGAAGCTGGCGCGGGTCGAGTCGCTGATGCACTCGGGCGACGCCGTTCCGCGCGTCGCGCCCGCAACGCGCATGAAAGATGTGATCTACGAGATGTCGCGCAAGGGATTGGGCCTCACCACCGTGGTCGAAGGCGAAAAGCTGGTGGGAGTTATTTCGGACGGCGACCTGCGCCGTCTGCTCGAGCGCCGCGGCAAGGACACGCTCGACCTCACCGCCGGCGAGTGCATGACGCGCAACCCGAAGACCATCCGCGGCGACGAGTTCGCCGTCACCGCGCTGAACACCATGGAGCAGAAGAAGATCACGTCACTGGCGGTGGTCGATGGCAAAGGGCGCCTCGAAGGCATCGTGCACCTGCACGACCTGTGGGGAACGCAGATGGTGTAATGATGCCGTGCCTACGGCACTCACTTCGCGGGTGGCATGGTTCCCCAGCACTTCCGTGCTGGGCTAAAGCATCGCGGCCCTACGGGCCTTGGGGGACGTGGTTTGCCACGAGTACCTTGGGGAAGGGTCGGCGAAAAGGGCCGTAGGCCCGTCATACGTTAGCCCAGCACGGCAGTGCTGGGTCCAAATGCCTAATAGGGAGCGAGTCCCGTCAGGGACGGCATACCATGCCGCATTCCTATGCCAACAACCTTGTGCACGTGGTCTTCAGCACGCACGAACGCAAGCCAACCATTCCGGCAGCTACGTTCGCGGAGCTTTGGGCTGTCATGGCCGGCATCGGGCGGAATCATCGGCTGACGGTGCTCAAGGTTGGCGGCATGCAGGAGCATGTTCACATCCTGTTCGCGCTGCCCGCCGACGTGACCCTGGCTCACGCGGTTCAGGTGATAAAAGCAAATTCGTCGCGATGGATGCGCGAGCGCGTCCCAACATTCGCATGGCAACAAGGTTATGCGGCCTTCAGCGTGAGTGCGTCGGTGGCGAAAACGGTCAAGAAATATATCGAGAACCAGGCCGAGCATCACAAGCGGCGCTCGTTCGAGGATGAATTCCTGGCGCTGTTGAAAAAATCGGGCGTGCCGTACGATCCGAACTTCGTGTTTGGATGATATGACGTGCCTACGGCACTCGCGAGATGAATGGCCTGGTTACCCAGCACTTCCGTGCTGGGCTAAAGTATCGCGGCCCTACGGGCCTTAGGGATGAGGTTGCTACTTACATCTTTGGGAAGGATCGGCCAAAGGAGCCGTAGGCCCGTCAAACGTTAGCCCAGCAGGGAATGCTGGGAAACGAGGCCCCATGGGGGAGCGAGTCCCGTCAAGGACGGCATACCCTGCCTCCCTTCCTTTACAATAAAAATTTCCGTTCCAGAGAGAGCCCTGCATGTATCGCTGGTCACAACTGTTTATTCCTACGCTGCGCGAGGCGCCGGCTGATGCCGAGGTTGCCAGCCACAAGTACCTGGTGCGCGCCGGATACATTCGCCAAACCGCTGCCGGACTGTATTCATTTCTGTTTCTCGGGCAGCGCTCGAAGATGAAGATCCAGGCCATCGTCCGCCAGGAGATGGACAAGATCGGGCAGGAGTTCTACCTGCCGGCGCTGAATCCGCGCGAGCTGTGGGAGGCGAGCGGCCGCTGGGCGGCCATGGGCGAGAACATGTTTCGCCTGAAAGATCGTGGCGGGCGCGAGCTGTGCCTCGGGATGACCCACGAAGAGGGCATGACCGAGATCGCCCGCAAAGAGCTACGCAGCTACAAGGACCTGCCGCAGATCTGGTACCAGATTCAGGAGAAGTTTCGCGACGAGCCGCGGCCGAAGTCCGGCCTGCTGCGCGTGCGCCAGTTCACCATGAAGGACTCCTATTCCTTCGATATCGATGCCGCCGGCCTCGACGTCTCTTATAAGAAGCACGACCAGGCCTATCGCCGCATCTTCGACCGCTGCGGTTTGAAGTACGTCGTGGTCGAGGCGCATTCAGGAGCCATGGGCGGATCGCAATCGCACGAGTTCATGGTGATGACCGATGCCGGCGAGGATCTCGTTGCCAGCTGCGCGAAGTGCGGCTACGCGGCCAATCTGGAGAAAGCCACGTCGCGGCTTGAAGCCGTCGAAGACCTGGCGCCCACCGGCACGGGCAAGCCTGAGCTCGTGCACACGCCGGGGTTGAAGACCGTCGACGACGTTGCCAAGTATCTCGGCGTTTCGCCCAAGCAGAAGATGAAGACCATGGCATACATGGCCGAGGAAGAAGATGTTAAAAGCGGCGCGAGCCGCAACCGACCGGTAATTGCCTTCGTGCGCGGCGACCACCAGTTGAACGAGGCCAAGCTGTCGTCGGCGGTCGAAGGTCGTCCCTTCCGCCCCATGCATCCGGAAGAGATTCAGGAGATTTTCGGCTCCCCTGCCGGGTTCCTGGGGCCGGTCGGCATTCCGCCGACGAGCAAGTATGGTCCGGCAATCGTGCTGGTGGATGCTTCGCTCAAGGGCCGAACGAACCTCATCTCGGGAGCAAACAAAGAGGACTACCACCTGCGCAACGTCACGCCCGGGCGCGACTTCGCCGTCGAAAACTGGGCGGACCTGCGCGTCGTCAGCGAGGGCGAAGCCTGCCCCAACTGCGGAGCGCCTCTGGTGGTCGGCAAGGCAGTGGAGATCGGGCACATCTTCAAACTGGGGTACAAGTACTCGGAATCCATGGGGGCGCGAGTTCTCGATAAGGACGGCAAGGAAGTTACGCCCATCATGGGCAGCTACGGCATCGGCATCGCGCGAATCCTGACCGCGCTGGTGGAGCAGAACCATGATAACGACGGCTTCTGGCTGCCGCCGCAGGTCGCGCCGTTCGAAATCGTGGTGACGCCGACGAATTTCGCTGATGCCGCCATCAGGCAGGCCGCGGTTGAAATCACCGAGAAGCTGGCTGCCGCCGGCTATGACGTGCTGCTGGATGACCGCGATGAGCGTCCGGGCGTGAAGTTCAAGGACGCTGACCTTGTGGGCATGCCCTTCCGGGTAACTGTTGGCAGGAAGGTTTCCGAGGGTAAAGTAGAGGTGGTGGAGCGCTCGACACGCAAAATCGAGGATGCTACCATCAGCAGCATTGCGGCTCATTTTGGTGACAAGGCACTCCGCGCGGTTCCCTGAACCATGCGCGCCCGCCGCCGGGGTGGTCGAGGAAGCAGCCTGCTTTGCTGTAAGTCGGTTGCCATGGGTGCGCCGGGCCCGGATGGGTAATGGACAGGCTTAAGGCGCTGATCGGAATCCTGATGGTTGTGGCGGCTTTCTATGCCGCCTGGATGATGTTGCCTCCCTATATCAACAACTATCAGTTCCAGGACGATATCCAGAACGAGGCGCTCATCAATTCTTACAGCAGCAAGAGCGAGCAGGACATCCGCAACACTCTGGCCAAGAAAGCGTCCGATTACGGCATCCCGTTGAAAGCGGAGCAGATCAACGTTTTGCGCAACGGGGCCGAGCTTTCCATCTGGGCTGATTACACCGTCCATATTGATTTCCCGGGGTTCCCGGTGGACCTGAAGTTTCATCCCGCGACCAAGAACAGGCGCATCTGAAGGCGCGACTTCCAAACGGGCGGCCGCGCGCACAACGGCCCGCCGTACTCTAGGCGAGACATTGAACTTGGCGGGAAAATATGCAGGGAGAGGGTTGGACGCATCCAACCGGAGAGCAGATAACCGATGACTTGCAGTCGCGTCTGACCGAGGCAGCGCAGTCCGTCGATCCATGGTGCCGATAACAATCAAGATCCCGAAATTCCTGACCTCCACGGACCCCAATAGCCGGTGGTCGCATCCCGCCGTCAAGCTGGCGCTGGCGGCCGTGCTGCTGGTGGTGTTTGCCGTGGCCGGCGTTTTTGGCTACTACTACATAAAATACTCTCGGATCGTGGAGCGGCGGATGCGCGGCCCCATCTTCGCCAATGCCGCCAAGATCTATGCTCTTCCCAAGCTGGTCCGCACCGGCGACAAAGAATCGGTGCACCAAATCGCCTCCGAACTCCGGCGCGCCGGTTATACCGAGGGCAATGGCTCATCGATGGGCGGCTTCAAGCTGGTCAAGGGCGGGATTGAGATCCGGCCCGGACCCACCTCCTACCACAACACGGAAGGAGCCGTAATCCACGTAAGCGAGGGATACGTGGACAAGATTCTTTCCACCGACGACAAGCACGACGAACTGGCCGCCTACGAACTCGAGCCGCAACTGGTGACCGCGCTCTCCGACAACGAGCAGCGCGCCAAGCGGCGCCTGGTCAGCTTCAACGAGATACCGAAAATCATGGTGGATGCGGTGCTGGCCATCGAGGACCGCAGGTTCTTTCAGCACAGCGGCGTCAACTACTACCGGCTGATGGAGGCGGCGCTGGTGGATCTGCGCAGCGGCCGCCACGAACAGGGCGGGTCGACGCTGACCATGCAGATCGCGCGCGGCTTCTTCCTCAGCCCGCAGAAGACCATCAAGCGCAAGCTGGCGGAAATGCTGATCGCGCTCGAACTGGAGCACCGCCTCTCCAAACCGCAACTGTTCGAGATGTACGCCAACTCCGTATACATGGGCCAGCGCGGCTCGTTCACCATCCAGGGCTTCGGAGAAGCCTCGCAATCTTACTTCGGCAAGGACATCAAGAACCTCACCCTGCCCGAAGCCGCGCTGCTGGCCGGCATGATCCAGCGCCCGAACTATCTCTCGCCGTATAAATATCCCGACCGCGCAGTGGAACGGCGCAACCTGGTGCTGGACTCCATGGTGGAGACCGGGGCAATCACCCGCGAGGAAGCGGACAAGGCCAAGGCCGCGCCGCTCCAGCTCGCGCCACCTAACGTGGAGGCGAGCGATGCTCCCTACTTCGTCGACCTGTTGAAAGACGTTCTCGCGCCCAGGTTTCCGGAGCGCGACATGAACGAGCACGGCTACCGCATCTACACCACGCTCGATCCGCAACTGCAGGCAGCGGCGGCGGAGGCGGTGCAGGTAGGCGTCAAGCTGATCGACGCGAAGGTCGAGAAGTTGCGCACCAAGCGGACCAAAGTGGGGACGGGAAAAACCGCCAAGTGGGAAACCACGGTGCAGCAGGGGCCGATTGCCCAGGTGGCGCTGGTGGCCATAGATCCGCACACCGGCGAGGTGCTGGCTCTGGTCGGGGGACGCAACTACGGCTTCAGCCAGTTGAACCATGCGGTCGCGAAGCGCCCCACCGGTTCCATTTTTAAACCGTTCGTATACGCGGCGGCGATCAATACCGGCATTGACGGGGCGCCTGTGCTTACTCCCGCCTCGGTAGTCGACGACTCGCCGACCACCTTCGCTTACGGCGACCAGATTTACGAGCCGCGCAACTACAAAGAGGAGTATCACGGGCCGGTCAGCGCCACCTACGCGCTTTCGCACTCGCTGAACAACGCTACCGTCAAAGTTGCGGAGATGACCGGTTACGACAAAGTCGCTACCCTGGCGCGCGCGGCAGGAATCAAGTCCGTGGTGGCAACCCCGGCCATTGCTCTAGGGGCTTATGACGCCACGCCGCTGGACATGGCCAGCGCCTACACTATTTTCGCCAACGGGGGCGTCAGGATTTCTCCGCTGCTGGTCACCTCCGTACGCGATGCCCAGGGGGAAGTGATCCAGGACATCGCCCCTGACAAGCAGCAGGTGCTCGATCCCCGTGTCTCTTACATCATGACCAGCATGATGGAGACGGTGCTCAACTCAGGTACCGCCGCTGGAGTGCGAGCCCGCGGCTTCAGCGCTCCGGCAGCCGGCAAGACCGGCACCTCCCACGACGGCTGGTTTGCCGGCTACACCTCTAACTTACTGTGTATCGTGTGGGTTGGCTTCGACGATTACAGCGACCTTCGCCTCAGTGGCGCCGACACTGCCGCTCCCATATGGGCGGAGTTCATGAAGAAGGCCATCACCTTCCCTGAGTATCAGGACGTGAAGCCGTTCACCCAGCCCTCGGGCGTAGTAGACGTGAAGCTGGATAAAGTGACCAACCGCCTGGCTACGCCCACCTGCCCGGACGACTATGTTGCCGCCTTCCTGGCCGGGACCGAGCCAACCGACACCTGCGACTACACGGCGGCCAACCAGCAGCAGGGATTCTTTTCGCGCATCCTGGGTCTGGGCCCGAAACCTTCGCCGCCCCCTGCGGTGTCTAATACAGCACAGGCGCCCGGGGGCCAGCGCGTGGAGCAGCCTGAATCGGCCGACGCCGAAGCGGCCAAGAAGAAAAAGGGCTTCTTCGGCAAGATCGTGGGGGTCTTTAAGGGAGAAGATCCTAACAAGAATACGCCGCCACCTTCGGATCCCAACGCGCCACGCCGATAGGCTGGTCGAGGCAGCAGGGCGCAGGAGGCAGGAAGCAGCCGAACCTGAAACACTGCTTCCTTCCTCCCGCTTCCTGCTCGCTCCCCTGGAGGTGCGTATGTCCCACCTGATTTGGGTACTCTGTCTGGCCGCCACAAGTCTGTCGTCCCCGGCAAAAGCTCCCGCCAGCGATCCGCGACCCCTGCCTCAATCGGTCCCCGGCATCCAGACCCCGGCGACGGTTACCGTGCAGGGACCACAGCTGCCGCAGCCCAGTTTCGCCGACTCCACGGCGCAGGAACTGGAAAACGCCGGCGATGAACAGCGCACAAAGAAGGCCTACAACGATGCCATCGACTACTACCGTATGGCGATGAAAAAGGCCGACTCCGCTGAGCTCCACAATAAGACGGGCATCGCCTATCTGCAGTTAGGCCAGCTCAAAGCGGCGGAGAAGGAGTTCAACCACGCTATCAAGATGAAGAGCGGCTACGCCGAGGCTTACAACAACCTTGGTGTGATCTTCTACATGCGGAAGAAGTACGATCGCGCCGGCAAGGAGTACGAAAAGGCGCTCAAGCTGGATGAATCCTCGGCTTCGTTCCACAGTAACCTGGGCATGGCGTACTTCGAGAAGAAAGCCTTCGAAAAAGCGAGCGGCGAGTTCATGCGCGCGCTGGAGCTCGATCCCCAGATTTTCGAGCGGCAATCCTTGGGAGGGATTACTGCGCGCATGGCTTCTCCCGAGGACCGCGCGCGTTACGCTTACACCATGGCCAGGATCTTCGCCCGGCGCGGAGCCTACGACCGCAGCCTCGAGTACCTGAAAAAGGCCGTCGAGGAAGGCTATTCGCAGATCAATGACGTATACAAGGACGAGGTCTTCGTTGGATTGAGGAAAGATCCGCGCTTTGCCGTAGTGATGGGGAAGACCGAGCCGCTGCCCAACTGAGGCTGGAAATCTACCGGCGAGGGCTGACCTCTCGGCCACGGAACCGAAATTCCCGCGGTTGCCTGCCTCCAGCAGCCCGCGGGTTTTTCTTGGCAACTTTTACTTAGATGGATCTCCGCGTTCCAGGTATCTCTTCAGCACCCCATTCCAGCTTCCCTGCGCGCGGAGTATGTACTCAACCGCATCCCGGATGGCGCCATCCCCGCCCCCATGCGGCGTTACCCAGTGCGCCTCTTTCTTGACCTCGCTGCGGGCGTTGGCGACGGCGATGGCAAAGCCGCAGCGGCGCATGACCGGCAGGTCAATCACGTCGTCACCTATGTATGCCACCGCGCCGGCTGCGATCCCTTCTTTTTCCAGGATTTCTTCGAAAACACGCGCCTTCACCATCACACCCTGATAGACGTACTCGAGTTTCAGGTCGCGGGCGCGCAGCGCGACAGTCTCGGAAATGCGCTTGGTGATCAAGCCCGTCTTCACACCACCCATCCGCGCCAGCGAGATGGCCGTGCCATCGTGCGCGTGGAAGCCCTTGGCCTCGATCATGCTGGTGCTGGCCAGAGCATAGCCGCCGTGGCCGGCCAGTTGCTCGGCATGCGAGGCTGTGGATTGCTGCGCTCCGCCGGGCGCAGGAAAAATCCACAATTTGCCGTCGGTCATCACACCGTCCACATCGAACAGCAGCAGCTTGATTTTGCGGGCGCGCGTCTTCAACATGGGCGGATTGTAGCAGGGGAGCTTCTAGCTTCTAGCTTCTAGCTTCTAGCTTCTAGCTTCTAGCTTCTAGCTTCTAGCTTCTAGCTCCTGGCTCTTGGCTTTTGGGT
>Ga0335081_10016933_pt1 | contig 11808 bp, 8 predicted proteins | sample Lox_Sample_35_FD_206713 | JGI IMG/M metagenome (GOLD analysis project Ga0335081, IMG submission 206713) | Soil microbial communities from Loxahatchee National Wildlife Refuge, Florida, United States - Lox_Sample_3.5 | ecosystem: Environmental > Terrestrial > Soil > Wetlands | place: USA: Florida... | reverse complement strand
ACCGAGTTCGATACCGCGTTCACCATCTTGGCGCCGGCGCGGATGATGCCGTTCCACTCGGCATCGCGACCCACCATAAAACCGTTCACGTCATGCAGGAAAACCAGCGGCACCAGGTTCTGATTGCAGTCCATGATGAAGCGCGCCGCCTTCTCCGCCGACTCGCTATAGACTACGCCGCCAAACTCGATGCGCCGGTCGCCGTTGTGGTCCACCTGCGGCACGTGCGTCTTCTGATTGGCCACAATGCCGACGGCAAAGCCGCCGATGCGCGCATAGCCGCACAGCACCGTCTGGCCGTACTCGGCCTTGTACTCGCTGAACTGGCTGGCATCGACGATGCGCGCGATGATCTCCTTCATGTCGTACTGCCGCGCCGGATCGCCCTCGAAGATGCCGTAGATTTCTTCCGCCGGGTAGCGCGGCTCCTCGGGCGCCTTGCGATCGAAGATGCCGAGCTGCCGATTGCCCATCTTGTCCACCAGTTGCCGGATGCGCGCCAGGCACGATTCGTCATCCGGCTCGCGGAAATCCACCGTGCCGCTGATCTGGGAGTGCATCTTCGCGCCGCCCAGCTCCTCGGCGGAATACTTCACCCCGATGGCCGCCTGCGCCAGCGCCGGCCCGGCAATGAACAGTCCACTGCCTTCGGTCATCAGGATGCGGTCGCACATCACCGGCAGATAGGCGCCGCCGGCCACGCACATGCCCATGATGGCCGCAATCTGCGGAATGCCCATCGCCGACATCACCGCGTTGTTGCGGAAGATGCGGCCGAAGTCGTCGGTATCGGGAAAGACGTCCTCCTGCAGCGGCAGAAAAACGCCGGCCGAGTCCACCAGGTAGATCGTCGGGATGTGGTTGTCGATGGAGATGTTCTGCGCGCGAATGACTTTCTTGGCGGTCATGGGAAAGAACGCGCCCGCCTTCACCGTCGCGTCGTTGACGATGAGCATTACCAGCCGTCCCTGCACCCGCGCCAATCCGGTGACCACACCCGCGCAGGGCGCGCCGCCCCACTCTTCATACATGCCCCAGGCGGCGTGGGCGCTCAGTTCGAAGAACTCCGTGCCCGGATCGATGAGCAGCGCGATGCGCTCCCGCGCCGTCAGCCGGCCCTTCTTGTGCTGCGACTCGATGGCTTTCGCGCCGCCGCCCTGCTGGATAAGCTCCTCCTGGTTGCGAATCTGTGCCACCAGTTCGGCCATGGCCTTCTGGTTGCGCTCAAAGCGCGGAGAGTGCTGCTTGACGTTGGTTTCGAAGAGCGATGGGGAGCGCGAAGGATCGGTCATAATCGAGTCAGGGGTCTAGACCTCCCACGATAAAGCAGCGGCACAGCTATGTGCAATGCGCGGAGGGGCCGGAAACTGATGTTGCGGTTTATCCGGCGTGACTTCATAGCGCCGCCAGGAAAGTCTGTCCTTGCCGGCAAAACGGAATACACTCTGTAGCAGCAATGGACCACTTATCCCGCCAGAAGAAGCTCGCGGAAGCCCTGCAAGCCGAAGGTCTCGACGGCTTCGCCGTTACTCATCCGCCGAACCTGCGCTACCTCTGCGGTTATAGCGGAAGCAACGGGCTGCTGCTGGTGCTCGACGAGCGCCGCATTTTCTTCACCGACGGGCGCTATACCGAACAAGCGCGCCAGGAAGTTCGAGGCGCCCGAGTCGTCATCGCCAAGGGGTCGCTGCTGGAGGCCGCCGCCAAGCTACTGCAGCGCAGTCGATCGGCCCGGTTCGGCTTCGAGGCGGACCACACCACGGTCGCCGCGGCGGCCGAGATGCGCAAGACAGCGGGAAAGCGGGTGGCCTGGAAACCTGCCTCCGGCCTCATCATGCGGCAGCGCATGATTAAGGATGCCGACGAGCTGCGCGTTATCCGGCAGGCAGTGGCCTTGGGAGCGGCGGCATTCGAGGAGGCGCTGGCGGCGGTCCGTCCTGGGATCCGGGAGACTGAAGTTGCAGGCCGTCTGGAGCTCGCCGCGCGCGAAGCAGGCGCCGAGGGGATGTCCTTCGAGACCATCGTGGCCGCCGGCAAACGCTCGGCCCTGCCGCATGGCCGGGCCTCCTGGGAGCGCATCCCGCGCCGCGGGTTCGTGGTGGTCGATTCAGGTGTTATACTGCGGGGCTATTGCTCCGACTTGACCCGCACCCTCCATGTGGGGCGGACTAGGCAGCAGGAGCGCAAGTGGTACAAAGCTGTCCTGGAAGCGCAGTTGGCGGGCATCGCAGCGGTAAAACCTGGCAAAACGGCCGCCGAAGTGGACCAAGCGGCCCGCCAAGTGTTGCGCCGTCTCAGGCTGGACCGGTTCTTCACCCACTCCACCGGTCACGGCGTCGGCCTGGAAATCCACGAGCCGCCGCGCCTGGCCAAGGCCCAGCAGGAGCTGCTGCAACCAGGCATGGTGATCACCATCGAGCCAGGGATTTATATCCCGGGCAAAGGCGGCATCCGGATCGAAGATATGGTGCTGGTGACCGAGGGCGGATGTGAGGTACTGACGCCGGTGGCCAAGGAGCTGATCGAGATTTGACGCAGGCGTTTTCACCACGGAGACACGGAGAGCACGGAATTTTGGGGATTGGGGGCTGCAGTATATGGGTGCCAATCCCCAAACCCTGTTCCCAACCCCCAAAGGCTCCGTGCCTTCGTGGTGAACCAAAGTGTCCCGAGTGGTAGCTATCGTCTGAACGGAATGGCATGAACCAGAAAGAAATCAAAGAACTGATCGAGCTGCTGGTCGAGAAGGACATCACCGAGTTCGAACTGGAGCGCGGCGACGTGAAGGTGCACGTCAAGCGCGGCAATTCGACGTCTCACGTGGTCCATGTTGCTCCGGCGTTGCCCGCTGTGCCACCGGTTCCCATGGCTGTGGCGCCCCCGGCTCCTTCGCCCGCAGCGCCGGAACTCGGCTCACCAACCGCTTCCCCATCTGCTCCAGCGCCGCCGCGCGCGCCCGAAGAAACCCCGGAAGCCGATCTGTTCACCGTGAAGTCACCGATCGTTGGGACCTTCTACGAAGCACCTTCTCCGGGCACGCCACCCTTCGTCAAAGTCGGAGATGTGGTGAAGGAGGGCCAGGTGCTCTGCATTATCGAGGCCATGAAGCTGATGAACGAGATCGAGGCCGAGGTCTCCGGCGTGATCGCCAAGGTCTTCGTCACCAATGCCAGTCCGGTAGAGTACGGCATGCCGCTGTTCGGGATCCGGCGGTCGTAGCTCCCCAAGGAAGCGCGTGTTTACCACGGAGGCACGGAGAGCACGGAGTTTTAGGGACTTGGGATTGGGGATTGGGGTGCGTTGTCGCGCTGGTTCCCAGCCCCTGGCCCCTAATCGCCTCCGTGTATTCCGTGCCTCCGTGGTGAATTAAGAACTCCATGTTCAAGAAGATCCTGATTGCCAACCGCGGAGAGATTGCCCTGCGTGTCATCTGCGCCTGCAAGGAGCTGGGCATCAAGGCGGTCGTGGTGTACAGCGAGGCGGACCGCAACTCGCTGCACGTACGCTTCTCCGACGAGGCCATCTGCATCGGGCCGCCGCGGCTGAATGAAAGCTACCTCAACATTCCTGCCGTCATCAGCGCCGCCGAAATCGCCAACGTGGACGCCATCCATCCCGGCTACGGATTGCTGAGCGAAAACGCCAACTTCGCCGAAGTCTGCCAGGAGTGCGGCATCAAGTTCATCGGGCCGCCGCCGGAGGTGACGCGCCTGATGGGCGAGAAGGAGAAGGCCCGCGCCACCATGAAGAAGGAAGGCGTGCCGATTCTGCCCGGCTCGGAGGGCATCATCAGCTCGGCCGAGGAGGCGCTGGAGTGGGCCCGCAGCGTGGGATTTCCGGTGATCGTGAAGGCCTCGGCCGGCGGCGGCGGGCGCGGCATGCGCGTGATCCGCAGCCAAGACGAGCTGCCCAACCTCTTCCACGCGGCGCAATCGGAGGCGGCGGCCGCCTTCGGCAATGGCGACCTCTATATGGAGAAGTACATCGAGAGGCCGCGTCACATTGAGTTCCAGGTGCTGGCCGACGAACACGGCAACGTCATCAGCCTGGGCGAGCGCGAGTGCAGCATCCAGCGGCGCCACCAAAAATTGCTGGAGGAGGCGCCCTCGGTCAAAGTGACGCCCGAGTTGCGCGAGCACATCGGCGGCATTCTGGTGAAGACGCTCAGCAACATCGGCTACATGAACGCCGGCACGGTCGAGTTCCTCATGGACGAGGACGGCAGCCTGCACTTCATCGAGATGAACACCCGCATCCAGGTCGAGCACCCCGTGACCGAGATGACCACCGACGTGGACCTGGTGAAAGCGCAGATCATGATTGCTGCCGGCGAGAAGCTGAGCAGCATCATCACCCATCCGGTGTACTTCCGCGGACACGCCATCGAGTGCCGCATCAATGCCGAGCACCCAGAGCGCTTCACCCCGTCGGCGGGGAAGATCTCGGTTTTCAACGTGCCGGGTGGCACGGGTGTTCGCGTCGATACGGCAGCCTACGCCGAAGGCGTCATTCCGCCGTACTATGACTCGCTGATTGCCAAGCTGGTGGCGCGCGGGCGCGACCGCGACGAGGCCATTTCGCGCATGTCGCGCGCGCTGGAGATGTTCGTGATCGAGGGCATCTACACCAGCATTCCGCTGCACCAGCGCATCATGCGCGACCCCGACTTCCGCGCCGGAAACTTCGACACCAAGTTCATGGAGCGCTTTCTGGGCAATGGAACAGGAAAGTAGGTACTGAGCGATTCTAGATCAGTACTGGAAAGTAAGTTAATTTTCACCACGGAGGCACGGAGGGCACAGAGGTTGTTGAGAAGGAGAGCTAAGGAAAGGGCCGGTTATTTGCTCACGCCGCTAGGCGCCGTTGCGCTTCTAGGCGCGTTTCTCTTTCGCAGCCCATTCTTCATTCTGATTAATGGACGCCTCGTTGAGGTATGGCCACTTGTTCTCATCGCAGGCCTTAGCGCTTTTTCGGTCGGGGCTGCGACACTCTTTCGTTCCGTTCATTGAATTTCTTCTCCGTCCGTGCTCTCCGTGCCTCCGTGGTGAAAATGAATCTACCCCGGCTGTACGCCATCGTTGATGTCTCCTGCTTCGCACCGCCGCTGCGTACCACGGCTGCCATAGTCGATTACGCTCGCGATCTCGCGGCCGGTGGCGCAACCCTGATTCAATACCGCAACAAAGTTGGCACGACGCGCGAGACGCTGGCCCACGCGCGCGAGATCCGGCGCGTGCTCGGCGACGGTGTGACGCTGATCATGAACGATCGCGCGGATATCTGTATTGCGGCCGGCTTTGATGGCGTCCACGTCGGCCAGGAAGACTTGTCGCCCGAGGGTGCGCGGAAGGTGGTGGGGCCGGACCGGATTCTAGGCGTCTCCACGCATAACCTTGAGCAGTTACAAGAAGCCGACGCCGGACCGGCGGACTACATCGCCTTCGGCCCGGTGTTCGCGACCTCGTCGAAGCGAAATCCCGATCCGGTGGTTGGGCTCGATGGCCTCCGGGCTGCGCGCGCGGCGACGAAGAAGCCGCTGGTCGCCATCGGGGGCATCACGCGTGCGAATGCCCGGTTGGTGATCGAGGCCGGCGCGGATTCGGTGGCGGTGATTGCCGAGCTTCTGAGTTCTCCCGCCAAGATTGCTGAGGAATTTCTCCGGCGGTTGGTGTAAATTCGTGCGAGCACCCCATACTTGAGGCCCCTTGGCTACCGAAGCGAAAACCATCCCCGTCTCCTCCGGCGAAAGCGAATTCGTAAAAGGCCTGGGCCTCACCAGCGCCACTACGCTGGTGATGGGCTCGATGATTGGCTCGGGCATCTTCATCGTCTCGGCCGATATCGGGCGCCTGGTGGATTCTCCCGCGCTGCTGCTCGCGGCCTGGCTGCTGACGGGCTTCCTCACCATTACAGGCGCACTCGCCTATGGTGAATTGGCTGCGATGATGCCGCATGCCGGCGGACAATACCTTTACCTGCGCGAAGCGCTGGGGCCGCTGTGGGGCTTTCTCTACGGCTGGACGTTGTTTCTTGTTGTGCAGGCCGGCACCATTGCCGCCGTCGGCATCGCCTTTGGGAAATTTCTTGGCATCTTCCTGCCTTCTGTCTCATCGACCCGCTGGCTTATCCATCTCTGGCACGTGCCGCCCATCCCGATCGGGCCCATGGTGCTGGGCAATATGGATGTGGGCCTGAACACGCAGAACCTTGCCGCCATCCTGCTGGTGATTTTCCTCTCGGTGCTGAACATCTTCGGGGTGCGCTTGGGCGCGGCGGTGCAGAACGTCTTCACGTTTGCCAAGACGGCCGCTCTGCTCGGACTGGTGCTGCTGGGGATCTTTGTGGGGCGCAACGCGCAGGCGCTGGCCGCCAACTTCGGGGCCAACTTCTGGCGCCATGCGGGATGGCACGCTCTTCATCCTGTCGAGGTGGGAGTGGGCGGCCCTATCGCGTTCGTTGGTGTGCTGACCATTGTTGCGGTTGCGCAAACCGGGTCGCTCTTTTCCTCCGATGCCTGGAATAACGTCACCTTCACCGCCGCCGAGGTGAATAACCCCAAGCGCAACCTGCCGCTGGCGCTGGCGCTGGGCACCGGCGCCGTCACCCTGCTTTACATCCTGGCGAACGTCGTTTATCTGAACGTTCTTCCCCTGCATGGTGATACGCAGGGAGCCACCATCCTCGCGCGCGGCATCCAGCACGCTTCGGAAGACCGTGTGGCTACGGCAGTCATCCAGCAAATCTTCGGCGCAAGCGGCGCCAAGATTATGGCCGTCGCCATCCTGGTCTCCACCTTCGGCTGCAACAACGGTCTGATCTTGGCGGGGGCGCGCGTCTATTACGCCATGGCCCGCGACCACCTGTTCTTTCGCGGCGCGGCACGGTTGCATCCCAAGTACCACACGCCGGCACGCTCCCTGGCCATGCAGTGCGTCTGGACCTGCATTCTGTGCATTTCCGGCAGCTATGGTCAGTTGCTCGATTACATCATCTTCGCGGTGCTGGTGTTTTACATCCTGACGATCGGCGGACTCTTCGTGCTGCGCCTCCAGCGTCCCGATGAGCCGCGGCCCTATCGCGCCGTCGGCTATCCCGTGCTGCCCGCACTGTATATTTTGATCGCGACCTTCATTGATGTAGTCTTGTTGCGCTACAAGCCGCAATATACCTGGCCCGGCCTGATTATTGTTCTCCTCGGGATTCCAGTGTATTTCCTGTGGTCGCGCCGTATCCCGCAGGCCGGCACGCAAGCCTAGCTCTTGAGAAGAGGCAAACCTTAATGTCAAATCTGCTGAAACGAAAACCCCTCGACGTGCTGATGCGTGAGGCATCGGAGACGGGGGAACACAGTCTAAAGCGGGCGTTGGGCCCTCTTAATCTCATCATGCTGGGCATCGGCGCCATCATCGGCGCCGGAATCTTTGTCCTGACTGGCGCAGCCTCGGCGCTTTATGCCGGCCCGGGCATCGTGCTCTCCTACATTCTGGCCGGCATCGCCTGTTGCTTCGCCGGCCTCTGCTACGCCGAATTCGCCTCGCTGATCCCCATTGCCGGCTCGGCTTACACCTACGGCTACGCCACGCTGGGCGAGATCTTTGCCTGGATCATCGGCTGGGACCTGATCCTCGAGTACGCCTTCGGAGCAGCGACGGTCGCCTCGGGCTGGAGCTCAACCCTGGTCGCTTTCCTCCAGGATTATGGCATTAACCTTCCTCCGCAGATCTGCGATGTTCCAGGTGCGGTGTGGGTGAAGTATCAGGGTCAATGGCGTCCTCTGCTGACCATGCAGTCCGTGTTCCAGCAGCAGGGCATCGATCCCAGTTCGCTGCCCCACGCCACCGCAGCCTTCAATCTCCTTGCTTTCCTCGCCATTGCCGCCGTGACCACCATCCTGGTCATCGGCATCAAAGAATCGGCCAACTTCAACACCGGCATCGTCTTCGTCAAGCTGTTCGCGGTCCTCACCTTCATCGCGGTGGCGGGCGCCTTCGTCCTCAAACATCCGGACGTGGGGAAAGCCAATTGGCACCCCTTCCTGCCCAACGGTTTTGCCGGTGTCACGACCGCTGCCGGCGTGGTCTTCTTCGCCTACATCGGATTCGACGCGGTGTCCTGTGCTGCCCAGGAAGCTCGCAACCCGCAAAAAGATATGCCGATCGGCATTCTCGGCTCGCTGGTAATTTGCACCATCCTCTATATCCTGGTCTCCGGACTACTGACCGGCGTAGTGCACTATGATCGCCTGAACGTAGGCGCTCCGGTGTCGCTGGCCATCCGCGAAACGGGCGTGAAGTGGGGCAGCTACATCGTGAACGCCGGCGCACTGGCCGGGCTGAGCACGGTGATGCTGGTAATGTTGCTCGGCCAGTCGCGCGTGTTCTACTCGATGGCCCACGACGGCCTGCTGTGGAAGTGGGCCGGCGAAATCCATCCCCGCTTCCGCACCCCGTGGAAGTCCTCCATCATTGTGGGACTGTTTGTGGCGATCTTCGCGGCCCTGGTTCCCATCGGCATTTTGGGACAACTGGTCAGCATCGGCACGCTGCTGGCGTTCGTCATCGTGTGTGCCGGAGTCTGGGTTCTGCGCGTCCGCCGTCCCGACCTGCCGCGTCCCTTCAAGGCGCCGTTGGTGCCGTTCACCCCGATTATGGGAGCCATCGTATCGCTGCTGCTGATGATTTACCTGCCGCGCGACACCTGGATTCGGCTGGTGGTCTGGCTCATTATCGGTATGATCATCTACTTCACCTATGGCCGCCACCACAGCAAAGTGCAGAAGATGGTGGGCGATGAGGTAAAGGTGGCGGGGGACTGAAGTGCGGGCTTTTGTCAGCCGGATTGAATGCCGCCCCTTCAAAGCGCTTCCCTTGACGTGACCCCGTTGCCCCCGCATTGCACTTTCCCGCTTCGATTGCCACAATAGCGGCGTGAAGCCCCTCTTCAACCTGAAGATCATCTTCCTGGCGCTGGTCGCGCTGGTGCTCGTCGGCATGGCCGGGTTCCACTTCCTCGAGGGCTGGTCCTGGTTCGATGGCTTCTATATGGTGCTGACCACCATCAGCACGATCGGCTACGGAGAGATTCATCCACTCTCCCACGCGGGACGCATTTTCAATGCTTTCATCATCGTAACCGGCGTTGGGCTGGTGCTGCTGTTCTTCGGGGGCGCCACCCAGGCTTTGCTAGAATTCGAGCTGCAATCGGTATTCGGCAGGAGACGGATGGACCGCGATATTAGCCGACTGTCGGACCACTACATTCTTTGCGGAGCCGGCCGGGTCGGCCGCAGCGCGGCCCGCGAGCTGGCCCGCAAGCCGCTCCCCTTCGTCATTGTCGATACCGATGCGGACAAGCTGGCGCGCTACTCCGACGAGGGCTGGCTCACGCTCATCGGCGATGCTACGCAGGCGGCGGTGCTGCGCCAGGCGCAAATTGAGAAGGCGCGCGGCCTGGTTGCTTCGACCACCACTGACGCGACCAACATCTACATCATTCTCACCGCGCGCAGCCTCAATCCCAAGCTGAACATCATTGCGCGCGCCAGCGAGGATGAGGCGGAGAAGCACTTGCTCACCGCTGGAGCCAATCATGTGGTCTCGCCCTACAACTTCGCCGGATACCGCATCGCGCAGACCTTCATGCGTCCGCACGTGGTCGATTTCTTCGACACCGCCATGAACCAGAAGCTCCCGTTCGACATTGAGGAGGTGAAGGTGCGGCCCGGCTCGCGGGTCGCCGGCCAGACGCTGGAGGGCTCGCGCATTCGCCAGGAGATGGGCGTGATCGTGCTCGCCATCAAAGGCGAAGGTTCGCATATGCGCTTCAATCCCGCGCCCGATGAGGTCATTCACGAGGGCGACCATCTTATCGCCATGGGCGGGCCTGACGGGCTGAAGCGGCTGGAACAGTCGGCGGAACGCGCATGAAGATCACTACCGCGGCGGAGATGCGCGCTATCGATCGCGCCACCACGGAGCGCTTTGGCGTGCCTTCGCTGATCTTGATGGAGAATGCCGGCAGCGCCATCGCCAAATTCATCCTGGAAAATTTTCCCGGCGCGAACCGCGTCGCCGTCGTCTGCGGCAAGGGCAACAACGGTGGCGACGGCTTCGTCATCGCCCGCAGGCTGCATCACGCCGGACGAGTGGTTGAGGTGCTGCTGCTGGCCTCGCGCAGCGATTTGAAGGGCGATGCGCTGGCGATGTTCGAGCGCCTGCCGCTGCCGATCGTCGAGCTGACGACTCCAGCGGAGCTCGAAGGCGAGTCCGCCCGCAGCCTCGCCAACTGCGATCTGATCGTGGACGCAATTCTGGGCACCGGCTTCCAACCGCCGGTCACCGGTTTGTACGCCGAGGCCATCGCCACAATGAATCACAGCGGCAAGCCAATTGTCGCGGTCGATATTCCTTCCGGCGCCGCCTCCGATTGGATCACGCCCCAGTCCGGCGAGGGGATCGCGCGCGCCCATGCCATCGTGACTTTCACTGCGCCGCGTCCGGCGCACATCTTCGGCCAGCTCACCCGCGGGCCAATCGTTGTCGCCCCCATCGGCTCGCCGCCGGAGGCCATCGTCTCCAGCTTGAATCTGGAGGTCACGACGGCGCGCGATTTCGCATCACTGTTGGGGCCACGCCCGCGCGACAGCAACAAAGGCATGTACGGACACGTGCTGATCGTCGGCGGCTCGTTCGGCAAGTCGGGCGCTGCCGCGATGGCAGGCATGGCCGCGCTTCGCGCCGGAGCCGGACTAAGCACGGTCGCCACGCCCGCGCGCGTGCTGACCAGCGTGGCGTCCTTTGCAGCCGAGATAATGACGGAGCCGCTGCCCGAGACAACCGCGGGCTCCATTGCTGTGGCCGTCGCTGAGAGCGGACGCCTCCGCGACCTCACCCATCCGATGACCGTGGTGGCTATCGGTCCCGGCATTGGCCGCCATCCCGAGACGGTGCAATTCGTACACGAGGCGGTACACCAGACAAAGGTCCCGCTGGTGCTCGATGCCGACGGGCTGAACGCCTTCGAGGGACAGACGCATCTGCTCGACGGCCGCCGCCGTCCGCTGGTGCTCACTCCCCATCCCGGCGAGATGTCGCGACTGGCCGGCATTCCCGTCAAGGCTGTGCAAGCCGATCGCATCAACGTGGCGCGCAACTTCGCGCGTAACCATCATCTCGTGCTCGTGCTCAAGGGCGACCGTACGATCATCGCTCTACCGGATGGGACAGCGTGGGTCAATCCCACCGGCAATCCCGGCATGGCCACGGGCGGCACCGGCGATATCCTGACCGGTATGGTGGCCGGGGTGCTCGCGCAGATGCCGAACGACTATGCGCGCGCTGTGATTGCGGCGGTCTATCTGCACGGACTGGCGGGCGATGTGGCCGCGGAGCGCATGGGCGAGCACTCGCTGGTGGCCACCGATTTGCTCGACGCCCTGCCGGAGGCCTTCCGCCGCGCGGCCCACTGGGCGGCGCAAGAGACAACCCGCGTCGGCTAGGCAGGCCGCTTTCGCCATGACCACGGACGAGTATCTCACCCACTCCGCCGAAGAAACCATGGCGCTGGGCCGCGAACTGGCGCCGACGCTAAAGAACGCGCGCATGGTCCTGCTGCGCGGCGATCTGGGCGCGGGTAAAACCACGCTGGCCAAGGGCATTGCGGAAGGCCTTCACGCCGCCTCACACGATGACGTTACCAGCCCGACCTTCACCCTCATCCATGAATACCGAGGCCCCGAGCTCAACCTCTTCCATGTCGATCTCTACCGCATCGACACCCCGCGCGAACTCGACACCCTTGGCCTGGACG
>Ga0335081_10016932_pt1 | contig 11808 bp, 12 predicted proteins | sample Lox_Sample_35_FD_206713 | JGI IMG/M metagenome (GOLD analysis project Ga0335081, IMG submission 206713) | Soil microbial communities from Loxahatchee National Wildlife Refuge, Florida, United States - Lox_Sample_3.5 | ecosystem: Environmental > Terrestrial > Soil > Wetlands | place: USA... | reverse complement strand
CCCCGCCCCTTTTCGCTTCCATTCAACACAAGCTGCGGTGCAACCCCATTTGTAGAGGTGCAGTGAGGTGCGCGGTGGCGACGACGTAAAGATCGACGCCGTCGCCACCCGCGACAAACCGGGCAGCACTGGCGCGGGTCTGAAAAGAAAGACCTGCGCCAGCCTGCCGGCCGAAGCGGGGGCAACGACATAGCGCCTCGGGCACCTGCTCGTGGTCGCCGTAAGTGCCCCACACCCTGACATGCGCTATGATGAGGCTCGGGCGTGAGCGGAATCTCCAAGACCCAAGTCGACCTGCTCGGGGATCGCCTTAGAAAGGGCGAAGTTTCGGACGAGGATCTCCGGCGGCTTGATTCTCACCGCGGTTCCTTTGCCGAAGCGTACCATGAGGTTATAGCTGCTGTCCGGGCAGCAACACAGTTGGAGCCCACGGGGAGACCGGCGAAGTCGACGACGTCCATCGTCGAAAAGCTCCGCCGCGAAACGATCCGGCTTAGCCAGATGCAGGACATCGCCGGGTGCCGGTTGGTGGTGGAGGACATTGCGTTGCAGGATCGTGTGGTGGAAGAGCTCAGAGGCGGGTTTGCCAGAGTGACGGTTGTCGATCGTCGCAAGCAGCCCAGCTACGGCTACCGGGCGGTTCATCTCATTCCGATATTTCGCAATCGTGCGGTTGAGATTCAGGTTCGCACCGAGCTTCAGCATCTCTGGGCACAGCTCTCGGAGCGGCTATCCGATGCGGTCGATCCCGCGATAAAATATGGCGGCGGCGATGCCCGGACCCAGTCAATGCTGTTCAACATCTCCAACGCCATCGAAGCGTTAGAGACCTGGGAGTTACGAGGCGCTGGTGCGGGCGGAGCTCGAGACGTTGCAGAACGGAAGCAGCAGCTTGGCGGGTTACTGAAAGGTCTGATTGCACTCCTCGTGGAGGCCCGGAAGAGGTAAAGAGAATGCTCTTTCTGATCGAATATGACCGCCCTACCGGAACCCTCATGCAGTTCCGAAAGTTCGATGAGTCGGAGCGCCAAGCCGCTCAGGATGCCCGCCTCAAACTTGAACTGGCCCTCAACGACGGCGGCTTTGAGCACGAAGTCGTGATACTCGATGCCCCTAACGAAGAGGCGCTTCGCCGGACTCACGGCCGGTATTTCAAAACTCTCGCCGAGCTCGTGGGAGAGCTGACGACAACGCCCTAGCGCGGATCCTTGGCCGGCTGGCGCAGCCCTTTCTTTTCAGGCCTGGGCCCGGCATCAACACCTCGACGCCCTTCCCCCCCAAGTCTACCACCGCCCCTTTTCGCTTCCCTTCAACACAAGCTGCGGTGCGACCCCATTTGTAGAGGTGTTGTCAGGTGCGCGGTCGTGGTGATGGCGCGGCGCGTTTTCGGCCCGGCTCGGGTCGACGCGATGGCAACGACATTAAAGGCAATGTCCTCGCCACCCGCGTAAAAACGGGATCGTCGCCACCCGCGGGTTGAAAGCGCGTCTGCCGCGCGATACACTGCCAAGGAACAGACGTCGCCGCGAGCAGAGGGAGGAAGGGCATGCCGGGTGTCATAACCCCGCCTTTACAGGTGCGGGAGCAGCGCGTGGTGCTGCGTAACGTAACCTGGGACACTTACGAAGGGCTGCTGGCCGCCAACGTCAGCGCCAGCTCGCCCAGGATCGCTTATGACCGGGGTGCACTGGAGATCATGAGCCCGTCCGTGGAGCACGAGGAGCTGAAAGAAGTGGTCGCGATGATCGCCGATATTGCGGCGGAGGAATGGGGCATCGAATTCATCAGGCTCGGCTCCGCCACGTTCCGCCGGCGCGATCTCAAACAGGGCGCCGAGCCCGACTGCTGCTTCTACATCCAACACGTTGAGCTGATTCGGGGGAGGGGAGCGGTGGACCTCACGGTGGATCCTCCCCCGGACCTGGTGATCGAGGTTGAGGTCACAAGCCCCGCCCTGGACAAGCTTGCCATCTGGGCCCGCCTCGGAGTTCCGGAGTTGTGGTTGACCGACGGCCAGGGTGTGAGGATTCTGATACTCGATGCGGGAGAGTACAAACCGTCCCGGCAGAGCGCGGCGCTGCCCGGGTTGACGGAAGCGATTTTGTCGGAGTTTGTGGACCGCAGTAAAAAGCTCACCACGCTCGCCTGGCGAAAGCTGGTGCGGGAGTGGGCGAGGGAGCGAAGCGCCTCAAACAATCCCGGCTAGAGTTCCCTTGGGATCGGCCCCCAGCACAGCGTTCGGCTGGCTGGCGGGCGCAGGCCTTACTTTTCAGGCCTGGGCCAACCATCAGCGTTTCGAATTCTTTCCGCCCCAGTCGCTCACCGCCCCTTTTCGCTTCTATTTAACACAAGCTGCGGTACAACCCCGTTTGTAGAGGTGCTGTCAGGTGCGCGGTGCCAACGATATAAAGATCGATGCCGTCGCCACCCGCGACAAACCGGGGGAGCACTGGCGCAGGTCTGAAAAGAAAGACCTGCGCCAGCCTGCCGTAACCCTCCTTGTCCTTCTCGCCGACTCGGGCTACATCTTAAATGGCGCGATCACTCCTCCCCTGGTTACATTTTAGATGGTGCGATACGGACAACGCGTTCAGCGGCGGTCATGCGTATGTTACGATCGGACGGGAAGTCGATGAGGGAAATTCCGGGTTAAGCACAAGAGGGTGTATACTCTCAGGTGCCGGCGACCAAAACGGAATTCCGGTTTGGCCGTGATAGGGAGGATAGTATGAACCGCCAATTCGCCCACTGGACAACCGCAAGCTTCGTTTTAGGTGCAGTGATCGCGTTGCCTTTGTGGACTCGCATCATGATGGCGAAACACGAGCGCCAGGTTGTGAGAGCGAGTGGATATTCTCCAGGTACGAGCAAGGAGAATGCGGTCGCCTCCGCGAGGGACCTTGCTGTCTTAAATCTTGCAAGTGCCTGCAAAATTCTCGCGATGCAAGCCCACCCAAACCAGACAGAGGAAGGCAGAATAGTGGACTACGAGACCGAAGACACCGATTGTTCACGAACCAGTTATCCAAAGTCACCGTTCGTTTGCACTGTACATTTGAAAGGCTATTGTGAATGGTCATGGCAGACACCCGAGGAGATCTTGAATCAACCCACCGAGTCCCCGCAACCTGACGATTCAAAAGGTTCCGTAAGGTCGACGATCGATAGAATCAGTCGCGGCAGTCACCAGGAATTGCCCGAAGCTCGTAGCACAACTGCCGCTGCGGATCAAGGGGCTGGCTGGGACGTGACAAATAACACGGAGTACCAACTGCACGTGTACTTCAGCGGGCCGGTTGATCGCGAGCTGTTAGTGCCAGCCGGGAAATCCAGAAGCGTTGACATGCCCCCCGGTACCTACCGGATAGCCGCCACCGTGACCAATTCCTCTGTGGATCCGTTTTACGGAAGCCGCACGTTGCCCGGCCAGACACGGTGGAAATCGAGCTTTCATATTGCTTCCGAATCACAGTGACGACTTCACGCCGTGCATCGAGACGGTTCCATAGGTTCCAAAATCTCTGACCCGGCGGCAGGCTGGCGCACACCCTTCCTTCCCGGGTCTGCGCTTCCTTGTGGCCGCCTTTAGGGATGTTGAACGGCTTCAACTCAAATTCGGACTATTGAGAGTGGCCTTGCTCGCGCACCCAGCTCCGAACTTCCTTCAGCCACTCGGTTCGCTTTAGCGTCAAGCTCCGCCTGGCCAAGCGCGACAGGTCAACCGAGGCAACTGAGCCGAGCACCCGGCTGGTTTCGCATTCCGTATACTTGCCGCCCTGAAGCTGCAGGATCGTGAGCCGCTCGCCGTCGAACCGCCACACCTCCGGCACCCCGAAACCCGCGTAAATGGGCAGCTTATTCAGGGCGGGGGCGGTGATTTCCACCTCGATCACGAGATCCGGGGCCGGATCAACGGCGGGGTCGATGTGGGCCCTGCCTTCAACCGTCCCGGCACTTTGGATGTAGAAACAAGCGTCCGCCTCGAAGCCTCGCTCCATCTCGCTCCGTTTGAAAGTCGTCGAGCCCAGGTTGCGGATGTCGATGCCCAAACCGTCCGCCAGGGTTTCCACCAGCAAGGTGAGGGCCTGCTTGTACTCTTCGTGCTCGGAGGAAGGGCTCATGATTTCCAGCACCCCACGGTCGAAGTTAAAACGGGGAGATGGGGCGTCCGCCTGGCCGGAGAGGATGCGCTCGTAGGTCTCCCAGCTCACATTCCGCAGCAGCGTTCTCGATTCCGCAGGGGCCAGCGTGGCTCTCATAGTCCAGTTCCTTATCCCTGGCCGGAGTGTACCGTAAAGGCCATCCCGATTCCCAGTCCGTATGGTTCAGGCGCCCGGCCGGCGCCCCGGCAGGCTGCCGCAGCCCCTTCTTTTCCGGGTCTGCGCCAGTTCGACGCCCCGTCCCGCCCATGGCGACCTTTTCAACGGGCCGATCACGGGTGGCAGCGCCAGAAAAGCCGACGCCGCGCCAGCGCAACGCACTTCGGATTGCTCACGCGCCCTTGCCGGGGAGCAGGCAGAAGGCGCCGTGCGCGGCGAGCGCCCGGTCCAGGGTGACCAGCGTTCCTCCCGCGGCGCGCGCAAAAGCCAGCAGCCAGGCATCGCTCCAGAGTTTAGGCGACGCAGTCCGGCCGCGCGCGTGCTCACGGAAACGGCTCTCCACTCCCTCGGGTTCGGGGAAAAGCGCCACGCGATCGTCCTCGAACAGCCGGTCGTACGCGCGCCACGCCTGATCCATGCTGAGCGGTTTGCCATTCATAGCGCCGGCCGTGGTCAGGAGGCGCAGGATACCCAGTTCCGTGAAACGCGTGAAAGCGATGGTCCCCTCCGTTGCCTCCCACCATAGGGATGCTGTCTTCCGGTGGACATGGTCGGCGAGCAATAGAGCGAGCCAAACGTTAACGTCAGGGAAACTCAATGAGGTCATAAATCTGTTCGTTGGTAAGGTCGAACCTCCGCCCCCGAGAGGGCACGATGGGCGGATCAAGCTTGAGCCGCCGTGGCGGGCGCCTGTGGCGGGATTCGGCTTGCTTCACAGATTGCTCAATGCCGGCCAAGATCAATTGGCGGGCCGAGCAACCCTGGCCCGCCGCGGCCTGGCGCAGGCGCCGGTGGAGGTCGCGAGGGATATCAACACTGGTGCGCTTGAAACCGGGCTTCATGTCACGATTCTGTACCAACGACTTAAATAAGTCAAGATCGTGCCGATCTCGGGTCTTTCTCGCGCCGGAGATGGCCGCACTCGATGGCTTGGCGGCCGGCGCAGCCCCTTCTCTCGCGGGTCTGCGCTTGTTCGTGGCAAAGTCGCGGGATGCTACACGATTTCAAGGCAGGTTCGCACTACTGAGGCTGGTCTTGCTCGCGTACCCAGCTCCGAACTTCCTTCAGCCACTCGGTTCGCTTTAGCGTCAAGCTCCGCCCGGCGAGGCGCGACAGATCGACCGCGGCAACCGTGCCGAGCACTCGGCTCGCTTCGCATTCCGCATAGCCACCGCCCTGAAGTTGCAGGATCGTCAGCCGCTCGCCATCGAACCGCCACACCTCCGGCGTCTAACGCCGGCGGCAAGCTCTTTCACGTCCTCGGGGGTTGTCACCCGGCGGCCTTCCCCGTGCGCCAGGGAGGCTTCCGCCCGATCGACGGCGACCAGTATTTCCAGTCTCCGCCGCTCCCGCTCTTCCCATAACGTAAGCGCTTCCTTCACGGCGTCTTCCTCGCGCCGAAGGCGCCCGCTCTCGATGGCTTGGCGGACGAACGCTCTTTGGTCCGCAGTGAGTTGTACTTCCATACGGCTTAGCCTGCGGGCCGGCGAAGCAGGTGTCGAGCGCGGCTCGACGGCGCCTTAAGGGACTCTTGGGTGATCAGCGCGAGCCGGACGCCCACGGAAGGTCAGGCTGCGCCGCCTCGCTGAAAGGGATGCCCTCGGTGCGGGCGTCCAGCCGAAACCGCTCCCTTCCGGGGTAAACCACCCACCGTCCCCGCACTTTTAGATCGTCGCAAGCCAGATGAAAACCCTGGCTGGGACGAGGGTCGCCCACCGAGCGCTTGATTTCCACCGCGTGGCGGTGGCCGCCCGCCAGTTCCAACAGTAGATCGATCTCCGCGCCCGCCGAAGTCCGGTAGAACCAGGCGCCCGTCCGTGGCGGAGCGAGTGATACCAGGCTTTCGAGTACGAAGCCCTCCCAGCTCGGTCCGGCCACGGGGTGCCCGAGCAACTCCTCGCGGTCGCGAATGCCCAGCAGGGCGTGCACCAGCCCGCTGTCGCGCACGTACACCTTGGGAGAGCGTACCAACCGCTTTTTGAGGTTTCCCGCCCACGGCTGCAAGCGGCGAACCAGCAGCAAGTCCGTCAACACATCCAGGTAGCGAGCCACGGTGTGTCCGCTCACACCGAGGCCGGCGGCCAGAGGGGCGGCGTGAAAGAGCTGCCCCTGCCCGTGCGCCAGCATCTGCCAGAAGCGATTCAGCGTTTCGGCGGGGATGCGGGGCCCGAGCATGGGAATATCCCGTTCCAGATAGGTCTGAATGAACGCCTGCCGCCAGTCCAGGCTGGCCGCGTCGCTGCTGGCGAGAAAGCTTTCCGGGAACCCGCCGCGCACCCAGAGGCGTTCCGAGGCCGAGCCGTTTTGCCTGGCAACCTCAGGGGCCAGAAAGGGCGTGAGCTCCAGATAAGCGATGCGGCCGGCCAGGGTTTCCGAGGATTGTTGAAGGAGGTCCACGGAGGCGGAGCCGAGCACCAGGAACTCTCCGGCCTTGATCCCCTTCCGCCGCCGCCGGTCGATCACCGCGCGCAGGACTTGGAAAATGCCCGGAGAGCGATGGATTTCGTCCAGGATCACCAGCTTGTTTTCGTGGGCCGCCAGGTAAAGTTCCGGGTCGGCCAGTTTGGCCCGGTCCGACGGCAATTCCAGGTCGAGATAAACGGCGCGCTCGGGATGCTCGCCGGCGAGCAGGGTGGCCAGGGTGGTTTTGCCGGCCTGCCGGGGGCCGAGCAGCGCCACCGCGGGGAATGCCTGCAACGTTTTGCGAAGCCGGTCTGTGGCAAGCCGGGGGATCACCTTGCAATTATGCCACAGCGTGGCAGATTTGCAAGGAGGCGCCTCGGCTGTGCGGAGTGGTTATACCGCGACGCGCACATTATCGTGCAGGAACTCGGGCGCGAAGTCGGCTCCGTTCGGCCAGACGAGGGTGTGAAATTCGGGATGAATCTTGAACTGCCTGTATACCGCGGGGTCGCGCAAAAGTTCGAAAACGGGACCGCGCAGAGCCGGCGCCAGATCGATCTCGCGGCTCGTCCCATCGCGAAGCCGGAGCCACACCACGTGCCCGGCCACACAGCGCGCGTCGACAATGTGATGGTCCATCATCCTCACTCCAGTGGGGCAATGCGCTTGAGGGGCTTCCCCACGAGCGCGACAGGGATACCGCCGGATTAGAACGCCGGTAGCGCGCGCCTGCCTGGCCTTCATCTCTTTATCATATAGTATACTACGGACTCAGTACCGCAAGGGCGCAGCTCTTTAGCGCCCTGCTCCCAGGAGGGCATCATGCCGAAGCGGCGTCCGCTATCCGAAGACTCGATTCGAGAGCTGAAGGCGGCGGCGAGGGCGGCGCGCACGGCCGACGACCTGCGGCGGGCGCTTGGCGTCCTGCTGCCCGAGGCCTTCGGCCTGAGCCGTCACCGGACGGCGGAGGCGCTGGGCTGCGGCACGGCGAGCATGGACCGCCAGAAGCGCGGCTACCGGCGCTCCGGGCTGAGCGGCCTGCGCGACGCGCGTCGGCGCCCTCTCGCGGCCGGCGCCGCCGGCGAGCTACGAGCCGCGTTGCAGCGCGCCCGAAGCGCACGGGACTGCCAGCGCATCCAGTGTGTGCTGCTACTCGAGGAATTGGGCCTGGAGGTGGTGCGGGTGGCCGCGCTTTTGGGGCTGAGGCGGGAAGTGGTGAGCACGCTTCAATCCCAATACCGGCGGCACGGTCTGGCGGCTCTGCTGGGCGCGGGCAGCGGCTCGCCTGCGCCGGGCAGCCCGCCGGCCGCAGTCCCGCCGGGGGCGATCTCCGGCAATACTACCCGGAAGCTCGGCCTCGCCATGAGGAACGCCCGCGGGTTGACGGAGTTCCGCCAGGCGCAGTGCCTCTACCTGCGCGTCGGGCTGGGCCTTGCCGTCAAGCAGGTGGCCGGGATCGTGGGCTGGAATGAGCGCGCGGTGATGCGCCTGCAACGGCGCTACCGGCTGGAAGGCGACGAGGTGCTGCGTGGACCGGGGCGGGGCCGCAGGCGCTGGAGGCTCATGAGCGTGACGCGCGAGTTCAAAGTGCTGCACAAGCTGTGCCATGGCAAATACGCCGGCTTCTTGCTGAATTTTGACGAAATCCACCAGGCGTTCGAGGAGGAGGCCGGATGCCCCGTGCATTTCTCCGTGGTGCAAGAGATCCTCGGCCGTCACGGCTGGCACCACGCCGCCGTGATCATCATTCCGGGCCAGGCGAGCGGGCACTGAATCCGGAGAGCGGGATTGCCCGGCGGCGACTCTCGCGGTCGCCGGGTATCGACCGCGGTGGCGCCCCTCTGTGAGCGGCGAATTCAGGGAAGTGTTTTTTGATCGCCGGTGGGGACACCGGCGCTACAGGGAAACCATCACTTGCTGCGAAGTCGCGGCTCCTTTTATGCCGAAAAACGGGCCTCTGGAGGGCCAAAATGTCCAATTCTTGTACACTTTTCCCTTTTTGGGGACTTTTTGTAAGTTCTTGATAGTGGGCGCAGGCAATTGGCCTCATTTGCGTCTGTAAGTCTTTTAAAAGCAGCGCGGGGTGTAGCCAACCTGGCGTTCGTAAGTCCTTTAGATTCGGCTGGGTTCTGGGACCGTTTCGTGGGCGCCTTCCAAGGTTTGGCCACCACCGTCGAAGGCGGCGCACCCTGGGGGAGGCGCTCGTGGCGGATCCGGGGCAGCTCGAGAGGCACGGTTTTCGGAATCAAGGCTTGGGCGGCTGAGGCGCTTGTTTCGGCGCCTCCACCTTCTGCTGGGTCTGAACGTTGAACACCTGGTAGTTCGAATAGCGGTGCCGGTTGATGAAGGTGTAGCCGCCGGCGTCGAGCACCACCTGCACTTCCTGGGGCAGGCAGTAGGCCAGGGGCCGGTTCTGAAACCGGACCTCCGCGTAGACGGCCACCGTGGTCAACCGCCTGAGCCCGGCTACCGGCTGCGGCGCCAGCAAGTCTGTGCGCAGGCGCAGAATCTCCCAGGTGACGGGATCGATCCAGGCCACGCCTTGCAGGAGCAGGGGAACCGAGATCGCGCCCGACACCCACTGCCCCCGGACGGCGTCGGCCTCCACATGCTCGGCAAAGGCCACCACCTCAGTAGCGCGGCCGTTGAGAGCTTGCGAGCCCAGGTAACGAAAACTCGAGAGCCGCTGCGCGTCGGCCGCAAAGAAAAAGGGCAAAGCCACGAATCCGATGGTTCGCGCAAATATTTCCGCAGGCCCCTTGCGATTCCGCTCCTGACCGCCCGAATCCGTGCGGTATTCCCGGATTCCACTCCGGCTCGCCGCGTCCGGCAGCACGAGATAATTGAACTGCTCGCGGTCTTCGTCGGCCGATGCCACGGGCACATCGCTCGAACCGAGCAGCGCCAACTCGTCGATCGTATGGGAGGTGTTGGCGGTGCGGCGTTCGTCGATGTTTTCCGTCGAGCTTGTGTTGAAAATGTTCTGACGGAAGGCCGCGAGGTTGGCCGCCACGTTGCGGAGCAGGGCGGGGAGGCGGGACTGATCGTCGCTGGGCTGGAGGTCCTTGAGTTCCGGGATGGCGCGGCGCAGCTTCGGAAAGGACCAGCTCGTCAGCGGCTCGGCGCTGCGGTAAGCCTGCGTCACGGCCTCGTCGACGTGGGTGGGAGCTTGGGCGGCGACGGGCGCGGCGGCCGATCCGGCCATCAAGACCCAACCCATCGCGCGAGCGCCTAACCTCGTCCAGTTCATGCAGCACGCGCCTTCCAGGGTGCGGAGCCTCCTCCCGCGCGTCTCACTCTGTTGCCAACATACGACCTCTACTCGCGCAATGCAATGGCCGCGCCGGGAGCGGGCCGGCCGAAGCGCTGCGTCCGGGCGCCCCATACGCTGCGGGCCGCGCGAAGTCCCCGTGTCGGGAGAGAACGTGGCCGCTGCCCGGAGCCGGAATCCGGCAGGCCATACCTAAGTCTGAAACACCCACTTACATAACCTTGACATTTGAGCATGAGGGTGCTTTAATCCATAGCAAGTCATACGCGCTCTGCAACGGCTGCTGTGATGCCCGCATTTTAGTACCCCGGTGAGGAGGCTGAATGGATCAAGGGAGAGCACTGTTTAGCAAAGGTGTGTCGCGCGCGTTCCGCTGGCGCGAGATTGCGCTGGCCGCCACCCTAGTAGCCGCGTTGTGTGCGGGTGGATTCATACCGGGGCTCGGGCGCGGTGGGGGGCCGGCACTGGCGAGCCCGGCGGGGTCCCCGTCGGGGGGGCTGCTCAAACCGCAGACTGGGGGCTCGTGGAGTGCGCCGCTTTCGATGAAAGCGATCGGCATCCACGCCGCCCTGCTCTATACGGGAAAGGTTCTGATGTGGTACAGCGACCAGCCGATCGGTTCGGGCACCGGCTCGGTGGCCGTGGTTTGGAATCCCACCACCAATGTCTTAACGCAAAACAACGTTCCTTATCCCCTCGACGTCTTTTGCGCCGGCTCGATCATGCTCCCGAGCGGCCGATTGATGATTGTGGGCGGCAAGAACGACACTTACGGGGTCGCCTCGGACGCGGGCATCGCCAACGTGCTGGAGTATATCCCTTACTCCAACACCTGGGCCCAGGTGACGCCGATGAATTACGGCCGCTGGTACGCGACCGATGTCGAACTGCCGAGCGGCGATATTCTGGTGGCGTCCGGCGAGAACTCCACCGCCACCCACATCGTCACCCAGATGGAAACGTACGGCATTGCGACCAATAAATGGACGGTGCTTCCGGGCACGGCCAACATCAGCACCCACACGAACTTCTATCCGAGAATGATTCTACTGCCGACGGGCAACATCTTCGAACCGGGGATGATCATCAACAACGGCATGTTCAATCCCACCACCAACACCTGGTCGTCGGTCCCCACCATCCCCAGCTTCTGGCCGCGGATTTACGGGGGCGCCGTTCTGCTTCCGGGGCTCGAGAAGGTTCTCTCGGTGGGAGGGCGCCAAGGGGACGACGAGACCACAGCCGCGACAAACAGCACGTCGACCATCGACTTTTCGCAGCAAAATCCGGCGTGGGTTGACGGCTGCGGCGCGGACCAGCCGCCCAATACCACCTGCGCGGCGGTGGCACAGGGCGGGCCGGCGCCAATGAACGCCATTCGCGAAAACATGAACCTGGTGCTGATGCCGGATGGTACGGTGCTCGCCGAAGGAGGAGGCTCCGGCGGCGGTAAATACTCCAACCCGGTTTACTATCCCGAGGACTACGACCCGGTCAAAAACACTTGGACCTCCTACAACCAGCAGCAGGTTCAGCGCACGTACCATTCCACCGCTTTGCTGCTGCCTGACGGCCGCGTGCTCTCCGCAGGCTCGGATTGGGGAGCCCAGGAGAAGACCCTGGAAGTTTTCAGCCCGCCCTACCTTTCAAACGGCTCGCGCCCAAGCATCACGAGCGCGCCGGCCACCGTGAAGTACGGCCAGCAGTTCACGATCAGCACCCCGAACGCTTCCACCATTACCCGCGTCGCTCTGATCAAGGTGGCAAGCTGCACCCACGCCACCCGCTTCGACGAGCGCTTCGTGGACCTGACCT
>Ga0335081_10016931_pt1 | contig 11808 bp, 12 predicted proteins | sample Lox_Sample_35_FD_206713 | JGI IMG/M metagenome (GOLD analysis project Ga0335081, IMG submission 206713) | Soil microbial communities from Loxahatchee National Wildlife Refuge, Florida, United States - Lox_Sample_3.5 | ecosystem: Environmental > Terrestrial > Soil > Wetlands | place: USA... | reverse complement strand
CTTCTTGGCGAGCGCCGTTTCGGGATTGTCTGCCTGATCCTCGATACGCTCGGCCGTTTCCTCGTCGAGTTCCTCGTCCTGGCGGCGCCGCAAAGCCGATAAGGCCTTGAAGCGCGCGATGCTCAGCATCCAGGTCGAGACGGCGGAGCGGCCTTCGAACTTGCCGGCCTGCCGCCAGATGTCGAGGAAGACCTCGCTGATCAGGTCTTCCGCGGTCGCCTCGTTGCGGACGAGCCGCAGCACGAAGCGGTAGACCCGCACATGGTGCCGCGCGAACAGCACCTGCATGGCGAGCCGGTCGCCGCCTGCGATCCTCGCAATCAGAACGTCGTCCGAGGTCGTCTGCATCACCGGCTCGTGAATGGGTCGCTGTCGGGGCTGCGCAGGTTCAAGCAAAATCCAAGAAACTTCTAGGACTTGCGCCTAAATTGCCCCGATCCGGCTTCGCTCGGCAAGGGAAAGAAGCTTAGTTGCCGTGGCTTAGATGGTTTTTCGCCAAATCGGGCGGGGATTTGAACCCCGGCGGCATGGGCGCCGACCCAAGCCATGGATGTGACAGGCACATCCCCGCAACCCGGAGAGACCCATGTTCCGCAAGCTCATCCTCGCCCTTGGCACCGTTGCCGCCGTCGGTGTCGTGGCGCTCAGCCCGACCGCCGCCTCGGCCAAGCATTGGCACCACTGGCATCACGGGCACTACTGGTACGGCGGTTACTATCCGTACTACGCGTCGAATTGCTACACCGCCCGCCAGGTCTATTGGGACGTCTTTGGCAAGCACGTGCGTTACGTGCGCGTCTGCAACTGAACTCCCGAGTCGAGCCGACAAGTCCCGGCTTCGCGGCAAGCGGAGCTGGGACTTTCCTTTTGGGCGCGGCCGCCGCTAGGGTGGCGGCCCATGCTCGACGGCTTCACCCGCAGCGAGATCGCGACCGGCGGCGCCCGCATCGTCACCGTCGTCGGCGGCAACGGCCCGCCGGTGCTGTTGATGCACGGCAATCCGTTCAATCATCTGTCCTGGCTCAAGGTCGCGCCGACACTGGCGCGCGAGTTCACTGTGGTCTTGACCGATCTGCGCGGCTACGGCGATTCCGAGAAGCCGCGCGGCGGCGACGACCATTCCGGCTATTCCTTCCGCGCCATGGCGCAGGACCAGGTCGAGGTGATGGCCGCGCTCGGCTACGACCGCTTCATGGCCGCCGGCCATGATCGCGGCGCGCGCGTGCTGCACCGCATGTGTCTCGACACGCCTGAGAAGGTCACGCGCGCGGCCATCCTCGACATCATTCCGCAGCATTACCTCTACAGTCACATCAACAAGCAATGGGCGACCTTTTCCTGGCACTGGTTCTTCAACATCCAGCCCTACGACATACCCGAGCGCATGATGGGCTTCGATCCCGACTGGTTCATCGAGAAGAAGCTGGCAAAGACCAAGCAGGGCCTGGCGTTCTTCGACAAGGAGGCGCTCGCCGAATACAAGCGCTGCTTCCGTAACCCTGAGACCATCCACGCCATCTGCGAGGACTACCGCGCCGGAGCCGGCATCGACCTCGAGCACGACGAGACGGACATGAAAGCCGGCCGCAAGATCGACTGCCCGGTCTTGCTGCTGTGGGGCGCGACCGGCGGCGTCGGCCGCAACCACAATCCGGGCCCGGCCGAAATCTGGAAAAGCTACGCCTCCAACATCGTCAGCGCGCAGGCGCTGCCCTGCGGCCATTATCTTTCGGAAGAGGCGCCGAAGGAAACGACCGCCGCGCTGCGGGAGTTCTTCGCCGGTAACCGACCGATCCGCGCGGCATCAACGTGAACAGCAATGGCAATATTCGTAATTCTCGTCGCTCTCGGCGTGGCGCTCGCTTGGTGGCACGTGGAAAACAAAATCAAGAACAACACCGCTCTGAAGGCTGTTACGGTTTTGTATTTTCTGATTTTGGCAATCGCCCTTGGCGTCGCCTATATTTCTTTCCTCACCTTCTGATGCGGAACGCGCTCAAGCCGCCACCGGCGGCGGCTCGGCGAAGAAATTGCGCAGAGCGTAAAACAGCAAATGCCGGTTCTTGCTGTAGCCCGCGCTGTGCGCGGTTTGCGGCAGGATCACGAACGCCCGGTCGCCGTTCGGCAGTTGCCCGAAGAAATCGAGCAGGTCGGCATTGGTCGAATTGCCGTCGAACTCGCCGCGCAGCATCAGCACCGGCGACACGATCTTTGCCGGGTCGACGATCGGCAGATGCGCGGCCATGTCCAGATAAGTGCCGCTCGGCACCTCGTTGCCGAACTTCATCTCGTCGGCGATCAGCGCCTGCGCCATGGCCGGGTCGTAAAGCTCGGGATGGCCGTCGCGCGTGAAGATCGATGCGATCATGGCGGCGTCGCGTTTGCGGCGCGGGCTTGCGCTCAACTGCGCGATCTTCTTGCGCCGCCGCTCGATCTCGGCCGCGCCGTTGCCCTTGTAGGTAAAGGCGCAAAGCGCTAGCCGCGCCACATGCTCGGGCGCCGCCTGCGCGAAGGCCGCGGCGCGGATGCCACCGGACGAGGTGCCGTAGAAATGCGCCTTCTGCCGGCCGGTCTCTTTCGCCATCACCGGCATCGCGGCTTGCAAGTCCGCGACGCCGCTGGCGATGTCGGAATTATTGCCGGATGAGCCCGAATAGCCGTAGCCGTCATGGTCCATGGTCCAGACGTCGTAGCCGTAACGGGCGAGCACGTTCATCAGCGAGTATTCGGCTTTTCCGGGCACGCTCAGGTCGTAGGACGAGCGCGCCGAGTTGGACGAGCCGTGCACCAGGAACACCGGCGGCTTGGCCGCTTCGCCCGCGGTGGGCGCGCCCACGCGCTTGCGCCAGAGGTTGAGCTTCACGTCGCCTTTGTGCGCCCAATATTCCCCGCTCCAGATCTCGCCGTCAGGCGCGGCGCTGGCCGGCGTGACGATGCCGGATAGCAGGCCGGCTCCGACGCCCAAACCGGCGCTTTTGAGAACCATGCGGCGATCCTGCTCGTTCATTGGGCGTGCCTCCAAAAATGGCGGTTCTTGGCTGTCAGCCGCCGGATTGACGCCATTTTACCAGATCGGGGGCGGCCATGGCAGTCCACTCGCGCGGGCCGGTCAGTTCTGCTAGTGGGGATCGCGCCATAAAAACGGCGCGCGCGGTGTCGAGGCGCTTGGCTGGGCGCGCGGCCTGCGCCGAACCGGAGGAAGAATGCTCAAGTCGTTGCGCGCGGTGGCGCGATTTTTCCAGAAAACGATCGGCTGGAATCGCATCGGCGTGCTGCTCAGCCTGGCCATCATCGCGGTGGCGGCCGACGTGCTGTTCCACATGCTGCGCCACCTCGACGTCGACGCGGTGATCGCGGCGGTGAAGGCGATCGAATATCGCGATGTCGCGGCCGCCGCCGTCTTTGTCGCCGGCGGCTATTTCACGCTCACGTTTTACGACCTGTTCGCGCTGCGCACCATCGGCCACGACGAGGTGCCTTACCGCATCGCCGCGCTCTCCGGCTTCTCCAGCTATGCGGTCGGCCACAATATCGGCGCCACCGTCTTCACCGGCGGGGCGGTGCGCTACCGCATCTATTCGGCTTACGGGCTGACCGCCATCGACGTCGCCAAGATCTGCTTCGTCGCCGGCCTCACGTTCTGGCTGGGCAACGCCACCGTGCTCGGGCTGAGCGTCTTCTTCGAGCCGCTCGCGGCGATGCCGATCGACCAATTGCCGGCTTGGCTCAACCGCGTCATCGCCTTTTTGATCCTGCTGGCGCTCGGCTCCTATATCGGCTGGGTCTGGAGCGCGCCGCGCGAGATCGGGCAGGCGCAATGGAAAGTGCGGCTGCCGAGCGGCCCGTCCACGCTGGTGCAGATCGTCATCGGTCTGTGCGATCTCGGCTGCTGCACGATGGCGATGTATATGCTGCTGCCGAACGAGCCAAATATCGGCTTTGTCACGCTGATGGTAGTTTTCGTCTCCGCCACCATGCTCGGCTTTGCCAGCCACGCGCCGGGCGGACTCGGCGTGTTCGACGCCGCCATGCTGGTGGCGCTCTGGCAGTTCCAGAAAGAAGATCTGGTGGCCGGCCTGCTGATTTTCCGCGTGCTCTATTATCTGGTACCTTTCGTCATCGCGCTAACCATCTTGGCCATGCGCGAGCTGCTCTTTGTGCGCAGCACCAAGGCGCAGCTAAAATCGGTCCGCGCCGCCGAGCCATTGCGCAGTGAAATCGAGCGCGAGAAGACCTAAAACACCGGCTGACCATGGCCAGCAGCGAAGACAATTTCCCCTCGCGCACAGGCTTTACCGCCCGCTTGCGCGATGCTTGGGCGGCGCTGTTCGGTCACGGCGGCTTGAGTATCGTCAGCGGCGCTTTGCCGGCGAGCGGCCGCGCCGCCTTGCTCGCGCAACAGCCGCTGATCCAGACGCTGATCGGCGGATTGCACGATCCCGCCATCGTGCTCGACCGCGACGGGCGGGTGGTCGCCTTCAACGAGCCGGGCGGCGCGATTGCGCCCGCCTTGCGGCGCGGCGAGCCGGCGTTGATCGCGTTGCGCATGCCGGAACTGGTCGATGCGATCCGGCGCGCCACCAAGCGGCGCGAGCCGCAGCGCGTCGAATTTTTCGAGCGCGTGCCGCTCGACCGCTGGTTCGAGGCGTTCGTGACGCCGGTGCGGCTGGCCACCGGCGCCGACGGCGGCTCCGACATCATCCTGATGACCTTCAACGATCTCACGCCCTTGCGCCGGGTCGAGGAAATGCGCGCCGACTTCATCGCCAATGCCAGCCACGAGCTGCGCACGCCGCTCGCGGCATTGCTCGGCTTCATCGAAACGCTGCAGGGCTCCGCCAAGGACGATTCCGCAGCGCGCGAGAAATTCTTGAGCATCATGCAAGGCCAGGCCGCGCGCATGGCCCGCCTGATCGACGACCTCTTGTCGCTGTCGCGCATCGAGCTCAACGCGCATCTGCAGCCCAACACGCCGGTGGACCTGATCCCGATCGTGCGTCAGGTGACCGACGGTTTGCAGATGCTGGCGCGCGACCGCGGCGTCGAGATCAAGGTGAGCGTGCCGGCCGAGCCATTGATCGTGCTCGGCGATCGCGACGAATTGATCCGCGCACTGGAGAACCTGGTGGAGAACGCGCTCAAATATGGCGCCGCCGGCAAGCGCGTCGACCTCACGCTCGCCCGCGGGCAGACCCGCGCAGGCCAACCGGAGGCGCGCCTGCTGGTGCGCGACTACGGTCCCGGCATCGCGCCCGAGCATGTGCCGCGGCTGACCGAGCGCTTCTACCGCGTCGACGTCGCCGAAAGTCGCGCCCAGGGCGGCACCGGTCTGGGGCTCGCGCTGGTCAAGCACGTGCTCAACCGCCAGGGCGGCCGCCTCTCCATCGAAAGCACGCCCGGCGCCGGCGCCGCCTTCATAATGCACATGCCCCTACCCACCGCCGAGACTGCGGCTGTGGAGGAATTGTCAGAATAATCAAAGTCTTACGCAGTCATGTGACTGTCACCAAAGCTTTATAGAACGGTGACATGCGGCGCTTAAGCACGGCCTCGACTTCGGATGACCCCGAACGACCCAGCCAAAAAATATCGTCCGAAGTTGAAGTCTCGGAGCGCGTCTTAAAGCAACAGCGGCTGCCCGCACGGGCATCGAGGCGGACGATCACGGGCAGTCATGCCCGCCGACGCCTTTGGCCGCCAACATGGAGAGAACCCGTGAAACACTGGACCGTATTGGCGGCCGCTGGCTTCATCGCCACCGCCGCTATCGTTCCCGCCAAGGCCGCTGATATTTCCGGCGCTGGGGCGACCTTCCCCTATCCGATCTATGCGAAGTGGGCTGACGCCTACAAAAAAGTCACCGGCAACGGCTTGAACTATCAGTCGATCGGTTCCGGCGGCGGCATCAAGCAGATCAGCGCCCGCACCGTCACCTTCGGCGCGTCCGACATGCCCTTGCAGCCCGATGCGCTCGACAAGATCGGCTGCATCCAGTTCCCCACCGTGATGGGCGGCATCGTGCCGGTCGTCAATCTCGCCGGCATCACCAGCAATGAGCTGACCATCGACGGCCCGACGCTCGCCAAGATCTACATGGGCGAGATCACCAAGTGGAACGACGCGGCGCTCAAGAAGCTCAACCCGGGCGCCAAGCTGCCCGACCAGGCGATCGCGCTCGTGCATCGCTCCGACGGTTCCGGCACCACCTTCATCTTCACCAACTACCTCTCGAAGGTGAGCCCGGAGTGGAAGAGCAAAGTCGGCAGCAACACCTCGGTCGAATGGCCGGCCGGCATTGGCGCCAAGGGCAATGAAGGCGTCGCCAACAACGTCGGCCAGACCAAAGGCTCGATCGGCTACGTCGAGACCGCCTATGCCAAGCAGAACAAGCTGACCACGATGAAAATGGTCAACCAAGACGGCAAGACCATCGCCGCCACGCCGGAGGCCATCATGGCCGCCGCGGCCGGCGCCGACTGGGCCAAGGCTCCCGGCTTCTACATGATCCTCACCGACTCACCGGGCGCCAAGTCTTGGCCGATCGCGGGCGCGACCTTCATCCTCGTGCCCAAGCAGCCGAAGGATGCGGCCGCCACCAAGGAAGCCCTCGACTTCTTCGCCTGGGCCTACAGGAACGGCGACCAGATGGCCTCGAGCCTCGACTACATCCCGATGCCCGACAATGTCGTGAACCTCATCCAGGCGCGCTGGAAGAGCGAGATCAAGGGCGACGGCGGCAAGCCGGTCTACTAAGCCTGCCGACAAAAACGGAAAAGGCGCCATTTCCCGGCGCCTTTTCCTTGTCCACCGCCGGTCACAAGGCGGCTTGTGTTGCGGCCTGCGGGCCGCTTGAGTGGCGCTCCCGGACGCGTAGTGCCCAAGGGAGAGCCGGATGCAACCCACCGGGAGGCGACCCGTGGTCGATGTAGCGTTGCAGGGCGGAGCGATGATGGCCGCCGACCGCGTCGATCGGCTCAAGGTCCTCCAGCGTCTGCGGTTGCGGGATTCCGCGTTCCGCCATCTCACCCGAGCCGCCGCGCTCGCGGTCCTCATCATCCTCAGCGGCATCATCGTGTCGCTTGTCCAAGGCTCCCTGCCGGCGCTGCGCACCTTCGGCTGGGGCTTCCTGGTGCACGAAGTCTGGAATCCGGTCACCGAAAAGTTCGGCGCCATCGCGCCGATCTACGGCACCATCCTCACTTCGTTCATCGCCATGCTGATCGCGGTGCCGGTCGGCCTGTTCATCTCGCTGTTCCTCACCGAATTGTGCCCGATGTGGGCCCGCCGCCCGATCGGCATCGCCATCGAGCTGCTCGCCGGTATCCCCAGCATCATCTACGGAATCTGGGGCCTGTTCGTGTTCGCGCCGTTTCTACAGCAGACCTTGCAGCCATTCCTGATCAACACGCTCGGCGCGGTTCCCGGCATCGGCAATCTGTTCGCCGGTCCGCCCTACGGCATCGGCATCCTCACCGCCGGTCTGATCCTCGCCATCATGGTGCTGCCCTTCATCACCTCGATCTCGCGCGACGTGTTCGAAGCGGTGCCGCCGGTGCTCAAGGAGGCGGCCTACGGCGTCGGCTGCACCACCTGGGAAGTCGTGCGCTACGTGGTGCTGCCTTACACCCGCGTCGGCGTCATCGGCGGCGTCATGCTGGCGCTCGGCCGCGCGCTCGGCGAAACCATGGCGGTCACGTTTGTGATCGGCAACGCGCACCGCATCGCCGGCTCCATCCTGGCGCCCGGCACCACCATTTCCGCCACCATTGCCAACGAGTTCACGGAAGCGGTCGGCGACCTCTACACCTCCTCGCTGATCGCGCTCGGCCTCATCCTCTTCGTCATCACCTTTATCGTGCTGGCCGTCGCGCGGCTCCTGCTGATGAGCATCAATGCGCGGGTTGGAGCCTGAGCATGGCGATTGCCGCACCCAACGCCGTTTACGCCGTCCGCCGCCGCCGCAATGTGGTCGCGGTCGCGCTGGCCATCGCCGCCACGGCGTTCGGCCTGATCTGGCTCGTGCTCATCTTGGCCGATCTGCTCTGGCAAGGCTTCAGCGGCCTCAATCTCGCGGTCTTCACCGAGATGACGCCGCCGCCCGGCTCCGCCGGCGGGCTGCTCAATCCGATCGCCGGCAGTCTCATGCTCACCGCGGTGGCGGTGGCGATCGGCACGCCGCTCGGCATCCTGGCCGGCACCTACATGGCCGAATACGGCCGCTACGACAAACTCACCACCGTGGTGCGCTTCATCAACGACATTCTGCTGAGCGCGCCCTCGATCGTGATCGGCCTTTTCGTCTACGAGATCATGGTCGCCACCTTGGGCCATTTCTCCGGCTGGGCCGGCGCGGTGGCGCTGGCGGTGATCGTGGTGCCGGTGGTGGTGCGCACCACCGAGGACATGCTCACGCTGGTGCCCGATACGCTGCGCGAGGCCGGCGCCTCCATCGGCCTGCCGCGCTCGCTGATGATCACCAAGATCGCCTACCGCGCCGCGCGCGCCGGCATGGTCACCGGCGTGCTGCTGGCGGTCGCGCGTATTTCCGGCGAGACCGCGCCGCTCTTGTTCACGGCGCTTAACAACCAGTTCTGGAGCCTCGACATGAACGCTCCGGTGGCGAGCCTGCCGGTCATCATCTTCCAGTTCGCGCTCAGTCCCTACAAGGATTGGCAGCAATTGGCCTGGACCGGCGCGCTGATCATCACGCTGGCGGTGCTTGCGCTCAGCATCACTGCCCGGGTCCTCTCGGCACAGAGAAAAACATCATGAGCGTAGCAAGTTTCACCACACCGACAGTCATCCGCGAGCAGGCCCACGCGGTGGGGCTCGAAGAGAAGGTTTCCGTGCGGGATCTCGATTTCTTCTACGGCGATCATCGCGCGCTCAAATCGATCAACGTGTCGCTCTATCAGGGCAAGGTCACCGCCTTCATCGGCCCGTCCGGCTGCGGCAAGTCCACGCTGCTGCGTGTCCTCAACCGCATGTACGACCTTTATCCCAACCAGCGCGCCACCGGCCATGTGCGGCTGGACGACGAGGATATCCTGTCGCCCGGCCAGGATCTCAACTTGCTGCGCGCCAAGGTCGGCATGGTGTTCCAGAAGCCGACGCCGTTCCCGATGACGATCTACGAGAACATCGCCTTCGGCATCAGGCTGTACGAGCGCATCGCGAAATCGGAGCTCGACGACCGCGTCCGCCACTGCCTGCAGCGCGCGGCGCTCTGGGATGAGGTCAAGGACAAGCTCGGCGCCAACGGACTTTCGCTCTCCGGCGGCCAGCAGCAGCGCCTGTGCATCGCGCGCACGGTGGCGGTGCGTCCGGAGGTGATTTTGTTCGACGAGCCGTGCTCGGCGCTCGACCCGATCTCTACCGCCAAGATCGAGGAGCTGATCGACGAGCTGAAAGAGGACTACACGATCGCCATCGTCACCCACAACATGCAGCAGGCGGCGCGCGTATCCGACTTCACCGCCTTCATGTATCTCGGCGAATTGGTTGAGTTCGGCGAAACCACCACTATTTTCACCTCGCCGACCGACCGCCGCACCCAGGACTACATCACCGGCCGCTTCGGCTAGCGGCGGGATCGCAAGCACACGATCCCGAAAAGGGGCGGCCGGTTTTCGGACAAGATCGTGCGTCATGGACAATTGACCGCAGGACAATGACAATGACCGAACATACGACCAAGGCATTCGACAGCGACCTGCAGGATCTCTCGCGCATGGTCGCCGAAATGGGCGGTCTGGCCGAGAAGCAGATCGCGGATTCGGTGGACGCGCTGGCCAAGCGCGACACCACGCTGGCGCAGCGGGTGACCGCGGCCGACACCAATATCGACAACCTGCAGCGCGAGATCGAGGAAAAGTCGGTGCTGACCATCGCGCGGCGCCAGCCGATGGCGGTCGACCTGCGCGATATCGTCGGCGCGCTGCGGCTCGCCAACGATCTGGAGCGCATCGGCGACCTCGCCAAGAACATCGCCAAGCGCGTCATCGCGCTCAACGGCGAGTTCCCGCCGCCCAAGCTGATCCGCGGCGTCGAGCACATGACCGACCTGGTGCTCGAGCAGCTCAAGACCGTGCTCGATGCTTACGGCCGCCGCGATCTCGTCAAGGCCATGGCGGTGTGGCGCGGCGACACCGAAATCGACGCGGTCTGCACCTCGGTGTTCCGCGAATTGCTCACCTATATGATGGAAGACCCGCGCAACATCACCTTCTGCATCCATTTGATGTTCTGCGCCAAGAACATCGAGCGCATGGGCGATCACGCCACCAATATTGCCGAGACCGTGCACTATATCATCGAGGGCCGGCCGATCGCCGACCAGCGGCCAAAGGGCGACACCACCACCATCGCCGCCTTGCGGGTCGGCGACAACCGGTAAGCAACGCCGATGAGCGCGCGCATTCTGATCGTCGAGGACGAGGAGCCGCTCACCATGCTGCTCCGCTACAATCTCGAGTCGGAAGGCTACGAGGTGGAAACCGCGGCGCGCGGCGACGATGCCGACACGCGGCTGAAGGAATCGACGCCGGACCTGGTGGTGCTCGACTGGATGCTGCCCGGTCTGTCCGGCATCGAACTGTGCCGCCGCCTGCGCGCGCGCCCGGAAACGAGGGCATTGCCGATCATCATGCTGACCGCGCGCGGCGAGGAGAGCGAGAAGGTGCGCGGGCTCGCCACCGGCGCCGACGACTACATCGTCAAGCCGTTCTCGGTGCCGGAACTCTTGGCGCGCGTGCGCGCGCTGTTGCGCCGCGCCGCGCCTGAGCGGGTGGCGTCGGTGCTGCAGATCGGCGACATCGAGCTCGACCGCGAGAAGAAACGCGTGGTGCGCAACGGCAGGCCGGTCAACCTCGGCCCGACCGAATACAGGTTGCTCGAATTCCTGATGGAACGTCCCGGCCGCGTGTTCTCGCGCGAGCAATTGCTCGACGGCGTCTGGGGCTCCGACATCTATATCGACGAGCGCACCGTCGACGTGCATGTCGGCCGCCTGCGCAAGGCGATCAACCGCGGTCATATGGCCGACCCGATCCGCACCGTGCGCGGCGCCGGCTACGCGCTCGACGACCGCTTCGGCGCCGTGAACTGACCGGTTTTCTGGACCAGCGTCACGCTGCCTGTATTGCCGCAAGTGCCGGAAACATCACGCCTTCTCGCGATTTCAAAAAACTTATCCCCGCCTGAAAAAGCGCTCGTATCATGCGCGCATCCTGTTTCGTTACCGAGGGGTGTCTGTACAGCATCTTCTGACATGAGACAGGGAGCGGTGGCCGGGGAATGACTTGGTGTCGGAGATGCGACATCAAGGCCCGGCGGTTGAAGCCGCAGACGTCCCGGCGCACCAGCCGTGCGCCACGGGCCCCCGTGATGGCGGGGTGTCGGCGACCGGTCACAGGTTCGCCGGCTCTGCCTGGGGTCCACAGCGGTGGAAAGGCGCTCCACCCCCGGAAGGGGCGGCGCCCGAAAGGTACATCCACCGGGGGCGATGCGGAGCAGACCTACAAACACCGCGCGCGGGACGCCATCGGACTTGGCGGACTTGCGGTTTACCCGTCGTAGCGCGCAAGCGCGAAGACGGGCCGGCTTCGACAAGCCTCGATATCGCGAGGTGTGTCGAGGCCCGTGGGTCCTCCGGGGCCCTTGGCGTCCCGCGCGCCCTCGGCATTTTGAGGGCGGCGGCGGAAGTGGGAATACGGCCTACCCGGGGCCGACCAAAGAATACGGGCGATGACGCATGCCTAGAATTCAGACCTCATCCTGAGGAGCCCGCCGAAGCTTTAGCGAAGGCGG
>Ga0335081_10016930_pt1 | contig 11808 bp, 6 predicted proteins | sample Lox_Sample_35_FD_206713 | JGI IMG/M metagenome (GOLD analysis project Ga0335081, IMG submission 206713) | Soil microbial communities from Loxahatchee National Wildlife Refuge, Florida, United States - Lox_Sample_3.5 | ecosystem: Environmental > Terrestrial > Soil > Wetlands | place: USA: Florida... | reverse complement strand
AAACCAAATCTGGATAAGGCGCGGGCGATTTTTCATGATCGAAGAGAGATCATGATGCAGCCCAACTGTGCGATCGTTTACACAGTCTCAAGTGCCCTGTTCTACAGCAAGGAATTCGATGCAATCCGCGATCAGGCGTTCTTTCTGCCGAACATTTATCTGCATCCACCGATGGAACCGGATACCCACCACGAGGAAGGGTATCAGACTCTAAGAAAATTCGTCCACATGCGAATGACTCCCGATCTGATTGAGGTCCCCGCATTAGAACTGGCGGTGACCTATAGCGGAGGCGTATTCCGTGAGCTGGCACGTATTATCCGCACCGCAATTGGCCGGGCCAGAAGAAGGAAGGCGGTCAGGCTGGATTGCACAGATATTGAGTGGGCCGCAACGGAAATTCGTAATGAGTATAGGCGCATCCTCGATAAGGAAGACATAAAGCTATTAAGAAAAGTTGGAGAAAACAACCATCTCGAATATAACGACCGGATGCGGCCTCTTCTGCAACTCCTTGCTCTGCTGGAATACAGGGACGGAGAGAATTGGTGCGACATCCATCCAGTCTTGAGGAAATTATTATATGACTGATTTCAGCACCAACACTGTACAGTTGGCTGAACCAACCTTCGAGGAACGTATAGAGATTCTTGGAAGGGAATTGGAGATGGCTGTTAAGTGGCAAAGGCCATGCATATTGCTGGTTGTGTACAGCTCAGAATATGCACGCAACGATGCCCAGGCCAAACTTGAAAAATATCTGATTGGCTTGAATCAAAAACTAGGTCATATCAGCATCAAGGATCAGGACGCAGTCAATATTTCCAATCTTCTAAGAGAATTCGCCGACCCTGCGCACACGGTTTTCTTTGTGGATGGCCTGCGCAAAGGGAACAGCAAGCAGGGCAATCTATATGCCCTGCTAAATTCTCAAAAAGATTTCTTCAAGGAAATGCAAATTCGGGTTATTTTCTGGCTAACCCAAAATCAAGCCATCGATTTTGCACATGATGCACCAGACTTATGGACGCAACGTCATTATCTGATCGAATTGTTTGAAGCGCTAAAAGCAGAGCAGTCATTGCAGAGGAATATCGAGTCCGTCTGGCTGGAATTTGAAGATTATACAGAAGCAATAGAAGAAGCAAATGCCAAGACCTCTTTATGCGATTCGCTTTTGAGCAACTACCTCGAAGAGGACGAAAGCATTTCAACGCATGCTAACTGGTTACTAAATTTTGGAATCCTATACTGGCGAAAAGGCGACTACGAAAGAGCCGACCGGCTATTGCGCGAAGCGCTGAAAAGCGCCAGCAAGATCCAAGATAATCGGTTTGAAGCAGAATGCTTTAATGCGATCGCTCTTGTCAAGACCAGCCTCGGAAGCATTCATGAAGCCACTGACGCTTACAAACAGGCAATCCAGCTTGCCCCCGATCAATTCTTCGCCTGGAACAATCTTGGGAATCTTTGCCTGAAAATCTTCCACAACGATGAAGCCATGATCGCTTTCCAAAAGGCAATTGCACGCAACCCCAAAGATCCAATCGGATGGAATGGATTGGGAAATGTATATTTCATAATGGGATATATCGAAGACGCGATTACCTCATATCGAAAAGCCATTTCATTCATGCCGACTTTTGCACAGCCGTGGAATGGTTTAGGCGATGTTTACTCAGCCGCGGGCCGTATAGATGAAGCCATCAAGGCTTATCGCAAAGCCATTGAATTAAACAGGGAGTATGTCACGCCATGGCTTCGCTTAGGCATTCTCTTCCTCAGGCAGGAGCGATATCGAGAGGCAATCAAAGCATACCAGAGCGCCTTAAGCTTGGATTCCAAAAACAGTGCAATTTGGAATGATCTTGGTTCCATTTACCTAAAATGCGAATCGTATGAGGAAGCCGCCGAGGTGTTTTCAAAGACCATTCAATTAAATCACGAGGATGGCTGGGCTCATCACAACCTTGCCCTTACCTACATTCATCAGGAAAAATATAGTGAGGCAGCGTCGCTATTCTTAAAAAGTGTTGATCTCTTTCGAGAAGAAAAAGATAAAGCCATGTCTTGGAATCAACTTGCGAACGTCTACCGCTTGCTTAACGACTATGACAACGCGATCGCCGCATACCAAATAGCTGATACGCTCGATCCAAAAACCCGTGCGCCCAGAAACAAAAACGCTCCGGACAAGCCAACCTCTATAGTGTCCTCCGACAAGCAGATTTCAAACCCAGAAACGGTTGCGAGCGAACCGACCAATATCCCATCCGGCCCGCAAAAAACGTTAAAGGATAATTCGATGCCTGATCCGGGAAATGAATTTTCCACAGCCGAGTCGGAACAGAAACTAATCGAGACGCCGCTATGGATCTTCGATCTGGTAAATGAAAAAGAGCTTAAGGATTCTTCAACAAAAAAAGATCAAGGGACTCTAAGTAAGAATCAGGAGCCATCTATGCCCGTCCTGGTTAGGCCCGAACAACTGAAAGCTAAAGGAGCCAAGATGTCAAACTTAAAATCTACAAATGAAACACATTCACAGAATCCCGCCTCAACAGGGAACCATACCTTAGAACCAAAGAGCCCTGAAGAGATCAAAGTTGCTAACGCAGATATGTGGAATGCCAAGGGAAACGCCCATTTCCAACGAGGAGAAATGGAACAGGCAATCCAGGCTTATAACAAAGCCATTCAGCTCGATACTTCATTCGGATGGCCCTATAGCAACCTGGCATTAACCTATCTCACCCAAGGTCAGTATGCTGAAGCGATCTTGCTCTATGAAAGAAGCCTCGAATTGCTGAGTTCAGATAAAGATAAGGCGGTATCTTGGAATGGGTTGGGCAACATATATCGTTGCATTAACGACTATGAAAATGCCGTTGCGGCATATCAAAAAGCCGCCGAATTGGATCCGGACACGGCCGGTATGCGCGAGGGTGCCAACAATCTCCAAGGCGATCAAAACATGAACAACTCCCAGACATGGAATGATCTTGGAGAAGCGTTTTTCAAGGCAGGGACCTATGATCGGGCAATTGACGCATTTTACAAGGCGATCGAATTAGGACCCGATAATGGCTGGCCTTACGCCAACCTTGCGCGGGTCTTGGTGTCTAGGAACCAATATGAAAATGCCATTGCTCTTTATCAGAAAAGCATCGGTCTGCTGAAGAACGATAAAGACAAGGCTGCCGTTTGGAACCGCCTCGGCAACGCGTATCGCAAACTTAATGACTATGATAACGCCATTAAGGCTTATCAAAAAGCCGTGATATTAGCCGACGAAGGCGTTGACCTGCTCACCCGAACGCGGTTCAGCTTATTGAGTAATTGTAATGTCGACTAGCAACTACAAGCACCCTTATGACCACGGAGGTAGAAAATGAACGACTATGAGTTTTGGAATGAATTAGGAAAGATCTTTAATGCGGTTGTTGCCTATCAAGAAAAAGCGGTTGAATTTAACAAACGATTTATCAACCCTTGGATTCGATTGGGTAACGTGTTCGATCAACGAGACCGGAATCAAGAAGAGCTATGCGCCTATGAGAAGGCACTCGAACTTGACCCGGCCAACGCGCAAAATTGGTATGAGCTTGGAAACCTCCGCTTTCGGACGAAAAACTATGACCAAGCGGTGGAGGCTTATAACAAATCCATCGAAATTGCACCTGAAGCGGGATGGTCATACAATAACTTGGCATTGACTCTGGTCAATCAGGGCAAATATTCAGAAGCACTGCCACTTTATCAAAAAGGCGTGGACCTGATTCAAGATGATAAGGACAAGGCGGTTGTGTGGAATCGCATCGGCAATGTATACCGCAAACTGAACTTATACGATCTTGCTGTGGAAGCCTTTCAGAAGGCGGATGAATTGGACGCGGAAAATGCCGGCTTCCGCGACGAGCTTGACGATGTGCCGGAAGGCGCCGCCCCATCGCAAAACAACAACGATCAAAACCACGAGCAAGATGTAAATCAGGAACAACCACCCACACAGAACCCTAGTCCGATTCAATTGATCCTCTCGGAGAGTCGGCTGGAGGAAGATGCGGTCTCCACTGAGAGCAGCGCTTCGCTTGATTCCGTGGCCTTGCCAGAGGCCGCGATAACAGTTACAGAGGTTCAGCCTTCTGTAGATGCAACCCAAGATGTAGAGCAGGAGATATCGGAATCTGCAATTGCCCAAGAAGATGCAGAAAGCGTAGAGCAGGTAGTAGATGATGAGGCCACCGAACCAGCAGAGGACTTGCCTCTTCCCCAGACGGATCAAGAATTAGCTGGCGAGGAACAGACGGCTCCGGTAGTTGTTCAGGAAATTAGTGAAACCTATACCGAGATTCCGGTAATTGCAAATGTTACAACCACTGAGACCACAGCAGTTATCGTGACAGCCGATCAGACGGATGATGAGTCAACTGTGCAATCAGAAGAAATTCTTAACGTAAGTACGAGACAGGCCTCCAACGTTGAAACGGTCCAGGTGTCAACCTTAAGCGCTGAAGAAATGAGCACGCAAGCATCAGAAGAACTAACGACTTCAGCCGCGGCGCAGCTGGAATCAAAAGAGGGTGCGGATGAATCTGCAGTCGCGGAAACCGACATTGAAATCGAAGACCAAGAAGCGAGCGATGACGCATTGACGGCAGATCAGTTGGCCTATGACGCATATCTGAAGGACAATGACGATCTCATTTTGAAAGTTGATGAGCAACCAGACGATTCAATGCCAGAGGCCCTGCACGAACCCGCGACCATGGTTGATCCCTCCGGCGAACTACAAATGGAAATGGATACGAAAAACGCCCATGTCTGGAATGAACTTGGAAATATCTATTTCAACACTGGCGCCTTTGACGATGCAACCGTCGCATACAGCAAAGCCATTCAACTGGATCGCTGGTTTGCCTGGCCATATAGTAATCTGGCTCTGACTTATGTGCAGAAAGGCCGTTTCACCGAGGCGATCCTTTTATATCAACGAAGTATCGAATTGTTCACCAGCGAAAAGGACAAGGCGGTTTCCTGGAATCGTTTAGGGAATGTCTATCGCCGCCTAAATAATTATGATGGCGCGATCTCAGCATATCAACGTGCCGATGAGCTTGACCCGGAAAATACCACGCTTTCGCTCCAGTCCCGCTTCAGCTTACTGGGAAATTATTCCATGGAGCAGATGCCAAGTAATGTCTCACAGACAGAGGAGTTATCATGAGCGAGCATGAACTTTGGAATGAACTAGGAAATCTGTATTTTATGTCGGGTGCCTATGAACAGGCTGTCCATGCCTACCTAAGATCAATTCAAATGGACAGCACCTACGGAAGGCCATACAGCAACCTGGCTATGACCTATGTACACCAGGGAAAATATGATGAGGCGGTGAAGTTATTTACGAGAAGCCTTGATTTGCTGGCGGACAACCGAGAAAAAGCTATATCTTGGAACCGGCTTGGAAAGGTATACCGGCAGCTAAAGGATTATCCGCAGGCAATCGCTGCCTTCCAATGCGCGGATGAGTTGGACCCGGAATGCAAAGAGGGCGACGAGGAACCAGGACAAATGCTTTACGCTTCCTCGGATCCATCTATCGTCTTTCAAGCAAATTCAACACAACTGCCGAAACTTGAAGAGGCGGTCGCCTCCGACCCAGATCAGACGCCAGCAACACCCATCCCTGAAATGGCAACGGCCGCTTGGATATTCTCTGATTCACATCAGCCTGAGGAGAATGCGTCCGTTGACCTTGAGACCACATCGTTGACGAACTGGTCGGACGTTGATCCCGATCACAAGGAAATTGATTGGTCTCCGGCATTTCCAAAGCATACTGAAATTTATCTCTCCAGTGCCGTTACCGAGGATTCCGAAAATGAATTTGCTGTTGTAGAAGAGGAACCGCTAGATCCCAGCCAAAAATTCGACGGGGATGAAACCCAAAAAGAATTTTTCGAGCCAAGTTCAATTGAACCGGCGAATATGCAACCGGCAGAGACTCAATCCCTTTTGTACTCGCCAGGAAAATGGGTTAATCCTTCTGATGCGGAACATCAGGCAAGCCGATACGCACAGGATGTAACCGTAGACGTAGAAGAGTTGCCTAGTACCTCATTTGTTCCAGTTGAGGAATACGAGCAGGAAGTAAACCAAACTCAAGAAGAGCCAGTGCAAGTCGAATCAAGGGACCAAGCTGCGGCAGTTAATTCGCAAGAGAATGCTGATCTTGAAGCGGAGATTGCAAAATATAAAAGAGTCGTCCAGATCAACGACCGCAATGCCTCCGCCTGGGATGCCCTAGGAACACTTTATAAATCCGCTGGCTTGTACGAAGAAGCCATTCAAGCACACCAGCAAGCAATTTCTATCGATACTACCAGAGCCTCCTTTCAACACCATTTGGGGCTAGCTTTCGCGGGAGCAGAACGAGATGAAGATGCGATTGCCGCTTTTCAAAAAGTGATTGAACTGGATCCAGATCACTATCTGGCACACGCCTCGTTAGGCGGATATTATCGAAAATTAGGATTGGAAGAACTCGCTCAAAAACACATAGGCAAAGCCATGAGATATATCTACGATAGCGAAAGCGAATATAACCGTGCGTGCTTGGAAGCGATCTGTGGCAATATAGATCAGGCCATTGATCTTCTCAGAACTGCTCTTGAGAAAAAACAAACTTACGTGGAATGGATCATTCATGATCCGGACCTTGACTTCATCCGAGACGACTCACGCTTCAAACAATTGATCTCAAGCTATACTCGGTAGAGAGATCCAAACACCGTTTCCTTATGCCAAGAGAGTATGGATATTGCGGCTTGAATAAAGATGGCAAGCGCGACAACGCTTCAAGACAAGGATGGCTGGCAAGGGAAGACAAGATTCTTTAAATAGAGAACCCTCCATTCCTTAATTGGGGAAACAGGGCTATAATATTAACTACATATAGTAATGTAATGGCCTCCCTGCTTTTGTAGGGAGGTCTCTCTTTCACAGCCCGAAAAGGAAACCTATGCTTTTGATTGGCTATATAGCTGGAAGTTTATATCTGCTCTGCATGATTGCCATGTCCCTTTACGGCCTAAATGCAATGGCAACGGCGATCCTTTTTATTCGTACGAAACGAAGCCTGAAGAAAGAACAATCCGCACCCGAACCTAAGGAATGGTTCAAAGTCACCATCCAACTTCCTGTTTTCAACGAGAAATATATGCTGGAGAGATTGTTATGGGCAGTGACCAAACTCGATTATCCGGCTGATCATCTTCAAATCCAAGTGCTAGACGACTCAACAGATGATACTGCCTTGCTCTCCGCTCGTCTCGTGGAAGAATATCGCGCGCGCGGATTCAACATTGAATGTATCTTCCGCACCGAACGAGGCGGCTACAAAGCCGGGGCATTGAAAAAAGGATTGGAGACGGCAACCGGCGAACTCATCGCAATCTTTGACGCTGATTTTATTCCCGCCCCAGACTGGTTGAAAAAAACCGTACCACAATTTCAGGATCCAAAACTGGGTTGCCTGCAAACTCGTTGGGGACATACCAATCGCGAATATAACCTGCTCACCCGAGGTCAGGCACTTGCCATGGATGCGCATTTTGTTGTGGAACAAACTGCCCGTTCACGCAGTTATCTGTTCATGAATTTCAACGGCTCGGCTGGCGTTTGGCGTCGTTCCTGCATTGAAGACGCAGGCGGCTGGCAATCGGATACTCTAACCGAGGACCTCGACCTAAGTTTTCGCGCCCAATTGCGCGGTTGGAAGATGGGATTCTTGCCCGATGTGGTGGTTCCGGCCGAATTGCCCGCTTCTGTGGAAGCGCTAAAAAAACAGCAATTTCGCTGGGCAAAAGGCAGCATTCAAGTCACGCGAAAAACCATAAAGCACCTCTTCGGTCAACCGAATATAGCTTGGTATAAACGCATCAGCGGTTTATTACAATTAACTGCTTATATAGTTCATCCGTTAATGATTGTTATGCTCTTTCTAACATTGCCTGTGGGACTCTTTGCGCCTCGCTTTTTCACATACTTTCCCATTTCACTGCTTGCAACCTTCGGGCCGCCTATGCTTTACGCATTAGCTGGCGCGCGGGAAACTCCATCCTTAGCGGGACGGCTTAAGATCCTGCCAGTCATTACGATCATCGGGTTTGGCATTTCACTCAACTCTGCGATTGCAATCCTTGAAGCGTTGATTGGCAAAGGCGGAACGTTCGTCCGGACGCCGAAATTGAATCTGACCAACAATCCAAACTCAAGCGGACAGATTGACCGCGGCTACCTACAACCCATCAGCCCCATTGTGTGGGGTGAAATGGGTCTGAGTTTATATGCCTTGCTGACCATTGCGCTTCTCCAACCTCGTTTGGGATGGGTTATCGTTCCGTGGCTGGGAGTCTACTGGCTTGGATATGTTTATATTGCCAGCCTCAACCTTTATCAACATTGGCAGGCTCAATATTCCGGTCCCTCATTTGCGATCAACGAACAAGCATAAAATCAAGAGCCTCGACGAAATCGTCGAGGCTCTTGATTCTTCAAACTGTCGCTGCCTGACCGTAAAGCTGCTGCTTCACGTTAATGACGCGCTTACGCAAATCAGCTTTGGTCTCGATCTCAGTTGCGATTTTTTGAATGGCATACATCACCGTGGTATGATCGCGTCCTCCGAGCACTTCGCCGATCATTGGTAAAGAGGCGTCCGTTTCTTTTCTCATAAGATACATAGCGACCTGCCGCGGTTCGGCTATTTTCTGTGTGCGATCGCGTCCAAGCAAAGCTTCAACGCTGGTTTGCCATTCACGTGCAACCAATTCAATGATCTTCTCAGGAAGGATGTTCTGACGCTGAGGCAGAAGATCAACGAGCGCCATCTCGACCAATTGCGGGGTCAAGGAGGAACCGCTCAAATCCGCAAAAGCAAGGATCCGATTCAGAGCTCCTTCCAATTCACGGATATTTGACTCAACGCGTCGGGCAACGGTCTCCAAAATCTCATCCGAGATGAAGCGGCCGGTGCGTTCCGCCTTGGCGCGCAATATGGCGAGGCGGGTTTCCAAGTCGGGAGGCTGAATATCCGCCGCCAAGCCCCATTCGAAGCGCGAGCGCAAGCGCTCTTCCAGAGTCACAAGCGCTTTCGGCGGTCGGTCAGAAGAAACGATGATTTGTTTATCCTGACCATGAAGTGTATTGAACGTGTGAAAGAATTCTTCCTGCGTGCTTTCCTTACCCGCGATGAATTGTATGTCGTCCACAAGCAGAACATCTATCGAGCGATATTTTTCACGAAAAGCCTGAGTGGTATGAGTGCGGATGGCGTTGATCATGTCATTCGTGAATTCTTCCGATGAAACGTACAAGGCGCTTAGTCCACGCGCATGGCATGCATTGCCTATCGCGTGAAGCAAATGTGTTTTTCCGAGACCCACGCCTCCGTAGAGGAAAAGCGGATTGTAGGCGCGTGCGGGTTTCTCGGCAACCGCCATGCAAGCCGCATGCGCCAAGCGATTGCCTGCGCCCACCACAAATGTTTCGAACGTATAACGCGGATTGAGCGTGGAGTTGCGCGCCGGCGGCTCATCCGCATCCACGCCGACATTTCCAGCGGCTCCGGTTTCGGATGATTCCATCTTATCTTCTTTCGTTACCACAAAGTCTACAGAGGCATTCGAATTGAGAATTCCAACCAACAAACGGCCTACCGTGCTTGCCAGACGATTCTCGAGCCAATCCCGCGCATAGGCATTCTGCACACCGACGGTTAAGACGCCGTTTTCATAAGACAACGGCTGGGTATCGCGCACCCAAGTATCGAAAGATGCTTTGGGCATCTCCATTTGTAATTGTCCGAGCACAGACTGCCATGCTTGTTCAGGGTTCATAAATCAATCCTCGAGTTGGAATTGAGGGTACATTGAACCAACCCGCCATCCATCCGCGGCTCAGTGAGATAAAAATACTTCAGTTGGATCAAACTAACTTTCAGGGACTCCAGATGTGTAAGGGCTTCACATCCTATCGTTCAGCGTGAATACATTCTAGCAGAAAAGTCTTTCATATAACAACACTTTTCGCCTACGCTTAGTTAAAAACATTTCCTTTTTTAAGGTTGAACAATGTTAAAAGATTTTCGCGCGAAGAAAATCATAAAACTGAAACCGTCACATAAAACCATCTGTAATCAGAACAAGCGTTTCAGCCAACTGCATACTTTGGGTATTTTCGACCCCCAGATATGGGCATTAAAGGCTATGCAAGCACTAGATACGCATTTATGGTTATTTATATTTAATTGCATGTTAAAGAAACGCGCCGGAAAAAAACTTTTGTTCGCGTTGACTGAATATCGCATTCACGTGATTCAAATGTTAAAGAATCGCCGATTCAAATTTTTATTGACGCGCGCGGCGCGGAACCCATGCAAGAACGGTCGTACCATCACCGATAACCGATGTGATATCCACTTCTCCGCCCACAGATCGCGCACGCGTTTGCATATTGGATAACCCATGACCAATCGTCATCGCCATTTTTTCCAAGTCAAAGCCATTACCATCATCATGGATCTCCATCATCAAACGATCAGATGTGGTCCACACATTGATATTCACTCGTTTTGCGCCTGAATGTTTAGCCGCATTTGCCAACGTCTCCTGGCAAATATGAAATAAGGCCAATGAATTCGTCTGAGGCAGGTAATCCAGCCCGTCTTTCGGACCGTTCAAGGAGACTTCTGCAAAGGTATGGGCGCGATACTCGGTCACCAATCGTTTCAAACCATCCATTAAGCCGTCATTCCCCAATTGACGTGGGCGCAGATCCAAAATATAAGCGCGAATATCTCGAATGGCTTGATTCAAACCGTCAATAGACTCTTTGATGCGCACTTTGGCGAGGCTGGAATCATCGTCAAGTGTGTGCAAAGCATTATCCAGCGAAAGCCCAACGCCATAAATGGACTGAATAATGCCATCATGCAAATCCATTCCGATGCGATCACGCTCTTCCAACACCGCTAAACGCCGCGCATTTTGATGAAGACGCGCGTTTTCAATCGCCAAACCAGCCCATGTAGCCACACCGTCCAAGAACTTCAGGCTTTCTTCATCGAAAGGCTCATTGCTGCGCGTCGCGATGCTCATCACACCAACTAAATTCAAAGCTGCCTTGAGCGGAAAATCCGCAATTTGACGGAACCCCGCTTTCACCACGGATTGACGCAAATAACGCGACTCCTCCGCTAAATCGTTCACAATCATGCGTTGACCCGTTTCCGCAACCAAACCGACAATTCCCTCACCCACTTCGAAGCGGTTCCGAATCCAGAATGCTTCTGCCGCCTGCCCACGATGCAAAACCATGCGCAGCGTCTTTTTATCATCCTCCAGCAGGAAGATTTCGCCGGCATCCACTTTCATATATGCCATCACGACTGCCAGGGTTTTGTTCAATATTTCATCGAGTTCCAGTGACGAGGTCAAAGCCGTAGCGAATTGATTGACTAAAGTCAAATCTTCGCTGCGGCGAGTCAGCGCGGCATCGCGCTCTTGCATCTGCTGCACCTGCCGCGCATTCTGGATGGCGGCCGCGGCATAAGCCGCCAGCATTTGGATGATCTTTTCGTCGTCCGCGGTGAATTCCGCGGCATCAATTTTATCGGTCAGATAAATCTGTCCCAACTGACGATCACTCGTGCGGATGGGAACGCCGAGAAAGGAAGTCATATACGGATGGTTGGATGGAAAACCAACAGAACGCGAATCCTTCCCAATGTTCGGCACACGGATG
>Ga0335081_10016929_pt1 | contig 11810 bp, 6 predicted proteins | sample Lox_Sample_35_FD_206713 | JGI IMG/M metagenome (GOLD analysis project Ga0335081, IMG submission 206713) | Soil microbial communities from Loxahatchee National Wildlife Refuge, Florida, United States - Lox_Sample_3.5 | ecosystem: Environmental > Terrestrial > Soil > Wetlands | place: USA: Florida... | reverse complement strand
AGCGGATGCACCTTCTCGACCATGGCGCAGCCATAGAACCACATCAGCAGGAACAGAGTCTTGCCGACGCTGATCCGGGTCGCGGCGGCGCGGCGCAGCAGCGTCTCGATATGGTCGGGCGAATAGAAAGTCTCCCAGGCGCGCTGATAAATCGCTTCCCATTGCGGCTTCGACATCGCCGGATGCGCGGTCAGCACATGCTCGAGATCGTATTTGTTGAGGTCGGGATCCATCGCCACGCCCGCCTTGAAGAGCTTCTGATGGTCCTCGGAGCCGGGCAAGGGCGTGAGGCAAAAGAATTCGAGCAAATCGAGCGGCAGCTCGCGCTTGATGATCTCGATGTCGCGCAGCAGCGATTCCGGCGTGTCGCTTGGAAATCCCAGGATATAGCCGGCATAGGTGGTGGCGCCGACCGCTTTCCAGTCGAGCAGCATCTTGCGGTATTCGGTGATGCGGTTCTGCTTCTTCTTCGCCGCGAGGAGACTCTCGGGGTTGATGCTCTCGAGGCCGATGAAGACGCGCGCCACGCCGGCGCGCCCCGCCTTCTCGATGAAGCGCGGAATCCGATGACAGAGCGTGTCGACCTGGATGACGAATTTGATGTCCATCCCTTCGCCTTCGCGAAGCTGGATGATGCGGTCGAAGATCTCTTCCCAATCCTTGTTGCGGGCGAAATTGTCATCGGTGATGAAGAAGCGGTTGACGCCTTGTGCCACGTTGCGGCGGATGATCTCTTCGATATCGTCGGCCGAGCGCCGCCGCGATTTCCGCCCTTGCACATTGATGATGGTGCAAAAGGAGCACTGGAAGGGACAGCCGCGCCCGGCATCGAAGCTCGTCAGATGCCCGGTGGTGCGCTGGATACGCTGGACCGGGAGGATCGGCACCGGCGTGCCTTCGAGGCTCGGCAGATCGTCCATGTGATTGTAGAGCGGCTTCAGCGCGCCCGCCCACGCGTCTCGCAGCACCTCGTCGAGCCGGCCCTCGGCCTCGCCGGCAAAGAGCGAGATGCCGAGATTTTGCGCCTCGACGAGCTCGGGCTGGAGCCCCGGCAGCATCGCGATCGTGCCAGAGACATGGAATCCGCCGATGCAGACCTGCGTGCCGCACGCCCTAAGCCGCCGCGCGATATCCATCGCCCGCGGGAATTGGTTCGACTGCACGCCGACGAGCCCGACCATTCCTTGGTCGGCGGCGGCGATCTTCTTGGCGATGCGCTCCGGCCGGATGCGCGTGTTGGTCTCGTCATACGCGGTGATGACGATGTCGACGTCATCACCCAGCACGCGCCGCTCGGCGCTATCGATCGCGAGCCCGTAAAGCGCCGCCAAGGTGTTCGACGGGATCGCCGAGCGCAGCCATTGGATGACATAGCCATCATCGTCGTAATGCGACGGCTTGATCAGGACCAGAGCGAAACTCTTGCGCGCAGCGGCCATGGGCTATTCTTCGGCATGGGGCGCCGGTTCGTCAACAAGTACGGAATGCCGGCATTGCGAGCTTCGAAGGAGCGAAGCAATCCGGTGAGCCAGGTGGGGACGGATCTCTGGATCGCCACGACCGCTGCGCGGCCTCGCGATGACACGGATTATGTCTTAAGCCCGCTTAAGCTTCTTACCCTCGCCGCTCCGCGCCAGATAGGAGCGCAGATAGTCGCCCGTATAGCTGCCCTTGGTCGCGGCGATCTGCTCGGGCGTGCCGGAAGCGACGATCCGCCCGCCGCCAGAGCCGCCTTCGGGACCGAGATCGATGATCCAATCGGCGGTCTTGATGACTTCGAGATTGTGCTCGATGACGAGCACCGTGTTGCCCTGGTCAACGAGGGCGTGGAGCACGTCCAAGAGCTTCTTCACATCCTCGAAATGGAGGCCGGTCGTGGGCTCGTCGAGGATGTAGAGGGTGCGGCCGGTCGCGCGGCGCGACAGCTCTTTCGCCAGCTTCACGCGTTGCGCTTCGCCGCCCGAAAGCGTGGTCGCGGGCTGGCCGACATGGATATAGCCGAGGCCGACGCGCTCCAAGGTCACCAGCTTGTCGCGGATCGCCGGCACGGCACGGAAGAATTCGGCGCCTTCCTCGACCGTCATGTCGAGTACATCGGCGATGCTCTTGCCCTTGAAGGTGACTTCGAGGGTCTCGCGATTGTAGCGCTTGCCGTGGCAAACATCGCATTGCACGAAGACATCGGGCAGGAAATGCATCTCGATCTGCAACACGCCATCGCCTTCGCAAGCCTCGCAACGCCCACCTTTCACATTGAAAGAGAAGCGCCCCGGCCCATAGCCGCGCGCTTTCGCCTCGGGGAGGCCGGCGAACCAGTCGCGCATCGGGGTGAAGGCGCCGGTATAGGTCGCGGGATTGGAGCGGGGCGTGCGGCCAATCGGCGATTGATCGATATCGACGATCTTGTCGAGATGCTCGGCGCCTTCGATCCGCTCATGGGGGCCGGGATGCTCATGCGCACCGTTGAGCCGGCGCGCCAACGCCTTGTAGAGCGTGTCGATCACCAGCGAGGATTTGCCGCCGCCCGAGACGCCAGTCACGCAGGTGAAGGTGCCGATCGGGAATTCGGCGGTAACGTTCCTGAGATTATTGGCGCGTGCCCCGACGATGCGGAGCTTCTGGCCGAGCGCGCCGGGACGGCGCTCTTCCGGCAGGTCGATGCGGCGCCGGCCGGTCAGATACTGGGCGGTAATGCTCTCGGGCGAGGCCATCACCTCGGCCGGCTTGCCGGAAGCGATGATACGGCCGCCATGGATGCCCGCGGCCGGGCCGATATCGATGAGGTAATCGGCGCTGCGGATCGCCTCCTCGTCATGCTCGACCACGATCACCGTGTTGCCGAGATCGCGCAGCCGCTTCAAGGTTGAGAGCAGCCGGTCATTGTCGCGCTGATGAAGGCCGATCGAAGGCTCATCCAGCACATAGAGCACGCCGGTGAGGCCCGAGCCGATCTGCGATGCCAGGCGGATGCGCTGGCTCTCGCCGCCCGACAAGGTTCCCGAGGCGCGCGAGAGCGTCAGATATTCGAGCCCGACATTGCGCAAGAAGCCCAGCCGCTCGTTGATCTCTTTCAAAATGCGCTGCGCGATGTCGTGCTGCTTCGGCGTCAAATGCTGGTCGAGCGCCTTGAACCATTCGCCCGCATCGAGGATCGAGAAATCGCAGACCTGGCTGATATCGAGCTGGTTGATCTTGACCGCGAGCGCCTCGGGCTTGAGGCGCTTGCCGTGGCACACTTCGCATTCGCGCGTGTTCTGGTAGCGGCCGAGCTCTTCCTTGAGCCAGGCGCTGTCGGTCTCTTTGAAGCGCCGCTCCATATTGGGGATGACGCCTTCGAAGGGCCGCGTCGTCGTATAGCTCTTCTGGCCATCGTCGTAGCGCATGGTGATGGGTGCATCGCCCGAGCCGAACAGGATGGTCTTCTTGACCTTGTCCTGCAGCTCTTGCCACGGTGTGCGGACGCTGACCTTGAAATGGCGCGCGAGGCTGTCGAGGGTTTGCTGGTAATATTGCGAGGAGGAGCCGGCCCAGGGCGCGATCACGCCCTCGCTCAAGCTCTTGCGCTCATCGGCGACGACCAGATCCGGATCGAAGAACAGCTTGGTGCCGAGCCCGTCGCATTCGGGGCAGGCGCCGTGCGGGTTGTTGAACGAGAAGAGCCGCGGCTCGATCTCGGGGATGGTGAAGCCCGACACCGGACAGGCGAATTTCGCCGAGAAGATCGTGCGCTCGCCGCCATCGGCATTCTCGGCGATGGCGATGCCGTCGGCCAATTTCAGCGCCGTCTCGAGCGAATCGGCGACGCGGTTGCCGAGCCCTTCGCGCACCACGACACGGTCGACCACCACCTCGATATCGTGCTTCAGCTTCTTGTCGAGCGCCGGCGTCTCGTCGATCTCATACATCTTGCCGTCGATTTTGACGCGCTGAAAGCCGCGCTTTTGCAACTCGGCGAGCTCTTTGCGGTACTCGCCCTTGCGCCCGCGCACGAAGGGCGCGAGCAACAGAAGCCGCGTCCCTACCGGCATCGCCAAAATACGGTCGACCATCTGCGAGACGGTCTGGCTCTCGATCGGCAAGCCGGTCGCGGGCGAGTAGGGGATGCCGATGCGCGCATAGAGCAAGCGCAGATAATCGTAGATCTCGGTGACCGTGCCGACGGTCGAGCGCGGATTCTTCGAGGTCGTCTTCTGCTCGATCGAGATCGCGGGCGAAAGCCCCTCGATCAGGTCGACATCGGGCTTCTGCATCAGCTCGAGGAACTGGCGCGCATAGGCCGAAAGGCTCTCGACATAGCGGCGCTGGCCTTCGGCGTAGATGGTGTCGAAAGCAAGCGAGGATTTGCCCGATCCGGACAGCCCGGTGATAACCACCAGGGCGTCGCGCGGCATATCCACATCGACGTTTTTGAGATTGTGTTCGCGGGCGCCGCGAACGCGGATGTATTGCATTAAGAAACCATAGCGGCGGTCTAACCCCTTGGCAATGTTCCTATTCCGTTCTAGGATGTTAACCGCGTCGGGGGCGCTAAACTGCCGCCCCCGCCAACCCCTGGAGGAGAGAGCCCATGGCCGGCAGCGTCAACAAAGTCATCCTCGTCGGCAATGTCGGGCGCGACCCCGAAATCCGCTCGACCCAGGACGGGCTCAGGATCGCCAATTTGTCGCTCGCCACCTCGGAGAGCTGGCGCGACAAGGCGACCGGCGAGCGCAAAGAGAAGACCGAGTGGCACCGCGTTGCCGTCTTCAATGAGCGCCTCGTCGATGTGATCGAGAAATATGTAAAGAAGGGCGCCAAGCTCTATATCGAGGGCGCGTTGCAGACGCGCAAATGGACCGACAATTCGGGCCAGGAGCGCTACACCACCGAGGTCGTGCTGCAACGCTTCCGCGGCGAGCTGACGATGCTCGATGGGCGTGGCGGCGGTGGGGGCGAAGGCTATGCCGTCGAAACGCAAGACGCAGATACGCCGCGTTCCTTCGAGAAGAGCGGCGCCGCGCCGCGCGGCCGGGGGCCCTCGGCGCAGGAATTGGACGACGAGATTCCGTTCTGACGGGCGCCGAAGCGGTTCAGTCGCCGGGACCGCGTGTTTGGCGCGCTTCCTGGCCGAAGGATGAAAGCGCGACGTATTTCTCGGGCAGCTTTATTTCACCGCGCGCGAGGCGCGCTTTCTGATAACGGAAGCTCAGCGCGGTTTGCGCAAAGAGGTGCTCGCCGGCGATCAGCCCGGCGCGCGCCGGGCGTTCCGGAGTGACGAAGCGCGCCAAGGGTGCCACCCGCGTGTGGTAATCGACCGAAAAGAACAAGGGAAAGGAAAACCTGTCCTCTGCGACCGGCCGGACGCGATGCGAGGTGGCGGCGAATTCCCCATTGGTCCAGATTTCCAACATGTCGCCGATATTGATGAGCAGGGCGCCCGGGATCGGCGGCGCCTCGACCCATTGGCCCGCGCTGTTCAACACTTCGAGGCCGCGCGCGGTCGAGTGGAGCAGGGTCAGGCATTCATAGTCGGTATGTGCCCCGATCCCCATGGCATTACCGGCATCGGGATTGAACGGATAGTGGATGAGGCGCAGCTGGCTCGGCGGCTTCTTGAGGTAAGGGTCGAAGAAATCCGGCGCCTCGCCCAGCGCGAGCGCGAAGCCCCGCATCAGCGCGCGTCCGACCGCGAAGACCGCGTGGTAATAGGCCATGACTTGATCGCGGAAGCCGACAATCGGCGGCCATGGATTGGGGCCCAAAAGCGGATTGCCGGCGCGGTAGTCGGGATCATCCGCCAGCAGGTCGAGCGATAGATCGAACGCCTCTTTCCGGTCTTTCGTCCCGGCGGCGAAGACCTCCTCGCCTTCCGGGACATAGCCGCGGTGATTGCGGGAATGCCCGATATAGACGGTCATCTTGTCTTCGAGCGGGAGGGCGAAGAAATTCCTCGCCGCCGCCAACAGCGCGGCGAAGCGGGCAGGCGGGATACCGTGCCCGGTGATGTAGCAAAACCCGACCGCGCGCGCCGCTCGGCCAAGTCTCTCTGCTTTCCCTCTGTTGCTCAGCCCGCCCGAGGACCAGAGCCGAGATGTCGACCACCGGCAGCTTGGTGAATGGGTCAGAGCTCATGAGCCGATTTTCCTTCCTCTGCGGGCGCCGCTCACTACGCGCGATCGTCCGCTGCAAACCAGCGGTCGAAAGGCGCGGAGCCCGCACAAGCCGATATTTCCCATGCCCGCCGCATCGCATCGCCATCGGGCGCGATATCGTCGATCACCAGCCTCGCGCCGGATAAATCGAGACCGAGCGCGCCCTCGATTCGCGGCGCCAAGCAGCGTCCTTCGCAAAAGGGCAGCGTCGAATGCTCGATCTTCCAGCAGCCTTTGGCAACGCGGCCAAAAGAGATCTCGCAATCGACGAGATCCTGCGCATCGGCAATCGAACCTGCCGCGTCGACCAATTGCCGGAGAGTGGTCTTGGGAGGAAGCCGCGCGACGCGGCTCCTTGCATAGGCGAAAATTTCGCCGCTGGCGATCAGGCAGCCGATCGGCGGAGCGCTCTCGCTGCCGAGCCGGAGCACCATCGTCGCTTCATCCGGCTGCGATCCTCGAAGCCAATGCTCGACATAAGGAAGATCGACGCCGCGCTCGATCAGCATCCCCCCCCTCGGCGAACGCCAAGCTTCCCCGATCGGCGATACCGGTCTCCGGCTGGTAGTCGAATACGCGATGCCAATGCCCGATCGCGTGGGCAGTGTCGAGATGGCCGAAGAATCCCTCTTGCTGCGACAAGAAGCGGAGCATCTCCCAATCGAGGTCGCGCAGGCACGACGCCTTTTCGCGATCCGGCCGCCCGGGCGGAATGCGCAAATCGGCGAAATGCCGAGAGCCTTGCACCCACATGACGGCGCTCGCAGTGTCGCTGCGCCCGTCCGGCCAGGCGAGCAGCACGCGCCGCCAAACTCCTGCGAGATCTTCGAGACCAACCGTGCTCATGTCCCCAATCGGCAGATCCGATGTTTGGTGGCCGTTTCATGACCAACCCGTGCAATCGGCGTGCCGCTTTCCGTGCCGCCTCATGCGGGAGCTTCGCTCGGGAGGAACCGATGCCCGATAAATGGGGAGAGGATCGTCCCACTGCACCCGGAGAGGCGGCGAAGGACCCGCGGCCGAATCAATGACGACGCGTCGAAGCGCGGGGCAATTGCGCCATCCTGAGGTTTGTGCGCTATAATGACGCGCATGCCCCGTTCACGGGGCCTATGGGGTTTTCCGAAGGGAGGGAGCGATGTCGAAGCGCAAGGTTGCGGCTGCCGTGGGCCGTCGTGGTTTCTTGAAGGGTGCGGCTCTGGCCGGTGCGGCGACCACGATCGCGACACCGCTCCAAGCCGTTGCGCAGCCGCAGCCGCCGAAGCGCGGAAAGATGCCGCAAGGCCTCTCGGCCAAGCAGATCGCCGCCGAAAGCGAGGCGCTGCCGCAAGGCGCAGAGCATTTCGTCAATCAGACCAGCGGTTCCGATTTCATGGTCGACGCGGTCAAGACGCTCGGCATCGAATATGTCGCCGGCATGCCCAGCTCGAGCTTCCGCGGCATCCAGGAATCCTTCATCAATTACGGCAAGAACACCGCGCCCGAATGGCTGACCTGCCTGCACGAGGAAATCTCGGTGGCGATGTCGCATGGCTATGCCAAGGTCGAAGGCAAGCCGATGCTCAATCCGTGCCACGCCACGGTCGGCCTGCAGCATGCGACGATGGCGATCTACAACGCCTTTGCCGACCGCGTGCCGGTCTTCGTCATGACCGCGAACATCGCGGACGCGACCGAGCGGCGCCCCGGCGTCGAGGTCGATCATACGGTCCAGGACGGCGCGATCATCGTCCGCGACTATACCAAATGGGATGACTATCCCGGCTCGCTGCAGCATTTCGGCGAATCGACAATTCGCGCCTACCAGATCGCAATGACGCCGCCGATGGGTCCGGTGCTGCTGGTCGCCGATAGCGAGATGCAGGAAAACCCGATCCCGGAAGAGGCCAAGCTCAAGATTCCGAAGCTGCCGCGCTTCGCGGCGGCGCAAGGCGATGCCGGCGCTGTCACCGAGCTGGCGAAGATGCTGGTGGGGGCCGAGAATCCGGTGATCATGGCCGATCGCGGCGTACCCGGCCCGAACGGCGTGCTGAAGCCGCTCATCGAGCTCGCCGAGTTGCTGCAATGCTCGATCGTCGATATCGGTGCGCGCACCAACTTCCCCACCATGCATCCGCTCAACCAAAGCGACCGTCGGGCCGGAGTGCTGGCGCAGGCAGATCTGGTCGTCGGCCTCGACATGACCGATTTCTGGGGCGTGACCAACGGCTATCGCGACCAGCTGCATCGCAGCTCGCGGCCCCTACTGAAGCCGGGTACGAAAACCGTTTCGGTCACCTCGACCGGCCAGTTCATCAAGTCCAACTACCAGAACTTCCAGCGCTTCACCGAGGTCGGGATGGAGATCAGCGGCGACGGCGCCGCGACCTTGCCCTTCCTGATCGAGGCGGTGAAGAAGCAGATCACGGGCGACAACAAGAACGCCTTCGAGGGCCGCGGCAAGAAGCTCGGCGAGGCCCGCAAGGCGGCCTATGAACGGGCGCGGGAAGAAGCCGCTTCAGGCTGGGACGTCACGCCGATCGGCACGGCGCGGATGATGATGGAGCTCTACGCCCAGATCAAAAACGAGGACTGGTCGCTGGTCGTCGGCACGCAGCCGGCGGGCTACTGGTCGCGCAAGCTGTGGAAGGGCGACAAGCACTACAGCTTCCTCGGCGATTCCGGTGCCTTCGGCGTCGGCTATGGCGGCGGCGGCGCGGTCGGCTCGGCGCTGGCCAATCGCAAATACGGCCGCCTCTCGGTCGCGGTGATCGGCGACGGCGATCTGATGGTGTCGCCCGGCTCGCTCTGGACCGCCGCCCACCACAAGATCCCGATCATGATGGTGGTGCACAACAACCGCTACTACTTCCAGGAAGTGATGCACCTTCAGACCATGGCCAACCGCCATATGCGCGATCCGCATACGGCGCATATCGGCACGGAGATCGCCCATCCGAACATCGACTACGCCAAGATGGCACAGAGCTACGGCGTGCATGGTTTCACTGTGACCGATCCGGCGAAGCTCGCCGGCGTGTTTCAGCAAGCCGTCGCCGTCGCCAAGGGCGGCGAGCCGGTGCTGGTCGACGTCGTATCGCAAGGTCGGTGAGGCAGAACATCATGAACTTTGGTGGCGTTATCGCTGCGACGGCGCTTGTCTTCGCTTTCGCGGCCGCAGCCTCGGCCCAGGACAATGCGCCTTCAGGGAATGCAAAAGCCGGCCAGCAGACCTACAAGGCGGTCGGCTGTTGGGAATGTCACGGCACGGCGGGGCAAGGCGGGGCCGTTACCGGCCCGCGCCTTGCGCCGATGAAGCTGCCTTATGCGGCCTTCATGCAGCAGATCCGCGTGCCGCAGAATGCGATGCCGCCCTATGAGCCGAAGGTCCTCTCCAACGCAGACGTCGCGAATATCTACGCCTTTCTCAAATCCGCGCCGGCGCCGAAATCGGCCAAAGAGATTCCGCTTCTGAGCAACGATTAGCGGGTCTCGGTTTTCGATGCGACGCCGCGGGCGCATCCGCTGCCCGCGGCGACTCGTTTTGCGTATTTTGCGGCGCAAAAGACGACGCGCGATTCAGGCCGTCCAATGGCCCAGCCGTGATCTCAATTATAACATCAAAATAACGTCATAATTCGCTGATTTTTAAAGAATAAAAATATGCACTTTCGGCCCGATCGAACCCTTGCGGCGAGGCGGGGGCCGATTGTTGAACAGCGCAAAATCCGCTAAGGTTTTTTGACAATTTTTGCCGGCGCCTTGGCCGGCGTTCCCGTGGTTTTCGCCAGCATCCCGGACGGAAATTTTGGCTGATACTCCTGCGCCTCCGCCGCCGCTCGATATTACGCCCGTAGCGATCGAAGAGGAGATGAAGCGCTCCTATCTCGATTACGCGATGAGCGTGATCGTGGCACGGGCGTTGCCCGATGTGCGCGACGGGTTGAAGCCGGTGCATCGCCGCATCCTCTTTGCGATGAAGCAGGCGGGCTACGACTGGAACCGCTCCTATCGCAAATCGGCCACCAGCGTCGGCGAGGTGATGGGCAATTTCCACCCCCATGGTGACGCGCCGATCTACGAGGCGCTCGTCCGCATGGCGCAGGATTTTTCCATGCGTCTGCCGCTGATCGACGGGCAGGGCAATTTCGGTTCGATGGATGGCGATCCGCCGGCGGCGATGCGCTACACCGAGGCGCGGCTGTCGCGCGCCGCCGACGCACTGCTCGACGATATCGACAAGGAGACCGTCGATCTCCAGCCCAATTTCGACGGACGCCGCGAAGAGCCGAAGGTCCTGCCGGCGCGGTTCCCGAATCTGCTCGTCAATGGCGGCTCCGGCATCGCGGTCGGCATGGCGACCAACATCCCGACCCACAATCTCGGCGAGGTGGTCGATGCCTGCATCGCCTATATCGACAATCGCAACATCACCATCGAAGAGCTGATGGAGCTTGTCCCTGGCCCCGATTTTCCGACCGGCGGGATCATCCTCGGCAAGGCCGGCATTCACGCCGCCTACGCGCTCGGCCGCGGCTCGGTCGTGATGCGCGGACGGTGCGAGGTCGAGGAGATCCGCAAGGATCGCGAGGCGATCGTCGTCACCGAGATTCCCTTCCAGGTCAACAAGGCGCGGATGATTGAGCGCATCGCCGAGCTGGTTCAGGACAAGACCATCGAGGGCATCGCCGATCTGCGGGACGAGAGCGATCGCGATGGCGTGCGCGTCGTCGTCGAGCTGAAGCGCGATGCCATGGCGGATGTCGTCCTCAATCAGCTCTATCGCTACACGCCGCTGCAAACCAGCTTCGGCGTCAACATGCTGGCGCTCGATGGCGGCCGGCCGCTGGTGCTGAATCTGCGCGATATCATCCGCGCCTTTGTCGAGTTCCGCGAAGAGGTCGTTACCCGGCGCACCACCTTTCTGTTGCGCAAGGCGCGCGAGCGCGCGCACACCCTGCTCGGCTTGGCGATCGCGGTCGCGAATATCGACGCGATGATCGCGCTCATTCGCGCCGCACCCGATCCGGCCATCGCCCGCGCCGAGATGATGGCACGCACCTGGCCGGCCGAGGACGTGCTGCCGCTTATCGCCATGATCGAAGAGGCGGGGCGGGGCGGGGCGGGACCCGACGGCACCTACCGCCTCTCCGAGGAGCAGGCCAAGGGCATTCTCGATCTGCGCCTCCAGCGCCTGACGGCGCTCGAGCGCGACAAGATCGCCGAGGAGCTCGACGGCATCGTCAAGGAGATCAAGGGCTATCTCGAGATCCTCGGCTCGCGCGCGCGCCTCCTCGACGTGGTTCGCCAGGAGCTGCGCGAGGTCAAAGAGCAATTCGCGACCCCGCGCCGTACCGTCATCGAGGAATTGGAATTCGAGACCGATATCGAGGCGCTGATCCAGCGCGAGGACATGGTCGTGACCGTCAGCCATGGCGGCTACATCAAGCGCGTGCCGCTTTCGACCTATCGCGCGCAACGCCGCGGCGGCCGCGGCCGGGCCGGCATGGCGGTGCGCGAGGAGGATTTCCTTTCTCAGGTTTTCGTCGCCTCGACCCATGCGCCGGTGCTGTTCTTCACCACCTCGGGGCGCGTCTACAAGCTCAAGGTGCATCGCCTGCCGGTCGGCACGCCGCAATCGCGCGGCAAGGCGATGGTCAATCTTCTGCCCAACCTTGCGGCGGGCGAGGCAATCTCGAC